>Ga0172362_10003735_pt1 | contig 13140 bp, 7 predicted proteins | sample LakKivs1_kivu2a2_FD_114534 | JGI IMG/M metagenome (GOLD analysis project Ga0172362, IMG submission 114534) | Sediment microbial communities from Lake Kivu, Rwanda - Sediment s1_kivu2a2 | ecosystem: Environmental > Aquatic > Freshwater > Lake > Sediment | place: Rwanda: Western Province, Lake...
CACCAGCTCGACGCTCATTCGCGAGATCGCCTCGCTCGGCGGCGACCTCTCGAACCTGATCCCCCCCAGCGTCAACCGCCGCCTGGAGGAGCGTTTCAGCCGCCTCCGTACCCAGAGGACCTGAGACGCAGGGCACATCGAACGTGGCGAGAGCCCGGAGATTCGGATCGGCAAGCTCGCCGTGCGACCGGGCGCTCCACTCCGTAACTCGGCGACTGCGTTGTTCCTTCCCTCACCGATTTGACATTCCCCACCTGATTCCCCGCATCGCACGACGCCCCCGGTCTGCCCGCTCGACGTCCCGTGGTCCGGCCGAGCCCCGCCTCTCCGTCGTTTGTCGGGACCGCGTGCCCACCGTCTTTCCGCCTCTTGTCTTTTTCCTTCTTTCCGCGTTGGCGTTGACGAATGATCGGGCAAACGGTAGGATATGACCACAAGGACAATCGGATGCGGCAGACAAATGGAATTCGAGGTGCTGAGATGGCATCGATCATCATCACATCGGGCGAGCAGCAAGGGGAGTTCCTCCCCCTGGGGCGGCGAACCAGCGTTATCGGCAGGGCGGAGAACCTCCCGCTACAACTGCTGGATGGTGCCGTCTCACGGAAGCACCTCCGCATCCGATACGACGAGGCCACGAAGCAATACTACGTCGAAGATATGGGCAGCACCCACGGCACACTGCTGAACCAGCGCAGAATCGAGGCCGCCGCGCTCCTGACAGAAGGAGATGAATTGCGGATCGGCCGAACGACACTCCTGTTCACCGATCAGGACTTGGACGATCGCGAAAGTGCCCTATCGCACTACAAGAAGTTCGGCGAGCGTTCCCGTCCGACGCACCTGGCATGAACGCGCGGGGTCGCTCGGCCATCGTGTCGTGTCCGGATGCTCGGGAATCCGCATGACTGGACCGCCCCGGAGGCGAGACGTTGGGCGGGATGAGAGGGGGGTATTGTGGTCCGGAACCGGTCCGGATGATGCCCGGCCGCGTGGGAGACATGTGGGAGAACGGAGCCATGGAAGCCGACCGACAGAGTCCCGAAGAGATCGTGCACAGAGCCTTGGAGATCAGCGATCCTGCACAGCGGACGGCGTACCTGGAACAGGTCTGTACCGGCGATGGCCCATTGCGCGAGCGCGTGGAAGTACTGTTGAGAGCCCGTCAGGAGGCGGATGGGCCTGGCGGTGCTGCCGGACTCGGCGGTCATCCGACGGTCGCCGGCCCGGGCCCGATGGAAGGTCCCGGCACGATCATCGGGCGGTACAAGCTCCTCGAACGGATCGGCGAGGGCGGGATGGCGACTGTCTACATGGCCGAGCAGGGAAGCCCGGTTCACCGCAAGGTCGCGCTGAAGATCCTCAAGCTGGGTATGGACACCAAGGAGGTGATCGCTCGCTTCGAGGTGGAACGCCAGGCGCTGGCCCTGATGGACCATCCGAACATTGCGCAGGTCTTCGACGGCGGCGTCACCGAGGCGGGCCGACCCTTCTTCGTTATGGAGCTGGTCCGAGGGATTCCCATCACCGAATACTGCGACCGGAACAAGCTGGACACCCGGGAACGCCTGGGGCTGTTCGTCCCGGTCTGCAACGCCGTCCAGCACGCGCACCAGAAGGGGATTATTCACCGGGACATCAAGCCGTCGAATGTGCTGGTGACGCTCCACGACGGCATGCCGATACCGAAGGTCATCGATTTCGGCATTGCCAAGGCGACCAACCAGCGCCTGACCGAGAAGACCCTGTTCACACGGTTCGCGCAATTGATCGGGACGCCGGAATATATGAGTCCCGAGCAGGCGGAGATGAGCGGGCTGGACGTGGATACGCGGACCGACATCTACTCGCTGGGCGTGCTGCTGTATGAGCTATTGACGGGAACCACACCCTTCGAGGGAGAACGGCTGCGCCGGGCCGGCTATGCGGAGGTCCAGCGGATCATCCGGGAGACCGAGCCGCTCAAGCCGTCCACCAGGCTGAGCACGCTGGGCCAGACGTTGACGGGCGTGGCCCAATCCCGACATGCCAGTCCGGAACTGCTGCGCAGACTGGTCCGAGGCGATCTGGACTGGATCGTCATGAAGACGCTGGAGAAGGACCGGACGCGCCGTTACGAGACGGCCCATGCCCTGGCCGAAGACGTCGAGCGGCATCTGCGCGACGAGCCGGTCTCGGCGGGCCGGCCGAGCGCCTTGGGTCGGTGCCGGAAGTTCGTCCGCCGTCATCGGGCGCCGGTGACCGGCGTGGCCGCGGTCATGCTCGTACTGGCCATAGGCATAGTCGTTTCGACCGTGTTCGCCGTCGGCCAGGCTCGCGCCCGCGCGGAGGCCGAGCGCCAGGTGCAAATCTCACGCGCCGTGGCGGAGTTCATCCGGTCCCTGATCGGCAACACGGTCCGCACCTACACGGGCGGCGATCCCACAGACGAGGCTATGCAGGGTGCCGTGGAACACGCCATGGAGACGCTCGAACAAAAGCTGGATGTGTTCGCCCCTGAGCCCCTCATGGACGCATCGATTCGTACCCTCCTGGCGATCTGGCGCGTCGGACCTCAGAGGGATTATGACGCTTCGGCGCGGCAGCTTTCGCGCGTGTTGGAGATCTGCCGACAACAACTCGGTGAGGAACACCCGGACACGCTCCTGTGTATGACGTTCCTGGCGGCCGCCTATACCCGAACGAACCGGTACGACGAAGCAGAGCAGTTGGGCACACGGGCGCTAAAGACCTTCTACGGGCCACGATTTGGGAGCACCCACCCCGATACGGTGTTCTGTGTCAAGACGCTGGCAGGGCTGTACACTCGGCAGCACCGCTATGAGAAAGCGGCCGCGCTGCTCGAAAAGCTGGTGAACGACAGACGCCATGCCTTTGGTGAGACAGACAAAAGAACCCTGGACGCCATGCGTCAGTTGGCGAAGTCGTACCTTGCGCAAAACCAGTATGATAAGGCATCGGGGTTACTGGAGAAGATCGTTAGTACGCGAGGCGAGGGACACGCGGATACGGTCGAGGCTCTGACCCTTCTCGTAGCGCTCTACGAGGCTTGGGGTAAACCCGAGGAGGCGCAGAGATGGCGGGCCAAACTGCCCCGCCATGAGATCACTGTCCAGAAGGTCCATTCGATTCCCCAGGAGAATCTGACAATACCCGAGGATTTTCAACCCTGTGCGGCGAATCTGCAGAAGATCTACACGGCCATCTGTGCGTTTAGAAGAGACAAAGGGGAATGGCCTTGGTCGCTTTCCGACCTCGTTCCCACCTACCTCGCCGCCGAGACGCTGTTCTGTCCGGCTGATTCAGACCACGCCTCGCGATTCGCGCCCGATCCGAAGCTCCCGTGCAGCTACTCCTGGGAATTGTCCGCCAAAGCCGTACCGAGCGCGTGGGGCTTGGGGCGCGAGACCTCGTTTCGGGATTTGAAGACACAAGAGATCGGGTACTTCGGTGATATCGTGCCGATTGCCCGTTGTGACCATCATGGCAGTGCCAGAGTGCTCAGCCTGTCCGTGGGCGGCCAGTTGTACTGGGGCCCGCGCGATTGGGCGCCTATGTTCAAGCCGGACTATCGCTTCGGGCAATTTGGGGATCGATCTGCAGCAAAGGCCCTGAACGACCTTGCCTGGGTGAAAGCCACGCACCCTTCGCCCCAATTGCGTAACGGCCGCGAGGCAGTGGAGTATGCCACCAGAGCTTGCGAAATGACAGAGTGGAAGGAGCTGATCTGCATCGATACGCTGGCGGCCGCCTATGCCGAGGTAGGCGACTTCGAATCGGCCGTGAAGTGGCAGGAGAAAGCGATCAGCCTGATCGCCGAGTTGGATCGCCCTAAAGAGAAGGCCCAGTTTGAGGAACGGCTCAAGCTCTACCAGTCAAGTCAGCCATATCGTGAAAACCCATAGCCGCGTCCCCGCCCACGAGGATTGCCTTCCGACCTCCCTGAGTCACGTGTGTCTGCGGATGGACTCGTCGTTCGCCAGAATCCCCCGGTCCCCCGGTTTGCTCGGTAGTGAGAGATCGGCCCAAGGAAGCCCTCGCGCAGCAGTAGAAGTCCTCCCGCGGGTTCAAACGACAAAGGCGGCGGAACCCGGAGTTCGCGCCTGATGGATCACCGGCGAGAACGAAATTCATAGGATTCGTGAGGTCATTGTGCAAGTTGCCCAACGTATCGGGACGCGTCCGGAAAGAATCATCGAAGAGAATAAGGTCATATTGCCGATAAGAAATTGGGTACCATGGCAAAGAGCGGGGTTTTTGTTGTTTTTTCAGCTTGACATGGTGAGGGGGGCCGGTTAAGGTGGGGCAATAAGGCAAACTGCGTGGGCCTTCTGTCAAATGGAGTTGGCGAAAAAGGAAGGGTAAGGATGAAGGATCTATTTACCACCGGCGAAGCCGCAGAGATTTGTCGAGTCAGTCAACAAACGATCATCCGTTGTTTCGACTCGGGGAGGCTGAAAGGATTTCGCGTGCCCGGGTCGAAGTTCCGGCGGATTCCCCGCGCCAATCTGATCAAGTTCATGAGGGATAACAGCATCCCCTTGGACAATCTGGATTCGGGACGCAAGAAGGTGCTCGTCGTCGACGACGACGCGGAGATCGTGGAACTGATCACCGACATCCTGACGCGCGACGGTCGCTATGAGATCCGCACGGCGTCGAGCGGGTATGAGGCAGGGATGGTAACGCAGTCGTTCCATCCCGATCTGATTCTGCTCGATTACATGCTGCCGGATGTCAACGGCAACGTCGTCTGCCAGACGATTCGCAGCAACCCGGAATTCGAGAACACCAGGATCATCATCGTCAGCGGCGTTATCAAGCAGGAAGAGATCGATCAGCTCCTCCGGTCGGGGGCAGAGGCGTTTGTTAGAAAGCCCTTTAACATCTCTGAGCTTACCGACAAGGTCAACGCGGTGCTGCAGTTGGTCGCCTGAACGCGAGCCGCGAGGTGGTGATGAACTTTGGGTTGGAACCGGAGAGAGGGTAACGGCACCATCGGTGACGGCTACGGGCCCTCGGTCGGAGATAGCATAGGGTAGCCGCATGGCGAAAAGGTATGTGGATGCGACGGCCTCGCGCAAGGTGGAGTTGGCGGTCAATGAGTTGGGCTCGTTGTCGGTTCCGCCGTGCGTCGCCGTGCAATATCTCTCCAAGCTGATCCACGGCCGGTTCTCCCCGATCTCCGTCGCGGACACGCTCGAATGTGAGCCTGCTCTGACGGCAGCGGTGCTCTCCTTGGCTCAGCGTTCGGCGGCCGGTCCCGTGCATCAGCGGCATTCCGTCCGCCTCGTCCTGGACCGCCTGGACGCCGACGAGGTTCGCGACGTGCTGTTGCGGACCAAGGTCGCCGCTGGCTTCGAGATCGAGTTCGCCGATCAGCAACTCGCCGCGCCCGCGCGCAAAGACCTGATTCTTCACAGCCTGGCCGTTGCCTGTTGTGCCCGCCGGATTGCGGAGGCGGCTTCCGGCCTCGACCCGCAGCTCGCCTGGACCGCCGGCCTTCTCCACGATATCGGCAAGCTCGCTCTCCAGGACATCATGCCCAAAAGCCTGGCCGCCATCGCCCGGGAGGCCCAGGCGACCGGTGCCGCCATGTACACCGTCGAGCACCAGCGCCTCGGCACGAGCCACACGCTGCTCGGCCGACAGCTTGCCCAGCGCTGGCGGCTGCCCGAGCCGATCTTGCTGGCGATCTGGCTCCATCACCGCGACGCTGCAGCGATCGAGGCCGTGCCGGAGGCTCGCATCGCTCTGGTCGTCAAGGCCGCCGACATCATTGCCCGCCGGGCCGGCGTCGGCCAATCCGGCAGCTTCGACACTTTCGGCCCGGTCCGCGAGGTCGCCGGGTCTGTCGGCATCCCTGCCCGGACGCTGCAGCAAATCCATGACGACCTGCCGCAAGAGGCCAGGCGCAGATCCGAAGCCCTGGGCCTCGAGATTCCCCAGGCTACGGCCCGCTACTGCGACCTCATCCAGACGGCGGCCGCCGGCCTCGCCGAGCGGCACACGAAACTCTCCGCCGAGGATCGGTCCCTCCAGACGGCCTCCGGCTACCTGGCCTTCGTCCAGGAATTCTTGCAGAACCAGAGCACCTGCGTCGCGACCATCGACATCGCCGAGGACTTCGCGAAGCGCGGGCAGCGCTTCTGCCAGACGGGCACCGTCTGCGTGTGCTTGACCGCCGGGCCGCGAGAAGGGGCATTCGATGCCGCCATTGTGGAGGCCCTCGGCCACAGCCACAAGACGGTCCTGGAGGCCCCGCCGGACGACTCCCCGATCCCCCAATCCCTGGCCGGCCGGTTCGTCATGATCGACGCCGGCGACCATGTCGACTGGCTCCTCGACCAGTTGGAGGTCGACTTTGACCGCGGGCAAACGAAGTTGCTGCCGCTGCTGTCGGATGGCCAAGTCATCGGCCTGATCGTATTCGAATTGAATTACCCCTCCGATGCAGGGTTTTTCGCCGAGCGGTTCGAGATGGCGTCTTCGCTGGCCGGCACGATCCTCGGACTGGCCCTGTCCAAGGAACGTCAGGAGCACTTGGCCGAGCGGCTTTCGCACGACGACGGCCATCCCAAAACCGCGCCGGCGGACACCCGGCCGCTCCGGAGCCCGGTCGAGGCCCTGGCGGAAATGGCTGCCGGCGTCGCCCACGAACTGAACAATCCGCTGTCCGTCATTACCGGGCGGGCCCAACTGATCGCCCAGGCCGAGACCGACGGCCAGAAACGCAATGCCCTGGAGAAGATCGCCGAGAACGCGCGCGAGGCCGCCGGCCTCGTGGAGGAGCTGATGGCCTACGCCCAGCCGCCGGAGCCGAGGGTGGGCCTGGCGGACATCCGCCAGATCATCGATGATGCAATCGAACTGGCCGGCCAGAAGACCGGCGCCGAGCACCTCAACACGCAAGTCCATGTAGCCAAAGAAATTACAGAGGTCCTCGTGGACTCCGCCCAGATCGCCTCCGCCTTGGCGAACATCATCGCCAACGCGGTCGAGTCCTACACCGACGCGATGGGCCCGGTGAAGATCACCGCCGAGCCGAGCTCAACTTTGGAGGGCCCCTCGGCGTCCGGTGCGAGCGTGAGACTTCAAATCAACGATCTCGGTTGCGGCATGGACGAGGCTACCCGCAAGAAGGCGGCCAGTCCGTTCTTCTCCGCCAAACCCGCCGGACGCAAACGTGGCATGGGCTTGGCCTTCGCCAGCCGCCTGATCCAGCTCAACGGCGGTACCCTCGAAATCGAAAGCGAGCCCGACCACGGCACCACCGTCACGGTAACCCTGCCCACCGAATAGCGCGGCGTCACGTCGATCTACGCGCGGCATGCGAACGTAAGCTATTGTCCCATCTATGCTTATGTCACGCCGCTTGCGCCATGCCGCGAGGCTCCAAGTTCGAAGCACCAAATCCCAAACAAATCCCAAACCTCAATGCCCGAAACGCGGCTATCGCCGTGGCGGCGCTCCCGTCTTGAATTTGGGTTCTCTTAATCTGAGATCTGTTTGGGATTTGGGATTCGATGCTTGACGCCTCCTTTTCCTTCTCTTCAGAATTCCTTGAAAAATACGTACTTTGCGCAATTGTTTCGATCAGGGGTTCCTCTCTATACTGGCGGTTGAACCTGTCCCTGGAGGGAAGGTGGCGGATAGTCCCAGGCAGAGTTCTGGTAGCACGACGGAAGCTCTGTGGCAGGCAGGGTGTGGGGTAAGGAGGGGTCCTATGCCCCACATCCTGCAGCGCCCGCTCCCAAACCCATTCGAGCGCAAGATGGAGCGGCCGGTCTTCCCGCCTCAGATGGGCAGGTACCACGGGCCGGAACGCACCGTCTTGGCCGAAAGTGTCTGCCGTTCGTGAATCCCCCCTCGCCTCAAACTCCGAGTCTCCAGATTGGCAGAGCATACTCTCTGTCCTACTATGCTCCACGAACCATGGCGATTGCCCGCAACACCGTAGATGTTACCCGGTTCAACCGGTCCCATGTTCCTTCCGCCCGCGGTGTGTATATGGTTGAGGCATACCGCAAGGCCAAGCAGGTAGAAGGACTGCAGGAGGCATCCATCTATGAAGCCATGCTGACCTTGGGGTACTTTCAGCGGCTGATCGGGCCAGACTCATCGAAGCAGGTCAACCAGCCTGCCATCGACAAGTTTGTTCTGGATCAAGGCGGCGCAGTAGCGCTGCTACGTCGCCTCCATTTCACTCCTACCTCTGGCCCCAGGCGGCGAGCCCCAAGGGGGAGGGCTGTGCCCCCAGGGTTGTAGGACCCCAGAGGCGGACAGTACGGATTGCCATATCTATGCCATGCTTCAATGGGTGTATCGATCCGCGGCTACACACTGATATATCATTCTGCCAGGACCTCGATGCCGCAGATCTGCGGGTTCTCGATGTTGGGCGTGAAACCGATCACCAACTGGCCGTTTTCTACGGACACGCCCTTGTACTCCTTGACCAGAGGCTTGAGGAATCCGACGGTCTTGAACAGGTCGAGATCCTTCAGCACCTCCTGGCCCGGCACACTGACGGAAAAGACCCTCATCTCTGGTCCCGTGATGCCCTCGAAGGTCTCGGCAAAGTGCAGACGGACGGTGTACCTGCCGTTGGGAACCGTGAATTTGTACGAATCCATGCTGTAGCGCTCGGTCTCGTAGATCCGCGGGATCTCCGTGCCCGTGATTCCCACATCGGGGCGGTCCAGAGGCGTGCCGTAGACCGCGCCCCAGGTCTTGCCTGTCTCCCATTCCTGGTCGGCAGCCCAGGTATTGCCGAACTTGTCCTTGTACGGTTCAAACGCCCCGCAATCGACCCGCAGCATGAACTTCTTCCCAGATTCCGGAGCGGCCGCGACTGTCGCGGGCGTTGTGAAGATGTGCTGAGCGAAAAGGTACAGGTTGTTGGCCCATTCGGTGCCGTCGTGCGCATTGGAGTCGACGTGCCAGACGTGCGGCACATTGTTCTCTTTGAGATACCGGTGGACGCCCTGGCTGATGCGGATCAGGCCATCCTTATTGCCGCAGCCGAGCCAAAGCAGCTTCAACTTCTCCCTGGCGGCGGCCGGGTCGGGCACGAGCTCGGCCGGAGGTTTGGTGTTGGGGGCCGAGGAGAATCCGCCGACCCAGGCGAACACGTCGAGGTGACCGAGGCCGAAGTTCAGGGACTGGCCGCCGCCCATCGAAAGTCCCGCCAAGGCCCTGTTCTCGCGGTCTGTGTGCACTGAGTACCTGGCCTCGATAGCCGGGATCACGTCTTTGAGCAGATCGTTCTCGAAGTTGGCGAAGGCCGGGGCGGTGGCGAAGACGTTGCCCTCGGCGCGGTCGTTGACCTGGGCCCGGCCGTTGGGCATGACCACGATCATCGGCTGGATCTTGCCGTCGGCCAGCAGGTTGTCGAGGATGTTCTCCGGGTGGCATAGCCGCTGCCATTCGCGTTCATCGCCGCCGATGCCGTGCAGCAGGTAGAGGACGGGGTACTTGCGGTCGGTGGAATAGCCCGGCGGCGTGTAGACGAGCATCTTGCGCCGCGTTCCGACCGTCTTGGAGTCATACTCGACCATCGTCAACTCGCCGTGAGGGACATTCTCGCGCCTGGCATTGAACCCGGCGGGCGGATCGTCGAAGGCAGGCTTGTCGTCCGGACCGAGCTCGATCGGTCCGCCGAATCCGCCGCGTCCACCGCCCCGGCGGGCCCCCGGCTGGTCTGCTGCGGACGAGGCTGTCTTGACCACGGCGAAAAAAGCCTCCTTGGGTTGGCAGTCCCGATCGAACAGCAGCGGCGAGCCGCCGATCCAGGAGGTCTTGTCATAGACCCCCCAGAACGTGACGCGAGCGACATCCTTCTTGTGCTTGAGGAGCACGGAGAAGATCTCGGCGTACTTGTCGGCCAGCTTCTTCTGGGTCTCCGCTGCGGCCGCGTTCGAATCGGCGGTGCTCTGGCGGTTGACCTGGCTGATATCGGCGCCGCGAGGGCCGCGCGTCTGCGTGCGGATGTCCAACTCGGTGATCATCACCTTCACGCCGGTGGCGGCCAGCGTCGTGATGGCGTAGTCGAGGCTCTCGGCCCTGGGGTACGTCAGACCGCCGTGCAGTTGGATGCCGACTCCGTCGATGCGGATCCCCTTGGACTTCAGATGCTTCACGATCGCGACGGCCGCATCGGCCTTGGCCTTGGACGTGTCCAGGTTGTAATCATTGTAGTAGAGCTCCGCCTCGGGGTCTGCCTCGTGGGCCCAGCGGAAGGCGTGCTCGATGAAGTCGTACTGCTTGTCCTCGGAACCCTCGCCGATGATGCGCAGCCACGGGCTGTTCTGCCGCATCCGGCCGCTGTCTTCGAGGGCCTCATTCACCACGTCCCAGCCCTTGATGCGGCCCTTGTAGCGGCCGACGACGGTCGTGATGTGGTCCTTCATGCGGGCCAAGAGTGCGTCACGTGTGATTGCGCCGCCGGCATCGTCCTGGAACACCCATCGAGGAGTCTGCGCGTGCCAGACGAGCGTGTGGCCGATGGGGACCATCTGGTTCTTCTCGCAGAAGGCCACGAAACGGTCCCCCGGCTCCCAGTTGTACTGGTTGGGCTGGGGATGGACGAGTTGCCATTTCAGATCGTTCTCTGGTGTGGCCGTATTGAAGTGTTTCGCTGCGAGCGCAGCGGCATTGGGGTCCTGACCGGTAACCAGGGGCCGGTTCAAGGCTCCACCGATCAGGAAGTGGTCCTGGAACACGTCTTTCAACGCCGGTACACCCTGGCCGGCCAGGCACGAAACCACGCCCATCCCCAGGACCATCAAACACGCCATCGTGATTGTCTGTCTTGTCCTCACAGTCTGCTCCTTTCCAATATGTTCACAATCCGGCCCGTCACATGGACGCGGCAAGACGGCTATCGACTCTTCACTCCGCCAGGATCTCGATGCCGCAGATCTGCGGGTTCTCGATGTTCGGCGTGAAACCGATCACCAACTGGCCGTTCTCCACGGATACGCCCTTGTACTCCTTGACCAGGGGTTTGAGGAACCCGACGGTCTTGAATAGGTCGAGATCCTTCAGCACCTCCTGGCCCGGCACGCTGACGGAGAAGACCCTCTCCTCCGGTCCCATGATGCCATCGAACGTCTCGGCAAAGTGCAGACGGACGGTGTACCTGCCGTTGGGAACCGTGAACTTGTACGAGTCCATGCTGTAGCGCTCGGTCTCGTAAATCCGCGGGATCTCGGTGCCCGTGATTCCCACGTCGGGGCGGTCTATCGTCATGCCGTCGTCCGCGCCCCAGGCTTTGCCCGCCTCCAACTCCTGATCAGCGGCCCAGAGATTGCCGCGCTTGTCCTTGAACGGCTCAAAGGCTCCGCAATCGACCCGCAGCACGAACTTCTTGGCAGGCTCCACCGCCGCCGCGGGAGACGAGGACGAGCTGCCGCCGTTCTCCCGGAACACGAGCTGAGCGAACTCATACAGGCTGCGCCGCCAGGATTGCCATTCGTGAGCGGTGTTCGGGGAGACGTAGAAGACGCTGTTGATGCCGGCCTGTTTCAACGCCTCGGCGTCGACCTTGGGATCGCCGCCGAAGCCGCGACGGCCGGCACCGAGCTCGCGGCTGCCGTAGCTGACGAACACCAGCTTGACCTTCTCTTTGAAACCGGGTGAATTCGTCACATCCTCCATGGAGATGCTGCCGCCGCTGAAGATGCCGATATGCGAGAACGTCTCGGTATTGGCCAGAGTGATCACCCTGGTTTGCATGCCGCCCATGGACAGTCCGGCTATGGCCCGATGCGATTGATCCGCCAGCGTACGGTAGTTGGAATCGATCATGGGGATGATGTCCTCAAGAAGGGTCTTCTTGAAGCCGTCGGCCCAGCCCGCCGGGGGCCATGTGCCGCCCTGGCCCCGCCGGGGCGGACCACCCATTGTCCAAGTGCCGTTATCCATGACGATGATGAAGGGTTTGGCCTTGCCCGCGGCGATCAGGTTATCCATGATCAGATTGGTCTTGCCCTGGTTCGGCCAGCCGGTCTCATCCTCGCCGCCGCCGTGTTGAAGATACAGCACGGGATAGCGGACCGTGGTATCCTTGTCATAGTCCGGCGGCGTGTAGACAAAACACCGCCGCGTGGTCTTGTTGACTTTGGAGTAATAGAGATTCTCACGGATCTGGCCGTGGGGGACATCCTTGAGGGCGTAGAAATCCTGGTCCTTGGAAGGACATTCGACGCCGCTGCCCCAGCGCCCGGCGCCGTAGAAGTACAGACTGCCCGGGTCAGGAACGGCGGCACCATCGATCCAGATCTGATAGTAGTGGAAGCCTTCGTCCTGGGGCTGGGATTCGCCGCCAGTCCAGACGCCGTTCTCACCCTTGGTCAGGGGGTACTTCTTGGCTCCGATGTCAAGCTCGACCTTCTGGGCCTGGGGCGCGGAGATGCTGGTGCGGACCCGGCCGTCCGAGGTGACCTGGGGATACTGCTTACCGGGCTGGTTCAGGGTCGAGGGTTTCCAATCGTTCGCTTCCGCCGGTGGACTCGTCTGCGCCAGGCAGAGTGGACTCGAAAGAGCGAGCGACAACACCAGTGCGGTCAGGTTGTGTCTCATGATTCTCCGGCCTTTCCCATTGAACTGCTGGTGCCTACTGTCTGACGCGGCGAGACCGCCATCTATTTAACAACACCGCTCGCAAACGCCAAGTGTGAGATGGAAAAATGGGCCCCGAGGGTGATTTTTTCGTCTCCCGACATTTTTCATATCGCACTTGGCCGTCTCTGCCGGTGGTAAGATAGAAAGAACGTAACCGAAAGCAGCACGGGTTGGCTATGGGTCAGGATAAACGCACGCTGGACTTCCTGGGGCTCTTCGTGAGGCACCAGCAGGAGATCTATGCCTACATCCTAACCCTGGTGCCCCACGTGCATGACGCTGACGATCTGTTCCAGGATGGGATGGCCGTAATGTGGCGGAAGTTCGACCAGTTCATGCCGGGGACGAACTTCGCCGCCTGGGGCATCCAGATCATGCGGTATCAGATTCTGGAGTACCGCCGGAACCTGGCACGCAGCAAACGAGTTTTGCTTGAGGATTCGCTGTTCGAGGCATTGATGGACTACGTGCCCACCGTTCAGGACGAAATGGCCGCACGCATCGAGGCCCTGC
>Ga0172362_10003740_pt1 | contig 13123 bp, 11 predicted proteins | sample LakKivs1_kivu2a2_FD_114534 | JGI IMG/M metagenome (GOLD analysis project Ga0172362, IMG submission 114534) | Sediment microbial communities from Lake Kivu, Rwanda - Sediment s1_kivu2a2 | ecosystem: Environmental > Aquatic > Freshwater > Lake > Sediment | place: Rwanda: Western Province, Lake...
CGGTCGGTCGCCACGATCAGCAAGGTATCGCCGAGATCATAGATGTCGCGCACTTTCCCGCGACTGGCCAGCGTGAAGCCGGGAAGATCCGTTTGCAGAAGGGGGGATGGGGATGGCATGGGCTCCTCATTCATGGTTCGAGTGGTGTGATACCGAGTTTTTCGCACATGCGGCGGGTGCCTTTCACCTTGCGATACTGCCGGAAGGCCTCGTCAAGCGACTGCCGGGCATTGTCGGTGTCGCCAAGCTTGCAGTATGCGTCGGCCAGCCGCTTATGGATCATCGCCTTGTCGGGCTTGGGCAACTGCAGCTCGAGTGCGAGCGTGCAGTAGTGAATGGCGGTCTGGGGGTCGGCTCCCCGGACCATGTCGCGGAGGTAGAGGTTGCGCAGGCGGATGGTGACTTCCTCGAAGAAGAAGCACAACCGTGGGAGCTCGGCCTCTTCGTCGTAAACTTCCTGATACATCTCGAGCGCCACTTTCAGGTTGCCCCGCCGCTCGTATTGCTCGCCGAGCAGGAACTTGCAGTCGAGATAGTCCTTGAGGTCGAGGTAGGGGAGGAGGTCGAAACCGGCAAAATCGTGGAGGAGCGATTCGTAGATCTCAACGGCCTTGGCCCCGTGGCCTTCGAGCAGCTCGTGGAGGACGAGGCGGCTGAGCGCGGCGGGGTCGCGGTCGCGCTTGCTGATGCGCTCCCAGATCGTCTCGACGCGTTCTTCTGCGACGATGTGGAGGCGGCGGTCGTGCAGCATCCGCCGCTCCGGATCGGCCAGTACGCGGTAGGCCTCGATGACCAGCCGCACGCGTTCCTCCGCTCCGTCGCGATCGGCGGGGTTCCTGTCCGGATGGTGCTCCATCACCTTCTTCCGGAAGGACGCCTTTATCTCCTCGATCGAGGCCCGAGGGTCGACCTCGAGAATCTCGTAGTAGTTGGTGGTCAACGATCATTCCCTCCCGGGAGAACCCATGCATTCACCACAAAGACTCAAAGGACTCAAAGGTCGCAAAGAAGAGGAGAAGATAATGAAGAAAGAGGCGGACTTCCGCGCTGTTCATCTTCTTACCTTCCTCTTCTTCGTGCTCTTTGCGTTCTTTGAGTCTTTGCGGTGAAACCACTCCCCGGCTGGGCCAGCTTTATTCTGAATTCTGAATTCGCAATTCTGATCTCAGAAGTCCATCGCGTTCAGTATCTCGTCGCTGAGGCCCGGGCACTGCTTTGCAAGCCAGAACCTGCTGGTCTTGATCTGAGCGTGCAGCAACCGCTTCATCTCGTCCAGCGAATTGTAGGTGAAGGGGTTGAGCTCCTTGAGCCGCTGATCGGGCAACCCCTCGACCTTGACGGGGACGAGCACGCGATTCCCCCACACGGGATGGGGCTCGTATTCGACGGCCCCGCGGGCCGCCTGGTACAGGAACAATTCCGTTTCCGCAATTGAGGGCGCGGTGCCGCCGACGGGGACTTTTTTGCCGTTTTTGTCTTCAAACTGCGTCTTGGGCACCGTCAGCTTCTCACCGTCGAAGCTTTGCTCGATCCAGTCGAATCGCGAGCCGACGCGCCCGGTGGTGTTGAACTGGTAAACCTCGATGGGGTTGGAGGTGCCGACCCGCTCCTGCATGAACTCGTAGAATCGATGAACGTGAGCGGCGTTGCCCACGCCCATCGTGAAGGGGAGGCAGTAGCGGCTCTCGTATTTCTCCTCGCCCACGCCCTTGCTGCTCTGGGCGGGATGCCCGGTGGTGCGGCCGTCGGCCAGCACCTTCGCCGCGAACGACGGATCGTTCAGCTTCAGCCAGGCGAAGTCGGTGATGTACCCGGGGCTGATGAAGATGGCCATGTTCAGGGGAGCGGTGGAATCGACGCTGCCGTCGAAGTAGCCGGTGTCGGCCATCCGCAGCACCGTGCGCGCGTTGCGATTGAGCTTCCCGCGATGCTGCAGCAGCTTGCCCTCGAAGCAGGGGTAGCCGCGTTCGTCCCACTCGGTGTTCTCGTGCAGGGCGCATTCGGCCATGGCGGCCCGGAAGATGCCGGGCTGGGTCTGGTCCACGTCTTCGGTCTTCGTCCACGCACCGCTCTCCGGGCTGTAGACTCGATCGCGGAAGACGGCCACGATGTCGTCGTTCTTCACCACTTCATCGGAAACGTACTTGGAGACGTCGACGCCGAATCTCTCGACAAAGATGGGGGCGGTCTTCTCGTTGAGGACGTAGAGGCCGTGGGTGGACTTCCCGCTGCCGGTAAGCCCCCACACGCTCAAGACGATGCGCTTGCGGGTGCCGTCGACGCGCTTGATGGTGAATTCCTTCAATGCGGCGTGCTCGCCGGTGCCCCCCTTCTTGTACACGTGGTAGATCCAGTGGCTGAGTATCCCCTTCTTGGCCTCCCCCTGGTAGGACGACGCGGTGACGATCGTGTAGCGCTGGTGCGGGAACCGGATGACCCGGAGCATCTCGTTCTTGCCGGGCACGTTGGGGTTGTTCAGGAAGTGAGGGATCATGAACAGCTCGGCCTCGGGCTCCGCGGCCGGATCGCCGGGGAAGTTGAGCATGCCCCAGCGGTAGGCGATGTCGGGGAACTGGGGATCGCAGTACATCCTGCACCGCATTTCTGCAGGGGAGCCGGGGGTGCCGAGGTTCTGATCGACCTGGATCATGGGCACGCACATTATGCGCTCCAGTACGGACAGCATCAGGTCGCGGTGCTCGATCTTCAGTTCGTCCTCGCTGTTGACGACGACGGAGTTTGCGGCGCTCCGATGCCAGATGTTCGACGCCCACCCCCAACTGCCGTTGGTGTAGCGGGTGCCGTAGGTCTTGGCGCGATCAAGCAGATCGGAGGGATTCACGTGGAGCGCCGTCACGCCCGCAGCTTCCTTGCATGCGATGATCTTGCGAAAGAACTCCCTGAAGCTTGCGATGGTTATTTGGTCGATTGTAATCGGCATACGCAATGGATCCTTTCAGTAGGAAAAAGGCACAAGGAAAGCTGAAAGCAAGAAGGGTTTTCCTGCCCTTGCCTCTTGCCTTGCTGCCACATAATGGCGACGCAGTGTTCGCCGCGGTCTCACGGCCACGGCGGCGTGGAAGGATGACCGGCAGGAAGCTTGCGATGAGTTGAATGACCTCGGAGGCGGCTAGCCCGTGGATCGAGAATATCGCGCTGCCGAGGGGCCTATCGCGCCGCCGCCGCCAGGGCTGTGCAACTCACCTGTTCAAGCCAGCTATCTTCTGTAGCCCTGTAAATTATCCCGATTTGCGTGGACGGAGTCAAGCAAAAAAGCTGCACCGATGCACCGTACCGAAGCGGCGAGCGGATGAACAGGCATCTTTCCCATCCTCCCGTCGTCCCGTCGTCCCGTCATCCCGTCATCCCGTCAGCCCACCATCCAGTTCGACGGAAATCGCCCCCGGCCCGGCGCCGGTGATGAAGAACTCGGCACGATCGGCGGCTGATGGGAATTGCACCCGATAGATTGCCCTCCATTCGCGCAGGAACTCGCTTGCCGAATCGCTCCCGACCATCGCCCACACGCTTCCGCCGAATCCCGCCCCGAAGACAGACGCGGCCGCGGCTCCCGCGTCGCGTGCCGACCGCGCAAGGAAGATCGTCTCGGGAACCTGATTGCCGAGGTGCGAGATAGCGTACTGCTGCGAACGGCTCACCTGCCGGGCGAATGCATCCAGATCGCCCGCCGCGAGGGCGTCCACCGCCGCCGGGATGATCTCCTCGTTCTCGACGATGAACTGCTCGCTGCGGCGCAGGAGGTCGGCGTTGCGGCAATCGGAGGCGTCGCCTCCGTTCAGCGCGGCCCGCAGGCGGTCGCGAGCGTCGGGCGAGCTGGCAATGATCGACGCGAGGTGCGGCTCTGCACGGCCGGTTGCACGCCGCCACTGCTCGGCCGCGGCCGACGCCAGCCGCGACGCGCGGTTGTACTGCTCCCTCGCCGAACCCGTCTTGTTGGCCGTGATGCCGCTGAAGGCGACGGCGAAGACCATCCCCGCCGGCATCGGCAGCGTCCTTTCCGGCCGCACCGGGCAGAACGAATAAACGCTGAGCGTGCCCGCCTTGCTGCAGAGGATGGCCGTGTGGTCTTCGCTGCCGCCGAACGTGCCCACGCCCTTGTCGCCGGCGAGCGGGCCGAAGCTCTGCCCGTTCTCGCAGGTGCCGAGGTACTCCCCCAGCCGCTCGAGGCTGTCGATGTGCTGCCGGTATTCGGGGCGATCGGGGAGGCGGTTTGCATGGGAGAGCGCGAGGAAGGTGGCGGTGATCAATGCGCTCGAGCTGCTCAGGCCGGAGTCGGCCGGCAAGTCGCTGCCGAAGGCGATCTCGGCTCCAACCAGCGGCCCGGTGAAGTTCCGCGCCACCCGCCGGGCGACCGTCATCGGGTAGTTCGTCCAGTCCGGCCCCGGCACGAGATGGGGGTGAATCTCGAACTCGACGCCCACGCGGCGGACGACGTCGATCATTCGCACGGTCGAATCGCGGCGGGGGGACACGATGATGCAGAATCCGCGCTCGGTGGCGGCCAGCACGCTGCGTCCGCCCGCGTAATCGGTATGTTTGCCGAGCACCTCGATCCGCCCCGGCACCACGAGCGCGCGCAGATCGCACGTGCCCCGTACGCCGGCGTCGCTCAATGCCGCGGCGCATCGCCCAAGCAACGCAGCCTTCGCCTCAGACTCCCCTTCCGGAAGCCCGCGCTCAATCAGCGCTTGGGCCACGACGTCAGGTTTCGGCAGTTTCCCTGGCACTCCGCTCATCAACTCCTCGCTGGTTCTCTCTTGCAGTTTGATCGTGATGCGACTGGAAGCATCCCGATTATACACAAGCGGCAATGCAATGCAAGGAAAGGAGCACGCCGAAAAATAGCGATAGGCCGTAGGGGCGAACCGTCGTGTTCGCCCTCGTTGGACTGCAGTTATCGTGCATTAGCGGCAGGGCGAGCATTTGGTTCGCCCCTACGGGCCTCTGGCCGATACTCCGCGTTGGCCTTGACATTGCCCCTCACATTCGGTAGCATAGCGGGCATAGCGTTGGCTCTTTCGGCTTAACAAGCGCAAGGAGGCACCATGCAGGCACCGAAAATCACGTGGATATCATCAGTCGACCGTCAACCGTGGCGGCGGCGAACGGCACGGGTATCGCCCGGGCGGGCCGGCACGCTTGAGCTTTCCGGCCGGCGCCACCAGGCGTGGGAAGGGTTCGGCGGCTGCTTCAACGAGCTGGGCTGGATGGCGCTCGCCGGCGTGAGCGCGGCCGACCGGCAGAAGGCACTCGACGCCCTGTTCGGCCCCGACGGCTGCCGCTTCACCCGTTGCCGCATGCCGATTGGCGCCAGCGATTACGGCGCCGAATGGTACAGCCTCAACGACACCGACGGCGATTTCGAGATGAAGCGGTTCAGCATCGAACGCGACCGCCGCATCCTCATCCCCTACATCAAGGCGGCGATGAAAATCCAGCCGAAGCTGGAGCTGTTTGCCTCCCCGTGGAGCCCGCCGGCCTGGCTGAAATCGCCGAAGGTCTGCAACTACGGCACGCTCGTCTGGGAGCCGAAATACCTGCGGGCATACGCCCTCTACCTGCTGAAAACGGTGCAGGCCTACCGACGCGAGGGCATCCGCATCGTGCAGATCCACGTACAGAACGAGCCGCTGGCCGACCAGAAATTCCCGTCGTGCCTGTGGACTGGCCCGCAGCTCCGCGACTTCATCCGCGACTACCTCGGCCCCCTCTTCGCGAAGCACCGCGAGCGCTGCGAAATCTGGCTGGGCACGCTGAACACCGACGACTACAACGGCTACGTGCATCTTGTTCTCGCCGATGCGAAGGCTCGCGGCTTCATCGCCGGCGTCGGATTCCAGTGGGCCGGCAAGGGCGCCATTCAGCGCACCGCCGAAAGCTGGCCGGGCGTCCGCCTGCTCCAGACCGAAAACGAGTGCGGCGACGGCCGCAACACATGGGACTACGCGCTCTGCATCTTCGACCTCTTCCGCCACTACATCAGCAACGGCGCCAACGGCTACACCTACTGGAACATGGTGCTGCAGCCGGGGGGCCGAAGCACGTGGGGCTGGCCGCAGAACGCGATGATCACCGCCGACCCTGCCACCCGCCGCGTGGCCTTCAATCCCGAGTTCTACGTGATGAAGCACTTCGCGCGGTTCATCGAGCCGGGGGCCACGCGGCTTGGCCTTCACGGGCAATGGACCGGCAACGCCGTCGCCTTCGAGAATCCCGACGGCTCCGTCGCGCTCGCCATCGCGAATCCGTTTGCCGACGCCCGCGAGCTGACTTTCCGCGGCCCGTGGGGAACGGTCGCGGTTGCGATGGAGGCTCGGTCGTTCAATACGATTGTGGTGGGAAGTGGGAAATAGCGGCTTGCGCGTCTGCTTGGACGCTGGTATAATCAAGTCCTGCGTTGTTCGACGAATGGCTGGAAGCTATGGTGCCTCCTATGCGAACCTCGAGCGAAATCTCGGAACTCCTGGATCAACTGGATCAGGTGCCGGCAGAAGCACTCGAGGATCAGGACCTCGACTTCAAGGAATGGAATTCCCGCAGCATGGCGGATGCCGTTCACCTCGTGGTGGAAATGGCGATCTGCATGGCGAACGGGGGAGGCGGGAGCGTCGTGTTCGGCGTGAAGGATAAAGCTGCGGGCAGGCTTCAGGCCATTCTGGGCGTGGCGCCGGAGGTGGACGTCAACCGGCTGAAGAAAACGGTCTATGATTCAACCGATCCGAAGCTGATGCCGGTTTTCGATGAGGTGCGCGTGCCGGAAGGGACCGGCCGCCTGCTGATCATGCACGTGTACCCCGGGCTGCCACCGTACACGGATACATCAGGCCGGGGAACGATCCGCGTGGGGAAGGACTGCCAGCCGCTGACCGGCACGCTGCGCCGCCGCATCATGGTGGAGACGGGCGAGACCGACTTCACAGCGCAGATTGTCGATGGATCCGCCGAGCTGCAGGCCTCTCCGTCTGCCCTCGAGGTGCTTCGCGAAACGGCACGGAGGGAAGGAGCATCCGATGACATGCTCGGCCGCAGCGATGCCGATCTCCTGGAGGCGCTTGGCGTCCTGCGGAACGGCCATCTTACCCGCGCCGGGCTGCTTCTGGCCGGCAAGGAAGCGGCCATCCGCGAGCACCTCCCCGGCTACGTCTGGACACATCTCCGGATGACATCAGATACCCACTACTCCGACAGAATGGATGGTCATGACGCCATTCCGGCCGCCTTGGCCCGGATCGTGGACCGCATAATGGCCGACAATCCGATCACGACCGTCGAATATGGGATGTTCCATTTCGAGTACCGGACGTACCCCGAGATCGCGCTCCGCGAGGCGTTGATGAACGCATTCTGCCACGCCGACTACCGGCTGGCCGGCCCGATCCTCGTGAAGCAGTTTCCTGCGAAGCTCGAGATCTCCAACCCCGGCGGGTTCATCGGCGGCATCTCGCCCGACAACATCCTCCACCACGTACCCCAGGCGCGCAATCCCCATCTTGTTGACGCCTTCACCCGGCTGCGGATGGTCAACAGAAGCAATCTGGGCGTGCAGCGGATGTTTCACGCCCTCCTGATCGAAGGCAAGGAGCCTCCTATCATCAGCGAGGAGGGGGAGTCGGTGAGAGTCACGTTTCTCGCAGCCGAGCTCTCGGTGGCATTTCGAGGTTTTGTGGCAGAGGAGAACCGCAAGGGGCGCATGTTGTCGGTCGATCATCTGCTGGTGCTCCGCTACCTGTGCAGGCACCGCGAGATCGACACGTCGGCCGCCGCCAGAATATGCCAGCGTCGCGAAGCAGAAGCCCGCGAGATCCTTAGCGAAATGGAGACCGGCCTGGGCTATCTTGACCGCGGCGGCACGGGGCGCGGCACGTACTGGACACTGAACACACCCACCCACAGCCGCTTGTGCGCCGGCCGCATTCCCAACGGCCATCGCCGCCTCGACTGGGAGGCGGCGAAGACACGAGTTCTCAGCATCCTGAGGCAACGCGCCAACCGGCATGAACCCGGCCTCAGCAACGCGGAGATCAGGGCCATCACGAGCCTGGACAGGAATCAGGTCAGTCGAATGATGCGCCAGTTGATGGCAGAGAATCCGCGGGTGCGTCTGGAAGGCACGAGGCGCACGTCCCGCTATGTTTTCGGGCAGTTGGCCGGCAACTGAGCCAGACTTTCCAGCCTCTCGCTGTGTGCCGTAATTGCCGCCGTAATTGCTGCATGTCCCGTTTCATGCATCAATCTATGGTTCCTCATTGCTGCCTTTTGATGCATGCCGCAATCATGCATCATATCGAAGCCCCGAATTGCTCGCCTTTGATGCATGCATCAAAGCATGCATCATAACTTCGGGCGAACTGCTGCAATATGATCGCGAGAACGATGCATGCTACAGTCATACCGCAATTCAAGCTTGGAATTGCGGCATGAAATGCGACATCGCAATTAATGTCGCAGTTAGGCCGCGGAATCGCTCACGAATTGCGACTTGTCGCAATAGAGTTCGCAATTCATGTCGTGTTTCGGCAACGCGATGGGCCTCAACTGCGACATTGAGCGATCACTCGCCGATCCAGGCAGCAAGTCGCGCAAGATCAATCGCTGACACCAAATCCTCCCACTCCCCGCGTGCGCCGGAATCGACGTCCAACCCCGCCACCTGCGGGAGCATGGCGAGAATGGGCAGGCCGGTGAGCCGCTCGATCTCGCCGGGATTGGTCCGCTCGGCAAGGCCGGGCGAGTCGGGATAGCCGTTGATGACGATCCCGGCGAGGCGCAGGCCGCGGGCGCGCGCGCACTCCACGGTGAGGGCAGTATGATTGATCGTACCCAGCCCGGGCCGGGCGACCACGATCAGCGGCAGGCCCAGCATCCGGGCGAAGTCGGCCACAGTGCTGTCGTCCGTCAATGGCACCAGCAGGCCGCCGACTCCCTCGACGAGCGCTATCTCGTGTCGTGACGCGGCGCGGCGGCAGCGCTCGGCCGCGCATTCGAGCAGGATGGTCTGCCCCTGCAGCCGCGCGGCAACGGCCGGCGCAAGCGGCGCATCCAGCAGCACCGGGTTGATCGCCGTCTGCGGCTCACCGCTCTGCGCCGCCCGCTCGAGGAACGCGGCATCGGCCGAGAACCGCCGGCCGCCCGCGACCGTGGCTCCGGACGCGATCGGCTTGACGGCGACGACGTCGCGGCCCGCCGCCCGAAGCCGTGCGGCAAGCGCGGCGGTGAACACCGTCTTGCCCGCGCCCGTATCGGTTCCCGTGATGAAGAATCCGCGCATGTTCGCCCTGTCTGCTTTCTCAGTCGGTTTCGCTCTCAATCGTGCCAACAAGCATAGCGCGCCGCGCACGAATTATCAAGGTGCGGACGCCTCAGACCTGCGCATCAAAGCTTTCCAGTTGATTTTGCCGGGCGTTCGGGTATAGTTGGACCCGATGAGAATCACCCTCCCCGATCCTTGCCTCGTGATCCTGTGCGGCCCGGCGGGGTGCGGCAAAAGCACCTTCGCACGCCGCCGCTTCAGGTCCACGCAAATCGTGTCGTCGGATCGCTGCCGGGCCATGCTCACCGATACGGAGGACGCGATGTGGGCGTCGGCGGAGGCGTTCGATCTGTTTCACAAGATCATTGAGATGCGGCTGAAGTTCCGGCGGCTCACCGTTGCCGACTCCACGGCCCTGGGCAAGCCTGCCCGGAGCGCCCTGCGGCGAATCGCACGCGAAAACGCCACGCCCGCCATCCTGATCGTGTTCAACGTATCGATGCAAACGTGCCTCACCCGCGATGGCATGCGCGGCCGGCGCGTCGGCCGGGACGTCATCGCACGCCAAATCGAAAAGCTCCAGCAGGCCATCATCGACACCCGCACCGAGCGGTTCGACGCGGTCTATATTCTGGATGAGAAGGAGATGGACGCGGTGAGTGTGAGGAGAAGGAAGAAGGAAAGGAAACGATGAGGATGATGGGATGATGAGATGATGCGATGAGTGGAAAATCGGCCTCCGACTCATCACCCCATAATCTCATCATCTCATCATCTTCTTATCCTCTTCCCCGCAAACACATCCCTCAGCAGCCCCTCCGGATAGATGCAGAACGGGTACTCGCGGTCGGCGATGATCTCATTGAAGCGGAGGGCGTCGGCAGCTTTCAGGAGTTCGGCGTATTTCTGGTTGATCGGGTGCTCCAGCTTGGTGCGCAGCTCGGCATCGATCAGCTTAGTCTGGGCGAAGATCGCGCGCTTCGCGTCGCGCGGGATGGTGGCTAGCTGGCGCCGCAGGAGCGCCTCCCGCTCGGCCAGCAGCCGCGGCACCCCAACGTCGTCCGGCAGAAGGTCGGCAGCATAGTTCGCTGGAGACTGCTGCATCCGGTTCGCCTCGTGCGTCAGGCGGCGGACGTCATCGACGGAGACCGGCAGCCGCTCCATCGGCAGCGACACATTGGCCGTCGCCACGGCGTACGCCGGCGGCTTGATCCCGAAAAACGCCCAGATGATGTCGTCGGTGACCAGGTCGTAGGTTGCCCCGCCGATCCCGTGCACGAACATGTCGCACAGGAACAGCCGTATGTACATTGTGGTAACGAGCGCCTTCGACCTGATGCGGATGCCGGCGGATGCCATCCGCGTGAACGCATTGATCCCCGCGGCGGCATCGGCAAACTCGGCGTGCGAGAGTTCGCCAACCACCTCGCCGTCGAGCAGCAGCAGCACGTGGCCGGCGCTGCGGCGGACGGCCAGCGGCCGGCGCGGCTGCCCCGCCCGCCACATCCATAGCGGCAGCTCGATGGCATCGGCATCGAGTCGCAGGTCGGGCAGCGGATTAACCTTGCCGCGCACCTTGAACTTCCGCCGGTACTCGGCGAGACAGTTGTTGTAGATCGCGGCAAACTCCTCGCTCCGCCTGATGATCTCGAGCAGCAGGAGGTAGAACGCGTCGAAGCCGCACGCCCCCGAGTAGGGCACCTCGAGGTTGCGGACGCCTTCCTCTTCTTCCATGTGCCGGCGAGGGAAGGTGAAGGCATGTGCGATGGCCGAGCCGCTGTGCGCCGCCTGGCCCAGGTAGTTCAGGTAGCGCCTTGTGTGGCGGCGGCAGGCGTCGTCGGGCAGAAGCGGCAGTACGTTTTCGGCCAGTGCCGCCACGCACTCGGAGCCGTCCACCCGCTGCTCCTCCAAGGCGATAGATGCCCTGATGGGCAGGCAGCGGAAATGCTCGATCCGGGCCTTGCCGTCCAGCACGTACGGCACGCGGAAATCGATGGCTCCCGGCGCGTCCGTGTCGATCACCACGTTCATCCCGATGCCGTCGAGGTCGGCGGCCAGCCGGTGAACGACGTGGTTCTTCAGCCACACGCCGGGATGATGGAATCCCGGCTGGTGGCCGCAGGCGATGATGATGTCGGAGATGCCGTGGGGCGAATTCACACCCAGCAGGGCGCAATATTCCTCGCCGCGTGCAAGGCAATCCTGGCGGGTTTTCTCCCGCACCTCCGCGAACGGCACGCCCCCCACGGTGAAATCGGCCGAACACAGCAGGCGCACGTTCTGCGCCACCAGCTCCGGCAGGCGCTCCGCCGGCGGATCGATCAGGACAACATCCTCACCTTCGGGAATGCGGTACGAACGCGAACGCATAATCTATGTTCGGAATGGCCGCGATGGAGGATAAGAGCGTGTTCGAGAAGCCCGTCCGTTGCAGGGGCAGGTCGAGGCCTTCGTGCGACCGCTGCGATCACCGTTGCCTGCCATGCGGTTCCGGGCCAACAGGGCATTTCGGCAATCGGAGGCTGGGGCAGGCAACTCGAAGACTCGACCTGCCCCTACCTGCGGTATACCCGCACGTAGTCAACCAGCATCTGCTGGGGGAAAACCGAGTCGTCAATACCCTTCTGTCCGCCCCAGCTTCCGCCGACGGCGATATTGAGGATGAGATAGTGCTCGGCGTCGAACGGCCAGGCGTCGGCGCCCGAATGCTCGTTCGCGAATGTGAAGTATTTCTGGTCGTCCACGAGGAAATCGATCCGCTCGGCGTCCCACTCGATGGCATAGACGTGGAAGTCGCTGGAGGCCGACTTGACTTCGACCTTGCCGCCCTTCTGGGTGCCCTTCACGTGGTTGTACTTGGCAGTGTGGACGGTGCCGTGGATCCAGGTCGGATCAAAGCCGACGTTTTCCATGATGTCGATCTCGCCGCAAGCGGGCCAGCCGAGCTTGCCGATGGAGGAGCCGAGCATCCAGATGGCGGGCCACATGCCGCGTCCGGCGGGAAGCTTCGCCCGCACTTCGATCCGGCCGCGGCACCAGGCGGCCTTGCCCTTCGTGATGAGGCTGGCGGAGGTGTAGTCGGCGAACTCACGAGAAACGGCGGCTTTAGCATCCTTGCTGCCGGGATGGTACGCCGGGTTGCGGAACCGCTCCTTCACGGCCTCGATCACGAGCATGCCGTTCTCCACGCGGGCATTCTTCTTGCGCTCGCGTGTGTAGTATTGCAACTCGTTATTCCGGACGAACCCGATCTCGTAGTCCCACTTTTTGGGATCGGGCAATCCATCATGGTCGAAATCATCGGACCAGACGAGTTCCCAATCGGCGGCGGACGCGGGAAGTGCGGTCATTGCAGCACCAAGCATCAGGAAGGTTGTGATGAGCAGTGGCAGCATTGGAGGTCGTCAGTTGTCAGTTGCTAGTTGTCAGAAGGCGGCCGACGCGGGACAGCTATGGGCTTCAGCTCCGGTGAAGGGCCTTCAGTATGCCGACCCTGTAGCCCGCAGCCTGTAGCCTGTAGCCTTCACCGGCATCCGCCCTTCTCGCGGCGGCGGTCGATCCCACGCTGGGCGTGCTCGCGTACGTTCTGATCGGGGTCGGCCGTCGCCTTGCGGAGGATGGCGCAGATTTCGGCGTCGTGCTTCGGGTTCCACGCGAAGCTGATCGCACGCAGAGCCGTCGCCTTCACCCAGCGATCGGGCGAGTTCTTCGCGAGGTCGATCGCGATCTTCAGGCCTTCTTCCGTCGACTTCGCGAAGGTGAGGCCTTCCACTGCCGCCATCCGCACGTTCTTGTTGGGATGCGGCTTGTGTGTCTCGTCGCCGAAGAGGATCGTCTTGCACGCTTTCAGCC
>Ga0172362_10003741_pt1 | contig 13119 bp, 9 predicted proteins | sample LakKivs1_kivu2a2_FD_114534 | JGI IMG/M metagenome (GOLD analysis project Ga0172362, IMG submission 114534) | Sediment microbial communities from Lake Kivu, Rwanda - Sediment s1_kivu2a2 | ecosystem: Environmental > Aquatic > Freshwater > Lake > Sediment | place: Rwanda: Western Province, Lake...
ATATTGTCATTTTACAATGCTTTTTCACAATGTCAATATATTTTTGCATTTTTCAAAAACCCGTCCATACTCATGATTTTGATCCGGCTATGATATTTTCCAGCGATTTCCTGCGCCAGCGCCGGCAGCGGATTCCACCATCCTCCCCCATGCCGCCGGATCCTGCCGGACCTCGCTCGCCGCCGACCCGGCCAGTGCGCTGATAAGGGCCGTATTCAAGACCTGGAGTTTCGGGCTTGACGCCCTTCGCCTGACCGGGGCCGCAGAATATTTCCGAAGGCCCGTCATCAGCCCGGGTTATGTTCAGCCCTGCGGCTGCTCCGGCATTACCCTAGTTCTCCTGTTAGGATACTCGGCCTGTGGGAGTTTCATGATAGTCTGCGGTGTGTTCCTTGAGCCTTGTGAAAAAGCCCGGACTTAGCCGCCGCGGCCGATGATGATCCTTCGACGGGTTTTTGGCCTTGCCTTGGTCATTTTGCCTTAACCTCCGGAAGTTTATTTTCCATCATCCCCCGTGCAAACTCAAACGCCCTTGTCTTTCTCGATTGCCCGTTTCATAAAGCGGCGGATTGCGATGAGCTCTTCACCAAAAATTCGGGGACATGAGGGAAATTCGGGGACATGACCCAATTCTCTGGAATTGGGATCGTGTCCCCTGAATTTCCTGGTCTACCTGTATATGCCCGCCCTCGGGCCGAAAGAAAAAAGAACGATCGTGTCTTCTTCCCACATATAAACAAGGCGTCGGGCCTGCCTTTTCACCGTATACGGATAGGCGCGCAGGTGAGCGAATTCCCCCTTTAGCTTTTTGCCGGCCGCGGGGTTCATCTCAACCTCTAGGATAGCCTCCTTTAATGAAGTCCTTTCGGCCTCCTGTCTAATCTTCTTGCGCAGCCTCTGAAACTTTGAAGTCTCAAGGATTCTCATTCAGACGTCTTTCGGATCGAGTTCTGCGACCCTGCTCATCTCATAATCCACCTGGGCCTCGATAATGTCTTTGATTTCCTCGACGGTCAATTCCGGGTTCTCGAGTGCCAGGAGCCCGATTCTCAGGGCATAGCGGAGAGCGCTGGAAAAGTCCCTTTCTTCGCTCTTGGCAAAATGGTCGAGCCCCTTGACAAGATCTTCATCCATAGCCACGGTTTTTCTTATCATTTCATACTCCTGCATCTTTTATATGCTCCTTTCTTATGGATGTCAAGGTGTTGTCTTGTTTTCGGAAATCGACCCCGGTTGACTCCATCCTATTGGAAAGACGACCGTCTCAGGACAATCCGCTCACAATGTTTTGTCTTGAATCCGGGAGGTGTCACCAAATCTCCCCCTAAAATTGGTGCCTGTCACCAATTTTTCTGCTATTTGCTCATTTCTTCGTCCAGGCCCGGAACAGAGCCCGCCAATTTACAGGGAATCTGGAATCAATACATGAATCCGTCGTGGGATTCAAAATATACGACGAACATCAACCTCGAAATGAACTATTGGCCGGCTGAAGTCGCCGCCTTAGAGGAATGTGCCCATCCCCTCTTCAAAATGATAAAAGAGCTCACAGACCAAGGAAGCGAAGTGGCCGGAGAACATTATGGCGCCGGGGGCTGGGTTTTCCATCAGAATACGGACATCTGGAGGGCGGCGGCCCCGATGGACGGACCGGACTGGGGAGCTTTCACCACGGGCGGCGCCTGGCTGTGCACCCATCTCTGGGAACATTATCTTTTTACGGGCGATGCGAACTTTCTGAATGACGTTTATCCGGATATGAAAAATAGCGCCGAATTTTTCCTCGATTTCCTAAAAGAGCATCCGAGATACGGATGGCTTGTCACGAATCCCTCCACCTCACCCGAGAATTTTCCCGAAAGAGAAGGAAACGGCCCCTTCTTTGATGAAGGCACAGGATGGATGAGCCCCGGGACGACCATCTGCGCGGGCTCGACTATCGACATGCAAATCTTGAATGATCTGTTTGGCTATGTGGCCAAGACTTCAGAAATACTGGGCCGTGATGAACTCTTTCGAGAGAAGGTTCTGAACGCCCGGAAGAAATTGGCCCCGATGCAGATCGGCAGGGACGGCCAGCTCAGAGAGTGGCTTGAAGACTGGGGGCAAAAAGAGAAAAGTCATCGCCATATTTCTCATCTCTACGGATTGTTTCCCGGAAACCAGATTTCACTCGACAAGACGCCCGAATTCGCTCGGGGAGCAAGGGCCGTGCTTGAAGCGCGCGGTCTCGAGGGAAATGGCTGGTCTTCTGCCTGGAAAATGGCCTGCTGGGCCCGTCTTCGAGAACCGGAGAAGGCTCTTCAGAACTTCAACTACGCCATTCACAATTATACTTTTGACAATCTCTTCTCCATCTGCTCCAAAGCCCTGCAGGTGGACGGCTCTTTCGGTGTCTGCGCGGCCGTAGCTGAGATGATACTGCAATCCCATGAAAATGAGCTTTTTGTGCTGCCTTCTCTTCCACCTTCCTGGAAAAAAGGAGAAGTCCGAGGCCTGAGGGCCCGGGGCGGTTTTGTGGCCGATATCCATTGGGATGAAAACCGGACGGTGACCATAAATATCTTGTCATATCTGGGCGGGACCTGTCGGATCAGAACCCCATATCCGATGAAAATCAAAGGGATTTCTCCAGATATTTCTGTCACCGAGATCGATGAATGCCGCTTCTCTTTTGAGACAGAAGTCGGGAAAAGCTACAAAGCCACGCTTATTCCAGCGCGATCTTAGTTATATCCTGGCACCTCCTTTTACAATGCTTTTTCACAATGTCAATATATTTTTGCATTTTTCAAAAACCCCGCCATGCTCATGATTTTGATCCGGCTATGATATGTTCCGGCCCCTTCCTGCGCCAGCGCCGATAGTGTCACAAAATGCAGATTGACCCAGGATCCGCCTTCCCTCGCCAGCGCTTTACCAACCTGATGCCCAACCTGGTATGAGGGGACGATGAGGTATTTCTTCCCGAGCCGATGCCCAATACGATTATTGGCAAAGCTGTTTCAACTCAATTTGACATCAGACGATGTCACGGTTTATTATCCAAAACAATGGAAAAGGGTAAACTTGATGCCTAAATGGGCATCTATCTAGCACAGGAGAAGAAGGAAACTATCTATATATGGTTTGCTGGAAGCCAGCGCTTAGCGCCCTAAAAGATGTTGGGCGATGTGTTTATCAAGCTACTGAAATTAGACTTATTAAAAGATAGGAGATACAAATGATGTCCCCTGGTTTTTTTGATGTTTTTAATAAGTATTTATCTCAAATGCGTATTCCATTGATTCCGGCCACCCATTCCAAACGAAAGCGGCCACCTGTCGGAGCGTAGCGACGCTGGGCATTTTCTTTGTATCTTAGTGGCCGGCTTCCGTCAAGGGTTTTTGTTTTTTCCTCATAGATTCTCCTTTCAAACTGATTTTATAGGCGTTGTGGACCAAGCGGTCGAGGATGGCATCGGCCAGCGTGGGATCGCCCACCACTTCATGCCAGTGCGAGACAGGCATCTGGCTGGTGACCACGGTGGACCGGACGTTGTAGCGATCTTCGAGGATTTCCAGGATATCCCGTCGTCCGTGATCATCCAGGGTCGTCAGGCCCCAGTCATCGATGATCAGGAGATCAGTTTTAGCCAGGTTGGTTAAGACCCGGCCGTAGCGGCCATCCCCTCTGGCCATTGCGAGCTCTTGAAGAAGCCTCGGGAGCCGGAAATACAGGCTGCGATAACCTTCTCGACAGGCCTTATGGCCCAGCGAACAGGCCACGAAGCTTTTGCCGACTCCGGTCGGGCCGGTGATCAGGACATTGTGATGGTCTTCGATCCATTGGCAGGACGAAAGGCGAAGCATCAAGGATTTATCCAGCCCCCGGGGAGTGCGGTAATCGAGATCCTCCAGCGAGGCCAGGAGGCGAAGCTTGGCCTTCTTGAGGCTGGTTCGGAGCTTGCGGTTTCGCCGCTCGGTCGTTTCCCGGTCAACAAGCAGCCCCAGACGCTCTTCGAAAGTTAAGGCACCAAGGTCTGACATCTGGAGCTGTACTTCCAGGGCTTTGGCCATGCCGAGAAGCTTAAGAGTGTGAAGTTTTTCGAGTGTCGGATGGATTAGCATGCGGGCTCTCCTTCGAAGTAGCCGGAGCCGCGGATGTTGGGATGAGTGATCGGCGGAGCGGTTTTCAGTTTGGTCGAAAGCGGCTCTTTATCCAGGCTGCTCTTGAGGATGGCGTTGACGCTCCGGTAGCTGGTCGCCTGATAAATCAACGCTCTTTGGCAGGCCGCTTCCAGACGCGCAGCGCCGTAGATTTTGCCCAGCCGCATCAGTCCCAGACAGGAGCGAAAAGCCTGCTGAGGATGAAGCCGGGAGGCGAGGATCTTCTCGGCCACACTCTTGGTGAACGGGCCGGCCTGGGTCGTCCAGGCAATCACCCTCTCCGGGGTCCACTCGGCATAGCTTTGATGAGCCTTGGGCATGTGCTCTTTCACTGTGCTGTGCCGTCCAGGGAGGTAACTTCTGACGTGGCTGGCCAGCCTGGTCCCTTTATGGAAGCATTCCACGGTCGTTGCCGTCAGGCGCACATCCAGCTCCAGGCCATACAGCGCATAAGGCACGCTGTAGTAATGCTTGTCGGCCTCCAGGTGATAATCGATGTTGACGCGAGCTTTCTTCCATTCCGCATAAACATAGCGCTCCGCAGGCAATGGATGAAGGGCCGGCCGGTCCAGGCCCTCATAGAAGCTGCGTCTGGAGCCGGGAAGCTTGCGAAAAGGCCTTTGATTCAGAGCCTCGAGCAACTGTCTTAGGGCAGAGTTGAGCTCTTCCAGCGCAAAGAACGTCTGGTGGCGAAGCCGGGCCAGGATCCACCTTTCGGTCACCAGCACGGCCGCCTCCGCCTTAGCGTTATCTCTTGGGTGGCGGACCCGGGCTGGGATGGCTACAGTCCCATAATGAGCCAGCATCTCTTGGTAGGTGGCATTGAGCTCCGGTTCATAGCGACAGGGCTTGGCCACTCCGCTCTTGAGGTTATCGAGGATGACCATGTCGCTGACGCCTTGAAAATATTCGAACGCCCGGATATGAGACCCCACCCAGTCCGGCATCGTCTGGGTCCAGGTGGCCTCGGCAAAGGTATAGTTGGAGGCTCCCAGCACCGCCACGAAGATCTGGGCCTGGCGCGTTTGGCCGCTTCGTCGATCCACGACGGGGACGGTCTGGCCACAGTAATCGACAAACATCTTCTCACCGGCCTTGTGCTCCTGGCGCATCGAAAGATCTAACTTTTTGGCCCACTGCCGATAAAGGCCGCAGAAACGGCTGTACTGGAACCCTTCGGGCGAGCGGCCCTTGTACTCCTGCCATAAAAGAAACAACGTCACCCCCTTGCGCCGAAGTTCCCCATGCACCTCCCCCCAATCCGGTAAGGGCCGCTCCAGACCGGGAATAGAAGGCAGGGGCGGGAAGAGCATCAGCTCAATGGCCGTCTCATCCAGTTCTTCGGGCAAAGGCCAGCTCAGACCAGCCTCCCTGGCCCTCCGCAAATACTCGGCCACCGTGCTGCGCGCTACCCTCAGGCTGCGGGCAATCTGGCGGGCCGAAAGCCTGCACTCCCATCTCAATCTCAATATGTCTCTGATTTTACGCATAAGTAATCTCTCCGCTGGCATCCAAGCCTCCTTTCCTTAAAATCAAGGAGGCCTAGCATACCTTTTCCCTAAGAGATTACCCAGAGTCGGCTCGGCACCTTTGTCATTCCAATCGATTCCGGCCACCTGTTCCAACAACAGGCCAAAAAGTGGCCGGCTTCACATTGGAATCAGTGGCCGCTCTGCTTTGGAATGGGTGGCCGGCTTCCGTTGGAATGCCCGGCCGGAATGCCTCGGAATATACATCTCAATTCAGGAACAAAGAACGGACAGAAGAATTTAAGAAATTTCTAATCGCCTTAGCGGAATGGAAAATAACGCAGATTGTTATAGTTATGTTAAAAGAGAACATTAAAGAATTTGGTCCCCTAACTCCCTCTTATTTAGATTTCTTTTCGTTATTTTCAGCAGAAGAGCAGGAACGGGTAAGGAAAGAAAGATCTGATCCAAGGGCATGGGAATATAAATATAAAGAAGCTTACAATAATCTTTATCATATGTACAAGAAAATAGCGCTAACATTTCCCAAGAAAGTGCAACCCATATTTGATCGGCACAACATACCGCCTACATCTTTATACGAATATTTATTTGATCATTTCTTTCCGAATGAAAATGAGATGATCCGTGAACAATATAGGGGAGAAGAAATTATCGTATGGTGATTAAAGTTTCTGAGGCGGCAAAGGTACAGCCATAGAGAATTTATGTAGTCTGAACAACACTAGAATTTCTATGTGTCAGATCGGGAGAGATATTGGACACTTTGGCTCATTCCCTGATCCCTATCTGCCAAGCTCTATCATGCCAATCTTATTTCTGGTTATGAGGGCCAGAATTCTGCACGAGAATTAGCGCTTATAGACTTCGCCCCTAGAGCCGAAGTCCAACAAGCGTACTATCTTGTTCTCCTTTTCCGGTAGATAGATTAGCCTAAAATCTCCAATCCGAAATCTCCATCTCCCCTTGTTACTCTCTAACGGCTTTAATGTGTCCCCAACGCTAATACACGGCTCCTTGCTTAGGCGAATTATTGCTTCAAGCACCCGTCCTTTTATTATTTTGTCGTTTTTTTCTATTGATTTACAAAATTCGTGCGAAACCTCTATTCGATAGGTCTGTGCAGGGAAATAACCCTTTGAGTATAGCGTGTTAAACTCATCTAGATACTTTTCATTCAGTTGCGAGATTGCCAGGAGCAGCATATCAACATCAGCCACTCGTTCAACATTATATCTTTCTCTTATTTCGTATATATTCAAAATACTTCGTAGCACCTTCAAATAATTGATGTAATCATCAACTTCATTTTTTCCTCGCTCAGTTCCAGATACATGAAGGACAGGAGGAGAATAAATTCCGTAGTATTCTGGAAATATAAATCGGAGTAATATAGAAGCTAGAGATATGTTCTTAAAAAGCCCATTCAGCCTAAGTAACACTTGTCTTTCATTATTGATGAAATCGTCCTTCAATTCAGTCAAAACTCCCGCTGTTTCCTTTAGTTTACCTCCTATTTGTTTTTTACTCGGCCAGGTCCAGAACCTGTTGAACGGCCAGAGCTCGTCATTGGCAATTATTTCAAGATCTTCATACCTAATTGCCACGCCCGTTCGAAGATGCGCGACTTTTTTCTCGATAATCTCAAGATTTTCATGAACTCCAAATTTCTCTAGAACTGCTTTATTAAATAGGTTTTTAGGTAGTGTAAACTTTATTGTGTGAAATTAGAGAGAGGTAGAAAAGAAGGCTCTTTTCCTTTATAAGGATGATGAAACTCAAACCTTATAAGAAAGGAGAAAGAGCCCATGAAAATCTCTCTTAGCCTAACAGAGCTCAAGAATGTTTTCAAGGAGATTCAGCGGCAGCCGGAGCAGATCTTCGAGATGATGCGTGTGGAAATGAACCAAAGTGTCGGCCAATATCTGTCGGAGTTGATGCGGGCCGAGTTGAGTCATTTTTTGGGTCGGGAGCCCTATGAGCGAAAAGAGGGTAAGACCAATCATCGCAATGGCTTCTATGAGCGGCAGTTCACGATGAAACGGTTTGGGGAGGTGGCCATCGAGGTGCCGCGGGACCGGGACGGGGAATTTCGCAGCGAGGTCCTTCCCCGGAGCAAGCGGTACGAGAACGAGCTACGCAAAGACGTCTGTCTGATGTACCTGACGGGCATTAGCACGCGGACCTTATCGATGCTTTCGAAGCAGTTATTAGGGCGGAAGATCTCGGCGGGGGCAGTGAGCCGGGCAAACGGGGAGCTGGTGGAGGCGGTGGAGCGGTGGCGGACGCGGGATTTATCCCAGCAGAAGATCAAGTATATTTTGGTGGACGGGGTGAATTTTTCGATGCGAGTCGGGAAGAGCGTGGAGACCGTGCCGGTACTGGTGGCGGTGGGGGTGAGAGAAGATGGCACGCGCCTAGTCCTGGGCCTGCAGGCTGGGGATAAGGAATCGGCCGGCTGCTGGCGGGAGTTTTTCAAGGATTTAAAGAGCCGCGGACTTTCTTCGGAGACTGTAACGCTGGGCGTCATGGACGGCTTGGCGGGCCTGGAGATGGTCTTTAAAGAGGAATTTCCGCAGGCAGAGGTGCAGCGCTGCCAGGTGCACGTGGCGCGCAACGTTCTGGCCAAGGTGCCGAAGAAACTCAAGCCAGAGGTAGCGGATGACATGCGGTCGATCTTTTATGCCTCTTCCAAAGAAAAAGCCAAAGAGTTTTTTGTGCAGTTTAAGGAGCACTGGGACAAAGAGGTCCCTTCAGCAGTGAAATGCCTGGAGAACTCGCTGGAGTCGTGCTTGACCTTCTTCAAGTTTCCTCCGGAGGAATGGCAGGCGCTGCGGACAACGAATATCATTGAACGGCTCAACAAGGAGTTCAAACGCCGAACCAGGAGCATGGAGATTGTGGCCGGAGAGAATGCCTGTTATCGCCTTTTGGCGTTCATCAGTCTAAAGATGGAGGTGCATTGGAAAAGAAATCCTATAGGAAAAGTAGCCTACAATCTACCGATCTTCAAAAGAGTGCCCTTGCTGGATTTCACACAAAATGCTTGACATTACCGGTTTTTAAAATCCATCTCTTTCATTTAATGCCACCTCCCTACACGACTTGTTAATATTAAATCATGTCAAAAGATAGCCTTTGTTATCAATTATATTAGCCTCTTTGTCTTTTGCTTTTTTATACTTCTTCCCTGCAAGAGAATTATTGCATTATCTATTATCTTCGGAACAGTCTGATTCCAGCTATCATCGAGATACTTATTAAATTGAACTGGCTGACGCATAATATCAAAAGAGAACTCGATTACATCTAAATAGCGATTAACGGATTCATAGGTATTACCAAACAGATATTGAAGCGTATTTGTCTTGTCCATGGGCATGCATAGCGAAGGGAATAGGAAATGAAGACATTTTGAATTAGAAACAAGCCTCCCTGATGTTTGCATTAAGGCCATGCCCTCATATGCGCTTTTTAGAAGCCCCAACAAATCTCTGCCCTTCGCCGGGTCAAAGCTTAGCATAACAATTTCAATCGCTTCATACTTAGGAAGGCAAAATATCATGGCGTTTCTAAAATCATCGAAGTATTTAAGCTTCGCCCCACGACTATTCATGTCCCAAGAAACCAGCGTTGCATACAGCATTTCAAGGCAGTAATTATCCGAAATGAAATTGGCAACTTGGGGATGCTCCCTGCGCAGCTCGATTATCCGTTTATAGAAATACAAACTCGGGCCACTTCGGTAACGTGTGTTGAATTCGGTCATGCGTGAAGTTATTGTCCTTATAATTTCCTCGATCTTGTTCTCGCGATTCGGAATCGTGTCTTTGCTTTTTAACACGGAATGTAATGAGGGTTTCAATAGCAAATCCTGACGTTTCTGCAAATGCACTGCCGAATCCGCTGGACGCGGACAGTGGATTTTAATTTCAGCACGGGCCAGGCGTTTATAAGTTCTACCGAAAATCTCTCGGATCGTCCTTACTAAACTCTCCTCGCTTGCTGCATCACCGAGATTTATTTGAACCCAGACATCATTTAAGCCCGCAAATGAAGCAAATTTAAGATCGCCCTGCCTCAATTTATTAAGTTCAGATTCAAGACTCTCAGTATCAATATAAATGGACCGCTGACCAATTTTGTTTTTCTTTTGAATTTGAGCGCAATTTGGATTAGCATGCTCCGAAATCTTGCCCATAGGATAGTTGATGTATACTGAGAGCATCTACTTAATCATTCCTTTTTGTCGTTTTATCCCAAAATACCCGCATTGGACTTAACGGGGCTCTGCTCAACGGTTAAAATAATCACGAATTATGTCTTTGTACTTCGGTTTTAAAGCGTAGGTATCCGGTTCATCACTTGGCATCTCCAAGCTCTCGTTACTTAGCCTCTGAGCGTTTTTATATATTCCGCTCCTAACTCCAGCAATTGTCCGACCACTAAGGGTTTTTCCTCTCATTTCGCTTAACTTCGCTACCAATTCATTGGAGGAGACTGGCTTGTCTGAGTATGCTAAGATTTTTAGGTAGTTTAGCGTTTTCAAGAACTTCCTTTCCTCCAGATCTTGGAGATATTTTACTATTTGAGAGCGATCCCATTCTCTCTCTTCGGCCATCTCGCCCTCATCTTCCTCTTCAGCAATTTCTTCAGTTTCTGGCCCTTCTTCAATATCCACCTCCTCAGCTACGTCTTCTTCTTCTGGCTCTACTTTCCACCTATCAAGAGCCCAATCGACAATCTCCATTCTTCTTTCTAATAATTCCTTTTCAGTCCAATCTTCCCACCTTGCCAGCATCCGTTCTTGAAACATGTTTGAGTTCCAATAACCCTTTGTTCCCGGTTTGCCTTTCTTATCAAGAAAAGATTTGTTTCCATAAGAAGAGTTATCCAACGTTAAGGTCAGGTTTCCAATGTCATGAAGATATTTCTGAATTTGTTGTTGTGGCTCCCATCTCTTTTTCCAGTATTCATTGGATGCATCTTGAGGCAAGATATGTTCAATTGTCTCTTTCTTATCTTTCTTCTGGACCTGTTCCCAGGGAAGCTGAACGGCTCTGCCTTTCGCCAAATGCTCCTCGTATTCGTATAAAAAATATTTCAATCCAGAGAACTCATACCAATTCTTTCGGCCTAACTCAAATTCGGCGACATAATCCTTGTCGGGGGAATATTCTAACAACTTGCTTTTAATTCTCCTTAGCATTCGTTCCGGCTTAATCTCAGAACAAAAAAGTTCGTTTCCCCTCTTGAGCAAAGATGCTTGACCTGTGTTCGATCGTCTCTCGTGAAGACGGAATATTCGGAATGCATATTTTTCTATAAGGTCAAGTGCTCTCTCGTACAATTCATAATCGTGTGGATATTTTAGACGCAAAGCTATCAATATGGGCAAAAAAGGCGATATGTTGCCGATACGAAGCAATTTCTCGGACTTCTGGATGAGCCTGCTCCGTACCTCTGGGTTATCAGCGTATTCGTTAAAAGCAGTCCTTCTCTTTGGTGCCATCACATCACAATAAGCCGTGCAAGAATTTTCTAATAGTTTTATGTAGGCCTCTATTTCGCTAAGAAGCCAATCGTGTTTGCCACTATAATTCTTAAGATTGAACTTTTCCTTCACAGACCTATATCTTTCCCAATATTTTGGGTGGGGATCATAAGCCATCAGCCAAGAACTCCGCAGGAGCTGGTCCTCATCGATCTCGTTCGAGAATTCGCTGGCTTCCATCAGATCTTCCAAAATAGAGGCCCAGACTCTATTAATCTTTTCATCCAGCTCCTCAGCTGCCTTTGGTTCAAGCCTCTTAGCCAGATAGATTAGATAGTTCTTAACCTTTTCCATTTCGGAAAGCGGTTTGCCACGATTATTCATGACTTCAAATATAACCCCCACATCCGTTTCTTCCTTGACTTTGTACATGGTAAATTCGAGCGCATTCGTTATCTTTGTCATCAAGTTAAGCAAATAGGTTTTAAATTCGTAATTGGAGGCTCTTTTTTCCTGCAAATATCCATAAAAGAATTTCTTCGCCTCGAATAACATTTTGTGCGATTGGATATTCCAGCCGTCAATCTCAGGGATTTCGGAAATGATATTTTTAAAATAATAGTTATGGCAATGCTCGTTTAGGATAAGCCGAGGCCTATCTCTTTTCTCTATATCCTTTAACATTACATATTTCTTCCTGATTCCCAAGTAAAGGTTTTCGTGATCCCCAATCGCCCTAAAATGCTCGGCAATGCAATGCAATAAAATAACCAGACTTGTTAACCGCTGCTGACCATCAACAATATTGAATGTTTTGAGAGAAGCTCCGTCTTGATCTGTTACGGGCTCCGCATCTTCATCCACATGAAAAATCAAGGTTCCCAGAAAGTGTTTTTTCCAAGGTGGCAATTCATCTATGTCCTCGATCAACTCACGACATTGCCGCTCTTCCCATGAGAAATTGCGCTGATAGTTTGGAACGCGAAATATTTTGTCGGAAAAAATCTCTTGGATCGTAAACACATTTTCCATCGGCTCCTCCTCAGAGGGTCTGATTTAGGGCGGACATTGCCCGGCTCTAAAAGCTGACGTCTATGTCAATCCCAGGCTTTTTATGGCAGCGGATTGCGGATCGCCATAGAATATTGGATCAACCCGTTCAACTATATCCCCTGACACTTCGAGGAAATTCCTCTTGTTTTCTAAAGGAATCAACGCTCGCCTCGCCCCGTTTTCCATAGCAATTTGAAGTGGCTCAGCCAGGGAATAAACCGCTTTTATATTCCCCGTGATACTCAGATCTCCCAGGATCACGAGCCCAGGTGCAACTGGGGTTTTGCGTAGTGCTGAAACCAACGCCACAAGAAAGCCCACACCCGCCTCACAAGCCACACGATTTCCCAAAAGGTCGATGACCTCAACATGCATGTCTGTCGTATCGAACACGCTGCCAAGGCCCATCTGGACCTTGTGGCCCAGAAGGTATCCAAAGGCCCTATTCAGGCAATTCCTCATGGTTGTATCAATCCCGCCGGCCGTTTTTAGCTTTCCTGTTCCTGCCGATATGCCTACCTCTACTCGATACAACCCCGCTTTACCCTCATCGTTAACGGCCGCAGCATAGACTGATCCCGGCGCAAGCGGGTCCGTCGAGATCAACGCCCTCCCTCCTTCTTCCGGCACGCCAACATATCGTTCCTCAGCCGTTTCATGGTCCCGGTAGGAAAACGATGTCTGGTGGAATTCGAAAGAACCCATTTTCTTAAGTTGTTCCTTGACCCTGCGCCGGCCTTCTAGTGCCATCTCAACCAATTCCGCTAGCTCAGCCTTCGTAAATTCGCTATGGGGGTAAACCAGTTTGACCAGCCCAGACACTGTTTTCCTTACCGCCTTAACATCGCGAGCATTAAGATGCGCACCAAGTGAAAAATGCCGGTCGATCACCTCGGTGAAGTTTTGCTTTCGCAACTCCCGGAAAGCCTCCGCA
>Ga0172362_10003743_pt1 | contig 13118 bp, 14 predicted proteins | sample LakKivs1_kivu2a2_FD_114534 | JGI IMG/M metagenome (GOLD analysis project Ga0172362, IMG submission 114534) | Sediment microbial communities from Lake Kivu, Rwanda - Sediment s1_kivu2a2 | ecosystem: Environmental > Aquatic > Freshwater > Lake > Sediment | place: Rwanda: Western Province, Lake...
CCCCGTCCCCGGCCTCAATAAGGTGGGCCTCGTGGTCCTCGACGCGTCCCTCGCGTACCACCCCGACCTCCAGGAACTCTCCACCGCCTTCTTCGTTCAACTCCAATCCATCGAGGGGCTCGAGGTCTTCCCCACAGCCGTTACGCTCGCCGCAATGGAGGAACTCTCGCTTGCGTCCGCCAAAACGAACGCCGGCTTCGTTCTCCCGCGCGACGGCCTGATGCTCGCCGACAAACTCCAGGCCGACGGCATCTTCGTGGCGGTGGTGACCGATTACAACCCCTACGGCGAGCCGGTGATCGCGCTTGGCCTCATGCTTTTCAGCCGCGCGACCTCACCGCTCGGGGCCCTCGACAGGCAACAACTCGACAAAATCCGCCAGGGGGGAAAACCGCTTGACCTCCCGACCTCGCCCGCGACGAGCCCCGTGACCGCGGTCTTCGCCGTCTACGACGTTTCGCAGAAGACGACTCGCCGCACGCTTGAACTCTATGCCCTGGGCCAGACTGCGGGCGACGTCGGCCTCGGCTGGGAGCGCTACTACAGGTCGATGCCCAACTACATGCGCTTTGCAGCGTACGAAACGGTATGGAAACTGTTCGACCAGCTGCAACTCGCGAAGGCGCGTAGGGGGGTGAATCCCGTCAGGTAACTTGTTTTTGGGTGCCGGGGGGCGCCCGCGGGGGCGTCGCATCGAGCGTCGCCGGAAAGGATGCCGGCCATGCGAAGGACAGGACACGAACGCCTTCTGACCCTTGCCCGTGACGGCCACGTCTTTCTTATCTTTTTCGATGACAATTCCCGCCTCCAGTTGTTAGACTATCTTCTTGACCTTGCGGAGGACCCCGGGATGCCCCTGACGTGGCAGGACGTGTTCGCCGCGATCGACGTCGTCGGCGCCTGCAGTCCGCGCTGGACGGCGGTCGGCAGCCGGTTCTGATTGAAATATGACCTCGTACAAGTCAGCAAAGGCCGCCTTCCTCGCCTACATCGGCAACACGCGAAACTACTCCGAACACACCCTGCGCGCTTACGGGCGCGACCTCGATGAGTTCAACGCCCTTCTCTGCGACGCCGGGCGGCCGACCGCCCCGCGCTCCGTCACCAGGCTCGACGTCCGGGCCTTCCTCGCCCGCCTTCACGAAACGAACGTCGAAAAGCGCACCGTCGCGAGAAAACTCTCCTCGCTTCGTTCCTTCTTCAAATTCCTCGTCGCAAGAAAGGTGATCGACGCGAGCCCCTGCGCCGGCATCCGCACGCCGCGGCTGGGGCGCACGTTGCCGAAGTTCCTCGCCGAAGAAGCCGTGGTGAAACTCCTGACCGCGCCGGAGGGCGCCGACGCATTCGCCTGCCGCGACCGGGCGATGCTCGAAACGCTTTACTCGTCGGGCTTGAGGGTGAGCGAACTCGTCCGCCTCGACCTCCGCGACGTGGACCTTCTGGCGGAGGTGGTAAAAGCGCGGGGTAAGGGCAAGAAGGAGCGCCTCGTGCCGCTGGGGCGTCCCGCGGCGGAGGCGATCGAAGCATATCTTTCCGCCCGCCGAGCCGCGCGCGATCTCCCACAAAGAGAGCCGGACGCGCTTTTCGTCAACCGCTTCGGCGGCCGCATCTCCACTCGCAGCGTCGCGCGCCTTCTCGACAAGTACCTCGTCGTGGCGGGGCTGCCCCGCGGCGCGTCGCCCCACACGCTGCGTCACTCATTCGCGACGCACATGCTCGACCGCGGCGCAGACCTGAGAAGCGTCCAGGAACTCCTCGGCCACGAAAACCTCGTCACCACACAGATCTATACCCACGTCACGACCCAGCGCCTCAAGAAAGCCTACGACGCCGCCCACCCGCGCGCGTAATCCATTGTGTAGAGCGCGTCGTGTCGCCCCCGATATCCTCTCTCTTCCTTTTCCCCTCCGCAGCTCGTAGGGCGGGCCCGCCACGGCGGGTAGACTTTTAGCCCGCGCGTGGGTGACATGAACCGCGACTACCGAGGACGTTGTGCGCACCCGGTGGCCGCGTCGTTTACCTTTCTTCGTTTGTCTTCGTGTCCTTCGTGTCTTCGTGGTGATCTGTGGTTCTTGCCTCTTTGTTGAGCGAATCGAGCTTCTTCTCCCGCTCCTTGCGCAAAACGACCGAAAGCGGCGCCTCGAGCCTGTGCGCTCGAAGAAGCGCCTCGTCCGCGAGGATTTCCGTCGACGCCCCATCCGCGATTACGCGCCCTTTGTCCAGAAGTATCACCCGCGGGCACAGGTCGATTATCATCTCGAGGTCGTGGCTTGCGACGACCTTCGTGACGGGCAATTCCCTTAAGAACTCTATGAGCGACCTCCGTGCCGAGTGGTCGAGATCGTTCGTCGGCTCGTCCATGAGGATGACCTCCGGCCGCATCGACAGTACCGTGGCGATCGCCGCCGACTTCTTCTCGCCGCCCGACAGGTGGTGCGGCGCCCGCTCGGCGAAGTCCGACAGCCCCACGAGCGCCAGCGCCTCCTCCACGCGCCGCCTGACCTCGTCTTCCGAAAGCCCCATGTTGAGTGGCCCGAACGCCACGTCGTCGAAAAGCGTCGGCATGAAAAGCTGGTCGTCGCTGTCCTGCGCGATCCAGCCCACCTTGCGCCGTATATCGCGAAGCGTGTCCCTGCCGACCTCGATTCCGTCGACGACCACCCTGCCCCTGCCGTGAAGTATCCCGTTGAAATGCATCAGCAGCGTCGATTTCCCCGCGCCGTTGGGCCCGATGATCCCCACCGACTCGCCGTGAAGGATTGAAACCGTCACGCCGTCGAGCACCGGCCTCCCGTCGTGGTACGCGAAATCCAGGCCGTAAGTCTCGAGTATCGGTTTATGCATAGATTGCCAGCGCCGCCAGCGACGAAGTCACGACGTAGAATATCGCCATGAACGCCGCCTCGCGCTTCCCGAAGTGCGTGTGCCCGAGTACCCTCACTTCGCCGTCATAACCCCTCGCCGCCATCGCGTGGTGTATCTTCTCGCTTCGCACGACGCTTCTGACGAAAAGCGCCGCGACCATCGTCCCCATCCGCGGCACTGCTCTGAGATCCCGCATTTGGAATCCCCGCGCCGCCGCGGCCCGCCTCAGCCGCGACAGTTCGTCCCCTATCTCGAAAAGGTACCTGTACACCATCGACAGAATGGCAACGAACGCCTTCGGCAGCCCAAGCGCCCTCAACCCCTTGAAAAGGTCCGGTGCCTCCGTCGTCCCCGAGAGCAGAAGCACCCCAAGTATTGACGTCCCCGCCTTCATGGCGACCGCCCCAGCCTGCCTAAGTCCTTCGTCCGTCGCCACGAGGCGCCCAAACCCCAGGTTCACGCCGAACGCCTCGCTTCCCGCCGCCGCGAAGGGCAGCGTTACCACCACGAACAGGACGAATGGCGCAAACCATATCGCGCGCCGAAGGACTCCGAAGGCGTCGCGTCCGCACATGGCCATGAGAAAGGCGAACACCGCCGCCACCGCCCCCACCGCGACCAGGTGCCCCTGTGGTACCAGGTTCACCGCCAATATCGCCGGCAAGAAGGCTAATATCTTCGCCCTCGCGTCCAGCCGTCCGAGACAACTCGTCTTAAGCGGTGCTGGATGTACGTGTCCGCTGCCCATCGCCTTCTCTCTCTTTTCGCTTTTTCGCGCGCGACTGCAGCAATAGCCCCGCGCCGGCGATGACCGCAAACGTCGCCGCGATCCCTATTATGCCCGCCGCGCCCCCGCTCAGAAACGGCTTCTCGACCCCGGGCACGCTGTAGTCGGGCAGCGCTCCAGCGTACCCCTCTTCCTTCGTCTCCGTCGCTTGGGTTTCCGCCGCGCCGGGCTGCACCGGTTCTCCCTGCTCCTGCTGGCTTGCGTCCTTCGCTGCGTAGTGCTCGAGCGAATGCTCCAGCGCGTCGGGCGGACTGTAGGCGAAATACGAGAAAACCCCCGCCGCCAGTAAGGTCAGTACAACAAGTCCCCAAAAACTCTTGTCCCCGGTTATCCTATGCATTGGACGCCCCCGTTTCGATCTTCCGTATGAGGTTGGCCGTTCTCAGGTATTGCACCACAGCCAGTGTCACGACCGCTTCGACCGCGCCGCTGACAAGATGTGTCAGTATCATGGCGCCGAAAAACTTCACCCCGTACGGCTGCGACAGTATCACCCACAAGGCCGCGCCCGTTGCCCCCGCCAGCACCCCCGCGATCGTGGCGACCACCACTGAGGCCTTCGGCAGCGCCTTCGAGAGTGCCCTGTAGATTGCGTACGCCGCCAGCGTCGACAAAATCGCCATGTTGAATACGTTCGCTCCGAGCGCCGCGATCCCTCCATCCCCGAACACGAGCGCTTGGATCGTTACGATTGCAGTCATGCATAGAATCGCTATGCTCGGCCCGAATACGACCGCCAATAGCGCGCCCCCCACAATGTGGTCGCTTATACCGGCCGCCACGGGGAAATTGAGCATCTGCAGCGCAAATACAAACGCCCCCATCAGCCCCACCAGCGGTATGCTTTCGCCCTCCAGTTTCTTTCCCGCCGAACGCGCCGCGATGCCCACCGCCACCAAGCTTACCGCCGCAAGCGGCGCCCAAACCTCCCCTTTCAGTACGCCGTCAGGTATGTGCATTTGCTCTTCTCCTTGATGGGGGCGCCTTTTCCTCCCGCAGCGCCCCCTCTAAGCCCCCTGCGTAATCCCAGACAGAACCGCTAAAAAGCGTAAGTTACCCCCGCTATCACCGCGATATCGGGTGTCCGCCCGTCAAGCCCGAACCTGAAACCTAAGTCTACTGCCGCCTTCTCACTTGCGTTCATCACAATCCCCACGAGCGCGCGGCTCGACTCGTCCTGTTTGTTGCCTGCCGTGCTCTGGTCCGTCGCGCACTCCGCCACGAGCGTTACCTTCTCGCCGACGGGTCTCTCTATCGCCGCCGCTAAGGTCACCGTATCATTGTCGTGCTGGCACGCGCTGTAAACGGCGTTCACGTGCCCGGTCAGCTGGCCCGGCAGTGGCCAGCTTAACGCAATGCCCCCCGAACCGTCGACGCAGCCGCTCCCGAGCCCCTTGCTTTCGCTGCCCGTCGGAAAGGACACCGACCCTACTGCCGCCGCACTGACCGGACTCTGCTCGTTGCCGGCAAACCGCCACTTCGCGGAAAGCGATGCGTCCCTTTGCCCGCTCGTCTTGGTGCCGAACGCCTCGGAGTATGCCGTGCCTCCCGCCGAGACTGCGATTTCCACGTTCTCGATAATCCCCACGGTCAACGAGACGTCCAGGTCGAAACACCTCGACACCACGGCGCCGCTGGAATACTCGAGTCCCACCTCCAGCTCCACCGCGCCCTTGTCCGTAGGCTCCGCGCCGGTCGTCTCAAGCGGCCTTCCCCCGAACGCAACCGACCCCCACGTGAGGACAACCACTGCCGTAGTGACGACACCCAACATCCCCTTTTTCATTCCCCACCTCCTTTCGTAACACGATTATCTAAAACGTAGCACCTTACGCAAACAAAAAAACGCTAATTGAGCGCCTTTCCCGCCGCCGTCATGACGACTTCCCCGTGTTTTACCCCCTTGGCGGAGATCAGTTTGTCGGCAAGGGGCCTTATGTCCTTGGCCTTGCCCCTCAGTATCACCACTTGCAGGCAGTTGTGCTCGTCGAGGTGGCTGTGCATGGCCGCTACGACGTTCTCATGCGCATGGTGCTGTACCTCGGTCAAGTGGCTCTCTAACCCCGGGTCGTGGTGGTCGTACACGAGCGTCACTGTTGCGACTGTATTGGCGTTCGTCTCCCACGCCTGTTCTATTAAGGCCTTCCTCATGAGGTCCCGAAGCGCCTCGCAGCGGTTCGGGTAGCCCTTTCTCGCGATAAGCCTGTCGAACCTCGCTAAGAGGTCCTCCGCAACGCTCACCCCGAATCTCGTCACCCTGCCCAAGGCTCAATCCTCCACGCCCGTAGCACGACATTCATAATCGTAACATTTCTCCCGCGCCTGTCAACACTAATTTTGTCGTGCCCTCGGCTCTCTATGTCAGCCCGCCGCCGCACGCTGCTGGCGGACTTGCCTCACGTAGGCGGGTGTCTTGGGCAGGGGCGCAGCATGGAGGGACGCGCTCTGTCACCTCCGAAAAAACGCACGACTGGCTCGAATTGCGGCCGGGGACTGACACCAATTCCCACGCCTTTTGGGAATTGGCTGTCTGTCCCCGATGTTCACCCGCCCGTGGTCGGTTCACCGGCTTGGCGCGGATTTACCCGCCCATGGTGGGTCGGTTCTTCCCGCAATCCGTGCCTGTCCCCGCTTTTCCCCGTGGTGACGTGCCTCTACGTCCACCCTCCCTCGTAGCCCGTCTCGTACATCGCCACGACGTTTTCCGGCGGGCTCACGGCCTGTATGTTGTGGCATGGCGCCAGGATGTAGCCGCCGCCAGCCCCCAGAATCCGAAGGTTATCCGCGACTTCGCCCCGAACCTCGTCGACTGTCCCGAAGGGGAGGGTATACTGATTATCGACGCCTCCGTGGAAAATGACCATATCGCCGAAATCGCGTTTTAACCCCTCGCGCTCCATGCCCCGGCATCGCCATTGAATGGGGTTCAGGACATCAATCCCGAGTTCTATCATGTCCGGAATAATCTTCCTCACCGCGCCGTCGTTGTGGTGGAAAACGTACGCCCCCGCCTCGTGCGCAAGGTCCATGATTCTCTTCATCCTCGGCAACAGGAACTCCCGTATCTGCGCCGGCGAAAGCATCAGATCCTCCTGTCCGCCCATGTCCTCCGCAACGTAAGTGATCATGACCTTGCCCGGCACGGCCTCGTAGATCCTGCGCGTGTTCTCGTACGCCAGGTCGAAGAGTTTATCCAGGCAATAGTGGACGATCTTGGGATTCAACACGAGGTCCATGAATGCCTGCTCCTGCCCTCGAAGCGACTTGTACGCCAGGAACGGTTCGCTGCCGCCCCCGCGTATCGGTCGTTCGCCTGCGGCCGCGACTGCGGCCGGGATCTTCTTGTAGTCGTACCAGTCGGGGCTCGGCCATGTGTACTTGGCTTCGATCTCTTCCACGCTTGTGAATTTTGCAAGCGGGCTGTAGACGACCTCTTCGTAAACTCCCGTGCCATAGTCGACCGATTTATGCCTGCATCCGGATTCGTTCTCGCCCTTGGGCGGTTTCGGCCCGACGTACTCCGGTCCGACCGACACCGGGCTGTCGATGTGTAGCCGCTCCCGCGCGGCGTCCCACGTCGAAACCCGCAGGTGTTTCATGACCTTCGCCGTCGCCTCGGGCGTCCCCCAGTAATCCATCGGCACTCGGTCGGGTTTTCCCCGCTTTAGGACCGCCAGCCACCGTTCCTTTGGCGTCAGTGTTTCCTTGCGCATGCAATTGACCTCACATTCGTCGCCCGGTTGGGACATCCGCTGCCCGCCGCGCCATTATGCGCCCGCGCGGCTCGACTGCAACGGCGCACTCCCCTGACTCATCCCCAGTCTCCCCAACGCGCGAAAGAGGCAACCGGTGGCTGCCCCGGAGCCCTCGACCTTGTCCAAGTCATGGGAGCATGGACGGACGCGCTCCGTCGCGTCTGGTTCACTGCGGCCTTTCGACTTCGCTCAAGGCCCCGAGCCTGTCGAGGGGCTGCCTTTCTCGATCTCGCAAGGAGAGTCCCGTTCGCGCGCGACACGCACGAAATGAAGCCGGCCGGTCTCGATGACCGGCCGGATATCTTTGGGGTGAGCGAGGGGACTTGAACCCCCAACCCCCAGGGCCACAGCCTGGTGCTCTAACCAATTGAGCTACGCCCACCATGTCAAGGTCGTCTTACAAAACAGATTATACATCGGCCTATTGCCCCTGACAAGCCCTCGAAAATGCCCGCCGTGCGCCCAAATAAGGTCCTGGCAGCTCTTACCTTGCCGGACAGGCGTTTGATACCTTGACCGCCAGGACAACAGGCCCGCCTTCCGCCGCCCGGATAAAGGCCCTTTCGAGCCCCGCAAAGAGCGTGTGCGAATCCCCCGACGCGATGCTCGACATCCTGCCCGTCTCGACCTTGCACCCGGCCGCCTCGAGCTCCCTCACGAAGGCGTCGATCTCCTTCGAAATGTCCCTCGCCTTAAGCGGATAAAGGCTCACCTCAGCCTGCGTCGTCACGTTTGTCATCGGCCATTCTCCAAGGGGCGCTAACCGCCTGCTTCTCCCGCGTTTTCGCCGCGCTCGAGCGCTTCGCGTCTCCTTCTCGACAGCATCCTCTCTCTTCTGTCGGCGAAAAGATAGAACACCCCCGGCCCGAACGAGAGGAACATCACCGCCACCCCCGCCATGATCCCCCAGAACGTGCCCACCGGTGCGCTGCAGTCTCCGCGTTTCCTCACGATGATGTGTGATGACACCGCGATCAAAAGTTCAAGGATGCTCCCGCGGTAAAGGTACTTCGTGATTCTCCCCAACCAGTCCGACGCGTTCCCCCCCGTGCGCGAAAACCGCCTGAAGATGAGAAACCAAGCGACCCACGCCGCGATCATTACCCCCAGCACGATCCAGAGCCAGATATCGCCGATGTTGTCTCCGAAGATGACCGCAAGTAGCAACATCAATACCGCGCCGAACAACACCGCCATGGCAAATCCGCCCGCCACAAGCGGCGTGAATAAATGCCGCTTCTTGAGCGTGATGTCTTGCCGCGCCTTGACCGGGACGATAAGAAAAAGCGCCTGTGCTGCCCCGAGAGCGCCCACGCTGATCCAATACGGCCACAGCCCGAGGACTTCAAAGGCGGCCCTCAGGGGTTGGCTGTCCCTGCTCCAGAAGGCCGCGACCGCGATCGGAATCGTGAGCGCCGAGACGACGACCAGGTAAAGGACCACGGTTATGACTGCCCATCTTGTCATTTTACCTGTCCTCCCAAACGCCGAACGAAGAGTGGCGCAATATCGTACAGGAAAGGCTTCATGTCCGTGAGGTCAAGTAGCGCAAAGCACATCGGCGGACGGTAGAGCCTCATGTACTCGCGAAGCCCCTTTCGCTCCCCGGGGTACTTCTTGTAGAGAAGAAACCCGTTCTTGATATAGGCCCAGCGCCGCTGGTATTTGGGTCTCGTCGGCGGCAACTGCGGCAGCCCCAGTTTGTCCCGCCAGAGCATGTCAATGACGTCCGAACCTGAATACTTCATCAGCGCGATCGCCATCACCGACCGCGCGTTTATCTCGAGCATCTTCCAGACCCCGTCCCGTGGGTCGAGTTTCCACTCGACCGACGCGAGCGACCCGCGAAAACCGATCTGCCGCAGGATCCTGCGCGTCCCCTCTTCGACCTCGCCCGCCGGCCGCGTCTCCTGCATCTGGCTCACGCCGAAGCCCGGCGGGTAAATGGCCAGTTTGAAACCCGCCAGCGCCCCGAGGATATCGCCCGAATCCGTCGCGTAGACCTTGCACGATACGACGTTCTCGTCCCCGCCGGGGATGATTTCCTGCAGGAGCATCTTGTGTCCCGCCGACCAAGCCTTCCCAAGCATCTCGCGCAACTGCCCCACAGAGCCGACCTGGAATGACTTCGTGCCGAAGTCGCGGTAGAACGCTATCGAAAAGGCCGGCCGCAGTATCGCTGGAAACCCCACAAACTCCGCTGCCTCGTCGAGGTCACTGCCCCTCGACAGGCTCGGGGCCTCAAGCGAAGTCGAACGGCCGTCGTCGAGCGCGCGGGTCTTGGGGCAGGCCACACCCGCCTGGGCGCAGGCCGTGTAGGTCAGCGCCTTGTCGAGCGCAATCCGCGTCGCGTCCGGAGGCGCGACGGCGAGTTTGTACCGCCCTGAGAGGTCGCCGTAACTGTCGGCGATTTCCCGCAGGTGGAAATCGTCGGTTGGAATGACGATCCCGCCGTAAAGGTCCTTGCGCGCGAGAAGAAACGACGCAAACTCCCCCGGCTCTTCCTCCGGCGGCGGCAGGACGACCCGCTCCGCGAGAAAACGCGTCTGGAGCCCCGCCGCGTCGGCGCTTGGACCGATGCCGACGACACGCGTTCCCTTTCTCGCCATCTCGCGCGAGATCGTGACGCCGTTCACGTGTACGGGCGCCACCACTACCGGTATTCGCGACACTTGGCCCGGCAATCCTAAGTCTCCACCTTCACCCTTCGCGAATGAGCGTCACGCTATATTCTCGTCCAAACGCGCCTGATTTCTACTGCTAACTGCCTTAGGCCGCCGACGGGACGCTGGAGTATCCAACGAAAATGGGCCCTGGGCAACTTTCTGCCCCTCGACAGGCTGGGGGCAAGGAACGTACAGAGTACGGAGGGACATGCGCAATGACGCGGACTCGTGGGATTACGAAAATCTTCGACGCTGTTCGAAAAACGGCGCTCGTCGCCGCGGCAAGCGCGGTTGAGGCCGCTAGCCGCAAGGTCGACACGGCGGACGCCGTCGGCGCCGCCAGGGTCGCGGATATAATGATGGACATCGCGGCGAAGGCCGACGAGGAGGGCCGCGGCGCGAGCGAGGCGTACGAGGCCGACTGGGCGGCCTTCGACCGCCCCCGCGACAGGCTCGGGGCCTCAAGCGAAGTCGAACGGCCGAAAGGAGAATGATGAGAACGTCTACGCTTTTCGGGGACGACTACCTGTCACTGTACGAATGGCTCAAAGAACCCGACAACAGAGTCAGGCTCGTGGAGGCCTGGCGGTCGGCGGCGGTCGAAAGGAAGACTTCGGCCTCGCACCTATTGGGGCAGTTTATCGCTCACCTTGGCGAGGGGGGGCTATGCGACGGCCACGTGCTGTCGGTGATGGGCTTCACGGCGGGCCTCTCCCGCGCGGGATCGGCGGCGGGCCTCAACGAGTTGATAACCAACGCCGCAAACTGGCTCGCCGACGGCCAGGCCTGGAGGCTGGCGCGCGAAGTCGCGGATACCCGCCCGCCGTGGGCGGCGCACATCGTAGCCGAATACCACGGGGCGGGCGAGACGGGCAGCGCCGCCGCACCCAAGGCCTGACACCCGGCCCCGTGCTTGTTTATGTCCGCGCGGGCAGCCCCTCGACAGGCTCGGGGCCGTGAGCCAAGTCGAACGGCCGCGCTTAGCGCGGACGCGGGTGGAAGCAAGCTAAGGAAGGTGGCGTGTTTGTACGGGGCTCTTGCGGTTGGCGTAGGTCGGGCGGCCACGCCCCTGCGTCCGCGGCATCTCCTCCATTTTGCGGCCGCAAAATGGCGAGGTCTCGCCACGTTTCAGCCGGCTATTTTTCCCACGTCACCAGCGCCAGCGCGAACGGATGCGCGAGGTCCTTGTGAAAGGGTATGGCCCTCACCGCAAAGCCGAACCGGCCGCTCTGAGCCGAGACTATCTCCGCGGCGAAATCCGCACTGCCGTCCTTCGTCTCGACGAGGTTCATCGCCTGGGCGCTCGGTTCCACGAGGGCGCCCCTCGTGTCCGTCTGGCCGTAAACGACTTCGAGCCGGACGTCCTCGGCCGAAAGCGAGCCGAGGCGCGCCCGCGCGCGGATGGGTATCCTGTCGCCGACGCGGACGGTTGTGATCTTGGCCGCGTCTTGCGTCTCGACCGACACCCCCGACCAACGCGCTTTGACCACGCTTCGCCACTTGGCGAGTTGGCGCGCCTTGGCCGCGTTTTCCGCCGTGAGGACATGGGCGCTTTCGTGCGCCGGCAGGTACGCCCTCTCCGTGTACTCGCGGACCATGCGGTGCGTGTTGAAGACGCTCGCGAGCGACTTGAGACACGCCTTCATCATTGCGACCCACCGGCGCGGGATCCCCGTGCGGTCGCGTTCGTAGAAAAGCGGCGCCACGTCGAGTTCGAGGATATTGTACAACGCCTCGCTGTCGACGCGGTCGCGTTCTTGGTCGTTGGCGTAGTCCGTGCGTGCGCCGAGCATCCACCCGACCGAGGGCTGGTAACCCTCGGCCCACCATCCGTCCAAGACGCTCAGGTTGAGGACCCCGTTGGCCGCCGCCTTCATTCCGCTCGTGCCGGAAGCCTCCTGCGGCCTCACCGGCGTATTTACCCACACGTCCACCCCTTGCACGAGGTACCGCGCGACGTTTATGTCGTAATCCTCGAGGAAACATATCCGGTTGCGGACCGCCCCCTGCCGCGCGAAGTGGATGATCTGCTTTATCAGTTCCTTGCCCGCCGTGTCCTGGGGGTGAGCCTTCCCGGCGAAGACTATCTGTATCGGCCGGTCGGCGTTGTTGAGTATCGACAGGAGCCGCTCGGGGTCCGACAAGAGCAGCGCCGCCCTCTTGTACGTCGCGAAACGCCGCGCGAAGCCCAGCGTCAACACGTTCGCGTCGAGTATCTCGTCGGCCTGCGCCACGATTGGGCTCGACGCCCCCTGGCGGGTGAGGTCCGTTCGCAGCCGTTTGCGCGCGAAAAACACCAGGCGCTCCCGGCGCAATTCGTGAACGCGCCACAGCTCGATGTCGGGGATGTCGTCCACGTTCTGCCAGATCCTCTGGTCCTCGGGGTTCTCGCGAAAATGCGGCCCGAGGTACCTGTCGAGCAAGTCCCCCAAATCGTGGCTGATCCACGAGCGCGTGTGGATGCCGTTCGTGACGCTCGTGATGGGGACTTCCGTCTCCAGAAGGTCCGGCCAGATGTCCCGCCACATGCTCCTGCTGACCTGGCCGTGCAGTTCGCTCACGCCGTTGGAGAAAGCCGACAGCCTCAGCGCCAGCGCCGGCATCGAGAACGTCGTCGTCGCCGCGCCCCCGTCCCGGCCCAGAGCCGCGAATTCCTCCCACGAAAGCCCCATCTCGGACACCAGGCCCGCGAGGTATTTCTTGACGAGCGCCAGGTCGAAGACTTCGTTGCCCGCGGGCACCGGCGTGTGTGTCGTGAATACCGTCGATGCCCACACGATCTCCCGCGCCTCCGCGTACGAAAGCCCCTTCTCTTTGACCAGTTTCCTGATGCGCTCGAGGATCATGAACGCCGAGTGCCCCTCGTTTATGTGGTAGACCGTCGGCGAAAGCCCCAGCGCGTCGAGCGCCCGCGAACCCGCCACCCCCAAGAGCATCTCCTGGCGGATGCGCATGTCGCGGTCGCCCCCGTAGAGTTGGCCCGTCACCTCGCGGCTGTGCGCCGAGTTCTCGGGTACGTTCGTGTCCAAAAGGTAGAGCGGCGTC
>Ga0172362_10003744_pt1 | contig 13118 bp, 11 predicted proteins | sample LakKivs1_kivu2a2_FD_114534 | JGI IMG/M metagenome (GOLD analysis project Ga0172362, IMG submission 114534) | Sediment microbial communities from Lake Kivu, Rwanda - Sediment s1_kivu2a2 | ecosystem: Environmental > Aquatic > Freshwater > Lake > Sediment | place: Rwanda: Western Province, Lake...
CCCTTGGAAGGCCAAGGACGGCACAGACGTAATCCTGAGGCCAATCAGGCCAGAAGACGAACCGATGGAGCTAGAGTTCGTCAAGGGACTGTCAGAGGAAACCAGTCGCTTCAGGTTCTTCCAACTCATAAAGGACCTCTCGCAGAGGGCCCTTGTGCGCTTCTGCAACATCGACTATGACAGGGAGATGGCGTTCATAGCCGAGACAAGGGAGGGGGACCGAAGAGTTGAGATTGGGGTTGGACGCCTTGTCATGGAGCCAAGCAAGAAGCGAGGCGAATTCGCAGTGGTAGTAGCGGACAAATATCAAGGGAAAGGACTCGGGACCAAGTTAGTAGACATGCTGATCAACGTGGCCCAAGAGAAGGGACTTGAGAGCATGTACGGAATTGTCCTACCAGAGAACGTTAACATGATACGCCTATGCGAGAAACTGGGCTTCACAGTCAACAGAAGGCAAGGCGAGGTCATCGTAGAACTCAAGCTGAAGTGACACCCCAGTGTCGATGCTCTTGGAACTGCAGAGTGAGAGGCCGCCGTCGAGACGTTCACGCAACGCCGCGTTTCGAACTCGAGCATCCGGCTCCACAGGCCAGGCGAGAATGGATCTAATTAGTTCGACCATGCTCGTTTTCTTCGTCGATGCTTGCCCTTTCAACACGCTGTGCAGGTCATTTGGAACGATGACCTGCTTGTGGCTCGGAGTGCTATTGAAATCCATAGCGGAGGTGCTATTGTTTCCGATAGCGGCCTGAAACAGGGGCCTTGCCCAGTCGTTGCCAAGTATGGCCGGGAGGTCGTTCTCCCTAAAGACACTGATCTTCCGTCTGACGCAGTGCCTGAGATACCTCAGTTGCTGCGGCTTGGCCTGCTTCTCGCCCCTCAGAAATTCAGCCTCTGCCCTGCTCAGCATTCCGAAATGGACTAAGGTCTCGAGAGGTCATAAAGGTGAGGCCAAGAGTTCAAGTACAACCAGAAGACCGATGGGCTGACTTCTCCTGAGCTACGAGGGCACCTGAGGGAGGGGCGCTGTGACGACCTCTCCATTCGAAACCTTATCAACTCTCGAAAACGTGTGGAGGCCACTAGGATGTCGCCGAGGACAAATCCCAGCAAATCGCTGTTGATCTCTGGCATGGCGTGCGAACGTGCGCGCGAAAGCGCGATGCGGAGGGAAATCAAAGGACTGGTCAAGGCCTGCAACCGCAGCATCGATAAGCGAATCGTGGAGGAGGCCGCCAGAGTTGGAAACGCTTTCTTGCGGTCAAACCCAAGGACGGATCCTACGACGCTTGGGAGGGTTTCCTTCTACGTTGCGATGAAGCAGTTCAGGTTCTCCGAAGAAGAGTGCATGGAGCTGTTGTTCGAGAGGAGAGGGAAAAACAACATATGGTGGACATACCTGATTCCCTTAGTGGAAGGCAAGTCTAAGGGACATAGATAGTCATGCCCAAACGCACTTCACATCAAGGAAAAAAAGTCGTCCTGATTACAGGCACAACTGATAGTGGACGCGATGAATATGTCGAAAAGGCCCTTCCTCTCCTTGAGGAAAAGAGGTACAGCGTCGGTTACTACCGCGTCATTCATTACATGCAGGATTCAGCCAAGAAAAACGGCATAGGTGACCTCGAGACCGAATTCTATCGGCTTCCCAAGGACAAGCTAGACAAGATAAGGAACGCCTCGTTTCGTCGAATAGCTAAAGACATACACAAGTCCAGGAAAAGGCTCATAGTAGTCAGCACGCCCGACGTTACGCCAGTGACACCCAATGAAGATTACCCAACGGGCATGGTAGAGTGTCTGAATCTGAAACACATGCGTCTCCTGAATCCTGACCTGACATTAGTGTTCATTGACGATCTGCTTAGGATGAGAAGGAGCATGAGAAGGAACCCGTGCCGTAAGAGTATGCTTCTCACCCTAAAAGAGCTTGCCCAACTGCGCGCCCGCGCTGTCCAAGTCGTAGAAGAAGGCATTTCCCAGCTCCCCAACAAGGACTGGCTCATCTTCGCCAGAGAGCATCCGACCGACAGATTCATTGACCTGCTGGTGGGCAAGAAGAAGCGACTCTACGTCAGCTATCATATCACAGGAACAAGGGGCTTCAAAGACATCACACGCTTCATGAACAAGTTGAGCAAGAACTTCGTGTGCATCGACCCTGATACCATAAAGGACTGGGAGATCGTCAAGGCTTATGACAGGGCGCGTGAGAAAGGCAGAAGGGACAAGATCTCAATACATCTGGAATATAGATCGGGGAATACAACGTTCACAAGCATTTCCATGGGAGAAATCGAAGGAGCCATAGCCCCAATGAGAGCACAAATCGTCCACCGAGATTTCTGCCTAATATTGAGCACACATGCGACCGTTATCTACCACAGAGCAGCCATCCCGTCCTATGGGATCATGGGAGAAATCATTCACGCGACCAGGATTGCACTTAGACGCGTCTATGTCCTGTATCCATTTATCCGCAGGCCGAGCCCATTCTTCGAAGATGCGGTAAGCAGGGAACCGGGGACATTCGGAGGCGAAGCGCCGGCCAGCATGGTCCAAGGTGATGCCCCCAGACCCATGTCAAGGGCTCGGAGGAACCTTGAAGAAAAGATGATGAGAAAACTCAAGCGCGAATGCAAATTGTGGAATACCCCGCGTGTTGTGCCGCTGTGATGAATCGGTCCGCGTGCGGGTGTTCAAGTAGAAGACCTTGGCGAGGGATCACAACTACTCTTTCATCGCTTGCCCAAGCGCGTTGACTTCAGTCCTCAGTTGCACCAGCATCAGCATGAACATCGTCTCGCTCGGGGGCGGCTCGGCACGACTGTTCGCTTTGAGTAGGAACGAGCAGACGTGATTAGTCAAGCCCTTTGACCCATTCGGGCCTCAGCCGCGAGAAAACAATACGCGCGTGTCTAGGAGCCGCTACTCCTGATGTACTCGATTATTCTGTCAAGATTCTCCTTCTTTACTTCTCCCGCTGATCTTATGTTTCCAATTCTGCCGGGGATCTTAAAGTACTTGATTTTCTCCCTGATATAGGTGGGAATCCCTTCGTAGGATTTCCGGCTGTATTCCACATTTTCGGGGGCAATGCCAACGGCTATGACCACCACATTCTTGTCATTGATGGCCTCCCATTTGCTTTTGAGGAAACCAACCAAGGGCATATGGTTCGCATATGTTCCAGAAGTAACGATCACCGAGTCATATTCTTTCAGCTCTTCATCTCTCACTTCTCCGAATTCCTTGAGGTCGCACTTCAATTCATCTCTAAGCCATTCGGCGTAGGTACGAGTCGTCCCTAGGTAGGACTTGTACAGGATAATCGTTTTCATGTCCCTGCTGACTGATTGCCGCCTATTATGCCTTACGTAAACGTTTCCGTGAAAGAGTCCAAGGGCATCATTAGGATGAGGGATGCTGCGCGCGAAACCCGCCAAGATCTGCGGTGGCAGGGCAGGCGGAAGAAGTGTTCGTCGAATGGCCTTCAGAAACACGAAGAAAGCAAAGCGACGGCCGGTTCTGCGAGAATATAAATGGGTCTAAGATCGGTCACACACACGCAAGTGGTTCTTTCTCGGCTGTGAAGAAACCTCCGCAGATGTTTCGCTTAGTACGGAGGGACATGGACCCCTAAGATCTTAGCTCTCGGCCCGACGACTTCTTATGTCGGCGCTTGCAACCTTTCCTCTTCGCATAAGCGCTAGATCTATCGTTCTTCTTTACTCTTTCAGACCCGTACCCCAACAGCTCTGACAACAAGGAGATGTCTACGTCACTCAGATCGCGGAATTTGTCTCGAAGTTCTAGATCTTCTCGCGTTCCTCTTCTGGCTGCGTGATGTGCTTCAGCGCTCGCTTGTCGTAGGCTTCCACACCTGGCCCTCGAGGGGAGATCAAACTAGAGCGCCCAGTTGAGACCTACGAGCGTGAACGACGGAACCGGCGGAACAAAATCGCGCCAACCAAGACTATCATGAGGGCTAGGGACGCGATCATAAGGACACCGGTGTTTGCGACATGGACTACCGCTTCTCGACTCTTGTATTGTGTGATGTCCCTAACATCAACTTCCACGATAAGTATTGGGGAGTAGGTCTCTATGCGGTATTCGAATCCACCTCGACCCTCGTACGTTGCAGCGTTTCCGTCGACGTAGACCATTGCTCCCTCAACCGGAGAGGAATCAAAGGCATACTTCACGAGGACACGGACTCGGGCGACTCCTATGGCAGACGAGTCGACGAGGCTGGACACGTCGAGTTTGTCAAAGACCACATCAACTGTATTTGATTGGAAGCATGAGATGTTGTATAAGTGATCTATCACGCGGACAACCTCGTAGCTTACCTTTTGTGGCTGCGTCACGTTCTGGCTGTCGAAGGGGTTGGGATTATTCAATTGAATCTCTCCTTGGAATGGGGTGGAATCGGACGCATACCACGCGGTAACATTCACTCGGACGGGATCCCCCAGAGCTACCCTCGTGGGAGCAGATAGTCGGACAACGATTTCGTCACACACCACGTATTCAGTCGTGTTGCATCCCAGGTGGGCCGCGTCGCCCAGGTAGACGAGAGCGATAGTCCACCGGCCGATCGCGCTCAAGGTGAAGGAGATGGAGAACGTTCCATTGCTAGCTATGGGAACCTCCTTCGAGAATGTAGTTCCACGCTGATCTGTGCCCATGATGTTCACCACTCCATTTGCTGGGGCAGGTGTGATTCTACCACACAGGGCAACGCTCAAGCCCTTCCCTATTCTTATGGGGAGGCCGTCGATCTCTATGTGACTGGCTAGCTCTGCCGAATACGTGAACCTGAGTATCACAGGAAGGTTCCTCTCATACAAGGCCACTGTGCCCTCTTCTCTGTTGTAGCTCAGAAGAGGAACATGTAGCAGATAGACGATCTTGTTACCAGCTCTGCGTTCTAACGGCTCGATGAAAGAAGGAGTCGCAAAGTACGAGGGAATGTAGTTTGCGCACATGTAGGCTGGCACCATTGTAGAACTGAGTTTCCACTTCCAGGGAGCAACATATCTGATCAATACGGTAGGATAGAGAATACTTGCCTCCCCCCCCTCGCTGGGGCCAAGAGGCACCGGCTTGTCTTCAGCGGCGACCGTAGTTCCCTCTATCCATAGGAAACTGACGCATCTTGAACGAGGGCCACACCAGGTCATCCAGTATCGCTCCCACAGAGGCTCGTTAAGGATGGTGATTCCGATAGTCACATCGACCTGTCGATCCCGCTCGTTCAGAATAACCCAGTAAGGATCAGAGATGATAGTCGAGACCCCCGCTGGCCCGTTCTTCTCAGATTTCAGCACAAGGGCTGGGTCCCCATAGAGAACCGACCCGAACATAGCTACTCTTCGAGCCCGTTCATAAGAAGCGACGTAGTCGGGACCCCAAATCTCCCTTCCGGGTATCCCTGGAATGGTGTCAGATCGAAGGAACTCCGTAATCCTAAGGTCAAGGTAGTCCCGTGCTATGGAGAAGGACTCTCCTATGGTTAGGCCTTCACGCAGCGCTAGGTCAAGCATGGTATGAAGCAACTCACATTCTGGTGAGGTGCTAGAAATCATATACGTCACAGTTCCGATGAAGGCCACAGCTCCCATGCTCAAGAGGCTCTTGTATCCTGCAAAACTTTCTTGTGGTTGAGCAAAGGCGGAAGAGCATGCCCACCATACTACCACACATGGCTTCAGGAACTTCGGTTCGGCATAGGAGAAGAATACGTTCAATAGCCCCTGGTCTCCTGAGTACAGGACTAGATCAGATTGGCACTGGGCATCCCAGATTGATTTCGAGGAAGCATTCCAACCAACGTTGCCATCTCCCCCTATCAGTGAGACAAGAAAGGTATCGTAACCCGCAGCTTCAAGTTCAGACCTCGGATAGGGAGGCATTCCGGCTTGGGCAAACAGAGCCCGTAGGGATCCTTGACTACTTACACGGGATTCCATGTACTCTCTCGACCTGACATATGCGAGTAACGCCTCGGACGCCGTATTGACATCTATTCGACCGACCCCTAGCCTAATCGAATCGTTTGACAACCTTGAGTACGGTTCGTCACTCCACAACGAAGTGTAATTCGTAAATGGACTCCGACATCTCTGGAAAGGTACCATCGCCGAGTTGCCAAGGATAAGTATATTTCTCAGCGTAGTGACGTTACAGGTTTCGCACAATCTAGCCCGGTAGCTCTTCATGAACAGCTCAGTAGGAGATATTACTGCCACGTAACTGGGAAATGTTACGAATGCCAGATCTGGATCGCCGAATTCCACCTGATAGGATATGTTGCTGCACATGAAACAATCACCATCAAAGAAAGGTCCCTCCTCCCCTCGTTCGTATCGTCCGTCCCTGTTGAGGTCAAAGTAGACCGACGCGAAATTGACCGCAGAGTACCCATACACTGCTCCATCCACCGTATCATGTGACCGAACATCGGTCAGCATGGGGCAAAGCACAAGCTCAATGGAGTTCTCATTGAGAGTAATAGTTCCCTGCATCCATGTGAGCACTTCCGAGATAAGTCGCCCTTTGTCCCCAATGATTCGAAAACTTGCACGGAACCTGTAATTACCCAGTGGGGGAACTCGCTCGCCCCACATCCAGTACCCAGGAATGTCAACGATTCCCAATTCTCCCATTCTGAAGATTTCGGTGCTACTGATGTGATTGTTACTGTCCAGATCAATAGCTATGACGTTGGGTGTAGAACCAGGCGAATCGAGGCACCCGACATACACCAATGGTATGTACTGCACCCCAGCAACATCGAAAGGCCCCCGGTCAGAGAACCACCCCTTCCAGATCGATCCGTTGCACGGGTAGATTACCGCAGCTGAGCCCGACACCGGCAAAAGAGGTTCATTCCACCTCTCGAATTCCCCCCACCAACGGGCCGTGGGAAAAAGACCGACTCCGTCGGGCTCATTGACCTCAACTCTAAGGTCGCGCGCCCGAACCTGATATCTTGTAGGTTCGGACCATTCCATAGGCATGACACTCCCGTTGTGAAGCGCAGCAAACAAGGAAGCTACCTCTTGGAACTCAGCGTGGGCTGAGTTGTAGATGACGACATAACTGGGATCATCTGTTCCCTCAAGCCCGCCATCTATAGGACGAAAGCTGAAGGAAACAGTTGCCCCGACGAATTGGCTTACAACGAAGCTTAGTGATAGAAGGAGACAAATCCCCCTCCGAACCGTAGCCCGCGCCAATTATCAGTGGAACCAGTCAAGAGTATAATAAAGGTGTTGCACACTGCTGCGTGATGAAAGAGCACTTCGTCCTTGCAGAATTTCTCAGCGACTTCGGGACCAGACTCTGGCACACACAAAACAGGCGGGAGGAAAGTATGGCCACGAGTTAGGAACTTCGAATACCTGTCACCCTGGTGGCGCTTGCCGGCTGGTTGCCAATCTAAAGGCTCCAAACAGGCTCTATCTAGTTATGACTCGTGCTCTATCATCCCTTCAACGAAGTCGGTCGTGCGTGCATCTTGCAACCTGTTCTCGTCGCCATGAAGGAATCCTCCGCTTCGTTGTGATGCCGCTAAACCCCCTCTATGTACCATGACCTAGAGCATGAAGTTGGCGTCCGCGCTTGGTATGGCTCTTCTATTCCTCCTCAGGAGGACCGGTGGGAAGATCACGGTCGTAGTACAGATACAGTGGGCTTTTCTCTACTCCGATCTCCTTATTAATCATTAGGTCAACGATGCCTTCTCCGTTTACCAATATTATTGGAACGGCCCCCTTCTTAAGCGAAGCGTCTCTAGCTTCAGCAGTGAAGTCTGATGTAACGAAGAAGACACCTTGCTCATACTCACCCTGGATCGCACCCCTGAACTTGTCCACTTCCGGTCGTCCAACATTTCCCTGCCATTTCTTACATTGGAAAGCAACGTTCATCTCTGCAAGACCCAGCCTGAATCTCCCATGGCCGTCGATGCCTCCATCTGGGGAGCGGCCTGTGACTTCGATCTCGATAAACCCGTAGGCTTGAAGTAATCTCCCTGCGAATGCCTCGAACTCATGCGGGGATAGGTCATTGAGTCTGTCAAGCAATCGGGAGCGAGAATTCGTTTCATACTCCTCGTATAGCTCCACGAAGTCGACCGAAGGCATTTGAGATGCCAATTTCCTCGCTTGGGCCCTTTTCCTGCCCTTATCGGTTATCGCCCATATCCCTCGGATTGAGCCCGACATGTCGCCGCTCAGGACCAGCCTCTGTCTCACCCACTGGATCCGGTTTGTCCATCTGTTCGCGCCTGATGGCAGGGTCTGAAATAGGTCTTCAACTCCAATGCTGGGGAACTTTTTCTCCACGAGAGGATAGATCTCCCTAGGCTGTCCTTGACCTCCGATCTCAATGAGAACTTCAAGGAGAGGAATTTCAATATCCTTCTGCTTGGGAAGCATGAGATAGTATCAGTATTCGCATTCCGCGCGATGAACTTATATGCCTTGTCTACCAGAAAAAGGTAACAAGCCATATTGGGGAAGTACGATGATCTTCGGCATCTAAAAAGGACTAAGGCAAGAGTCAGTCACATATGTGACATGTGTCAAGAATCCATATCGCCAGGAGACTACTATTACATAGAGAACATAGAAGACAGATTTCTCTATTCCCTTCATGCTAGGCGTTTCTGCTCCAAATGCTATGAGGAATGGGGCGAGAAGCTACTCTCCATGAAGAAAGGCACTGCTCGGCAGCGTCGGCTCTTCCTTTGAAGGACAGGAAGGCTCTCCGAGGTCAGTGGGGACGGAGAGGGCGCCCATTGAATACCGGACAGAACCCAGAAGGGACAAAGCGACGGCCAGTCCTACGAGTATATAATAGGCTCCTATGTCGATCACACACGCAAGCAGTTCTCTCATCGCTATGAAGGAACTTTGCGGTTGTTTCTCCGGGTGGGAAATACCTAGCAGCTTGTCCTCAGAGCTTCTTCCCCCAAATGGACCATGATCCCGCAGGTGGGCACCCACACGCCCTGCTGACCAATTGAGCTACGTCCGGGTGACAGAGCAAGGAGGCCTGTTTGTGTCCGGCAAGATGAGCGTGAGTCAACAATTCCGAGATGGCTTCAGTCGTGAGCGTCTCCGCCCAGCAGTAGACATCTGCATGGGCAGCATGCCCCCATTCAGGAACGAGGAACCCGGTGAATTCATACTCCTCCGAGTACCTGCCGATTGCGGGAGGCCATGCAGCACGCTCTCTTAGGATAACATCTCGCTTTTTCATCTTGTCCACTATTTCGATCCACTTCTGTAATGGATTTTGATATCGTCCAACCCACAGGTGCGATTTGGGCGGCATCTCGAAATCCCCGGGTGCATATGGTTCGCACCTACATGGCAATGTTCCCCGCCGAACGTCACAATTTACGGTTGTCAGGTCAAGCAAGTGCTCAAATCCGAAGCGAGCGTAAAACCCCGGGGCTCCTGGTCCCCCGCTCACCGTCACGTAACGACAGCCACCACTCCTTCCCTTGGAGATCATCTCCTCCATCAGCATCGTCCCTGCACCACGACGCTGAAAGCCCGAGTGTACGTATATGACAGAGATATCCAGAGTGGCACCGAGGGGAGGTATATCGCGGCCAACGTAGAACTCGGCCTCCGCTATGGCCCTTCCCTCTTCCTCCACGACTAGAGGCGCAAGACCCCAAGCCAGCAGGTTGTTCAGGTGGATTGCGCAGCTCTCCGGGCTCATCCAAGGCCCACCATAGCCATAACGCTCTGCGATGCTCATGGTATCAACTGGTCGATCGAAAGGCTTGTCAGGATTCGTCAGGTAAAGAGCCACTATGTCCCGTGTGTCGTCTAGAGACGCTTCTCGGACGATCATACTCTCACACCCCGGCTGCACAGTATGAGCTTGGTGTCCAATATAAGAATGGTTCCTGACTCACTTATTCCTCTTCCTTTTGTCGTGCGGAATACCGTGTGGGACGCAGGGGGATCACATCTTGGTAGGAAATGTCGGCTATTCTCTTGGTCCCCTCTTCCAGCTGGTTTGCTCTACCCTTAGAGGTGAATCAACATCAGCATGGACATCGTCTCGCTCAGAAGTGATCAGGGTACAATAGACCCGTCATCAGCCTCGCGGGCTTCACATCAAATCCCCCCTAGCATTCTGCAAATCACAAGCCATATTAATCCGTCGATCAGGACTGTCACTCAGTGAGAATGCCTGCATCAATGCCGCGAGCGTTGTCTCAATCGTCAAACGAATACTCCATAACCACGCTTTTCGACATGTACAGGCAACAAACGATAGATTTCAACTTGGAATACCAGAGGTCATATATATGGAAAATCAGGAAAAAGCAGCGGCTAATTGACTCGATCCTCAGGGGCTATGACATAAACAAAGTCTTCTTCAGGCAAAGAATAGACATTCCCCAAAGGGTGGGGATCCTAGAGTGCCTAGACGGACAGCAGCGGCTGAGAACCATTTTCGACTTTCTCCAAGACGGGTTCGCAATAGGAGAGATGACCCCCTTCGCAGAGGGCAGGAAGTTCAGTGAACTACCAGAGGACATGAAACGGAGGATAGAGGGATATGTCGTGTCAGCCACGGTCGTGACTACCTCAGATGATTGGCAGACTTGCGACATATTCCTCAGATTACAGGAGGGGGTGCCGCTGAATGCCGCAGAGAAACTGAACGCAACCAAGGGTAAGATGAGGGACATTGTGGTGAGACTGTCCCGTCACCCAGTGTTTTCCTCTTCGCCGGCGAAGATTGGGATCTCGATGACCAGATTCTCGCATAGACTGTTGGTGGCACAGGTGTTAGCATTGGAATTGGCGGGACAACCCTGTGATGCCAAGTACAAGCAACTGAGCGGGTTATACGAGCAGTACAGGACAACAGGACTCCCCCGTGATAAGGTTGCGCATGTCCGCGGAATTCTCCATCTCCTCCGGGGCATTCTTGGCAATGACTGCCAGTTGATAAGACACCGAGCGGATTTCATCTCAGTATACTGGGCTTTATCAGTACTCAGGAAGGATTACGCAATAGGACCTTCACGGGAGAGAATCAGGAGATTCTTTGACGAATTCTTTTCCAAGCTTGCACAGATGTCTGACCGAGCAGGAGGGGGGCCTACTGCGCGAATCAGCGGCGAAGAGGAGCTGAGGAGGTACTTGGCAGCCAGAAGCACATCGATAGACTCGCAAGGATCCATACAGCAAAGACATGCGGCCATAATGGAGTTGCTTTTGGACGCAATCCCCGACCTCAAGCTGTTGGACGATAGACGAGCCTTCACCGACGAACAAAGGGTAGTAGTATACAGAAGAGCTGGAGGAAGATGCGAGCGTTGCGGCATTGAAACCCCCCTGAATCAAGGACAGGCTCATCACAAGGTTCCCCACAGCGAAGGAGGTCATACGGAGGTACAGAACGGTCAGTGGCTATGTAACTCCTGTCATGAAGCTGTCACAAGGGCGGAATCCCAGGCCATATAGCCCGGCAAACGTCGAGAGCACAGAATGCAAAGGCTCCTCCAAGTCGTGGTGATGCCTCAGGACAGCCTCGGACCCGCTAAGGCCCACGGGGCTTACATACACAGACAGATCCCGCCAGAACCCGGAAGGGACAAAGAGACGACAGGGTCTACGAGTATTTAATAGGCTCCTCTATCGGTCACGCACACGCAAGTAGTTCTCTTGCTGCTGTGAAGGGACTTCCGTGGATGTTGCGTACGCGCGTTCAGCATGAAGGGATAAAAACTCCGGACCGAGACGAGTCGATGACGACCAGTTGAAACTCGAGGTAAGAAAGGCATCCTTGCTTTTCTTGGTTCTGTTTTCCACCTGGCAGATCATTTACCTTGCCACTTCGATTATCCCGGATCTAGATTGGTTGTTCGCCTATTTCACAGTCCTTATGGCAGCGGTTTGTTACTTCATCCTTGACAGACAGAAGGCGAGCGACTTGGGGCTCAAGAGAACCTGGGCTTGGAGAAGATACGTTATCATTGCTCTCATATTTGCGGTTGTCTACAATCTGTACTGGGCTGGGTTGGGCGCTCTCGTATTCTCAACGGGGCCGACACAAGTCATCCAGCACGGAATCTTTAGCATTCCGTACAATGCATTGTTGGCATTGATTGTTGGTTTCGTTGAAGAAACATCCTTTAGAGGATATATCCTCAGAAACCTGAGAAGAGTCTACTCTGATACCTTGGCAATCACTTATTCTTCCGTTCTTTTCGGATTGTATCATATCTCATTGGTGTACGCTTTCTGGTCAACAATGTCTGTTTTCCAAGCGTTTGCTTACTGGGCCCTAACCGTGCTTGCAGCCTTCGTAAGCGGGCTTTTTCTCGGCTACTTCTATCTGAATGCAGAACAAACCACCATTGGAAACATAGCATATCATTCGTTGACGAACTTCCTAGCGAGCTTGGTGCCCTATAGCTTGGCAACTTCATTGCCTAACAGCCGTCTCTTCAGCACAAGCGCCTATATCATAATCCTTCCACTACTGATCTTGGCAAAGAGAAAGGGATGGCTGTCAACCCCAAAGAAATCCTCCGCTTCGTTGTGATGTCGCGAGACCCCCTCCAGCCACAGTGAGTTTTTCGTGGGGAGCATATTAACCGGGTCCCCTCCAATGCCGAGATAAGGCATCATTTTCTTAGATAACAGTCTCATGTCCAAGAGACAACACGGGCATGTAATCTTATTGCCTCAAGATACGCCGGAATCCCTCCTGCGCTCTCAATCGCAGACGCCGGGCCGATGTAGCACCACTTCTGATAGTGTTCCCCAGTCTCCGGGTTCTTGAACGAATGGGCGAAGTAGAGATATTCACGCCCCCTAATCTTCTTCTGTATGGGCCAGATCCTAGGTTTCCGCAGACCGGACAGCGCTTTCTGTTGTAATATCTCGCCATCTTCTTCTGGACTAGCGTCGCGTAGGAGTAGGGCAAGAGCACGAACCCTCTGGATCTTAGCCCTCAGACCTACGACTTCTTGCGTCTCCGCTTGCTATCTTTGGGTTTTCGCTTCCTCCTCGCCTTGCCTGGGCGCTTTCGATCTCGTTCTCCACGTTGCACAATCA
>Ga0172362_10003747_pt1 | contig 13115 bp, 18 predicted proteins | sample LakKivs1_kivu2a2_FD_114534 | JGI IMG/M metagenome (GOLD analysis project Ga0172362, IMG submission 114534) | Sediment microbial communities from Lake Kivu, Rwanda - Sediment s1_kivu2a2 | ecosystem: Environmental > Aquatic > Freshwater > Lake > Sediment | place: Rwanda: Western Province, Lake...
TAAAGAGTTTAAGTTAATTTTAAATGTTAAACTAATAGAGTATATTTAGGTGTTTTTTTGAAGAAAAAGCGTGAAGTGTTAACAGAAGAGGAGGAAATATCACGAATCAGAATCCCAAAAGAGGGGGAATTACTTGGTTTAGTTGAACTCATGCTTGGCTCAGATAAATTACGCGTTCAATGTGATGATGGTAGGGAGAGGATTGTCAGGATCCCTGGAAAATTAAGAAAGAGGGTTTGGATTAGAGTTGGGGATATAATTTTGATACAGCCTTGGAAAGTTATGTCAGATAGAAGAGCTGATGTGATCTGGAGATACACAAAAACACAGGCAAATTGGCTGCAAAAGAAGGGTTATTTGAAGATCATTTCTATTCAATAATAGAGATTTATAATTGGTTTTGATATCTATTTTCTGGTATTATGACACTAAAAAGAAAACGAGAATCTTATAAAGAACTTAAAATCGTTCATGGTGTGTTTGATGAACGTACTCTCATGACTTTGTATAGGTTATTAAATAAGAACTACATCTCTGTCGAATCGATGCTAGAAGAAGGTAAAGAATCTGTCGTCTTGTCTGGTATAACAAAACAAAAAGAATGGGTTGCAATAAAAGTTTACAGGACTGAGGCATGTGATTTCAAAAAGATATGGAAATATCTTGTTGGGGACCCGAGGTTTAGCGGTATAAGCAAAAGAACTCGCACATTAGTCAACATCTGGTGCCAAAGGGAATTTAAAAACATGAAGATAGCTCAAGAAGCAGGTGTAAATTGTCCCAAACCTTTAACATTCCGAGAGAATGTTCTGATAATGAGTTTTATAGGGGATGATGGCATACTTGCCCCGAGACTTATCGATACCATACCAGATGATTCTGAAGAATTGTATAAAATGGTTTTAGAAAATTTAAAAAAACTTGTAAATGCCGGGTTGATCCATGGTGATTTGAGTGCTTACAATATTCTTCTTTGGGGAGAACCTTATTTTATAGACTTTAGTCATGGTACGACATTAAAAAATCAAATCGCCCTAGAACTCCTGAAAAGAGACGTAAAAAATATAAATTCTTACTTTTCCAAATTAAATATAACCGTAAAAGACCCAGAAGATATTTTTAATAACTTAATAAGACTTATTAAGAAAAAAAGTGATTAAATGAAAGATTTTATAAGAATTCCCCAGGAAAGAAAGGATATTTTGAAAAAATATGAGAATTTAAAGAAAAAAATCGAGGATTTTACCGACACGAAGATAGAATTGAACGATGAAATATCGATTGAAGGTGATAGTGTAAATGTTTTTCAAGTAAAAAATTTGATCAAGGCATTTGGTCGAGGGTTTGATTTGGACGATTGTTTTTACCTTCTAGAGGATGATTATGGTTTGGAAATAATTAACCTTTCAGAATTCACAAAGTCTAAAGAAAGATTAAAAACTTTAAAAGGCAGAATAATAGGAACTAGTGGGAAAACAAAAAAATATATAGAGAAATACACAGATGTTAAAACCTCTATTTTTGGCAAAACAGTGAGTATAATAGGTAAATGGGATAAAATTTATATAGCTAAAGAAGCGATAATGAAACTAATCCGAGGTTGTAATCACCAGACGCTTTATAGGTGGTTGGAGAAGAAAGGAATTAAGTGATATTGATGCCAGATGAAAAGGATGTTGTAGGAAAGACTGCACAAGAATTGGCAAAAGAACAAAGAGAAATTTCTGTATCTGAGTTTTTCGAGAAGAATAGGCATCTTCTGGGTTATGACAACCTGACCAGAGCATTGTTGACAGTAGTAAAAGAACTCGTGGATAACAGCCTGGATGCCGCAGAAGAATCTAGAGTTCTGCCAAGAGTATGGATAGAGATTAAACCAAACGGATCAGACAAGTTTAGAGTCATGGTTAAGGACAATGGACCAGGAATGGTGGATAAACAGATTCCTCTTGCGCTAGGAAAGCTATTGTATGGGTCTAAGTTTTTTAGACTCCGTCAGTCCCGTGGACAACAAGGTGTAGGCGGTTCTGGAGCCATACTATACAGCCAATTAACGACGGGGAAAGCTACTAATATCATTTCCAGTACTGGCGATGGAAAAACATCTTATTATGAGTTGATGATAGATGTGAAGAAGAACGAGCCTGAAATCATATCTCATAGAATCATAGAGGATGGCAAACTTTGGCATGGTTTAAAAATCGAGATTGAGGTTGAGGGCAGATATATAGAGAGTAAACAATCCATACCCGAATATATAAAACAAGTTGCGATATGCAATCCATTTGCTGATATAGTTTTTGATGGACCGAATGGTAGAATGGAATTCCCCAGGGGGGCTAATGAACTACCGCCATTACCGAAAGAAATAATGCCACACCCACACGGCGTAGAGTTGGGAATTTTTAGAAGGATGCTTAAAGCGACAAAAGCAAGGACTATTGCTTCATTCTTGACGAATGATTTTTCAAGGATTGGGACAGGTACGGCAAAAGAAGTATGTAAAATGGCTGGTATAGACCCTAAGATTAGTCCAAAAAGAGTTGAAATAGCTGATTCAGAAAAAATATTCAAGGCTTTACAAAAAGCAAAATTGATGAGGCCACCGTTAGATTGTCTCTCACCTTTAGGTGAAGATTTATTGATAAAGGGTTTGAAAAAAGAATTCAACGCTGAGTTTTATTCTGCGATAACTAGACCACCTGAAGTTTACAGGGGGAACCCATTTCAAGTTGAATGCGGTATTGCGTATGGTGGAGAGATCTCACCAGATTCACAAGTCAAGTTATTAAGAGTGTCTAACAGAGTTCCTTTGTTGTACCAGGAAGGAGATTGTGCAATAACAAAAGCTGTGGTATCGACAGACTGGAAAAGGTATGGGTTACAGCAATCGGGCAGGAGTACGCCTACCGGCCCTGCTGTTATTCTTATTCATTTTTCTTCTGTTTGGGTCCCATTCATATCTGAGAGTAAACAAGCTATAGCAGCTTATCCGAATATAATGAAAGAGATTAAACTAGCTTTACAAGAATTGGGAAGAAGATTACAGCATCATGTCTCTGGTAAGAGAAGAATAGAGATGCAACAGAGAAGAAGAGAAATATTCGACAGATACCTCCCAGAAGTTGCGAACGCCGTTGCTAAATTAACGAACAAAAAACCAGAACCGATTTTAAATAAATTAATGAGTATTATAAAGAAGAGTACTGAGGTAGTTGTGGATGGAAGAGGTAAAGAAGAAGCTGGAAACATTGGGTGAAGACGTACTAAAGGATATCGAAAATAATAAAAATCCTGATGTGGATATACCAGTAAGGTCTTTGTCTAATGTCATTTATGATGATAAATCTAAACAGCTCACTCTGGGTGATAAAGTTTCTAAAAGATTCTTGTTTAATGTTGCCCATGCAAAACCATTCATGCAGACGATGCTTGTCGCCGCTTTATGCAAAGAGTTACAAGAACAAAAAATTCATACCAGCCTGAGAGACTTGTTCTATGCACTAAAAAGAACTTTACCTGATTCAGATGAGAACACTTTTGATGAACAATCTGAAAGTGATCCGATAATCGTAGATTTGGAAGTTATGTTGGATGTTTTGAGAGAACAGTTGCATTTGAATGCAGATGTCCGTGGAAGAGTTGTCGGTAATGTTGTAATAAAAGACAGGGGAGATACGATCGATTGGTCTAAGCTTGGATCTGGTGGATGGGCTATCCCTAGTAACGTTGAAGAGGTGACATTCAAGAGTGTAGATGCTGATTATATTCTGGTCATGGAGAAGAACGCTGCCTTTGAAAGATTACATGAAGATAGATTCTGGCAGAAGCAGAATTGCATTCTTGTGACTACTCAGGGTCAAGCTGCAAGAGGACCAAGAAGGTTGATACAAAAATTGTCGACCGATTATAAGTTGCCAGTTTATGTATTCACGGATGCTGACTCTTATGGGTGGTATATTTATTCTGTAATAAAGTATGGAAGTATTTCGCTAGCTCATATATCTGAGAGACTTGGTTGCCCAACTGCTAAGTTCATCGGTCTGACTATAAGCGATATAGACGAGTTTAAGTTGCAGGGTTTCACCATCAAAGCAAAAGAAGTTGACATCAAGAGGGCAAATGAAATGTTGAAGTACGATTGGTTTAAGCATCCAGCTTGGCAGAAGGAATTGAAGTTGATGATAGAGAGAAAAGTTAAAGCTGAGTTGGAAGCTCTTTCTGGTCGTGGATTGAAGTTCATGACTGAAGTTTATTTGCCGACGAAGATTAAGAAGAAAGAATTCCTACCTTAAAATTTTAAGCATTTGTTCATGAATTTTAGAATTTGAAGCTATTATATCATTTTTGAAAACTTCATATTTTTCTCCATTTATCTTGGTAATTTTTCCCCCAGCTTCTATTATAATTAAAGAACCGGCAACATGATCCCACGGCTTAAGAGCAAATTCCCAGTAACCGTCAGCTCTTTTGCATGCAATATAACATAGGTCTAAAGCAGCTGAACCTGTTCTTCTTATTCCTTGTATGCCTGCGTCAAAAAACTTCTCAATATAACCAAGGTTTCTCTTTAAAATTTCTCCACGTTCATAAGCAAATCCTGTAATCAGTAAAGAATCAGATAATTTTTCAGTATTAGAAACTGTTATTTTTTTGTTGTTGAGAAATGCGCCCTTTCCAATCTCGGCATAAAACAATTCTTTTTTTGCTGGATCAAAAACAACCCCTAAATCTACTTTGCCATTGCAAAGATGTGCTATAGAAATGCAGAAATGAGGAAACGAATGAAAAAAGTTAGTTGTTCCATCAAGGGGGTCGATTATCCATAGATGATTTGAATTTGTTTTTTTGCCAAGATTTTCTTCAGTATAGAAACTATGATCTGGAAATTTTTGTTTAATTACAGACAATATATTTTTCTCGGCTTTCAAATCAGTATCTGTCAGTATGTTAACTGCACTCTTATAATCGATTATTTTTTTATTTTCCATTGATTCTACTATTATTTTACCAGCTTCTTTAGCAGCTTTTATCGCAGTTTTCAGCATTTAATCAACTTCAACGATTTATATTATTTTACAATCTAAAACGAAATGATAAACTTTTGGTGCGTATGATTTAACTTTAGTTTTTTTAATTAATTCTACTTTACGTCCTTCTTTTTCGGCTGTTTGTTTGACATCATTAAAAAGTTTTTTATCTTCATTTTTTTTAGCAACTCCATGATAATGAATTATTCCATTGGCCTTAACGGCTTTAACGGCATATTTTAAATATTCTTTGCAATTCGGTAACAACCCCATGATAACTCTGTCTGCGATTTTACCCAGTTTAGGCACTTCAATGGCGCAATCACCTAAAATAGGGATAATTTTGTTTCCAACTTTATTCAGTCTTATATTTTCAAGAAGATACTCATAAGATTTGGAGTTAATTTCTACGGCATGAATTTTCTTAGCTTTAGAAAACTTAGCAATTCCAAAAGAAAAATATCCTATTCCAGCAAACATATCAACTATAATTTCTCCACTTCTAATTTGTTTTATAATTCTTTTTCTTTCATTTAAATTGCCCTTCGAAAACATTATGCTTTTAACATCTATTTTGTAGACGATACCATGCTCTTTATGGGTCGTAACAGTGTTATTAACGCCCGATACAAATTTAATTTGCGGAGTTCTAAATTCTGTTTTTATGAAACCTTTTCTTCTAAAAACTGATTTTGTGTTTGGTATTTTCTCTAGTATAATCTTGCCAATCAAATTATCATACTTCCACAAATCTTTTTTTAAATTTAGAATAATGATATCGCCAATCTTTTGGTAACTGGACGGTAGAAGTTGTAATTCTTTTTTTGAAAATTTACCTTTCAATTCTTCAGATAATAATTTCTTAATCGGTTTGAGCATTAAATAAGAAATAATGATTGTATTTTAAATAAAATAATTTCTTCAAATAACTAAATCAAACGCTTCATCTTTCAATCAGCTACGAAAAAACTTAAAATTCCATCAAAGAATCTACAATTTTTTCGACTTGCTCTCTTTCTCTGCTTGTCTTAGGTTTGAATATGTCGCCCATTCTCTCTCTTAAGGTTTCTTTCTTGGCAATTTCACCTACTTCTGCAAAACTCTTTACTATCGACTCAACTTTTGCCAATCTTCCTTCTACTTTTTTTAATTCACCAGAAATCTCGGTCAAAGTCGCCCATACTTGAGCTACTTTTACATCATCTGCTTGCATGTATGCTGCTCTATGTTTCTTAGCTTTCTCTATTAAGTCGGCAAGTTCAATTTGAGCATCGTCTGACATAAGTTCTTTCCAATCTTTATCTTCGCCAAAAAGCACTTTATCACCTGTCAAATTTGATTTGAATTAAAAAATAAATACTTAATGGTAGTAACAGTTTCATATTTCATAGAAACTTCTTTAATTTTCGATATAAAACATATCTAAGGCTAAGACATGAACGAAGGGGATTTCATACGCATAGATTACATCGGTAAAGTCAGTGAGAGTGGCGAGATTTTTGATCTGACTAAAGAAAGTGTAGCAAAAGAAATGGGAATTTTTAATCCTGAGTTCAAATATGGGTCTGTACCTGTTATTCTAGGGGCTCATCATGTTGTAAAGGGTTTAGAAAATGAACTGATGAAAATGGAAGTTGGGAAAAGTAAAAAAGTGACAGTAAAACCTGAAGATGCCCTTGGTGAAAGAAAATCTGAATTAATACGCTTAATACCTTTATCAGAATTTAAGAAACGTGATATAGATCCAACTCCTGGTATGCTTATCGTTGAAAGCGGGATGAGAGGGAGGGTTTTATCTGTATCAGGTGGTAGAGTAAGAGTTGATTTCAATCACCCTTTGGCAGGTAAGACATTAGAATATGATGTTGAGATAAAAGAAATGATAACTGATGCTAATGAAAAGATAATGGCAATCTTAGAATTATTCCTTAAATTTGAAAAAGATGAAATAAGTGTAAGAACCGATAAAGAAATTCTAGAAATAAAAATAGATAAGAGTAAAGATGTGCCAAAAACGATCAAAAAGATGATTGCGGATAATGTAATAAAATGGATAAAGAATATTAAAAAAGTCTGTTTCATAGAAGAGTTTCAATCAGAATAACCAATAATAAATTCGTAAACACTTTTAGGAAGAATCTTTCCATAGCCTCCTTCTAAAACGGCAAAACTAGGTTTTTTTAGTTCTTTAATTAATTCCCCTATTTTTCCAAAAGATCTGTAACTCAAATTAAGACCATTGAAAGTTATATCATCGTCTTTGTGAGTATCAAAACCAGCTGAGATGGCGATTAAATCAGGATGAAATTTTTTTATTTCTTCTAATGCTTGTTGGAAAATTTCTAAGTATTCATCTTCTGTAGTTTCACCCCTTAAAGGGTAATTCAAACAATTCTTTTCAGATTTTTCGCCTGTTCCAGGATAGAATGGATACTTGTGTAAAGACACGTACAAAACATTAGGATGATCTAGAAAAATATCTTGAGTTCCATTTCCGTGATGACAGTCAAAATCGATTATTGCTACTCGATTAACAAATTCTAATGCTTTTTCACATGCTATAGCTATGTTGTTAAAATAACAAAACCCGAGTGACATAGATCCCAATGCTAAGCCATTTCTGCCAACATGGTGGCCAGGTGGTCTCATAAGTGAAAATACTTTTTCATCCTTTAATGAAATTTCCATGGCGTTAATAGCAGAACCTGCGCTTAATCTTGCATAATCATATATTCTTGGTAACGTAGGCGAATCTACGTAAGAGAATTTTTCATTTTTTATTTCCTCGACAAAATTTTTATTGTGAACTAGAAGTAGTTCCTTTTCGGGACAGGGTTCAGGTTTAACGAATTCAAATTCTTTTTGTCTTAAAAATTCGAAAGTATTAAGTACTCTTTCAGGAGATTCGGGGTGTCCTGGATACCAATATTCCAAACATTTCTCGGAAAATAGAATTTTCATCCTATAAATTATTCAAGTAAAAAGAACTTAAGTTTTGAACGCGAGTAAGAAATAAGAATTTAAATTTAACTATTCTTAGATTTTTATAGTTGTAATGACTGATAGATAATAAATTGGAGGGAACTTTATGGCTGTACAACCAATGGCTAAAAAACGAGAAAGAAGAAAATCTCAACAAATAGATGAGGAGTTGAAGCAACTTCTTGAATCGAAAAAAGCAAGTATTAGAGTCGTTGGTTCTGGTGGGGCAGGGAATAATACTGTTACAAGAATGATGGAAGTTGGAATTGTAGGAGCAGAGACTGTGGCTATAAATACGGATGCCCAAGATTTATTGTATTCTGATGCTGATTTAAAAGTTCTCATTGGTAAAGAAATCACCGGTGGTTTGGGGGCTGGTGGTGACCCAAAAATAGGATCAGAAGCTGCTAAGGAAAGTAAAGATGATATAAAGAAAACTTTAGAAGGAAGTGATTTAGTTTTTGTTACTTGTGGTCTTGGTGGTGGAACAGGAACTGGTTCCGCTCCTGTAATCGCAGAAACGGCAAAGAAACTTGGTGCCATAACGATAGCAATCGTTACTCTCCCATTTTCTATGGAAGGTTTACAGAGGATGAAAAATGCGAAGGAGGGGTTGGAGAACCTAAGAAAAGTTGTGGATACTATCATTGTAGTACCTAACGATAAATTATTGGAAATAGTTCCTGATGTCAGTCTAGCAACAGCCTTTAAAGTAGCTGATGAGATTTTAGTCAACTCAGTAAAGGGAATAGCTGAATTGATAACAAAACCTGGTTTGATTAACTTAGACTTAGCAGATGTAAGGACAGTCATGACTAATGGTGGATTAGCAATGATTGGAATGGGTGAATCGGACACAGAGAATAGAGCTATAGAAGCTGTTGAAAAGGCTTTGACAAACCCGTTATTGAGTTTAGATATAGATGGGGCAGATGGTGCGTTGATAAATGTGACCGGTGGGCCCGACATAACAGTAAGGGAAGCGCAGGAAATCGTAGAAGCAGTATCAAGTAGATTATCTCCGGATGCAAAGATTATATGGGGAGCTCAAGTTGAACAGGGTTTGAAGGATACTGTAAAGACTTTGGTGATTATAACAGGTGTAAAAACAACAGATGAAGTAGTTACAGAAAAACTATTCAAACCAAAGAAAAAAGAGATTGAAGAAGAGCTTGGGATTGAATTTGTTTAGATTCCTTTTTATTATTTAAATTATATTTAGTATGAAGAATAAAATTCTAGGTAGGTTGAAATGAAAATAAACATAAGAGAAACCCTAACAAGGTATAAGCGTGTATTAATGATTGCCAGAAAGCCTGATGCCGAGGTGTTAAAAGAGACTTCCAGAATTTGTGGTATAGGTATCCTTCTTGTAGGACTTATCGGTTTCATATTCTATATAATCTCTGTTCTGGGTGGGGCTTAATGATATACGCAATAAAAACGATTATTGGAAGGGAGAACGTTGTTCTTGAGGCTATGTCAGGTAAAGTTAAGACAAGATCTTTGGGGATAAAGGCAATGGTTAGTCCTGAAGAGATAAAAGGATATGTTTTTATCGAGGGCGAACTGCAAGACATAGAAAATTTGATAAAGGAAATACCACATGCCAGAGGTTTATTAAAGAATCCCGTTCCGGTTTCTGATATAAAAAAGTTTTTGGAATCTAAGAAAGTAGAGATAGAAATTAACGAAGGGGACATCGTTGAAGTTATCGGCGGCCCATTCAAAGGTGAGAAGGGTAAGGTTACTAGATTTGACAGTATAAAGAGTGAGGTAACGATGGAGTTGATAGAAATTACCGTTCCTATTCCTGTTACAGTGAACGCTGGACTCGTTAAAGTAATAAAGAAGGTTGAGTGAAATGGGGCAAAAAATTGTTAACGCATTGATTGACGGTGGAAAGGCAACGCCAGCGCCACCACTTGGGCCATCTTTGTCTGTTTTCAAGGTTAACATAGGTAAAATCGTACAAGACATTAATGTGAAAACGAAAAATTATGAGGGCATGAAAGTTCCTGTAAAAATTATCATAGATGATGTCACCAAGGATTATAAGATTGAAATTGGTACTCCGCCTGTTTCTTCTTTGATCAGAAAGGAATTGGGTCTGAAAATAATTGGAGAGGAGAAGAAAGAAGAGGCGACTGCAGCGCCAGCAGAAGAGGTAAAAGAGGGAAAGAAACCAGAAAAAGCTGAACTGATAAAAGAAGGGTCTCCAAAAAAAGAAGGTGAAACTTCAACCGAAGTTGCAGAAGAAAAGGCAGTTGAAAAGAAAGAACGGGTAATCGTTGGAAACTTGACAATAGATCAGTGTATAAAAATTACTAAGATGAAGAGGGATACTCTTCTTGCAAAAGATATTAAGAAAGCTGTAAAAGAAATTGTATCTTCTTGTGTAAGCATGCCAATAACTGTCGAAGGAAAAAATCCAAAAGAAGTCTTAAAAGAAATTGATGAAGGGAAATACGATAATAAAATCTTGGATTAAATTCTTTGATTAACTACTTAAATTTTTCTCACTATTAAGTAATAAGTGTAAGCCATGAAAATTTTCTTGTTAATTTGGTTTCTAACTCTTATCCTAATACTGTTAACTTCGGTTAAATATGAAGTATTTGATTTGATAATTTACTTAGTTTTATTCGTTCTGGTTGGTTTTTTGGCTTATTCCTTAAACTCTAACAGAAAATCATTTAAAAAAATGATGGGAGTGTTGGAAAAGATAGACTTGACACCGTTGGAAGAGGGAATTAAAAATATCGAAATGTCACAAAAAGAATGCTACCTTAGATTATTCAAACTAGAGAATGAATTAAACGAATACAAGCTTGAGCAGGAAATGAAATACAGAGACTTAGTGAGAAAAGTCCTAGAGATAGACAATAAATTGAACACAAAATTCAAGCTTTTGGGTGAAGTAGTATTAAAACTGAGTAAGGAAAAAAATAATTAGCAAGTTCTATCCGAAAAAGTTTTTTCTGCATATGCTTGTGGGCAATTACTAGAACTCACACGAACTTTTGCGATTTTGACATCATCGACACAATATTGAGTGTTGCTACAGAAGTAGGTTAAAACTGCCTGCTCTCCTGGGTTCAAAGGGTTAGTAGAGTTTGGGCCACCTGTATTATTTAGATAGTAAGTGCTGTTAAGAGTGACAAGCGTTGAAAAATTGTATAATGGGATGTCGTTCCCGAGGTTGGTTACTACTACTTGAATTTTTTGAGTAGTGTTTGAACAAGTAACGTCTACTATCTCTAAACTAGCAGCAGTACAATTGACTTGTGTTTTTGCAGCCTCTTCTATTATCCCTGTCTGCATCCTTGTGACAGAAGTAAACCAACTGCCCAGTAAAGCTGCTACAGACAGAGTAAGCGCAATCAATATAACTGTCGCCAACAGTGGGGAAATTCCTTTATTCATAGTATCTGTAATTAATTCTGTCTCTTGCAATAAATAATATTAATATGCAGGCAAACAACAAAAACGTAAGCTTTTTAAATGTTAAACTATAACATAGATTAAATTCCCGGTAATACTGCGCCAGCAGGAGGGAGAAAAAATGACACTTCTTGAAAAGATAAAAAAAGTGAGAGAAACAAAAAAGAGAAACTTTAATCAAACGTTTGATCTTGTAATCAACTTGAAGGAAATTGATCTTAAAAAACCGGGGAATAAAATAGACGAACATTTTATCCTTCCTAAAGGAACTGGTAAAGAGATGTCAATAGCCCTATTTTCTGACACAGCAAAAAAAATAGAAGGTTGTAAAATAATAAAGGCGTCTGAGATAGAAGATTTGGCAAAAAATAAAAAGACTATAAAGAAGTTGATTTATGAGACAGATTTTTTCTTGTCGGAGCCAAAACTAATGCCTGTTGTAGGTAAATATCTAGGAAAATTTCTCGCACCAAGAGGAATGATGCCAAAACCAGTTGCGGGGAATGTAGATGAAATAATAGAAGGGATGAAAAAAAGTATACAAATTGTAATAGACAAGCAACCCATCATTCATACGATCGTTGGCTCAGAAAAAATGGATGATAAAGACGTTGAAGAGAATATTAAATCGTTATTATCATTCTTGGAAAAAAAATTTCCAAGAGGTAAACACAACATAAAAAATGTTTATTTAAAGACTACCATGGGACATCCTGTGAAATTAGAGGTAGTTTAAATGGTAAGTGAAAGAAAAAAACAAGAACTCGCCGAAATAAAAGAGTTGATAAAAAAATATCCAGTCATAGGTTTATTAGATTTATTTAAAATGCCGTCCAAACAATTGCAATCTATTAGGAAAGCTATTAGAAATGACGCCTTAATAAAAATGTGTAAAAAAAATGTTCTTTTGTTAGCATTAAAAAATATAACTGGAAAAGAAAACATTCAAAAATTAAGTGAAATTGACGCAAATGAACCAACATTGATTTTTACCAATCTTAACCCATTTAAACTTTTCAAGATTTTAAACAAGAATAAATCGTTCAGGTACGCAAAACCCGGCGATATTGTAACTAATGATATAATGGTCTCTGCCGGGCCTACTAGTATGTTAGCAGGGCCAGCAATAGGTGAATTCCAAAGAGCAAAAATACCTGCTGTGGTAAAGGAAGGGAAAATACACGTCAGAGAAGATACTGTCGTGGTAAAAAAGAACGATGTAATTTCTGATCAACTCGCCAACATCCTCAAGAAGTTAGATATACAACCAGTGGAAATTGGTATTAATGTTCTAGCATTATGGGAGAGTGGAGTTATATATGGTAAAGAAATTTTGGGTGTAAAAGAAGAAACTTATATTCAAAATATAAAAGAGGCTCATATTAACGCTTTAAATCTATCTGTAAACGTAGTATATCCAAATAAAGAATCGATAAGAATTTTATTATTAAAGGCTTATCAACATGCAAAAAGTTTGGGTATTAATGCTAAAATTTTGGATAAAGGAGTTGTTGAAGATTTGATGAATAAAGCAAGTGCTGAAGCACAAGTTTTAAAAACAAAATTGAATATTTAGGAGGTGTTTTATTTGGAGTATATATACGCAACTTTATTGTTGCATTCAACAGGACAAAAAATAAATGAAGAGAACATTAAAAA
>Ga0172362_10003748_pt1 | contig 13111 bp, 9 predicted proteins | sample LakKivs1_kivu2a2_FD_114534 | JGI IMG/M metagenome (GOLD analysis project Ga0172362, IMG submission 114534) | Sediment microbial communities from Lake Kivu, Rwanda - Sediment s1_kivu2a2 | ecosystem: Environmental > Aquatic > Freshwater > Lake > Sediment | place: Rwanda: Western Province, Lake...
ATTGAATCGGATGCCATAGAATCGGATGCCATAGAATCGGATGGCATAGAATCGGAAGGCATAGAATCGGATGCCATAGAATCGGATGGCATAGGTGCGGAATCGGTGAAAGAGTTATTATCCACGGGAACAATCTTGAGTTGCATGCCGTGCTCTTTCAAAAACTCTTCAAGGGCTTCCAACGTGTTTGGACCCGTGTGCTCTTTGGGATCACGGCGATCTTCGTGAATGACCATGACCGTGGGCACTTTTTTCACGGGGGACTGATAATAATTGTCGTTCAAGTATTTAGTCGCCCGTGGTCCAAAACTTGCAGCGCCATACGTTGAATGGTTGGACAAGCTGTTTGTAATGGCGCGCCATGCGGGGTCAAAATCCTTGCAGTACTGACATGTGTCGCTGTGATGCCTGACAACCAACGGGTGATTGCTTTCCATGAGCGCATCTAAACTGGACCGGTCGAACTTGTCGTCGTCGGCAAAATCGTGATGGTTGCCGGGAACCATCATGGACATGCCTCCGTGTTTTTTTTTGTTTGCTCGCTGCGTCTTGTTTCGCTGACGTCGTCTGTAATGCCGATTCAACGTTTTGATGTTGGTCATTTATGATGGATTGATATACAATTTGGCAATATTTAATTTGGATTGTGCAAATTTAATTATATCCCAAACATATATCACACGTCACAATGCAACAAATGCAAATGCGATGGACCACTTGGGCTATTTTAGCCATGTTCGTTATTGGGCTCCTATACACAATGACATACACCAGCAAAAACGTGCGCGAAGCGTTTGACGGCAGCGAACGCCCTCAACCCAACCGGGACCGGTGTCCCAATATTCTCATCCAAAAGGGGAGCAAGCTGTACTTGCACAACAGCCGGCTTGCCAACGTCCCCGGCGTGAATCCGCTTAAGTTCAACAATTTAGAAGAGTATGTGGAGTTCACGGATTGGCAGCGGGGACAAGGCATTCGCTGCCCGATTCTCTACTTGCAACACTCGTTTGACGCGCAGGGCAAACCGGTGTACAAAATCAGACCGAGCCCCTTAAACCTGCAGGGCGGACTGCCGCCCGTGGCATCTTCCGGCGTTAGTCCGAGTAACGCGAATGCAAACTTCATTGACGACGCCGACAAGCCGCCCATGAATGCGGGGTCGTACCCCGCGTTTGACCCCATGGAACCCAACGTGGGGTCCGCCAAAGGCCAAACCCGGAAGCTGAAGGGGTTGAGCGCGAACCCCATGGACCCCAACTGGGGCGGCGATGCGTATACGCAGGCCCAGATTGATGCCGGAAAGTACGCGGGCGATGAAGTGAGCATTTACGTGCCATAATTAGCGCGAGTGCGTTCATGAGTTATCCAATGTTTTAAACGCGTGCGGCACAACCGCCGTTTGAAACTGCATCATGGTGTTGATCCCATTCATCAGCGCGACCGTTTGGTCGCTGGGGGGCGACATCATGGCATTCTGGTCGCTGGAATCCGCAATCATTTGCGCGGCAACGGCATTGAGGGACGCCAGAACCTTGGCCTGCGTCCAAGCGTCCATGATTTCAATCAACCCCTCGTACGCGTCGCGGTTGGTGTCCGTTTGCAGCATGTTCAGCATGTTTTTGGTGTTGGTGGTTACCACCTCGGTTGAACTCGCCGCAGTGACGCCGGGCGTGTCTCCAGAAGAAGACGAGGACGAAGACGAGGACGAGGAGCCAAACGAAAACCCTTCACGTAGGTTACGCTTGTTGGTGCTTCTACTGCTTCCAGTAACCACGTAGTACCCCGCAAATATGAGCAAGACAATTATAACGCATTTAATGACAGTGCTAACATCCATTGCAGTGCCACGCTTTTATGATGTATATACGTGTATACATTATGCCATTAAAAAATTATAAATGTTCTGAATGCATTGTTTGCTTAACTTGCGCTGCGTTTCCAGCCGGATGTCGTCCAAGCAGTTATCGGCCGTGGCAAGTGCGTCCATTAAAGCGCGCATTGTGGGGTATTTTTTCATGATGACGGACGCCGTCTTGCTGCTCACCCCTGGAATATTGCACAGCATGATCTCTCCGATGTTTTGCGGCGTGATGTTTTCGGACTTGACCTGCTTCACCTTGAGCACGCTGCAGTAAGTCTGAGAACCTACGGTGCCAAGCATTGCGCCCCGAACCCCTCCCTGAGCGCCCACATGAACGACCACGTCCCCTTCTTCATCTTGTGTCTGTGGCGCAAAGCGGTGATAGTGCCCGTACGGCGCAGGGGATGCGGCCAGCTTGTTGGCGTAGCTGTGAACAAGTTCGTATGTTTCTATGATGGACATGGTGCGCACCACGCTAAACCCTTTGTAGTAATTCAAGGAACACATGGCCGACTGCAGCGCCGCTTTCCCAATCTTGCTAAAGCGCTCGTTGTATCGTGAAAAATCGCCTTCTAGTATGTAGATCACGTTGTGACAGTGCACGCCGGGAAACGCTTGAAGCCGAAGGGATTGCTCCTTATAGCGGCCGTCGCGAATGGATGCCGCCAAATCCGCCAGGCTCTTACGCTCAAACACGATGTAATCCGTTTTGCCGTCGGCAGAAGACAGAATGACGTCGCCCACGGGAAGCGCTTCTGATTGCAGCGAATGCGTGAATTTGGAATCCGGTACCACCTTCAAATTCAGCTGAAACATGCTGAACAGATCCGTTTCGCGCATGTCCACGCGAATCAACATGACTGAAAAAAATTATTCTCAGTGTAATGCTACAGTTGCATAATTACCGTTTAAGTAATTATGGAATAATGTAATAAGGGACTCCGAAGGGACTTCGTCCCTTTAACCCCTGGAAGGGACTTCGTCCCTTTAACCCCTGGAAGGGTTTTCTGATGAGGAGGGGTGCGGGGCGAAACGCAGCCAAAGGCACTGCCGATGTGCCTTGTGAACGTAGTTCACCGATAAGAGGGGTGCGGGGAACGTAGTTCCCCGGTTTAGTACAGACCGGGGTTGTACATTCTACCGGGCACACCACCAGAGCTAGTGGGGTTCATGGTCATCAAGTTCTTGGCCTTCAAGTAAGCCAGACCGGCAATGCAGCCCAGGTTGGTCTCAACACAGCAGTAAGGCGCGCGGCTGGTGATGACGTTGGTCAAATTGGGGTTGCGTCCCTGCATGGTGATAAGGCCACCCTTCTTGGGGCCACCCAAGTTGCAAATGTTGTTGGTGATGGATGGAGTTCTTTTGGCACGCTTGGAGCCAGACATGTAACCGGTCATTTTGATTGATTTGCTTGTTGTTTATACTATGCCTAAATATTTTATTTTTGGTTGCGTTCATTGTTGTGGGTTGGTGCGTTAATGCAATTTTCAAACCGGCTTAAAGCCATCGCATCATGCAAATGTATGTATCAGAATCAGAATGCAACCAATGCAACCAATGCAACCAATGCAAACAATGCAACAACAACCAGCCACGCAAGAAACACGCGAATCAAATGAACTCAAAGACCGGTCCCCGCAACGCTCCCTCACGTCTAAATTGTTGCACGCCGAGGAATTCATGCCGTCCGAGGATGGCACCGGCTTAATATTCAATCCCTACAACCCCGAAAACCGCGAGATTACATTGAGTGAAATTCAATCTATTCTCACCGCTTACGGCGTGCCCGATCCCAAGGTGCACAACATTGACCTGTACAAGCGCGCGTTCGTGCACCAGTCGTACACGCGACGCCCCGAGTTTGAGAACGCGGTGGAGAACATCAGCGTGGTGGACAAGCCCGACGACTGCATGCCGCTGCGGTCCAAGTCCAACGAGCGCCTAGAGTTTCTCGGCGACGGCGTGCTTGAGTGCGTCGCCAAATACTGCCTTTATCGCCGCTTCCCGAAGGAGAACGAGGGCTTCATGACGGAGAAAAAAATCGCCATCGTGAAGAACGAGACCATCGGGCGCATGGCGCACGAGATGGGACTACACCGGTGGTTCATCATTTCGCGGCACTCGGAGGAAAAAAAGCTGCGCACGAACCTGAAGAAGCTGGGCTGCTTGTTTGAGGCGTTCGTGGGCGCGCTGTTCCTGGACTACAATAAGATCGCGATCCGGGACGAGGAGCACTGGTTTGAGCACGTGTTTGCTACTGGGCCCGGCTTCCAGATGGCGCAAATCTTCATTGAGAACGTGTTTGAGAAGCACATTGACTGGATCGCGCTCATCCGCAACGACGACAACTACAAGAACATCCTGCAAGTCAAAATTCAGAAGGAGTTCAAAACCACGCCCGACTACATTGAGCTCGGGCGTGACATGGAGGTGGGCTACACCATGGGCGTGTACTTGTGCCTGGGGCAACAAATATACGAGACGTCGCCTTCGGCCGCAGTAAACTTCTCCGACCTGAAGACGTTTGAGGCGGTGCACGCGGCGTGCGAGGCGGCGGGCGGGCGCATTTTGGTGTTCTTGGCGCAAGCGTCGCACAAAATTAAGAAGAAGGCGGAACAGCTGGCGTGTGACAGCGCCATTCAATTCATGCCTTGAAAAATATTAATGTTTTCGGCGTTTGGTTAAGCTTCGTTTTGAACTGCCTCGTTTGGATCGTTTGGATTGTTTGGATTTTCCACCCCTCCTACTCGTAGCATGTTTACTTATTTGTTCCATAATGCTTTTTTCACGGTTTTCTAGCCTTTTAACATTGATCATACTCGCTGATCTGAGGATACATTTTGACATGTGGCAAGGGCATACGAACGGGTGTTGCATGTGTTGCAGAATGTTCGGGTTTTGCAGAATGTTCGGGTGTTACAGATATTGCAGGTGTCACATCATGAGGGGCGGTTCTATTTACTAAAGCGAGAGCAGCTTTGTGTGCACTTTGTCTCATGAATGACGCAGAATTTGCAATGGATTTTTTAAGTTTATTAAAATAATATCTGCATTTACTGTCATTGCATTCAGCCATTTCGCGATCTATTTCGCGTAGTCTCGCTAGCTCTTGAGGACTTAACATGTCACTAGGTTTGGGGACTCGGCACGACCTCGGCTCATGTTTTTAACCGAATTGATTTTTTCGTTTATACAATAGAATCATAAAATTAAATTAAAACTATATATCAATATCAGCTACAACAACTATGGCGGCGGCAGTTGCCATTTTGGACGCACTGCGAAAAAAACCATTGGCTGAAAAGAAGAAAGAATTTTCGGTTGCTTTTTTTGTTGCGTCTCTTGCTAAACCAAAGGAACGACAAGAAGAACAAGAAGAGCGGTCAAAACCCAAACCCATCGTCAAAATCACGGATAAATCTGGTCTGCAGTTGGCGAATCGCGATGACATTTTAGCCAGAATTAAAGCTGCGCGCGGGATTGTCCGAGAGTCCGCGCCCCACCCGCTAAATCTTACTGCCGCAAAAATGGTGAGCATCGTGGAAGAAGTCCCAGTTCCAAAGCTTAAGGGGCGCAAACTGCAAAAAATAAAGCTCATTCCGGTTTCTGCGATTCAAGCAATAGAAAAAGTGGTGTTGGACGAGCCTGAAGAACCCAAAGAACCAGAAGAATCCGTGGTTGTAGAACCAGAACCAGAACCAATCGCAAAGAAAAAACGTGGCACACGGAAGCGAGCCACTGCCGCAACGAAGGAAAAGGAAGTCGCGGAAAAGGAACTCGCGGAAAAGGAACTCGCGGAAAAGGAACTCGCGGAAAAGGAAGTCGCTGCAAAGGAAGTCTCCAAGGTGCTTCCCAAAAAAACCATTGGTCCGCTGGTTGCATCGGAATACTACTTGAACAACCGAGAGAAATTCGTGGAATTCATCAACAAGCTGTTTTACAAGAACTACCGCGCCGAGATCATGGACGAGTCCCGCGTTGTGAGCTGCGAGGACCGCCGCAGCGCGGAGGAGTTCGGCCTCCTCACGCACCAAAAAATCGTGAAGGATTACCTGAACATGTATTCCCCATATCGCGGCCTCCTCTTGTATCACGGTCTCGGCAGCGGTAAAACGTGCTCGTCCATTGCCATCGCCGAGGGTTTGAAATCGGACAAGCGCGTCTTTGTCATGACGCCCGCCTTCTTGCGCACGAACTACATGCAAGAACTCAAAAAGTGCGGCGACGACGTGTACAAAAAGCCCCGCCACTGGCGGTTCGTGGACGCCGTGGAGAAACCGGAGCTGATCCCGTCCCTGGCCGCAACGCTGGACATCCCGGACGACTACATTAAGAAGCACGGCGGGGCGTGGCTCGTGGATCCCGAAAAACCGAGCAACTACGGCGACTTGAGCCCGAAGGACCAAGCCGAAGTGGACGCGCAGCTGAACGAAATGATTCAGGCAAAGTACACGTTCATCAGTTACAACGGCGTGCGCGAGAACCGCATCAACGAGCTGTCGCTCGGCTACACCGTGAACCCCTTTGACAACTCGGTGGTGGTCATTGACGAGGCGCACAACTTTGTGAGCCGCATCGTGAACCACTTGAAAAAGGCGCCCGACGACGGTGCTGCCGCCAAAAAAGGAGTTGCCTCTAAAAAAGCAAAGGCATTATTGAAACCTGAAGACGTCCCCATTGCGCTCAACTTGTACCGGTTCCTGCTGGACGCGGTCAATGTCAAGATCGTGCTGCTGTCAGGCACGCCCATCATCAACTACCCCAACGAAATCGGCGTGCTGTTCAACATCCTGCGCGGCTACATCAAGACGTGGTCGTTCCAGTTGGCGTCGTCCAGCCAGGGCGTGACCGAGGCGCGGCTGCTGGAGCTGTTTCAATCCGCGGACATCATGGACTACGCGAAATACAGCGCGGCCGACCGCGTGCTGACCGTGACGCGCAACCCGTACGGATTCGTTAACGTGCACAAGAGGGGCAAAACCCACCTGTACCAAGGCGTGACCGTGGACGAGCACGGCGCCGTGAGCGACGACGACTTCGTGAAGCTAATCATTTCAGTGCTTGCCGGCGACGGCATCAAGGCCACCAAGACGGCGGCCAGCCCCGTGGCGCACAAGGCGCTGCCCGACACGTTTGACGGGTTTGAAAAGTACTTCATTGACGCCGACACGGTGAAACTGAAAAACATGGACGTGTTCCAGCGGCGCATCCTTGGCCTGACGTCGTATTATCGCAGCGCACAGGAGCAGCTGCTGCCCCGCTACGACGTGGCCCGCGATTTTGAGGTGGTGCGGGTGCCGATGAGCAACTACCAGCTGAGCGTGTACCAGCAGGAGCGCTTGGCCGAAATTAACAAGGACCGCGAGGCGAAGAAGCGGAAGACGCTGGCTCCGGTGCGCAAACCGAACCCGGCCCCCGGAGCAAAGAAACTGCTCACCATGAAGGACCTGTATGCCGAGCCGTCCAGCTCGTACCGCATCTTCTCGCGCGCGGCGTGCAACTTCGTGTTCCCGAGGGAGATCGGGCGACCGAAGCCGTTTACGGGCGCAGCAACAGAAAAAGAAGGCACCAGCGACGTAATAGAGGACCTGGACGAAGACATCATGGACACCGACAACGCGCGAGCCATTTCCAAGAACCCGGAAGGTGCGATGGGGGCAGACGAAGCAGCCGAGTTGCAGAAAAAAACCGCAACGGAAGCGTACAAGCACTATGATGCGCGAACCAAAGAGGTGCTGGACTTGATGAAGCGCAACGAGGAAGAGTACTTCAACCCGCGCTCGCTGGCCATTTACAGCCCGAAGTTCCTGAAACTGCTGCAGAAGCTGCAGGATCCGAAGCACGTGGGGCTGCATTTAATTTATAGCCAGTTCCGCACGCTGGAGGGCATCGGGCTGCTGAAGATGGCGATGGAGGCGAACGACTACGCGCAGTTCCGGATCAAGCACAACGCGGCGACGCAGCAGTGGGTTCTTGACGAACAACCGGGAGACGCGGGCAAGCGCCGGTTTGCGCTGTACACGGGCAAGGAATCTGCCGAAGAGAAGGAGATTATCCGCTACATTTTCAACAGCGAGTGGGACCAAGTGCCGTCCAGCATTCGGGACGATTTGCTGCGCATTTCGGGCAACAACTTCTACGGCGAGGTCATCAACACGCTGATGATTTCGGCGTCGGGGGCGGAGGGCATTAATTTGCGCAACGTGCGGTACGTGCACATCGTGGAGCCGTATTGGCACCCGGTGCGCATTGAGCAAGTGGTGGGGCGCGCGCGGCGCATTTGCAGCCACCAGGACCTTCCGGCCGAGCTGCGCACTGTCAACGTGTTCCTCTACTTGATGGTGTACTCTGAATCGCAGCTGAAACCGCTGACCAAGGACGAAAAGGCGGAGGCGGAAAAGGAGGAGGCGCTTCTGGCGTCCACGGACACGAAGGCGGTGGTGGATGTGTCCAATGCCGCGCTGAAATACGTTCGGGTGTCACGCGAACTGCGCGAAAGCGACACCAGCGCCAAAACCGGCGAGCCCATCACGACGGACCAGTCGCTGTACGAAATTGCGAAAACGAAGGAAGAAATCAACAGCAACATTCTGCGGTGCGTGAAAGAGACAGCGATTGACTGCGCCATTCATACCAAAGCGGGAACCAAGGAGACGCTGAAGTGCTTCACATTTGATAACCCGGACAACAAGTTTGCGTATACGCCCAGCATCCAGGACGAAGTGATTATGCCAGAAGAGCAAGGTAAGGCAGCCAATAAAGCAACTAAGGCCAAACCCAAAGAAGGAGCCAAAGACGCCACAACTGACGCCACAACTGACGCAGTGCCTTTGAACAAGGAGATGCGCAAGATTCGGATCAAGGAAATCACCCATGAGGGCGTGAAATACGGCATTGACATTGACACCAATGATGTATACGACTACGAGAACCTTAAAATCGGAAACCGAGTACTGGTCGGGAAATTTGTAGAAACAGAGCCCGGCAAATTCAAAGTGGTCATGGATTAAATGCGAAAATGACTACATATTATTGTTTAAGCATGCCATTGTTCAAGCGTGCCATTATTTCTTCATGCTTAGCATTCATGTTTTGTTCCAGTTCAATCAGCTTATTATATAGTTGTTGCAGCGTGATGGGTGCATTTGGTTCGGATAAAGACTCGTTAATCTTCTTGAATTTTGAGAAAATGTCCATTTCTTCAAAATTTTCACCATGTATGAATTCATTCGGGTTGGGTTTATTGTATTCGGGCTCAAATTGTTCAATTTCATGTTCTTCTTCCACGAACGATACCTTTTTGGCAGCGGAAGGATTCAAGGTGCTTGTATTGTTAAGAGGCGCCGCCACCTTATTGGCAGAGGTGCCGATCCACTGCTGCGCCTTTTTGATATCCTCGGGTTTGAGCTGCACCAACTCCCGTTCGCGGGCCGCCAGCTCCTGGGCAATGAGCCGCGCCATTTCGTCGCCAATCGGCTTGTCATCCGGCTCTTTGTCGGTAAAGTTGACGTCGTTCGGTTTTTTCAGCGTGAGGAACGAATCCATTTCGGCCTGCTTCTCCCGTAAATTGCGGTCAAATTCGCTGGCACGCTCGTTTTGCAGGTCTTCCGCCCGATAAACCAGCTCTATTTTCTTTTTTTTTTGTGGATTGTTTGGATTGTTTGCATTGTTTGCATTGTTTGCATTGTTTTGGGACATTTGAAACAAGCGCAGCACCTGCATGAATTCGCGGATGATGCCCTTGTTTACATCACTGAGCGATGCATTGCCTGATGCGGCTGCGGCTTGTTGGACGGCCCGATCAAACGCCGACTGCACGGGCTGGAACTGGTCCCGGGACAACCCTGCAAAAGCACCGGATTCTTGGAGCGTGGTCCACAACAGCCCCTTGTTTTGCACGCTGTCCACTGCGGTTGTGTTCGGATTGTTCGGATTGTTTGGATTCATTAGAACGAGCATGATGTTACACCCGCTGCAATTTTTATATGCTTTTTACTTTTCATTTGATTTTGATTTTTTATGTAAATGTTGAAATTTGCATAAAGACAAGAAAGAATGGCAACAATAATAGACATAATAATCATACTCATAATCAATGACAGAAGAGGGCAACGACAGAGGCATCGTTTTGTGCGGGGTGTGCAAGAACGTCATGAACACGCTGCCCGTGATTCGTGCGGCATTTGAAGAGCTCGTGGCCAAGGCGGGGGTGCCGTGCTGGGCCGTATTCTATGAAAACAATTCCGACGACGGCACTGATGCCGAGCTGCGGAAATGGGCAGCCGAGGCACCGGACCAAGTGCGAGTGAAGTGCGAAAAGTTTACCAAGGAAGAGGAGCTGAGCCGGTGCGTGGCGCGCACGTGTGACAACCAACCCTGTCGCATGGAACGCATTGCATTTGCTAGAAACAAACTCTTAGATATGCTGGGGGGATATGCATCCCCCCTTACCCCCTCCTCATCAGGGAACTACGTTCCCCGAACCCCTCCCACGGCACCGACGCCTGTGCCTACTGTGCCCGTTGGGTGTGCGCGATGTGACGAGGGAGGGGTGTGGGGAACCGTAGGTTCCCTACCCCGGTACGTCGTGATGATTGACATGGACAACCCCGTGCCGTTCCCGGTGGACGCCATTTTGAAATGCATTGCGCGCGACCCCGACGGCTTTGATGCGCTGGTGTGCAACGGCCTGAACTCCGCGGGCCACATTTACGACACGTACGCGTACCGCGATGCGCAGTTCCCGTTTGGCCCCGAAATCATGCGCGACGTGTTTTGGTCGGGGCATCACCAGTACTACATGCAGACCGCGGTGCACAACCAAACGCTGTTTTTCAAGCGTCAAATCAAGCAAAGACTGCCTTATATCCCGATCACGTCGGGGTTCAACGGCATGTGCATTTTTCGGCGCGAGGCGCTCATGGGGGGCATGCGCCCCCCCTGCGACCCCCTTGGTAACTCTATTGACCAACCACTTCGTTATTCCGCGGTTCCCACGGCGGAACTGAACGCGGAGTACGAGGCGCTGTACTCCATTCCGCCGTTTTCCAATACAATGGTGAACGGCGCATCGGTCGGCATCCACCTGTTTCCAAACGACAAGTGCAACAAAAAAGGCATCTTCTACTTCCATAATTCGGGGCACAATTTTCCCGTGGTGTGCGAACACGTGCCGTTCTTTGCGGCCATGCGCGCCCAGAATCGGCGACGCATCTACCTGTGCACCGACTTGGTGTGGAACTGGCTTTAATCTGAGAATTATGCAATTCTCTCAATTAATAAAAAAACTGGCAATGCAGTTATAGTATGTAGAGATATTTAATTTAAATGTATCGATTCACTAAAGTTTTAATAGCGAAATATACCACAACATCACCAAGAGAAGGCAGAACATAGTAAAATACACCACTGATGATTGTGTAAAGCATGTTTATTATAACGAGAGATTAAGTTCTGTATCGCACCATCACCACTCCTGAACCACCAGCACCACCGCGACCGCCACTATTATTTTGATTACCATTTCCAGCACCACCAGCACCGCTGTTTGCGGCACCCGCAGATCCAGACCAAAAATAATTCAAAGCGGTATTAACATTACGAGTTCCTTGACCCTCGCCAAAAATAGATAAATACATTAAATTATATGTTCCGGCCACAACAATATTGCCTATCGCGTTTGATGACAACGTATATGTTCCATTTCCACCTGATCCCGTTCCAAAAGCAGATATATATACCTCGCTTGATGGAGCATTTAAATTTTCACTTGAAGTCCAACCTTGAACATATCCAGTCACTCGCATATTCAGTTCTATTGTTCCCGATTGAACCGCCGTGACGGTTAGAGTAGTGCCGGAGATAGTAAATCCCTCAATAACACACCTCACAGATGCTCCTGTATTATCCGTTATTTGTTGAGTGAGATTTTGACCGTGTCCTCCGCCTCCACCACCACCATAACCAATATTTATTCCTGAAAAACCATCTATAATTCCTCTTCCAGAAGGTCCGCCCCGCTGACTTGCTCCACCGGTCGCGGTTGCGTCGCCACCTGCTCCCGCAAGTCCTCCACCGCCTCCGGATGCCGAGACGTTGCTGTCATTCCCCCCGAGACCTCCAAGAAAATTGCCCGTTGTTGCTCCGTAGGGCGCGGATGTTGATGGATTTTGACCGAACCCAACGAGACTTTGAAAAGTTTGAGGTCCAATTAGACCGCTCGTCCCACTATAAATTACCCCTGATGTCGCATTAGCATAAGGACCGGCTCCACCACCACAGCACACCCCCTCACTCAGCAGCATCAACCGCCATTGGATGTCAGGCACATTCCCAACTGTTGATGATGTCATTCCTCCACCACCACCAGTAGCGATAAATTTAGGTGATGTGACATCTGCTAATACAGGTGTCGTTCTAACCAATTGTGATGAAAAACCCCTTGCCCCTGATTGGGTATTTGCTGACCCGCTGTTGCCTCCTTGCCCGACATTAATCGTCCAAGCCCCAGTATCTAAATATACAAGTTGTTTGAGTAATTCTCCTGCTCCTCCTGCTCCTCCACTTCCTGATGTTGAAGTTGTCCCGCCTCCACCACCGCCACCCATCAAAAAAATTTCAAAGAGACCAGCAGTAGTGACATTCATGGTATTCACTTGTGCGGTGGCAGAGTCAGTCCATTTTAAGACCGAGTATTGTAAAGAATTGCTGGGGTCTGTGATTGTTGTTTGAGTAAATCCAGTTGTGGCTGCTCCTGATGCTATTCCGTATCCACTCATTCCAGTCGGTAATGATAATATATTAGAGGGCGAAAAAAATATTTGATTTGATCCTAATGAATTGCCTAAAACTCGTATTTCACTTGAAGGTGCTGTATTTGACATTTCTCCACTTGTTGATGACACATATAACGCCGCACCGACAGTAAAAGCAGAATAATATGTCGCATTTGTTATTGTTCCTGATGTGATCATTCCATCCACCGACGAAGAAGCACCATTCGCAATTGCGAGTTGATAACCTGCTGAATTGCTGTTTGTTGCCTCAATCCAATTGTTAGAACCATTTAAATAGTATAACTTACCTGCGGTCGTGACGGTCGTATTTCCATAAGTGACGATCGATTGGTTGCTTCCACTAAAACTCGTCAGGTTCGTTATACCCTTATTATTCATATTCAAGTCATAGAACGTCATTTTATGTGCCTTATATTATTAAAGGCAGATAATATTTTCAATAATATTCAATCCA
>Ga0172362_10003749_pt1 | contig 13111 bp, 6 predicted proteins | sample LakKivs1_kivu2a2_FD_114534 | JGI IMG/M metagenome (GOLD analysis project Ga0172362, IMG submission 114534) | Sediment microbial communities from Lake Kivu, Rwanda - Sediment s1_kivu2a2 | ecosystem: Environmental > Aquatic > Freshwater > Lake > Sediment | place: Rwanda: Western Province, Lake...
ACTTCCATGCGCGTCCAGATACAATACAGGATCAGGTCCGAAAGGATCACGACAGCACTTTCGCCTGATAGCGACGTGTTCTCAGATGTGGCCATTCATCCTATAGGTGGAAGGACCACGGGAGAGTATTCATTCTACAGTTTTGCGCCGACGAAGGCGGAAGACCTTGGACTGTACATCGCCGGCGACGGGTCCACGGATAGCCAAACGAACCTCGCGACCGTTGACGGATACGTTTACGCCATCCCGATGTTCCTGGTCTACAGGAGGACACCGTCGTCCCAAACGTTCTTGCCGACGGTCATCAATAATGGGTACACGACCGAGTCCCGATCGACGGACGGTTGGGTGAAGGACAGGCCTGACGGCGTATTGATCGACAAGGTTTATGCCGAGGATATCGTCGATTTTCGGCATCAGATTCTTACGGATTCGAACGACGCCAAGGCTGTCATGGAGAGGTCACTTTCGAAGTTGATTGCCGGAGACCTCACGACTGCTCTCAAGAGGGGATATGATGTCGACGGTCAAGCCAGTTCTGCGGTGAGTGGCGGATCGGTGTTGATGAAAGCCGATCGCATCAACAGCACGGGGATCGACAACATCCCGAACATGGGGACTGGAGACGAATTCAAAAGGGCTTTTTGTAACGCAGGTTTGACGCTTGATCATTGTGTTGTTTATGTCCCTATCAACGGTACGGATTCCGGTCCTTGGGTGGCAGGATCCTTTCCAATCTCCGGATTTTTTAGCAAGACGTACGGTAGTATCTCTTCCGTGGATGGTATCTATTCAGCTGGCTCTACGCCACTTGGGGCCCTCATAACAGGTGTCACGACCACTACGAGCACGATCACCGTAGCCGTTGGCAGCAATCTCATAGGTACGAACGCTACGGTCTATCTGGAATTCACCTTCCAATATATAGCTTCAGATGCGGGGTTCAAAGACGTGCCTCGTACCCTGCTCGAGGCATCGAAGAGTCCGATCACGCCGATATCTCTCGGAGATGAAGTCAAAGTCAGGTACAACAGTGCCGGAGCACTGCTCAATTTCGGTATCGCCCCGAACTCGAACTACGGTGACACGACCGAGGATGACTACGTCGTCTGCAAGGGCGGCAACTACACTGAGAACTTCAACTTCGGCCATGACCTTGTCGTTTACCGTGTTTTGTCTGGAACAACGCTTAACATATCTCTTGATCCAACAAGCGGAAAGTTAAATGGATACTACGTTCTCGGGGTCAAAAGAGTCAAAGTCAAATCCGGCGGAGTTTATGGTAGCCCTGTTAGTTTTACTGAGTCGAGAATGGTTGGATCACCATACATCATCACTAACTACCTTCTGAATGTCACGGCCCCCGCTGGATCTGAGGTTGAGGTAACGCTCATCACCGGTAGCAAACCTTCAGACGACGTTGGTTCCGCATATGATCCTGCCGGAAGCATGAAGTTCTTCAACGTGAACCGACAAGGCCGCGGCGTAGTCGATACCTACGAGATGTTAGACGTCGTAGCAGAAGAGACCCCACACGGATCCGGAAATTTTGTCATTGATACATCCAATATTGGAAAGCCCATCATCGCCATAGGTACACAAACATCTACGTCTACTTATGAAGTCGGAGTACCGATAGCCTTCAGGCATGACACCGGAGCTTTTTTTTCCATCACGAGTCCTTCTGGAGTAAACAATTTTTTGCCGGTTCTCTCAAGTACCAATTATCAAATTAGTTTACTGCCCACAAGGATAGTTGTATCGGGGGCTTCTTTCGGATCCCCTTACAAAATACGAGTGCCGGTACTCGTGCATGCCGCTCCCACGGCTGCAGAGAAGCCTTACACTTTCTACTACAGGATGGCACCCTACCAGGGTATCCTTTCTGCTTCTACGGAGATCAAGGGCAAAATACTGGCGGAAGGTGGGTCACTCATCACGAGCCTTGGATCTGGTGCCATACAGGACTATACGTACAGCACCGGGAAAGCTACATTCACGCAGGGTGAGCGTACGATCTATGCCGATGGGAATCTTTCTTGGCTGACATATGTCCATGAAGGCGATTATATCCGAGCAAGTGGCGGAAAGAATTATCGGATCGCCAGCGTAGTCGACGATGAGACGTTGATCCTCTACGAAATCTTTGTGGACTCCAGTACGTACGGGACCTACGTCGTGACCCGTAAGGACGTGCCGTCGACCGGCGTCTCGAACGTAGTTGACAGGATGCCGTCCTATTACGTGACGGACTCTGGCGGGACATATGTAACGGACTACGCGTGTGACTGCGACGCGCTCAAGGTCGGTACATACAGTGGTGCCACGGGCATCGAGGCGGTCGCCTATCCGTTGCTCACCTGGGGCCCTACGACGAGATCCCAAGACCCGATGGCGTCCAAAGCGAACGACTTCATGATAGGGTCACAGGTCAAGACAAATACCCGAGGGAGATACAACTTCATCCTGTCGACTTCAGGGTCGCCGGCATACCGTTTGTATCCGGATACGCCGCGTGCTCACATCGTCTATCAAGATTTGTACGCTCCCCAGACGGGAGGATCCCGCCGGAAGGTTTATCAAGCTTATCTATTTGCGCGTTCGGCGGAGGATTTGGTGTCGGGAAGCACGGACGTGACGGGAAGGTTGTACATGGTCGTCATCAGCGGTGAGACTTGTTTGGATCGCCAGAACCTGCTGACGACGTTCTCGGCGGTAGACACCGTCGATGTCTTCGAACTTGTCGGTCGTCCAATGATCAGAGTGCCATAAGGAGAGGCTCCATGGTATCGATATACGGAGTATTGGAGAAGTGGGCAGGGAAAGAAGAAGCGCCTGGTGCACCGGCAACTACACCGACTCCAGCAGAGGTGATGAGACCTGATCCTTCCAACATCATTCGATATTATTTCTACAAGGCACCGAAAGATCAAAGTATCGGTTTCAATAACTTGAATACCAATCTTGAAAGAGGCGATTCAACTTTGCTTAGCCTTCTTCAATCGGGAAATCAAGCTGGGCGAGGAGACTATTTCTCTTGGAGCGCTATTGCAGTCGTGGTTCGTGGTTCTGATATGGCCAAGACTAGAGTCTACATGTCCGATTTGAGCGACATCGGAAAGAAATTGCCAGGGACACAAAAAATGTATCCCTCGACAGGGGATAAAAACGAGGACACATCGGCGGCCGAGGCGTTCGAGAAGGAAGGTGATGCGGGCGTCATCTTTGAAACGCAGCAGGGAATATCCGATATGGTACATGTGGAAGACAAAGCTCCGGCATACTTCTACAATCAAGATCCACCACAAGGTATCATGCAAATTCTTGCTACTGGAAAACCTATACCCGGCAAGCCGTTAAGTCACGGTCAATTCGTAGAACAAGTTTGTTCAAATTATCGTCTGTGGCTTCCGACTCCCGTAAATGGGCTCAGGATGCCGAACTTTGAGGAGTCAAAGACAGACGAGCTTTCTGATGGTCGTCGTGGTAATTATTCGGGCATTGACAGTCAAAAAGCAGTGCCAGGTTCCTTCACGAAGGAAGTGCTACCTTTCGTGCAAAAAGCAACGGCCAGTCCCAAACCGGAAGAGCCAAACCTCAAAACCAAGATGGAAACGGAAGAAGAGGAAGATACCTCTCTCTTCCAAAAGGGTACAATACCGGTCAATCCCACGTTAGGAAAAACAGTGGAACTCGGCGATAGCGCCTTGGCAAAATCGAAAAACGTACGTCAAGCGGGAGAGATGACCGATGAGGAGATTCATGATTCGGCTCTCAATATCATCGCGGCGATCACATCCACGACCGTCGGAGAGAGCACGTTGAGTACGGGTAGAAAGCCTAGTAAGCGTACGGGAGACGTTGAATTGTTGTTCTCAAACAATCCCACTACCACCAGGAAGGTTATTCAAGTCGCAAAAAAAGTAGAACAACGCAATAGGGAACAAGAAGCCAAAAAAGAAATGAGAACTACAGATAGACCGGAGACTGAAAAGAAACCGACGGAGGGAGATGTTCCGGAGGACATTAAGAGAGACATAGAAACGATAAGAAGGCGTGTGAAAGCGGAAACAGGTAACATGTGCATTGGAAAAGAAAACAACCCAAAAAAGGCCCCAAGTACGATAGCCAATGTCAACGACGACCCGAGAGAAACGGCCAAAAAGAGACTGCAACTGCAAAGGGGCCTCAGCACAGGTTTGTTGGGACACTCTTGACCTTTTTTCAAATGTCAATCAAGGTTTCAAGAAAACGCTTTACATTCGCCCTTGCCAGATAGTATATTGGTGCTGACAGGTTTCAGGAAAACGCGTCACCCAAGTTTTGGGACAATATGGCATCCTTCGCGTCGAAGCCTTCGAACTTCGATTTCCTTAAGAGCCTGCGCTCCAGCAAAACGGCCACCCTCAAGCCGTGCAGCTATCTCAAACCGTCAACCATCCTGCGTTACTACCAGGTCGTAGGAGCCCTCCATTTCCTGTGCCTCCTCCGGATGGTCCTCGGAGATTCCGTGGGCCTAGGAAAAACCCTACAGGCCATCGTAGGCTACGCCTACATCCTGCTCAAAGACGCGGCGATGAAGTTGCTCGTGGTATGCCCCAAATCCGCCATGCTGCAGTGGAAAGAGGAGTTCGAGAAGTTTACCCAAGGCATCACGGTCCACGTCTTGTCCGAAAAATACGCCGTCTCCAAGGACGGGACTACCTACGGCGACGTCGAGGAAATGCGCCTGTCTGGCAAACCGTATAGGACTCTCAACGGTTTCGAGTCACGTAAAGCCCAATACGACCATGTCCAGACCAATGTCCTGGTCTGCAATTACTTCGCCGTGCAGGAGGACTACGAGTTCCTTGTCGCTAACCGCGGACCAAGGTTCATGGTGGTCTATGACGAAGCCCAAGCATTCAAAGGTGAGAAGACCAAAACACACTTCGGCGCCGAGAAGATAGCCCAGGCTGCCACGCGCGTCTACGGCATGAGCGCTACTCTCATCAAGAATCGCCTCGAGGAAGCCTTCAATATATACAAGGTTATTGTTCCTGGACTCCTCGGCAGCAAGACAAGATTCTACCAACAGTACACCGTCCGGAAGAAGCGCTCCATCTTCCGGCACGGTAAGAAGCGCTACTTCAACGAGATCGTCGGCTACATCAACCTTGAGGATTTCAAGGAGAAGATAGAGCCCTACTTCCTCATACGGCGCACCCGCGAGGTCGCCGAGGAACTCCCTCAGTTAATATCCAAGAAGGTTGAGATCGAGATGTTCCCGGAGCAGGACGCACTCTACAAACAGGCTTTGAGCGGGGAACTCTACCGTAGCGTCGTGAAGGCACGATACTTCGAGTACAAGGAGAAGTACGACGCGAATCCGACTCCGACCGACAAAGACAAGGAGACGTTTGAACGGTTGGCAAAACAATACGACAATTCATTGACCACAGGCGGCATGCAGGACAGCAAGATAGCTGCCCTTTCGTTCTGCCAGCTTGTCGCCAATGGGCCGGCCTGGATACGGCAGGAGGGTGATAGCGCCAAGGAAGCCGAGTTCAAGAGACTCTTTGAGGAGGAACTACGGGACGAGAAGACCATCGTATTCACCCGTTTCAGGACCGGTATCGTACGGTTGGAGGGCATCCTCGATGCACTTGAGATGAAACACGTGCGCATCGACGGGAACATGACCTCCGAACAACGCGACGAGGCGCAGAAAGCTTTCCAAGACACGGTCCGGGACATCCGGGTCATTTTCATAACCACGGCAGGGTCTGCGGCCATCAACCTGCAGTCGGCTAACGTTATCATGTTCTACGACACGCCATGGTCCTACGGAGATGTCTACCAGACCATAGGACGGGCCCAGCGTATCGGAAGCATCTACAAGCACGTCGTCCTCATACACCTCGTCTGCAAGCGGACGATAGATGAGCATGTACTCAAGATACTCGATAAGAAAAAGGTCCTCATCCGGGACGTCATGGGCGACATCGCGGAAGGGGCCATGGAGTTCAAGGATGGAATCCTGTTCGGGGAGTCCTCCGAGAACGAAATCGACGAACTTTATCACTCGGTGTTCTCATGAACCAAACAACCAAAGATAAGTGCCCGTACTGCGGCGGCAGGGGGATGAAAGTCCTTCCGTCCGACGGCGAGGTAATCGTCGAGGGAAGACGTGTATCCAACGAGTCTTCCGCACTTTGCATATGCACCTTGAACACGTACGTCTCCGACAAGTTCGAGCGCTTATCGGGCATAGGCAACGTGGCCGGTGAGGACGCGATATCCGTCGCGAAGACGCTTCCGATGAGGGATACGGTACTCTACGGCTCGGAGGCGCTCTTCCTCTACGTGGTGAAATGCGTCATCGTCATGCACATACCATACGGCATGCGGTTCGCGGTCGTGACCGGCGCCGATGTGGCCGAGAAGTACGCCATGGCACAACCTACAGGCGTCATACCTACGGTGGATTTGCTTACCCCGATGGACCTTGTGGCTATGCTCTGCGTGGCCAAAGTGAACAACAGGGCTATCGGTCCTGGCACGCAGGAAGTATTGGCTAACAGGGAACGCGCCAGGAAGCCCACGTGGATATACGCCCCGGATGCAGCAAGCCTTGCCGAGAGCAAAGAGATGGCCGCGGAGGAAGGGCGTGCCTCTCCGATCGAGGATATAAGGCGTTGGCCGTCTCATGTGTTGGAGGATTTGTTCCCGAAGATGGACGCCCTGCGCAATGCGGCATCGAGGACGGCGAAACGGTCGCAGTCGATCGCTGCCGACATGTAGCCAAGGAAATTTAAAATGGTGGAACTCGAATCAGTTTTCAGATCGATATTGAACATCAAGGATGCCGACGGCAGTCTAACCATATCGCAGGAGGACCTTGTACGTAACTTCCGCGCGATGCAGCAGGTCGTGCCGGAGGCCCCCGAGGATAAGGCGTTCAAGTCGCTTTACCATTTCGTCTACAACTACGTGAAGGACTGCGACGCCTCCTCTCCGGAAATGCCGTCCTACGAGTTCACCAGAAATCACTTCGAGACCGTCGATGGCAATGAGACCGTTTTGGCCCTGCTCGAACGCATACGGATACAACAACCGTACGTCGGGCAGGACTACAAAATGTTGCTCAGACGCTACAACGAGGACCAACGTTTGCTCTTCTTCGATAAAATCCTCGCCGGTGCCAGCAAGATAGCCTCACTCGGTATGGAGGTACGAGAAGGCGCACGGAAGATGATACTCAAAGGCGTGCCCGAAGCCATTAACTATCTCGCACACCAGACGAAGGATATCCTGCGTGACCTCACCGGCATCAAGATAGAGTCTCAGATAGTGAGCCACGAAGACGCAGAAGAAGTCATCGCCGAGTACGAGAAGGTGAAGAAGGATCCGACAGAATCACTAGGCATCTATACGGGCATATCCCACATCGATAGCCATCTCAAGGGTCTCAAGAATACCGAGTTGATGCTCGTGGCGGCGTGGACAGGGCATTGCAAAACGACTTTCTGCCAGAACATGGCGTATCGGGCGTTGTACAGCGGTTGGAACACGATGTTCGTGACCCTTGAGCAGCAGTTCCGGGAGATACGCCAGGCCTTGTACGTGCTGCATACCTGCAACCAAAGGCGCTTCAGAGAGAAGTATCCCGAGTACGCAGACATCATCGGCAGGATAGCTTACAACGCCGTCTCCTACGGCGAGATGACCGACAAGGAGGAGGAGTTCTTCAAAATAGCGTGTAAGGACCTCGAAGAGTCTAACGATTTTGGACGGTTGACCGTGTGGCAGCCGCCGCAGTCGCATGTCACCGTCGCCGACATCGACTTCAAGGCCCGGCAAGTCCAGCAGGAGTACCAGGCCAGCGGGCGTGACCTCGAATTCATAGTGATAGACTACGTGACGCTCCTTGCCGTAGAGAAGGATTTGCGCTCCAAGGACCCGAACGAGAACTTGAATGCCACGATCAAGTCATTGAAGAGACTCTGTCTCACGTTCAATAACGGCAAGGGGCTACGGATCTTGTCGCCCTTCCAGGTGAACCGCGCGGGTTACAAGGAAGCCAGGGAAAACGATGGTATCTACTTCCCCACGTGCCTTTCGAACGCGCATGAAGCTGAAAGGTCGTCCGACGTTGTCATCACGATTTACGTGAGTGACGAGGACCGCAAGAACAGTCTTCTCAAGTTCTGCAACTTGAAGGCACGACGAGACAAGCCATTCGACCCGTTCCAGGCGTGCATCGACTTCGACACCAAGTACATATACGACTTTTCGGGAGACGAGGGGCGGGACCCGATCCACAACATGGAACTTGTCATCAGCAGGACGTAGACGATGAAGGAAATCGTTGCACTCAAGAATCGAATAGCCGAGCGCGTCACCTACGGCGATCTCCTCATCAGAGATGGAAGGATATCCGGCGCTCTGCCAGAGGAACAGTTTTCGTGCACCTTCCATGGCAAGGACGTCAAAAAGAGCGCGCGGTACTACAAGGAATCCGATTCTTCCTACTGTTGGGTGTGCAAGAAGAAAAAGGACATCTACTCCTATGTCCAAGAGAAGGAGCAGATGGGGTTTTGGGAGGCCGTACGTTACCTCGTAAGGACGTACACCATTCCCATTGACGATCTTCCGGACGCGATTCGGGAACCCAGGAAGACGACGGACGCGGAGATCAAGACCAAATTGGATGGTAAGAAGATTGCATCCGAAAAGCTGGCGAAGGCGATACGCATGCTCCGTGGGTTGGTGGACGACATACGCTACGAGAAGTTAGTGTTCGCGTTCATGCTGCTGAAGTACGCTACGTCGGAGGACAAGAAGGCGGAGGCGTCGGAGGTGCTCCGCAAGGCCGTGCTCAAGGTCGTGGAGGACACGAAAAATGGCCGATGACATTCAGATTGTCAGCGACATGCTGACAGACTTCGTCGAGGACAAGGTCAAGACGCTCATCGAGAAAAAAGAGTGGATGGAGAAGTGCACTTTTACGTTGGTCCGTAAGCGAGAAGATTTTTCGGCGCTCGTGGACCTTCTCATATCCAAAGGATTGTGTTCCCTTGACCTCGAAACGACTTCCTTGAACACCCGTATCAGGCAAGACGGTAAAAGCATAGCACGCATCGTCGGCATATGTCTTGCGGTATCTGAGACTGAAGGTTGGTACGTACCTGTTTCACACGAAGACCGCGAGTACAATCTGCCCTACGACTTTGCCCTCAGAGAACTCGCCAGGCTCGTCAAAAACTGCCGCTGCATATTCCACAACTTCAAGTACGATGGCCAATTGCTCTACAACCACGGCATCGTCATCGAAGACGAGACGACCATCGAGGATACTTACCTCATGGCCGGCGTCGTCGACGCGTCCAACAAGGAACGGGGTTTGAAGTCCTTGTCGGAAAAACTGCTCGACAGACCGATGATAGCGATTGAGAAACTCGGTTTGCGGTCTGGAAAGAAAGACATTCTCAGGTTCGATATGGTGCCTCCACAGATAGCGCTCTATTACGGTGGAGGCGATGCCGTGAACACGTTTGCGCTTTTCAAGTACTTCTCGGCGGACCTCGACCGGCAAGATCCAGATCGGAAGCACGGTCCGTGGGTGGTCTATGAGAGGATAGAGAAGCGTTGCCTATTCCCCGTCATGCAAATGGAGCGGAATCTCTGCAGGATAGATGCCGAATATCTCAAGGCTCTCAAGGTAAAGCTCGAAGAAAAGAATCTATCGCTGCTCAAGACTATACGGGAGTTGGCTGGTAGAGATTTCGACGTCAACAGCCCCAAGCAGCTTGGAACGCTACTCTTCGAGGAGATGAAGGTTCGATACCCTGAAAGGGAGAAGACCGCGTCGGGCCAATACATGACAGGTGAGGATACACTCCAGAAGTTGTCCGATGTCCCCATCGTGGGGTTCATCCTGCAGCACAGGGCCATCGAGAAGATCGTCGGCACGTACGTCGACAATTTCCTCAAGAACGTAGACGAGCAAGGATTCGTGAAGTTCCAGATGAACCAGCTGCAGGCAGATACCGGGCGCTTCTCGGCAAGTGGCGGCAGAGGTCTGCACGAGGACGGTTACTGCGGAGTGAACTGCCAGAACATCCCGGTGCCGGACGATGAGGACCCAGAGGCTCCGGACATTCGCAAAGCGATCGTTGCACGCCCAGGATACAAGATCACCACCATCGACTACAGTGGTGAGGAACTCAGGATAGCCGCTAACTTCTCGAGGGAACCAAAGTGGATCGAGGAGTTCACGCACGGCACAGCGGACCTACATACGATGACGGCGAAGATCATACACGCGAAGAACGAAGTTAACAAAAAAGAAAGGAACCTCGGAAAAAGAATTAACTTTTTGACACTGTACGGCGGAGGGGCTGCCGGCTTCGCTGCCCAAACGAAGATACCGTACGATCAAGCGAAGAAGATGATCATCAACTTCTTCCGCGGATATTCTACTTTGAAAAGATGGATCGACAGTGAAATCAAGGTGAGCCGTAAGCGTGGCTATAGCGTGACTGCCTTTGGCAGACGTCGACCGCTCGAAGAGTTCTACCGTGCGACGGACGAGAAGATAAAAGCGAAGGGCGATCGCTGCGCAGTGAACAGCCGTATACAAGGGTGTCTCCAGCCGCACGTACGTTGTTTGACTTCGGAAGGGTATATCCCAATCGGAGAACTTCGTGATATTGTACAAAACAAGCCAGACATAAAAGTTTGGACAGGAATTTCTTGGGAACGGTTTTTTGTTATGAACCGAGGGGAGTGTCAAACAGCACGACTTGAATTGTCAAATGGCATGGCTCTCGATTGTGACATAAGGCACGAAGTTCTTGTACCAACCGCCACAGGATACACATTCAAGAAATTTTCCGAACTACAAAAGGGCGACGAAGTTTGTCTTTCATACCCTCGCGAGTTAGAGTTTGGACGATACCCGGATAGAAATTTCTTTTCTGGGGGTACCGCACACAACGCAGTCGACGTTGTAATAGGTTCCGAATCAGATTGGGATTTCATTGCTTACGTACTAGGAACCGTGGTTGGTGACGGAAGTGCCCGACATGGAGAAAGATCCGATGTCACAATTTCTTTTGGAATTACCAAGGCTAAAGCGAATTATGATCGTTTATGGGAAGGCTTCAAAAAGTTAGGTATCACATTGTCTCCACTCAAGCGTTCGAAAGGTTCCGTGGGAGTTAGTTACAGGGCAAGCGTCACATCAAAAGCTTTGGTTGACATATTGACCTATCTCGGGTATACAGGGCATGACGCACGCAGTAAACGTATTCCGGAGTACATCTATAGGGCTCCGCTTGCAATGCGTCGCGCATTTTTGAAAGGATATCACGATACAGACGGTTGCAAAAAGACCGATAATGGCTACACGTTTCATACCCCTAACCGGGAACTTCTCCTTGGTGTACAACGGTTAGCGTGGACTCTTGGTTTGGCGTGTACTGTCAATGACAACGATGATGGTAGCAATACGCTCTCTTGGAGTGACCGATCTGCTATCGAACAATTCCTTGGGATAAATGTTTTGGTTAGGAAACGGTGCACCTGCAAAAGTGTTCTTTTGCCTTCTTTTTTGTATCCAAAGATATATGAACTGTTGAAGTCTGATGGCAGATATGTAAAGGACATGCGTGACAAAGCCCTCGTCTGCAAGTTGAACAAAGGCAAGAAAGTTTTACTTACAACGGCTTTGGCACTACTCAAGAAATACGGGTGTGAAACGCCCGATGTGTACTTCACCACTAAAATCTCCAAGAAGATCATAGACGATCATACTGAGGAGACTTACACGCTTTCTGTGGATTCCCCTCTTCACCGATTTGATTCAGATTGTGTCATCAGCAAAAATACAGGTGCCGACATCATCAAGATGGCCCTCTACCGCGTTTGGAAGTGGATCCGTGACAACGGGTACGGTAACGACGTACGCATGCTCATGCCGGTGCACGACGAGGTCGTCTTCGAGATCAAGGAAGACAAGTTGGACTTCTACATTCCGGAGATTTGCGAGATCATGTGTCTCAAGGATCTCATCGACGCACTTGGATGGCCGATACCGCTCGAAGTAGATGCCGAGTATGGCGACAGTTTCCATGTCGATAAGGAGTTCAAACTTGATGCGGAGAAGCAGGTAAGTCAACCGAAGCCTTCCATTAAAACTCCAGAACCCGTTCCAACCGTTATTCCCGTGCAACAAGCCCAGGAAACAAAACCCGCCAAACAAGATGTTTCTTCATCGTCTGCGGCGGTAGAGCCAGGGGTCCCAAATACAACCACGGCGATCCAGACGTCTAGCGAATCCAAACATATGCATTTCAGTATCACCTTACGGGAGACTATCCTTGCGGCTTCCGAGAAAGCCCGGACAATCCTCGACGACACGGAATTGAAGGCCCAGGAGGAAGCCTTGAAAGACGCTCGTGTCAAAGACAGGATAGACAAGCGCGGAGTCCTTGTTTACCCGATCGAGAATCTTGATCCGATAACGCTTCATCAGTTCAAGGCTGCTTTGAGTATCCTCATTGGCTACGGGGATGCGCTCTTCATCGGGCCGATATGTAGGGTGGCCTTGGTTAACAAATCCACAGGAGAGGTATGGTTCGAGTCATCCAAGAAGGTGTCAGTTGACGCCTTCTTGGCGCTTTGTTTCTGGCTCAAAATCTAGGGAGGTATGAAGCAGCTACAGAAATCTTGAACAAACCTGTACAATCTTGGTAGAATAGTTGGCAATACTCATTTGATTTTGGTTGCTTGATAGGTGATCTATGAGAGTCGTAGCACACGGCACAGTCTTTTTCAAGGACCCTTATGATGTCAGAGTACTCAAGGGACTCATGACCTCTTGGGGATCCTGCCGTAGGTCAGCCTATCAAGCGATCCATAAACACGGACTCAGAAACAATGACATCACGATATACTGCAAGAAGAACTATATGGGTCCCTTGAACCAACGGTACATCGCCGATGCGGTGCTCGAAGCAAAAATAATTGAGCATGAACGCGCTCTTTTTGGAGGGAGAAAACTTTGGCGTCAGCATTTATCCGGGAAAGTCTCCAAAAAGAAATGGCTTCAACGTAGAAACAACAC
>Ga0172362_10003750_pt1 | contig 13110 bp, 3 predicted proteins | sample LakKivs1_kivu2a2_FD_114534 | JGI IMG/M metagenome (GOLD analysis project Ga0172362, IMG submission 114534) | Sediment microbial communities from Lake Kivu, Rwanda - Sediment s1_kivu2a2 | ecosystem: Environmental > Aquatic > Freshwater > Lake > Sediment | place: Rwanda: Western Province, Lake...
AGCGCTATGTGCTCAGCCTCCAGCAGCACGGAAGCCCTCTCGCAGCGGCTGTGGCGCCTTGAGACCGATTTGTGAAAGAACGGTGGAAAACCATGCGAAAAAAACTTGAACCTACAGATAAGATGTCTGACACCTTGAGAGAGCTTTTTTCACCGCACTGAGGGGAGGCACCTTCTTGGCCACTTTCTCCAACCATTCGTATTGCTCTTTCGGGAACAGCCTTCTCAAGAAGGCTAGGGTTGAGTTGTACTTCGCTGCTTCCCGGCTTGAGAAGTCACCGGCATCGGCATAGGCCCGCGCCTGATCAGCCAGGAACCGGAACGCCCATACCGCAGTAGGGTAAATGCTCAGATCCCACTCACCGATCGGGCGCTCGAGGTCTTTCTTCAGCTTGATGTGATGATCATCGGCTAACCCAAGTGGGTTAAGCAGCAATGCTCCATCGGCGCGCTTCATCCACCGATGATCCTCCTCCTCATCGATCTCGATGATGTCACGGCTGTCTTTCTGTAAACGAAGCCAACAGGATGGAGCGGCGACGACACCTATCCAATTCTCGCACTCTTCTGCCCTGTCAGCATCAACAAGAGCTCTTCCGAAGAAGATCGTTTCGCCTTCCGGACTGTCCCTCATCTCAAACTGCCCGAAAGTGATAGCCCCACGTGCCGGAACCCCATTTGCCAGAAGTGTCGTGAGCATGTTTCGAGCAACGTCGACCAAGGCAGAGAATTGGCCGTAGCCGACCTCTCCATCATAGTAGACTAGAAAGGTATCAGAGAAGTACAAGGTCCTGAGTGGCCAGTACGGGAATCTCCGACTCCATCTCTTGGCACATTGGAGGGCCAGCTCAATTATGCTGAAGATCTCTTCCGCGGGCCGCGTCTTGACCAATTCGCTGAAACCGAGGATATCCAGCAATAGGATGAACCTTTCGGATACTCCCCTCCTCACAAGCGTCATACGTCCTTCCGGCAGAACGGTCACGCGAACGCTCGTCGAATCCTTGCCCGCCAGCGCCTCCGCCAGCGCCTTCGACGGATCATCGGTGAGCACGACGCGGCGCTTGCAGACCTCCTGCAGTGCCCGGCGGCGGTAGAACTTGCCGCGGACGCCCTTGATTCGCCACTGGATTTCGCGGTCGGGGAGGTGCCAGTCGCGCTTGTCGTGCAATCGCACAAGCTCCGACAGCGAGAGCGCTGGCAGCATGGCGTCGAACCGGTCTCGAGGGCCGTTCAACAGCGCCGGATCGGCCTTGGCACTGCCATCGCGGGGAGGACTGAACGGTCGCGTGGCACGCGACAGGCAGATGATCACGCCGGACTCCTTCGCGGCCAGTGCCGCATTGGACAGCGTTGCCATGTCGTATTCGCCGCTGGGGATGGTGCCGCTGCCCGGCGACGCGATCACGATGTCCGCCGGCGCCGGAATCTTCGCCCCCCACACGTGGTCGTCTCCATACTCCACGCCCGCTCGGTGCACCTGCATCGGCTCGCCGCAGAAGGCCTTGATCGGCTCCGACCGATGGTTCACCACCACGTTGATGATGAAATCGATCCCGACGATGCGCCCGACGGCGTCCGTCTCGCGGCGGCTGGGGTTGTCGAGCAGGCCCGCCACCGAAAGCGCGGAGAAGTTGAACGAGTGGTTGCGGGCGATAGTCTCGAAGCCGGACACGCCGGGCAGGATCATCTTGTAGCCGCCCTCGTAGCCGTGCGTGCCGTGGAGGAAGATCCGGCCGAGGGCTATCTTGCAGTCAGCCTCCGCAACGGCGCGGTTCACCCAGATGGGCGTGCCCTGCTCGCTGATTCCCACGAATGCGAGATTGTCGTGATCGCCCGCATCGTGCGAGATGCATCGGCAGCGGGCCATCGCTTCCGGGCCGAGCTTGCGCAGCAGGTCGTCGCGCGACATCGGGTCGTGCATGCCGCTGGCGGTGATGAACGTGATCATGTCATCGGCGGCGCCGGCGTCCGATAGCTCGCGGAGGATGATCGGCACGGCGTCCGACGCGGGCGTCGGCCGGGCCCAATCGTCGGTGATGACCGCCACTCGCTTGCCGCGGAGGTCGTTCTGGCGGATGGGCCGCGCACCCAGCGGCGTAGGTAGCGCTGCCTCCACGACTTCCGCCCACGAGCCTGTCCCGACCGGGTTCGCGCTCCGCACGATGCTCACGTTGTCAGCCGGCAGGGCGATCTCGATGACCTTGATTTCGGGACCGAACGGCATCTCGATTCGCATATCCGACCTCGCTTTTCGCAAGCGTTCACACGTTCCTGATCAGCTCCATCTTCCCATCGCATGCCGCCTCGAGCACGGGGCGCATGTACTCATCCACCGTTTCAGCGGTCAGAGGCACGGGCATGTTCTGAAGCTTCGACTTCAACTGAGGATCCTTGGCAGCCGCGAGCGCGCGGTCGACGTGCCGTTGCCCGAAGCCGGGCACTTCGCCGAGCGTGGTGGGGAAGCCGATCCTGCGCGCGAACTCTAGCATCGCTTCCGCAACGGCAACGCCGAGGGCGCGCCCGCTGAGGTCGTCGACGTTCGCCGCGGCGAACCCGGCGTTGCGGAGAATCTCGCCCACCAGCCTCAGCGGCTGCTGGATCGCGGGGGCGAAGAAGACGGTGTAGTAGGGATTCATGATCGCGCAGGCCCGGCCGTGGCTGAGGACATCGACGAGCGAGAAGCTGGTGAGGTGCCCGCCGTTGGTTCCGCCGATCATGATGGAGTATCCGCCGAGATCGGTGGCCAGGCACAGCGCCTCGCGCGATTCCCGATCGGCAAGGTCGTCCAGCACGCGCGGCAAATGCCGCACGATGAGCGCGATCGATTCCGACGCGATCTCGGCGGCCTTGGCGTAATGCGTGCGACCGCGGCGGTCGCCGCCCGCCGCGCCATACAGCACTTCCAGCGAATGCGCGATGCCGTCCATCGCACCGTCGGCGGTCAGATCGCGGGGAGCAGACCGCGTGAGCGAGTGGTCGAACACCGGGTGGGCGGGGATGATGGCGTCATCGATCACAAGCTTCTTCTGGCCGGCTTGGACGTCGGTGATGTTCGCGTACTTGGTTAGATGCGAGGCCGATCCGGCGAGGGATTGGATGGCCACGTGCGGCGTCAGCGATTTCCCCGCCGCGGCCGCCTTCCGCGTTACGAGGCCGGCCCCGAAGTAGTCGTCCGCATCGCCTCCCAGCGTGCGCAGGACCTCTGCCACCTTCACGGTGTCGATGGTGCTGCCCCCGCCCAGGCTGACGATCACGTCGGGCGCGGCGTCTCGCAACTCATCGGCGATGCGAAGCAGGTCTTCCCGTGGGGAATTCGGCCGCGCTCCCTTGATCGTGGCGACCGTTTGGCCGCCAGCCCGCGAGACGGCCTGGCGAATCGTGTCAACGCAGTCGTCGCTGCCACGGAATGTGCCGCGCACGAGCGCCGCTCGCCGGCCGCACGAAGCGACCACCACGCCCGCCTGCTCCAGCACGCCTTCCCCAAACAGATACTCATCGCCCTTGAACTCGCGGATCAGCGCCCGGGCATTGTCGAAACACGTCATTGCGATGCTCCTCTGGGGATCAAGCGGAATGCGGCCAACGAGTTCCCTGCCAGTCTAAACGATCACGGAGGAGAAAACAAGGCATTGTCCGGTGCGCTCGGGCCGGAATGATATCCCGTTCCGACCGCACGCGCTCATTTTGTTATCGTGCACATGGCGCTCATTCCGACCGGAATCGACACGCCCTGCACCTGCTCGCCCGACGACGTGTAGCCGACTATCACGAGGACGTCTGCCGTTCCGTTGCTCCCGCCGGAGACGGCGGTAATCGCCAGGCAGTTCCTGCCGGGGTCGAGAGCAAGGGGCACATACGCCACGCCAAGCGGGAAGGTTGCGAGTTTCACGACGCCGTTCAGTGAGAGCGTTATCCTGTCTTGCGGCATATCACCAAGGTCAAGCGGCATGGCGGTGATGACGGTGCTGACGCGATCGACGGAGACGTCGCTGAGGAGGACTGACGGCCCGCACTCGCGGGGTTCGGGCGGCGGGCAGACGGTGAAGAGCCTGTTGCGAACGAAAATCAGGTCTCGGATGTCGATCCTGCCGTCGTTGTTCACGTCGGCTTTGCGTGCATCGCCGCTGGCGTCGTGGCCGAGCAGGTCCCTCACGGCCACGAGATCGAGGATGTTCACCATGCAGTCGCCATTCGTGTCGCCCGGGAGTGTGCCGGGGGCGAAGGCTGCACTGCCTGGAACCACCTCAAATGGGATGCTGCCGCCCGCTCCGGCCAAGAGCGTGTGGAGGCGGTTGGCGGCGATGGTGAAGGTGCCTTCGTCGCGGGAAGATACGGTGTAGTCGCAGGTCACCGACAGCAGCCGCGTCTTGTCTGCGAGATCGAGGTTGCCGGCGGTGAGCACGAATCCGAACGCCTCGCGGTAGTGCAGCCGCGTCGGATCGTCCACGTACACGGGGAAGATGGATGGGAACAGATCGGTGTTGCAGGCGATGGCTTGGCCGCCGAACGCAGCGTTGTCGGGGTCGGCGGCAATGGCGAACGCTCCGGCGGTGGCTCCCTGCGGGCCGTAGAAGGCAAGGATCGACTGAATGGCTCCGAAGCCGACCACACCTCGCGCATAGACGTCGATCCGCATGGTGCCGGTGCCAGTTGGCAGCGGGGCCTCACCGCGTTGCACGGGACCTTCGATGATGAGCTGCGCCGGCGCGGGCTCGTAGGCGACAGTGGCCGCGACGTCGTCGTCCATCGTGATGCATGCCGACTCCGGATGCTCGGCCTGTGGCTGCGCGATCCCGTTGATGGTCCAGTGCACGAGCTTGCATATCCGAGCGCCGATCATCCATTCGAGCGGTGCGGTGAGGCAGACGGTTTGCCCGCGCTGGAGGATCTCAGAATAGGGTGTGGTGCCGGGCCTGTCGCCGGTGATCGCCACGCCGCTGATGTGCGGCTGGCCAGCCGCCGTCGACGCCACGGTGAGCGTGAGCGTCCCGAAGTACTCGTCGGCCCCGATATCGACGCGGCCGTGGCGCACGCGGGGATCACCGTCGATGTCCGTCTCGCCGTTCAGCGCCACGTAGTCGGGGTCGCCCGCGTCGATGCAGGGCGAGCTCTCGGTGAGGTGATGGGAGGCATCCATGATCGGATCCGACGTGAGATTGCCTTCCTGCCACAGAAGCGTACAGCCGGGTTCGACGTGTGCGGCCTCTGCTCCGCCCTGCACGGCCGAGTATCTGACGAAGGTGGTGGAGGAGTATGTGGCCGCAATCTGGGGGCCATTGCCCGCGGAATTGCCCCAGAGGATGCAGTTGGCGATCTTGACAATGGAGGACGTGACGACGATTCCGCCGCCGGTAGCAGCGGTGTTGGCGAAGATGGTATTCCCGGTGATGTCACCGGTGGACCCCTGGATTCCAATTCCGCCGCCGGAGCCGGCGTTTGAGTTGGCGGCTATGACGTTGTTGGTGATGGAGAAGGTGCACGACTCGCAGGCGATTCCGCCGCCGCGGTACTGCGACCCGCTAACCTGGTTGTTGGCGATGGTGTTGCCGCTGATGGTCGCGGAGGTGTTGCTGACGCCGATGCCGGCCGACCGCTGCGTGGCGGTGTTCAACGTGATGGTGTTCCCGGTCACAACGGTCGAAGGGATGCTGAACACATATATCCCGCCGGAGTAGTAGGATGTGTTTCCACTGATCGAGTTGCCGGCGATCAGGAGTGTGCCGGTTCGCGCCTCGTAGGAGCAGATCGCTCCACCGGAGGATGCGGAATTCTCGAGGATGGAGTTGCCGGCGATGACAGCCCCGCCGCAGGCGATTGCTCCGCCGCGCGATTTGGAACTGTTGCCCGTGATTACGTTTCCGGTGATGGTGGCTTCGCCGCAGCAGATTCCGCCGCCGTTGTAGGCCACCGCCGCGTTTTCCGTGATGACGTTGTCAACGATCGTGGCGATGGCGCCGTCCCACAGCGCGATGGCTCCGCCGTGATTGGACGAATTCGCGGTGAACGTGTTGCCGGCGATCAGCAGGTTCGACGGTGGCAGCGTGGCGTAGATCGCCCCGCCGCACACGTCGCCCTTGTTCCCGACGAAGACATTCCCTATGATCGAAGGCGAGGCCTTCTCGCAGTAGAAGGCTCCGCCGTAGTTGTTGCCGAAGGCGTTGGTGATGGTGAGTCCATGGATGACGGTCTGGTTGGTCTCGCCGCTGGTTGCCACGAAAGCCCGCCGCGAGAGCCGGCCTCCGCCCTGGCAGTCGATGACGCACCCGGCCGGGCCGTTCTTCGATCTGACGGTGATCTCCTTGCCAAGGAGATCGATGTTGAGGTTGCCGGTGCCGGTGTAGGTGCCGTCGAGCACCACGACCACGTCGCCTGGCTCGGCGGCGTCGATTGCTTCCTGGATGGCGTCGAAGGGGTGATCCGGCCGCCCATTCTCGAGAGGATCGCTCTCCGCAGGGTCGCCGGGCGCGGGATCGCCGGGGCCGTCATCGTCGACGAGCAGCTCACGCGGATCGACGTGCTCGACGGCCCCCATGTCGACGGCCGCTCCGGCGAGGCGCGGCCAGCCGAGGAGGTCAAGCTCGCCGGCCGGGGGCGCGTATGCCGGATCGCCGGCGTCGATGCATGGTGATCCGGCGGGCAGGCGGAACGATGCCCCGAGGAGCGGGTCCGCGTCGATGTTGCCCGCTCCCCAGGCAACGGTGCCGTTCTGGACAGACACGGCGCCCGGCCCGCCTGCGAGATCGCAGTAGCTGATCGAGACGGCGACGGGCAAGCTGACGCGAACCTGCGGCCCGGCGGGGGCAGCGTTGCCCCAGAGAATGCTGCTGCTGACCGTGGCGGAGGCTGAAGTCACCATCAGCCCGCCTCCGCTGGCCGAAGCCGTGTTGTCGGCGATCGTGCAGCCGCGTATGACGGGCCTTGCTGACGCGGCGGCCCAGATACCGGAGCCGTTGCTGCCCGTGTTGCCTGCGATCAGCGTGTTGGATATGGCCGGGGAGACGTCGGCTGTGCACGCGATGCCTCCGCCGGAGGGGGCGTGGTTTGCGGTGATGACGTTGCGGTCGAGCGCGGGTGAGGAGGCCTGCCCGCAGAAGATGCCGCCGCCTTGCATTCCCGCTTCATTGTCCGAGATGACGTTGTCGCTGATGGCAGCCGCCGTGCTCTCGCAGTAGATGCCGCCCCCACAGGGGGAGCCTCCCCCGGTGGCCGTGTTGCCGGTGATGGTGTTGTGGGATATCGTGGCGGCCTTCACGCGGCAGTAGATGCCGGCCCCTCTCGCGGCGGTGTTGCCGGAGATGACATTGCCCGAGATTCTGGCGGGAGCTGCATTGCAGTAGATGCCGCCGGCGAGCGACGCGGCACTGTTGCCGGAGATCGTGTTGCCAATGATGAGGGGTGCGGCATCGTTGGCGCAGCCGATCGCGCCGCCGCTGGAGGCGGAGTTACCCGTTAGCACGTTACTCCGGATCACGGGCGATGCCCCGGTGCAGTAGATGGCGCCGCCGGAACCGGCGGTTGAGCCGTTTCTGATCGTGAAGCCTTCCAGCACAGATGAGTTGGTCTCGCCGGTGCCGAAGTAGAAGCCGCGAGCGGAGCCGCCGCCGTCGACGACGCACGTGCCAGGCCCGCCGAGCGAACGCACGGTAACGGCCTTGCCCCTGAAGCTGACGGACACGTTTCCGCTCCCTGTGTAGGTGCCGTCGAGCACCAGGATTGTATCGCCGTCGTGCGCGGCATCGACGGCTTCCTGGATGGCGTCGAAGGGATGCGCCTCGGAGCCGTCTTCGGCCGGATCGCTCGTGACGGTAGAGCCGGGGCCGGGATCGGCGGGGGCGTCGTCATCCACGAACAGGGCGTCCTGGTGCTCATATGCCCCCAGATCCACAGCTACGCCGGCGAGGCGGGGCCGGCCGCCGCAGTCCGTATCGCCATGAGCCGGCCGGTACGCCGGGTCGCCGGCGTCGATGCACGGGGAAGCTGGCAGTAGGCGATAGTCGCCGCGCGTCCAGGTGCCCGAGGCCCAGCCGCCTCGGCGGATGAACATGGGATCGGCGTCGACGTTGCCCTCGCCCCACTGGAGGAAGACGCCGACCTTGAGGTCCATGCCGCCTTGGCCGCCCTGGATATCGCAGTACCGTACGGTGAACGTTGCGTTCGAGGCGGGAATGCCGGCGGTGATCTGCGAGCCCGTGGTGGCGGTGTTGCCGTAGAAGATGCAGTTCTCCACAAGGCACTGCTCCATGGGCAGGCAGAAGAGGCCTCCGCCGGCGCCGGCGGAATTGTCGGCGAACGTGTTATTGGCAATGTATGCGGCCTTCTCAACGTAGACTCCGCCGCCGGTGGTGGCGTTGTTGCCGGCGATGAGGTTGTTCGTGATGGGAGCGGAGCAGTAGAAGAGGGCGATGCCTCCGCCCGAGCTGCCCTTGTTGCCCTCGATGACGTTGTCGCTGATCGTGATGGGGCCGCCGTAGAGGTTGTAGACGGCCCCGCCCTGGTGCAAAGCCCTGTTGCCCGTCAGCACGTTGCCGACGATTGACGGATAGCCGTTCGTATAGATGGCTCCGCCCTGGTCGGCCGTGTTGTCGCTGATGACGTTGTTTGCGACCACGATGCTTGAGCAGTCATCGAGGCAGAGCGCTCCACCCTCGTCTTCGGCGGAATTGCCGGTCAGCACGTTATCGGTGATCGTTACGGAGCTGACGTACTTGCAGGAGACGGCTCCGCCCCTGCCGCCATAGCCGGGCGTGGCGTTGCCGGTGATCGTGTTGCCGACCACGACCGGCTGCGAGCCATAGTTGAGGTATATTGGTGAGCTGCCGGCAGTCTTGCCGGTGATCGTATTGCCGGAGATCACTGCGCTGGAACGGACGCACGAGATGCTGCCGCCGGCCTCATTGAATACGTTGTCAATGATGGCCGGCGAGCAATCGGTGGAGTAGATGCCGTAGGAAGAATTCTCGGTGAACGTGCAGTTGCGGATGGTGGGGGACGCCTTGTCGCAGGCGATCGCCCCCTGCTTGCCGCTGGAGCCGTTGCTGCGCTTGATGGTGAATCCGTCGATGACGGCGCCATCTTCCCCCGAGTGGAGGTAGAAGGCGCGGTACGGGGTGGAAGGCGAGGCCTGGCAATCGATGATGCAGCCTGCGGCGCCGGTGGCGCTGACTACGGTGATGGAAGCTCCCCGGAACTCCACGTCGCGGTTGCCCGCGCCGGTGTAGGTGCCGCCGGCCACGCTGACCGTGTGGCCTTCGGATGCGGCATCAACGGCTTCTTGGATGGCATCGAACGGATGGGCCTGCGAACCGTCCTCCAGCGGGTCGCTCACCAGCGGATTGCCGGGGCCGGGATCGCCCGCGGCATTGTCGTCTACGTACCACTGGTCGCCGTTGGCGGTATACTCGGCGGTCACGTCGGTGTCGGCGATCACTGAGAGCGTGAGCGTTCGCCCGAATCTGATGGTGTTCCCGGATGAATCTTTCCACCGTCGGAAATGCAGTGAGCCGGCCTTGGCGGGGGCCGTCAGGGCCACGTCGGTCTTGTCCCCGAGCTGCACGATGTATGGAGTGGTGCCGGATGGAGTGCCCTCGATGGCAACGGAGGATGCACCGGCCGCCCGCACGGTGAGCGTGCAGACGACGCGCACCGAACGGGAGGCCTGTGCGGTGTTGCCGTAGGCGCCCATGTTGATGCATCCGCCGTTGGGGACCGGCTCCAGTGAGTAGTCGGCGGCAGGGTCGCCCGCGTCTATGCACGGGCTGTGGACGCCGTCGATCACCCAGTCGCCCTGGCCGCCGTTTGCGGAAGGATCCCACCGGCCGCCCTGCGACTTGAGGTGATAATCGGGGGTGGATGCATCCGCGAAGAGCGGATCGGCGTCGGCGTTGCCGGGGCCCCACGTGAAGTTGTAGTTGTCGGGGCAGGAAATGCCTGCCCTTCCTCCCTGGATGCTGGAGTAGCTGATCTTGAACATCTGCCCCTTCGTCGCCATGACCTGGGGGCTGTCACTTGCCGAATTCCCCCAGATGATGCAACTGGCCACGGAGGTGCGATGGTAGAACGCGAGGCCGCCGCCCGAGCCAGAACCTGCAGTGTTGCCCACGATTGTGTCGTTGTGCCACACTGATCCATCGCAGCCGCCCCCGCCGGCCGACGTGGCGGTATTCCCGTCGACGATGGTGTTGGCGATCAACGAGCCGTACATGACGCCGCCTCCGGTCTTCGCTCGGTTCCCGGTGATGCGGTTGCCGAGGATCTGCGCGGAGTCGCACGCCCTGATTCCGCCGCCTTCTTCCGTGGCGACGTTGCCTTCGACGAGGTTGTTGGCGGCCAGCAGGCTCATGCTGTAGATGTAGATGCCGCCCCCGAAGGCCGCGCTGTTGCCGCTGATGTGGCTGCCCTCGACCGTCAGGTAGCCGTTGGAGTCGCCGCCGATCCCGCCGCCGGTGCCTGTGGCCTCGTTGCCAACGATCGTGTTCCCCGATAGCACCGGGTACCTGTCATCATACAGGTACACCCCGGCCCCGTCCGTAGACGCATTGTGGGAGATCGTGCTGTCGCTGAAGGTCATGCCCCGGCATTTCCTGAAGTAGGCGCCGCCGCCATTGTGCGTGGAGTTGTTCGACGTGATCGAGCAGCGCGTGATTTCCAGCCAGAAGCACTCGCTAAGGCCGACACCTCCGCCGTCCCCGGTAGTTGTATTATTCGTGATCGTATTGTCTGTCATGGCCACCGACGACGAGAAGGCGTAAAGCCCGCCGCCCGAGCTAACGGCTGAGCAGGAGCTGATGGTATTTCCATCGATCAGGGGAGATCCGCCGTTGCAGTAGATGCCGCCGCCGTAGCGGGCGCTGCAGCCGGAGATGCAATTGCCGCGGATGACGGGCGAGGAGCCACTGCAGAGGATGCCGCCGCCGATCTCGGCATAGCCGCCCGTGATGGTGAAGCCGCTGAGCACGGCGTACCGGCTCTCGCCTCCGATGAACATGAAGGCGCGTGCGACCGCAGCGGTCGCCGCTCCGCCGCAATCGATGGTGCACGCGGCCGGGCCGTTCAGCGACTGCACGGTGATCGCCTTGCCGAGGAAGGAAACGTTCACGTTGCCGGGGCCGCTGTAGCGGCCGTCGCGCACGATTACCGTGTTGCCATCGTAGGACGCGTCGATGGCTTCCTGAATGGCGTCGAACGGATGCAGGTCGGAGCCGTCTTCGAGCGGATCGCTCACCGATGGATCGCCATGCCCCGGGTCATGGGGGCGTCGTCATCGACGTAAAGCACGGCGGATTGTGCCCCGGGGTATTCGTAGGCGCCGACGTCGGGCGCGGCCGTTCCATCGGCGTCGCCGTCGAGGCTGCGAGGCCGTCCCGCGTAGTCCGTGGCCGGAACGTCGTCGGCGGGCCCGCCCGCGTCGACGCAGGGGGAGGCCGGCCGCAGGCGGTAATCGCCCGCCACGAACTGTGCCGGCCAGCTCTCCAACGGGTCCAGCCATCGCCCGGCGTCCACGAACAGCGGATCCGATTCGATGTTGCCTGATCCCCACTCGAGGTAGTAGAAGGTCCCCGCGAAGACGCCGGACTTGCCTCCCTCGATGCAGCAGTGATCGATGGATCCGATCGCGGCCGTATAGTCGTAACCAAAGCTCACGGGCGAGCCGTTGCCGGCGGTATTGCCCCAGAAGATGCTGTTGAGGACGGTCGCGGCTGCCCCGCATGAAAGGCCGCCCCCGCTTTCCCCACCCGCATTGAAGGCGATGGTGTTGTTCGCGAAGAACAGCGTGCCCTTGTTCACGGCTATCGCGCGGTGGCCGCTGTTGCCGGCAACAACGTTGTTGACGATCCGCGCCGTGGTTGAGTCATAGCAGCGTATGCCGGAGGCGGCGGACGACTCGCTCGTCGACGTTGATACATTGGCGGCGATCATATTGCCGGCAACCTCAACCGTGGCGCAGCTATAGCACCAGATGGCTGTGCCCCTGTTGCCGATCAGCCGGTTGCCCACTACCGTCACCGAAGGCGTCGAGATGCATTGGATGCCGGCCCCGCAGTCGGTGATCGAGTTGCCGGAGATCGTCACCGACGTGCACTGGTTGCATGCGATCGGCCACTTGTCCGCGAACCGCAAGAAGACGTTGTTCGTTATGAGCGGTGAACCGCCAAAGCAATTGACCCGGCAGCCCAGGAAGACGTTTCCCTCGATCGTGGGAGAGGAATTCTCCGTCGAAACGGACCCGAACATCGTGAAGCCGGATATCCGGGCATCGCGGGTCTCGCCGGTGTGTACTCTGAATACCGTCCAGCCGGAAGAGGGACCCGACAGGATGCAGGCGTCGGGGCCGTTCTTGGACCTGATCTCGACGTTCTTTCCTTTCAGATCCACGGTGTAGAAACCGGCAGTGTTGTAGTATCCGTCGGCCACGATGATCACGTCGCCGCTGGTGCATGCATCGAGGGCGGATTGGATGGTGGGGTAGGTTTCGTCCGGACCGACCTGCAACGTTGCGGCGCTGGCGGCGAGAGCGAGGCTAGAAAGGCAAAAGGAAAAAGCGAAAAGGAAGAAACGCGCGGGCCGGCCTCTTCGTTTTGCCTTTTGCCTTCTTGCTTTTTCCTTGAGGAGCGCGACTGCGCCTGACACCATTCCCGTGAATGCCTTCATGGCATACCCCCTTTCTGTGGAAATGTGGAAATGATGAATGATGAAAGCCGAGCAGGTCTCTCCTCATTCATCCGGGCATCGGAATGCAACGAGAAGAGGCTGAGAAAGGATATTGCGTACGTTGTGCAGGTCAGCTTCTTCCATTCATCATTCCTCAAAGCCGATCAATGGGAAACAGGCTCGCTACGGGGATAGTCTACACCGAGAATCGAGGGATGTCAAGCAAAATTCTCGCAAGCTGGATTTCGAGTCAGTTCTCGAGATGGGCGCCCGCAGGCGCAGGCTTCGGGCGGCGACGGATGCGGCGGGAAAGGTCTTGACATCGGATGGCCAAGTTATGAGCCATTTGCGTTGCAGCCGATTTCGGCCGGCGGCGGCATCGGCGGACGCTCCAGCTCGCGTGCTGCAACCCGCAGAGGTCGGTTTTTCAGCACTCTGAAGGCTCCCAGTGGCCGCAACG
>Ga0172362_10003751_pt1 | contig 13108 bp, 31 predicted proteins | sample LakKivs1_kivu2a2_FD_114534 | JGI IMG/M metagenome (GOLD analysis project Ga0172362, IMG submission 114534) | Sediment microbial communities from Lake Kivu, Rwanda - Sediment s1_kivu2a2 | ecosystem: Environmental > Aquatic > Freshwater > Lake > Sediment | place: Rwanda: Western Province, Lake...
GTATCTTGATCATGGTTGCCTTCCAAAATAAGAATTCTATTTCTTACGTGTGGCCTTACTTTCATCAACCATTGATTAAATACTCTTAATTCTCTAGGAGTCGGTTTTCGCTTATTAAAAATATCACCTAAGATAATTAAACCATTTGGTTCTTTATCACTCACTACCTTTGCTATAAAACTCAGGGCAGACTCCGTATCGTCTAGTCTTTTCGATTCGTCGATATGGAAGTCTGCCGTGATTAGGGTTCTCATTATCTCAATCCAGGTACCTGAATTATCTTTTCTTTACTTTTCTTAGTTAACACGTCTGCCAATGTCACAACGATTGCATTAACCAGCCGTTCTTGCTCGTAACTCTCATGAATACGACGAACAATTTGCTCTGCGTATTGCCGATTTAAATTTTGCACGTCATTCACTTTAAGAGCACCCGTATCGGGATAAAGTGTGATGAGCATTTTTACCGCATTTTTTTCATGTGGGTCTTCGGGCGGCTTCGGTGGTTCTTGCGGCGCATCTGTGGTTGGGCCTTGCGGTGCGCTTGCATCCACGTTAGGCTGTGCCTCAGTACTATCTGTTTTTACTTCCGCTTTCTTTTCTTCTTTCTTTCCAAATATTCCCATTGAATCCTCCTTTTATATTCCTTTCTGTACTTTTCCGATTAATAGAATTTCACCAAAATCAATCATTACTACGGGTTCTTTGCCTTCTTTTATTGCTTCGTAATAAATCTTTTGAAGCATATCCTTATTAAGTTTAAATGAGTCCTTACTAGTCATCTTATGTTCAACTAGTGTATCGACGTATGATATGTCTCCTTTTTTAAATGAGGTGGCTCCAGAATTGGGCGTTACATACCCACCAGTTTTTTTAGCAATCTTTCGGACTCGTTTATCACTTTTAGTCCTAAAAGCCTCTTTCTTGTCCATCCATTTTGGTTTCATCAGTTGCATCCATAGTTTTTTCGATACGTAACCAATTACTCAATACATTGAATACATCTAAATCATTAACATAATCTGCCGAATCTTCATAGTCATGCACATTTGCTAAATTAGCCAATAAATCATTAAATAGCTCTTGTGCTTTTCCTAGTGTAACACGTCTAACAACAAATGACATAAATACCTCCTTACTTAGTTATACAATTCCATAGTAACCACAGAAATTCATTGACTGGTAATTCTTCTTTATATGACCAGATTGCTTGCCAATAATGCTTTTTACAAAATGTTTTAATCCAGGGCAGGGGTCGTGTTTTTCCCAACCTACCGCAACATTCACAAATATACGCTGAAGCATCTTCTGCGTCTTGAATCAAGTGCCATATTATACAATCAGATTCAGTTGTCTGAATTCTGAGATGCCCGTATTTTTCTTTTATCGTAGTAATTTTGAAATCATTAGCAAACTCTGTTTGACCTTCGTTTATACAGGCTCGTAAATACAAGTCTATCCACATAAATGTCCAATACAGAATCAAATACCAACCATCGGCAACTCCTAAATAAGGAGTACCGTCGTCGCCTTTAGGCAAAAAATCAAAGCCGTTAAAATCTTTTTCAGTTAGTATCATATAAATTTTACTCGTACTCCGATTTCTCGTTTTATTTTTTCAATTAAATCATTTTCCTTGATTGTTTTATTTAGTTGCACTATATCATCGGACTCATTATACACAATATATGATGTAGTAAATACTCGATGTTCGACCTCGGCTAACAAATGATAAACATTTCCGACTTTAAACCAATTACGACTTACTAATGCGTATTTTAATGCCATCGTATTACTCGAATCTTTTATTTCGATTTTCTAAGTAACAAAATAAAGGATCGCCATAATCGGGTTGATTTTCACTATGATATTCACAAAAGTCCCAAATTACCCCGCCCATTACTATGCAACCACAAGCTAAGTAAATAAAATCCTCAGCACTCATTTTTTATCCATATAATGCTTAAAAATTTTGGTCTTTAATTCCAATACCAATTTTGGATTTCGATTAAGGGTCGCCAAAGCCTCTTCCTTACCTCGAACCTTTTCTGCCCCAATCATGTAGAATTGTCCTGATTGTTCAATTAATCCTGATAAAATCCCATAACATAGCACTTCACTAGCTAAATCAATTTGGCCTTTTCTTTCTCCGTCAGTAAAAAAGTTAAATTCCCCCCTACGATACGGAGGATACGTTTTATTCTTAGCTGTCACAAATGTTACAGTTTGCCCAATAATATGCTCGTCGTTTTCAGGGTCTTTTATCCACTTCTTTCTGAATTCAATTCTAATTGAGGCCGCATGACGCAACCCTAAGCCGCCTGGAGTCGTATCGGGACTTCCATAGAGAACGCCGACCTTTTCCCGAATCTGATTTACAAAAATTACTAAACAATTGCTGGGAATTTGGTCTTCTCCCACTTTCATGTTTAATGCGGAGTGAAGTTTTCGGATTAATCTATTAACCATCTTTGCCCTAGTACCAATTTGTTCAACGTCTTCCATAGCAGTTTCTAAGTCTTTTTCTGGTACTAAGGCCGCTGTACTATCAAGCACTACTACACCGCACTCACCACTTCTAATCACAGCATCCAAAATATCACATGCGATCTCTCCAGAATTAGGTCGTGATAGTTTTAACTTGGTTATGTCTACCCCTAGTGTGGTTGCCCACACGGGATCAAAAGACCCTTCTACGTCAATCCAAACACACTGTTTACCCAACTTTTGAGCTTCAGCTACAGTTTTCTCAGCAACAAACGATTTGCCTGTAGATTCCCTACCATAAAGTTCGATGACTCGCCCACAAGGAAACCCACCGCCAGTTTCTAAATCTAAACTAAGACTTCCTGTTGGAATTCGGTCTATTTCCAATGAAACAATGTCGTCACCAGAAATTATGGTGTTTCGACCAAAGCGTTTATTTAATTCTTTAATAGTATCTTCTAATTCTGACATTTGGGCATTTTCCTCGATTTCTTTACAGTATTGTCTTTTAACATTGTAGCCATCAAATGATGATTTGCTAATACAAAAGCATCTGCCGTATTGTGATCTGTTACTTTTCCTCGCATACCAAAAAACTTATTTACTGCCACTACAATTTCTTCTTTACTAGCTGTACCTTTTAGGTCTGGTATCGACTTTCTGGCACTCATAGCCATATAAAAATAAACTTCTTTACTTTTTGCTTTGTACCAAAGATACATTACTTGTCCAGCTAATCTATTCAACTTTTTAAGAACCGTTGGGTCTTTACTATAAAAGGTATCTTCAATAGTTAGATCATCGGGCCTATAAAGTTTAATCAAAATTGCAATTCGATTTGTGATATAAAAATATTTCTCAATTTCGTTAAAGTTCTTATCGGGTTCAATTACACCCCAAGCCACAGGAGTCTGTGGCTTGGAGTCATCTAATATACAATACCCTGACGCAACAGTTGAGAGGTCTAGTGCAAGTATACGCATTATAGTCCTAAGTCGCCCAAACCTTCCAAGTCTACGTCTAAATCTCCGATTTCAGTAGTCGGAGCTTGCGGAGCTACCGTTAAATCAACGTCAATAGTTGGGGCATCTGCTTCTGTGGATTTTGTTGCTTTCTTGGGCAATTCTCCCCGCATATAAGCATTAATCTTATCCATTGACGACACTTTAAAAAGCACACCCAAATTAAAGAGCTTCAACTGCTTTTCTTCCTCAGTCAGCGGTTTATTCTCTCGATCTGGAATAACAGAATATTCTGTGTCTCTGCCTTTACCAGTACGGGTAATAATCAAATCATAGTTATTCACATCACCGTACTTGCCAGCAATATTCATAACATGCTCTTTAATAGTGCGACTAAATTTCCACACCTTTACTTTACCATCCTTACGATCAATTACGTTAATAGCATACTGTGGTCTTGGATCATAGGTTTCAAACGTCTTTCTAAACAAAGCTTTAGCTTGTTCTTCATTTCCAGCCTGTCTTAACGCCTTCGCCTTATCCAAAAACTTTTGTCTGTCAGGATGACTACAAATCGGGCAATCCTTACCTGGACAAACAACAGTACGTTGCACTTTGTTAATCCAATGTTCCTTAAAGAAGAAATACCGACCAACAACACGCACAGTATTGTCTCCCTCAACCAACTTCAGATTAACAACGTTACCAGCACCCCCATTTGATGCTAATGCTTCTACTTCCTCTGGTGTGTCAGCCCACACATTCGGTTCTTTCGTCATAGTGTTCTCCTTTTATTTTACTTCTCGTTGCAATTCCAGCATTTCAATTTCTATGTCTTTCTTACACGTTAAAATTCCTTGTTCTGCCGCTTCTAAATAACTTTCTACTACTCGCACTGCACTATCCAAATCTTTTACTGCAAACTTAGCAATACGTTCACCAAGAGCAGACGTAAATTTCTCCCCAGCCGTATCTGCATCATTTTTGCTTATCATATAAGCACTAATTTCGTTACTGTCTCTAGCCGCCTTTAATCTTCCCAATTCAGCAGAAAGAAACATAAAATCACCAGTCAGCGTATTCATTTGTTCTTGGTACCAAGCAATAGGTTTAAAAGTACTTGCCTTCATAGCCCCACTTCTAAGATCAGTACCAATCTTTGCTACTTGATCAAAAACCTCTTTTAACTGCGGTGTAATTAATTCCGCCATTATGATCTCCTTTTTTTACTTTTAGGAATTACATATGTTGTTTCTAAAATTGACTTACAATGCCGACAAGTTCTTTGTTCTCTGCGTTCTAATTCAATATAGCCATCTATTCGTTCTTCTTCTCCTGTTTTGGGATTAACCTCGTATGATCCATTTGTTACATCAACCATATTTTCCCATACAGGTTTTTCTCCACAATAAGGGCATTTGGATTCATTAATATCAGCCATATAGCAATCTTCTTCCCAAGTATAGCCTACTTTACAAAGGAACTGGCTATATCCTTCATATGACATTATGAACCCCCGTGTCGCAACTTAAAATGCTCTTCTCTATGACAATTAGCACATAAAAGAATACATTTTTTAAGCTCTTTTTTTATAAGTTTAGAATTACTTCTCCAATGCTTCATTTCAATGCGTCTTTCTTTTGTAGCAGGATCAACATGGTGAAAATCTAACGCCCCACCAAATTTGTTATATCCGCATCGTTGGCATCCAATAGATTGTTTAAATTTAAAAAATTTTAAAATGTTTTTAGTATAATGCTTTTTACTAGATTCATGTCTTTTTATTCTTCGACATTTTTTTGAACAATATATACTAGAACTAGTACGATTTTTTAATAGAATCTTTTTACCGCAAGCTCTACAAAATTTTGGGTTAGTCTTTTTTATTTTTAACCACCCTTCATGGCTATATAATATTGCTTTTTCTGGATGGCGTTCCCGCCATGCAGTACTGTTACATTTCGATGAACAATATTTTTGGCGATTTTGCCTTCCTTTTGTAGGAATATATTTTTTATGACAAACTAAGCAAACTTTTTTAAAGTTCAAGATCACCATTACGATTTATTGCCCCCTGTTCATAATCCGCCACCCAACGACGGTAAAACTCTAGCTCAACACACCGAATCGTGCCGAATATCTTATCGCATTTACTACGCATACAAATTGTGGACAAAATATTAGCTAACTGATTATCCAATTTTACGGAAGTCTGATAAGGTAATATCAGTCTCAATCTAGTTTCTTCAAGAGAATTCATTAAATCTTCAGCAGTTGAGTATCGCTTATTCTTAAAAAATAGGGACCAAATAATCTTAGACATAATATAGTTCAAGTCACCGCCAACTTCAATATTATTGGCAAGAGTATAAACAGCAGATTCAACAGCATTATTATAATCTAAGTTATTTTCTAAAATTACTTGAATAGACGGATCATATAACTTACGTTTTTCTGGCAGGATGTAAGGAATGTTAGGCTCCTTTAATTTCTTCACTATAAGGTTTGGTCATTTCTAATGCAACTTCCTGTTTGGCATATTTGTCAAACCAATCTTGCTTTAATAATTTAACTTTTGGTGGAACATACTTTACTTCAACTAGACACATCTTAAAATCAGGATCAGAGGCAATGGAGTCTTTTTTGAGTTCCCGAATCTCATCAAAGGCCACCATTGCCTCATTTTGTGTTGCATACGAAAACGGCACACCTCTTTGGCGGGACGTATCATTTGTGCCTACAGGAGTCCAAAAATATTTATAATCAAATTCCAATTTATGTTTTGGAGCAGTTTTAGCAACTTTTTCTTCTTCGGTCAACACTATTGGCTTCGGAGTTTTCATTTCCCATTTAGAACAAATAATCCATCTAGGTGCTAGTGGAGTTCTGGTTTTCAATTTATGTTCTCCCATTTATTCAGCCTCTTTTCTTTCTTCTTTAATACGACGAATATCATTAGCCATAGCTCGTCGAATCTCAGAATACATTTTCTTTTCAGTGGTTTCTAAATCGTCAGACTCAGTTAGTTCAACTTCCAATCCGTTTTCAATTCGGATACTTGAGTAGTTGCCTAAATTAATGGTTCTAGAAATATTCTTAATTAATTTTACAATTTTCATTAGTCACCTAATCCAAGGAAATAGTAGTACCATTGATGGTTTGCGGATTTTCTACTGTTTTATTTAAAATATCTGATAAAACTCCTGGACAAGCAGTAAATCCTTTATTTGAATATTTAAGTAATCTTCGTAATGTTGATACTCCGTAAGTCAATTTATTAAGAGCTAATCTTTTTCTAGCTAAATCATATAATGAGTAATCCCCGCAGTAAAGATTTATTCCGTCAAATCCAAATTGAGTTATTGTAAAGTCAAATGAGTCTAAAACTTTTTCTATAGACGGATAAACCAAATTAATACATTGAACTGTTATGGTATCTGTGTCTGTTGATTTTCTTAAAGTAGTGTTAAATTCATTTTTAGAAAAAATGGAAGCTCCTAAGTTACAAAGATCGGCAATAAATTTATTATATGTATCTAATGAATTAAAAAAGAAATCAAAATCTGTATGTGTTTCTTTTCCAACTAATAAATCCCTAACTGCCCCTCCGCATAACCAAATAGAACTAGAATTCAACCCAGGAAAATAACTAAGTCTTTTATAAAAAAGTTCTAAATACTTTTGATGACCTATTCTCTCAATTGTTTGATTTAAGTTTAAAATTTGCATTTTTTAACTTATCCTTTTTAAAAATTTTTCGATTAGTAAAGAAATAAGAAAAACCATCTTATCAAGCCAATTCATTTTTATTTTAAAATAGACTTGACCATCTTCAACGACCATTTTTGATTTTCTAAAATACCAAGGTAGTTTCATATTAATAAGTAATAGTATTGCTACTGATTATTTTTTTAAAAAATACCAATGTAATACTGAATAACTAATAAGTAACTATTAAGTAATTGTTCTGTATTACTGCCCTCAATACTATTATACCACAAAACAGGTCATTTGTCTGAATTTATTTTTTAAAAAATTCACAATGTTGCTTAAATTCACATTTCGGACAATGGGCTTTATTAGGGTCAAATTTGTTAGTTTTGATATTGTTATATAGATTTGTTAGTTCTGTTAGTACTGAGTTGTGGTCGGTTTCTGACCTTTCTGACCTTAAAATGATACCTTTACGTGGAAAAAGCAGACCTACCTCTCTATTATCAAAACCTAGCTTAGTCTTAACTGCCCAATCATAAATTGTCAATTGTTTATTTTCGTCTACTAGAGCTTGAGAAGGTAACGTCCGTCCAGTTTTAAAGTCTAAAATTTCAACTGGTTTACTTGAATCTCTTTGAATGATTAAGTCTACTTTTCCTGTAATTTGCATTTCATTGATTTTAATAGTAAAGGGCCATTCAGATTGTAATGGCTTAATAAGATAACCATTATCTTGTGCAAACTTATGAAATTGACTAATCAATCCATATCCGTATTGTAAATATTTATCATAGCCCTCAGTCGTAGAAAAGGCCGATCCTTCTTCCTCAAGACAATCCATAAAAACATTCTTCCAGTTACGTACTAGAAAATTCTTATTAAAATTACACACTTTATACATCTGATCAAGCAATTTATGAAATGCCACACCTGTTACCAATGGATAACGAATATCTTGAAACGGTTTAATAAATTCAAAATGTTTAAGCCAACACTTATAACCACAATAAGAATATGTGTCTAGCATACTATGAGATAATTTACGCATTTAAGTCCTTTATGTCTACAGTTCCAAATTTTTTAGTTAACCAAAGAATTAAAGTATCAAAGTGTTGCTTAGTAAAGCAACGCCAAATTGGAATAGTTATAGTTATAATATTATTTTTATCGGTTTCTACATAACCAGTAGCTTGTTTACATGATACCCAATATTCAGACATTTGTTTTTTTCTCCTTTATTAAATTTCGTATAGATTGCTTTAAAGGCCAAATTCTTAATCGAGCTAGTATAATCTTCTCGAAAGTCATGGCTTACAGTTATACAGCAAAATTCAGCATTACCCTTATGAACTTTACCATCTTTATTTCGTTTTGGATTATATTTACATAAAGGACATATTGGATATTGGCTCATTTGTCACCTTCGTCAGTAGTGTAGTCCCAAACAATACCAGTACCATTACAACTACGACAGGTTTCGGGCACGAATAACGTAGAGACAATTCCCATTGAGTAAAATCCAGCAGGAACCACTCCAGCACCTCCGCAAATAGGGCACCTATAAGGAACAGCCATTTTTATTTCCTTTCTACGGATATAAACTCAAATCCGTCATCCGTTAAAACAATAGCAGGATAACCTCCTTTATCACTGTAATGCCGTCTTAAATATAGCTCAATGTTGTCTTGAACATCTTTTGAGACTGCTAACATATCAGTTCTACCTTTTGTTAAGGCTTCTTCTATTGCTAAAGACAATAAACCTAAAAAAGTAATTTGATAAGTTTTTTCTTGTTTTTTCTTTCTAGCCATTTTATACCCCCTTTAAGTTCGGTAGTGAATAAATTTTATTCCGTCAAAACGAATAGGTTTACCAGTAGGGTTACATTCCATCCAATGAGTCCAATCATCATATACATATGTTGGCACTTCGGCTAAAGTCTTAGCTTTGGTCGTTTTGTAACCCCAATTGCTTAAATGTACCCATTTATCATTTGAATTATCAAATACACCGCAAACTCCGTGACCTCCCCGTGATTTACTAAACACTGCAAAAATATGCGGGTCATATCCACATTGTTTTAATACCATATATTGCAATACGGCAAAATCTTCACAGTCACCAGTTCTCGACTTAAATGTTTCTTCGGCAGTTTGCCAGTATTCTTTTACGTTATGATTTTTCATGTCGGTATTATACCAAATATGGTTATCTGTCCACGTAGTAATATCCTTGGGAGTCCTACATTCTTGAATCAATTCTTGCAGAGTCTTTGGATTAAAAAACATTAATTTTAGCCATCTAAACATTTTCATTACCTCTTTCGCAGTAAGGACATTTTACTTGAATAGGAAATATAGGTATCGGACAATCAGAATCAATAGAATCTACAGGATAAGCAGGTACCGTAATCCAGCCGCTATCTTGACACTCAATACAGTTCATGATTTTACCTTTAACTTTCTAGCATCTTCTTCAAATTGAATAATCTCGTCAAAACCTTCTTTATAAGATGGATATACAAAACGATTGTTAAAATTATCCCATACTTTAGACCAAGTTGCTTTACTGCTATTCCCATGATTATCTTGCAGTCTACGTTTAATACTTTCTTTCTTAGTAAGTTTTGGCATAATCCACGCCTTAACTTTATAGTCATACTCTTTTGCTAATCTAATATAAAATTGACGCATAGCAGGATAGACATTTACCTCATCAAGAACTATGTCATAACCAATTCTCATTAAGTCGTGACACATTTGTTTAGCCAAGCAATGAATAATGGGTTCCAATGAATGATCAAAAATATATTCACCTTCTCTAATAGCATAGCGTAACCAATCTCTGCTAACGGCCAAATAGCCCTTTTTGATAAGTTGTTTAGCTATTGTTGAATTGTGACAAACAGTAAAATCAGCCATTAAATAAAGTTGATTTCCGTCTAGTGTAAATCCATAATATTCGCCAATTCCTAATTTTTTTATCGTAAATCCTGTCATTAAAACATCTTTTTTCTGTTTTCTCTTAGAGCACTTTTTTCTAGATAGACGACAGGGAATTTTAGATACGTTACCAGAAATAGAAACACGATAGCTTTTAAATAACTTATTGTTACAGGTTGTAAAACGCTTTGTTACATATGCCGCCAATCCAACCGAACGCGCCAAAAAAGCAACATCATCACAAAGTTTTCTATTATTATTTGAAAAGTTTAAACAATTACCTCCCCGATTTCCGTCCGTATCAATAAGTCCAGCCAATAATTGCAAACGAATTTTTCTTGAATTTATTTTATATAGTTCAGGAATATGTTTGTTATTCAGTAAGTTTAATTCTTTAAAAGTACTTAATAAGGCATTACTATTTTTACGTTGTCCAGTTATTCGGTATTGGGCACAAGTTTTAAATTTATTTGGATAAACCTTTACCCATAACCCAAATTCTTTAGCTATTTTATGCACATAATTACTAATTTCGGAATCACTAGTTGTTATTTCGATAAGTGAAGCAGTTCCGTCACCAAGCCAAATTCCCAAAAAATAAGGGTCTATAGGTACTTTACGTTCTAAAAAATCACATTCCGTTCTCCATAATTTATAAAGGTCTTTAGACGGAAGACTTTTTTGTATGTAGTCAGTTACAGAAATATTAGTAAGTTTACCTCTTAAGGGATCAGGCTTAGTAAAAGCATTACCTTTACCAAATCTACTATTTTCAAATCTACTATTTTTATTTTGCATTCCTCTATTAGTTCTTTTTAAAGATAAAATATGATTACCGTTTACAATAAAAGAATCTCCCTTAGTAGGAATAATCTTATACATTATATCTCTGCCAGATGACAGAGAAAGGACTTGACGAGCAGAACTATTAACGCCCATTGCGTAGTCTCCGATTCTAATATCTTCTACTTTTTTAATAGAACCATCTGCCATTAAAATTTTAGTTCCTTTTTTATGGCACTTACCGCTACCGATATTTCCTACTAATATGATAAGATTATTCATATTACAGATGTCTCCTTAGATTATTTGGGATTAGCGCATTAAGCGTAAATATCCAAATATTAGGACGTTTAAAGTGTGCCAGCCCTTTAAATTTATAGGGATAGTGTATATAAACATTCCACCATAAATGCGCCATACAAATAAATGCTAATATACTAGCTACAAATATAAAAACATCACGAATAAGAATACTATAAAGTAATCGGACAACATCATTAATAATCGCAAAGACAACAAACTTTCGTGATATAATTTTAGATGATTGACTTTTCTTAATTTTCCAAGCTTGTAAACTGTACTTTAGAGCATCTAGTACACCTGTAAAAATCAGGATAGTCCCAACAATATCTTTTACTGTCTCTAAATTATACATATTACTTCTTTCGTCGTGGCTGTTTTCTTTTTTTTAAAGCAAGAGTTTTAGTAAGCTCATTCTGGAAAGTTAATAGTTTAGTATGAGCTAATTCTTCCGTATGAGTTTCAATATGATTACGCATCATAGTAACTTGATCCCATGTAAACAATCGTATACCAAACCAGTTTGCTACTCTAATAAATGATCGTTCTAATGCATGTCTCATATAACCCTCCTTATCTATGTGCTATTAACCAAAGTAGCCAACACATAAGATTTAATGAAACAAATAGCCAAAATAAACCTTCTAACGAATCAATTGGATAATACATTACTTTCGTTCCCAATTCTTCAATTCGGCTATAATAATAGCAATGTGTTTGTAACCTTCCGTTAATCTTAAATTACTCAAATCGTCGTAAGCTTTTTTAACATGAGTTACAATAAAGTCGTAACGTTCCTGTAATGTCGGCATTATTCGCTTTCTCCTTCTTCAAACTCTTTTTGGATTAATTTTCTAAAATCTTCAATAGCTTCTTCAGGCGTTTCATTTGCCCCTATAAAGCCAACAAAAACAAAATCACAAGAATCACTTAACGCCCCTGCTGGGCAAATACGTGACCGATCTTCAAAATCAGTAGTCATTCCATCAACAAAATGATCTCCCGAATCAAGATGTTTAATCAACGCAAAACATATCATTGGTCTAACCCTAATCTCATTAGTATCTGGATTTAAATAAACTGCCCGCCATCCAGTAGCAGGAATTATTTGTCGTTCCTTGAATTCGTCTTTACTAAAATCTTCTGGTTCCATAATAATCCTTTCTAATCTCGTTGTCGGTAAATATAATCCTGAATTTTTGCTTCTAATTCTTCAATACGACTTTTCAAATCTACATTTTTCTTTCTAAGACTTCTAATTCTTCGTCGGTACCTTTCTACTGTTTTAATTAATTTTTCTAAATCAGCCTTATTCATGTTATTAAATATTCTCCTTTATATTTAGTAGAACACTTTTAACTTGATTATATGATACAGGTTTATAATCAAAACAATCTACTCCCACATCTAGTACTTTTAATCCAAATGAATTCCTTAGTCGTTTTTCCATTCCATGACAATGCCCATGAAGCATCCACGACCCATAGCCTGAATGAGGCCAACTCCAATGCGGGTAATGAGACATCCAAATAACAGCCTTTTTATCAGGCATTGCCAATAGTCGGGCATTTTTTTCATCTTATACCTCAATAACAATAGGTTCAAAAACATTGGCGTAAATATCATCTAATACGGAACAATTAACAAACTTTACTCCGTCTTTTTCTAGTATTCCGTGTGATTCATGCAAATGTCCGAATACGTGTAATTTTAGTTGTTTTAATTGTTTTATTCTATGAGCCAAATCCCAACACCCGCAACTCTGATGCCTATTGTTCTTATCCAAGATTCCATAGGGAGGACAATGCGTTAATAGAACATTTGTATCCGTTGGTATTTTAGCCCAAACTTTTGCCATTTCGTCACCCCTTGGTTTCATAAAAAACCAATTATTGAATTCGGGACTCCAAGGACTGCCGTA
>Ga0172362_10003753_pt1 | contig 13107 bp, 15 predicted proteins | sample LakKivs1_kivu2a2_FD_114534 | JGI IMG/M metagenome (GOLD analysis project Ga0172362, IMG submission 114534) | Sediment microbial communities from Lake Kivu, Rwanda - Sediment s1_kivu2a2 | ecosystem: Environmental > Aquatic > Freshwater > Lake > Sediment | place: Rwanda: Western Province, Lake...
CAAACCAATGCGATGACCAAGAATCAAGAGATAGTTCTCCAACAGTTCCTACCGATCTTATCAGAAAAGATGCAATCAGCAACCAGTTATCAAAACCTTCTTGATACACTCCGCGACATGATGGGAGACTGGGCGAAGTATCCTGTTGCTATGCTTCTTTTGAAAATGGTCATGAAATTGATCACCTGGAACAACCAATTCAATAAATTTAGACCGGTCCGTCAGACTGCGTTTATTCTGAGCTGGGGCTTTGCTCATGGATTGCTACCCTCACGAGAGAACCGGTTAAACCTCCAACGACCGTTCACCATGTGGTACTATGCTGGGAAAGGAAACCTTCTGAACAGCAGAACGATTATCATCGATTTCTCACCGTTCACGATTAAGACATTGACCGGCAGACAACTCGGGTTCATGAATCATTTCATTGGTCTGTATGTCTACCGACATTCGACCCTCATGGACAACAGTTTTACCTTCATGCTTGGCCATGGGAGAATCATTCGAGGATTTGATCTATCACCCTTTGCGTGCTAAGACAATTCTTCGGTTCTCATTTTTTTCTTTTCTTTCATATTATAATAAAACAAAAATATTTTTTTCTCGTATCGTTGCATCCTATACATCGCTGATGAAAAATACCGTCATCGTTATATATTCAAATCACATTCGTTCCCTTTGAGAGGATAGACATCGGGGAGGCAGAACGATGTTCAATGCGAAAGTAAAATCAGATATCATAAAAGGAATTATCGACGTAACATCACCCTTAGTCAACGAAGCGAAATTTAATATCTCATCAAAGGGAATTTCGTTGCGTGCGGTCGATCCAGCGCATGTCGCCATGGTCGATCTTGAATTAAAAAACTCTGCATTCGAAGACTATAAAGCAGATGACATGGAGCTCGGTATCGATCTTGATAAACTCAGCGGTATCATGAAACTTGCAAACGCCGGTGATACGGTATCATTGGAATATGATGAAGAATCTAACCGTCTTATTGTGAAAATCGGCAATCTCGTGAGAAGAATGGGTCTGATTGACACCGCAGGGATGCCTGATTCAAAGGTTCCCCATCTTGAACTTCCCGCAAAAGCCGTGATTAAGGCTTCTGAGCTGAGTAAGGGTGTGCGAGCCTCAGAAGCAGTCTCTGACCATCTTGCGTTAAGTATGGATAAAGATGCGTTTGAGCTCTTTGCGGAAGGAGACACCGATACCGTGAACCTGAAGCTCCCGAAAAGCCTTCTGGTGGAACTGCATGCACCTGGGAAATACAAAAGCTTGTTCTCCATCGATTATTTCAGTAACATGATCAAACCGGTGCGCAGTGAAGATCCTATCACCATCAACCTCGGGAACGATAATCCTATTCGGGTTGACTTTGATTTCGCTGACAATAACGGTCATGTCACGTATCTGCTTGCTCCACGGATTGAATCGGAATAACCTCTTCCTTTTTTCTTCAAGGTGAATAGTATCATTAAAGCGACGAGACGCACCCGTTATATCCTCTTTTCTGTATCGACGAGTGTTCGCGGTAAACGTCTCACCGATCAAGAGATGATCAATGCCCTCCATGCCACCTGTCGGTCGCTCTTTCAGAAGGAATGGAAGGACATGGGGTTGTGGCTCGTCAGATTCAATGGGACGGAAGGGATTCTGCGATGTAAGGCACAAGAGAAAGATACTACCTTGTTGCTGCTCCAGTCTATTAAAGAAATTGAGACGAAAAAAGTCGAGATCACGACTCACGCTACGTCAGGTACGATTCGCGGGATTACCGGGTAACGTTATTAAAAAAATTCTTTTAAGAGTTCAGCGTGTGGATTTTTCATGCTACTTCGTTTTACTTGAAAGATCACTTCGATGACCTGAATGTCCTGGATAAATTCAGAGAATTCAGTGCTTAACAACTCGCTAAATTGTTTTGCTTGTCTGATATCTTTTGCTGTGAAGACAAAGAGCATATCATAAGGACCATACAAATAGAAATGTTCATCAAGGGAGATACCAATTTTTTTTTTCTGCTACATCAGCAAATTGTTTCATCGACATGGCAATGGATTGATCGATAGGTTTTTGAGATCGTTTAATGAGCATGAGATAGCGTTTTAATTCAAGTTTTTCATCATCAGCGACTACGGTGTATCCCCAGATAAACTCATTTTTTTCTAAGTTTTTGATAATTCTCCAAACCTTTTGTCGGGAGAAGCCACAATGCTTTGCGATCGTATCGATTCCTTGATTACTGTTTTTTTGAAGCGCTTTTAATACTTTTTGCTCATCATTATAGATTTGAGCACGACTTTTTCGTGGCATCGTATGTTCCTGAGATATGTTAAATAAATTCCTTTAATTTATCAACATTCGGATTTTTTATATTGCATTTTTTCACAGGGAAAATGATTTCAAGGAGATGCATTTCGCTGATATGTTGTGGATACATTCTATTGAGTGCTTCACAGAATTTTTTAGCCTCTTTGATGTCTCCTGCAGTAAACGTGATATGCCAATCAAAGGTACCATGGATGTATTCACTTGTTAAGATTGTGATACCGATATCTTTTGCTTTTTCTTCGAGTTCCCGTGAAATGATGTTACTGACGATTTCGCGAGCAGGAAGATGTGATTTTTTAATGAGGATTATGTAACGTTTGAGATTGAGTTTTTCGTAATCAATGATCGCATGATATCCCCAAATCGTTTCGTTTTTCTCTAGTTTTTTTATTATGCGCCAGACTTTCTGTCTGGAAAAATGACAGCGTTTTGCAAGTTGATCAATGCTTTCGTTTGAATTATGTTCTAATTCAGCTATTACCTTTTTTTCATCAGCATCGATTTGTTTCATACTTACTTTCGGCATATGACAAAATTGAGGAAGATTTCTCAGTATATAAATATTTATATGAGCTTTTGTAAAAAAAATATCGATGCATCAACCATGTCATATTGATTATTTCACAACATTTATAATCAAGGACTGTCAAATATATACATGCTAGTGAAAATCTAGCCTTGAGGAGGTGTGTTCATAATGGAAGTAAAGATCGTAGGATTCGTTACTGATGAAGACACCCTTGAAGAGATTCAAAATATAGCAAAGGTATTTGTCTATGAACAACATATGAAACGATTTACTCTCCCTTTTAGATCAGAGCACTCGCCACAACGCCAGCATATACCATCGAGAAGGCGTGTCTCTCCCGATTTCAATTACCAAATCCACCATATCCTTGTGAAAGGGCTGAGTTAAGAATCAAATTTCACGAAATAAGAGGCGTTTTTTTTATTACTTAGAGTCATGTTACTTAGTTATTTAAAAAAGTTTAAATTGAGCCAATGAATTTCTCCTAGCACAAAGAGGTAGACAATGGTTGAATTCGAAACGATAAAAGCAGAAGAAGTGAAATTTGGTAAAAACAATTTTATTGAAGTCGCAAGGAAGAAAGCCACCGGCGAATCAGTGGCGCGCGAGTTTCTTGCTATCTCACGTGGGTTTTATCTCCCTGATGGGACGAAGCGATGGAAATCCTCTATAACGCTTCCTGATGAAGAGGATAAGAGAAAAGCTATTGCTGACCTGCTCTTAAGCATGTAATTCTGCTTCTATCAATAAAAGTTTCAAAACAAGAGAAATATCACTTGTCTCTTGTTATCCTATTTTTAAAAAATATTTAAATTATTTGTTCGCTAGAGAAAAGAGATTAGGACCTATATTTTACGAAGCAGTCTTCTTGTTCCCAGTGTGTTTGATCTGGTTTTTTACGAAGATAAAAGATATATCCTATTGCTTTTGAATACACGGTGGGAACCACGATTGTTCTTTTGAAAAGCCGAGGGCGAAAGGGAAATAAAAGAGAAAAACGCGGTGCGATTAAATAATTCACAAAGGTTCGAGCGAGAAGATACATAATCCCAAGCTCCATCAGTAAGAGACCAATGGCGATGAAGAAACCCTGAGAAAGAAATTGAGATGTAAGTTGATATTTTGTATAGAACGTATCAAGCGAAAAAACAGTGACCATCATGAGCGGAACACAGAGCAAATAGAACACATCTAGAACTAGAGGTATGAGTTTTTTATTTTTTGTAAAAATAGCGTATAAATCATAGAAATGCAGGAACAGCAAGAAAACACCTGATGGAAATATGAGCATGGTGGTTATAAAAAGGAGGAACTCCTCATGGGAAACAACTGGTGTCGTGAGAAGATACCAACATGTTATAGCAACAATCACTGAAAGAAGCGCGAGGATCGCTGCTTCAAGTACGGAATACTGTCTGATTTGATGGCTGTATACTTTTTCTTGTTCGAGGTCATCACTCAGCAGATTCTGTGCTAATTGTTCAGAGAATGCATCCTCATTCATAAAACAAGAATCGAGTTAGTAGTATAAAAATATTTAATCAAGAGATTTCATCCTATAGTCTGAATGAGAAAGAATCTCTTCTGCAGAGTAGTTTTGTGATTCTCTCCTATAAAAACCCTCTTTTTTTATTATTTCTTTGATGTGATGCTGTTTATTAAGATAATATTATAACAATATATTTAAAAGGAAAAACATATATAGGTAAACAAGAGTAATATTAATAGGGGATTTCAACCTATGAAGAACGCTTTCATTGTAATAGGAGTGAGTTTACTTTTTTTAAGTATGCCTGTAGGTTTATGTAGCGACTGTGGCTGTGATGAAAAAGCTGTTACTGATGTAGGAACTGAACAATCATCTGCCCCCTGGCTTACCGCTGACGATATTGCAGCACTGCAAGAACAAGGAAAACAAGAAGGCTGGACGTTTACTGTTGCTGAAAACCCTGCGACCCAACGACCGTTCAACCAACTTTGTGGCTTTGTCGTACCAGACAACTGGTGGGTGAATGCAGACTTTGATCCTTGCACCCCCACTCGAGATCTTCCAACACGTTTCGATTGGCGCGAACTCGGCGGTTGTACACCAATAAAAAATCAAGAAAGTTGTGGCAGCTGCTGGGCGTTTGGGACCATGGCTGCACTTGAATGTAATATTCTTATCAGAGACCATCAAGAAGTTGATCTCTCTGAACAATGGCTTGTCAGCTGTAATAGGAACAACTGGGGCTGCCAGGGTGGCTGGTGGGCTCATGATTATTTCCAATGGAAGCTTGATAAATCCAATGCAACAGGCGCTGTCCTTGAGGATGAATTTCCATATGTTGCCCAAAACGTTCCCTGCGAAGGAGGTTACTCGCACCCTTATAAAATCGACTCCTGGCGTTTCGTCGGGACTCCTGGTGGTGTTCCATCAGTCAATGGAATGAAACAAGCGATCATGACCTATGGTCCTATTTCTGTTGCAATCGCGGTAACTGGAGCTTTTGGAGGCTATACTGGTGGTGTCTTCAACCAGGATGATCCTGGTGCGGGGATTAACCACGCGGTCGCTCTTGTCGGCTGGGATGACAGCCAAGGCGAAAATGGCGTCTGGTTCCTACGCAACTCCTGGGGGCCCTGGTGGGGAGAAGATGGGTACATGCGCATCGAATATGGCGTCCTGAAAGTAGGGTACGCAGCTTGTTATGTGGACTATCCGCTTCGCACAAAAATCGATATTAAAAGTGGTGTTCTCGGGTTAAATGTGGATCTTACGAACGCTGATAATGTGACCAAGGAAAATATCGCCTGGAACATTGTTATGAAAGGTGGGGTCTACGGAAACGTCAACTTGAGTTTAAACACCAACATTCCAGCACTCCAACCATCAGAAACAGTGAACCGACGGATCATGCGTTTCGGGTTCGGACCAGTCACTATTACGGCGACTGCTGATCCATCTGGTCCTACAAAAACAACATCGACAGCCAATGGATATCTCCTTGGTCTCATTTTAGTAATCCTTGACGAAAATTAGGGGAGTTACCCCCTTTTTTTCTCCTTTTTTATCTGATAGATACTTTTTTAAATCTTTTGGATAATATTCTCTTGGGCGAAACGTTCTTATGAAGAAAGAAACATGTCCTTTCTGTGGATTTCGTTGGATCAGTAAATCAACGACATCACCTATTATCGAATGCCCGAATTGTCATCAGCAGTATCATGAGAGACCGCGGGTGATTGACACGCGTGTCGAAAAAGAATTTTAAAAAAATTGTGATTAACTTTAAAAATCTCTTTTTTATTACAAGGCGTCATGGCGGATTTCCTCGCTGAGCAGGGTGCACTCATCTTAACCGGTATCTTCGTGACGTTCATCTCAGGGTTTCTTTATACGATAAACTCCTATGGTTTTGTCGCTCGAGGAAAGTACCGTAAAAAGGAAGAAGCGATTTTCATCTTCCTAGGGGCGACCGTCTTTTTAGGACTGATTACGCCCTTAATCCATGAAATATCAAAAATTGTTATTCTGTATATTCCTATCATAGGGATTTTTGGTATTATTGTGATAGGTACGAATTTTGTTCTTCATTACTCGATACCAAGCTGGAGACATACCTCGACGAAAACACTGCTGATTTATTTGTGTGGAGCGTTTTTACTTGTGCTGGGTTTTCTCGTGAATATCTATGCATAGGAAGGAAATGGAGCGAAGTTAGGAACGATTGGATGGAGAAGTAGGGAAGGAAAAGTAATATGTCTAGTACAACAATTGATGTTTGGAAACAAAATTTTTATCGGATACGGAAAAAAACCATAACCATTGGCAATAAATATTGGATAGAAGACAGCGCTGGAACGATCCTAGGTTTCAGCAAGCAGAAAATCCTCAAATTTAAGGAGGACATACGAATTTTTACCAATGAAAACATGGAGACTGAATTATTTCGAATACAGCAACAACAGATCGTTGATACATGGGGATCATTTGCCATCATTGATTCAACAACAAACACGGTACTTGGCTCTATTAAGAGAAAAGCATTGATGTCAACGTTTGCCTGGGATGAATGGGATGTTTTCGATTCCCAGAATCAGCTTATTGGTGGGATTCATGAATCTGCAGGCCTGGGGTTAGTGAGAAAATATGTACCGTTCGGTTCAATCGTGCCTGAGAAAATGACCCTGAAATTAAATGATGTTCCTATAGCTGAAATTAATCAACAATTTAAAATTATTGGGGACATCTGGGAATTAAATTGCCTTAATGTTCCTTCCACCTTCGATCGGCGTGTCTTACTTGGTGGATTACTTCTTATGGGAATGATTGAGCGTTCCCGTAAATAAGAATTGGCCTGTTGCAATCTGCACGTGTTTACAGGAGGGATTTTCAGAAGCAAAATCTGATTTTTAGTGTTGATTTTTTTGAGATAAAAAGTCGATTGAAAATACCTTTATAAAGAAAGAGTTGTAAAAACAATATATCGTCCCCAACTCTCCGCGTCAGTGTTACGCCCACCAGCACGATATACATATCTTGCACCAGGTTGCAAACTAGTAACAATTTCATCGAACAAATCATTGGTGAAAAAAAGTCCATGCCAATCAGATGGATACAACCAAGATATTTCACCTGCTTCATCCATGGCGATGAACGTCGAAAGGTCAGGTACTTCCATACGGGTATATTTGAATTGTACTTCACACGGCATCCCACTATCAAAGACGATTATTCCACAGAGACGTGCTGAGGACTGAGTAATCTCCATCGCAGAAAGAGTTTCTACTACAAGTGGTTTACTTGTATAGTTATTCGGATCAGATCTTAGTGAGACTTCCTCATAGTCAGACCACCCATCGTTATCAGTATCAACAATGAAAGGAGAGGTAAAGGTCTCATACAATTCTGTATAGTCATTTAAAAGATCATTATCACTGTCGAGTTGTCGTAAAGTCATATTATCAGGAACATTGAAGAGGACAAAGGATAGAATCGATCGATTATCGATCACATTAGGATAGGTTGCTCCAGTAGAGACAATCTGGATACATAATTCGTAGATATCGTTGTCTGTGAAATTATTGTCGTGTGCATTGATAATTGGTAATATACGGGTTGAGAGATGATAATGATCACTATACGAAGCATCATGATTGTCTACAAATAAATCAGAACACGACTGTGTTGCATCTGTAGAATAGAAATCATCAAACGCAGTCATCGGGATTAACCTGTTTTTTTTCCATCCTAACTTATTTAAAACATCATTGTTCGTGCTCCACCAGAAATGGAAATAAATATTGCGCAAACGTATCGGTTCGATACAAACACTGTCTTCGAACCATAATCCGACGAATGCTCCACATCGCCTGAACTGTAACGGATCTCTAGGAATTGTTGAATTGATATATCCAGTATCGTTACTATTGAATGCGACACCTTGATCATGGTGTAAATCATCCGGTTGACCATAATCCCCTAGACCATAAATACCAGAACCTGAGGTATAATCCCACACATAAAACGGTGAATAGGAAATATTTTGTGGGGTACATCCGAGTTGGATATATCTCCTAATTACAGAATAACCAAGTCCATTTTTCTCCCACCGCTGAAGTGATTGCAGTCCTGATTGATCATTTGCAAAGACATCAAAACTGTACCAAGAACTACCCCCTTGAATAGAGATGTTTCCTTTGCTGTTAAACTCATAATAAAATTCGTATGGTTTACCTGTCGTACCTGTCTGGATAAACAACCAAGTGTTGTTATTCCAGGTCGTAATTAAACCACTCTGTTGACACCAATGAAGCGCGACGATATTTGGATTACTACCAGTACCATTCACTGTTATATTGATGTATATCCAATGTTCCTGTTGACGCGAATCATTCGTATAGTACCCGTTGGGTAACAGGTGATCATGATCACCAATACGATATGCAGGACCACCTTGCTCGGTCAGATTCCCAGCGAAATTTATCGTTATCACCGGTGGAACCATGTCATTTCTCATACTCACGATAGAATACGGAATTGGAAACGAATTACTTATGAGGAGGATGCAGAGGAAAACGTTAGTTTTCCCAAAAGAAGAGAACGCGTATTTGTTCATGATGATTCTTCCCTTTAGATACCTTGAGTTAATGTATTATTATGATAAATACTATATAAACGGTGTTATACAAGTAGTACCAGAAAATGATTTAGTGGGCCTGTTGCGATTTGAACGCAAGTCGATGGCTCCCGAAGCCACAAGGATACCAAGCTACCCCACAGGCCCGACCAGGTGTACCCTACAAATGAAAAATGGATAAAAGAGTTTTCGGTATCATCAAAACCAGTTAAATATCCTTGATAAGTTTACCGAGTTCCTCATATTTTTTCGTCAGAATGTCAATGGATTCAAGTAACGCGTCTTTCGCACTCATTGATCCATCGGTTTCAAAACCAAAGAGAATGGTTGAGGGATCTTTTTTGATAGTAATGCAATTCTCATCGTTTTCCTCGAGATGTTTTTCCAGTAGCGGGAGTTTTGTCATATCACTTAATTCTAGATGATCTCCTTTGATCTCAACTAAATCTTTGGGGAGTTCTTGGATGACTGTTTTGACTTCAGCGAGGCGTTTTTTATCGAAGGCAATGACAGTGTCCATTCGATACCATGGTGCGATCACGGTTTGCCATTTCGCATGATCGCGGCCTCGCCCGAGTACTGCTTCGACTTCGAGGATAATCCGTTGGTCTTTTGACAGTTCAACGATCGGGATTTTTGTTTCAGTGATAGCAAAATCAGGGTGTTCTGGTTGAAGATCTCCTGAATAGACGACACCTTCTCCTTCTTTACTTAAGGTGTAACGAACCGTACAGCTGGGGCATCCTTTCCCCTCACATTTGCATTCACTGCGAAAGGAGTGTATCTTCAAATCTGTTGGGATAGGAATTAATCCTAATCGCTGTGCGATAATTTCATCAAATAAGGGACTGGTGTTATCATAAATAATAGCATCATTAATAGCAAGTTTAGGGAGCTCGGAAAGCATCACGCGTCGTAATGAATTTACAAAGTACACATCGGTGTCTTCAATTTTGAATAATCCTTTGTTTCCTTTTAATTCGAGCGTTTTTACTTTCATGACCCCTCCCTAAATCCGTCGTCCTCGTTTTCCGCCTTTTGCTTTCGTCCCATCATGTGGATGAGGAGTAACGTCTTCAATCGTACCGATTTTCAGACCCGAACGTACCAATGAACGAATCGCGGTTTGTGCACCGCGGCCAGGTGTTCCGCCTTTTTTTCCTCCTTTTCCGCGGACACGTACGTTCACATAATCGAACCCTTTTTCAATCGCGGCATCAGCGACCACCTGCGCAACTTTCATAGCCACATACGGTGATCCTTCATCCTTTGCTGACTTGGTCACCATACCACCAGAGCATTTCGCGATGGTCTCTGCCCCGGTAAGATCAGTAAGGGTAATCACGATATTATTATAGGAAGAAAAAATATGAGCAACTCCTTTACGTCCCATTAGGCTCCCTCCTTCGTCTCCTTCTTTTTACTTTCCTTTGGTGTTTCATGTTTTTTTTCATGAGCGGTTTTTTCTGTTACTGGTTCTTTGGGTGTGTCAGGTTGTGTTTGTTCCTCTGGTGTTTCTTTCTTTGGTTCTGCTTTTTCTTCCTTCAGTACAGGTTTTGCTGGTTCTTCTGCTTTTAGTGGTTTTTCTACAGGAGTCTCTGGTTTTACCGCTGGTGCACCTTCGCCTCGGTACATATCTCGTTTCGGTCTGGCTGGATGAGAAATCTCATTCAGAGGTGATCGTAAGGTGTAGGTGATCAATCCTTCTTCGTCTTTGTGAACCATGTAGCCTGGAACCGTGATCTTCCGATCTCCGATACCGATATGCCCATGGTTGATGAGCTGTCGTGCCTGGTACGGTGTACTGGAAAAACCTTTCAAATACACGAGGGTCTGTAAGCGCCGTGAGAGAATCGCCTCGGTTTCTAAGGCGAGCACATCGTCAAGGGAGCATCCCATCGGAAGGACTCCCATCTTTGTCATATTCAGTAACAACTGTTCGCTTTCTTTTTTTGATTGAGGGGTGGCTGCGCCTACCTTTGCAAGCAATGCACGTGCTTGTGTTCTACGTTTCCGCAAAAAGGTTTTCGCCTTCCACACTTCTTTATGATTTTTTAACCCGTATTTTTTAATAAGTTCTCGTTCTGATTTGATACGATCCTCACGCCATGGATGCAACGGACCTTCGTATTTTTTCCCTGGAAACTTCTGACTGCCCATTTAGCTCACTCCTTTTTCTTCTCCTCTTTTCCGCCTTTCTCTGAAGCGGCTGCTGCTGGTGCTTCACGTCTCTTGGACACACCAAGGGCAAGTCCTTTCCGACCATTAGAGCTGCTACGCTGTCCACGGACTTTCAGGCCGATCTCATGACGGACTCCTTTGTACGAACGTATCATCTTCATCATATTGATATCATCACGTAAACGTGCGTCCACATCCATACTAATCAAATGATAACTCTGACCCGTGTAGCCATCACGCCTGCGGTTCAACATCCAGTTTGGCACAAGAGTATTTATCTGCTCGAGCACCTCTTTAATCTTCGTAATCTGTGCCTCGTTAAGCTTCCCGAATTTCAAGGTCCGGTCAAGACCAGCGGCATCAGCAACGAACACCGCCATATGCCGACCGATTCCTTTAATCTGCGTGAGACCCTGAACAACGGAATGTTCTCCATTGATATCGGTGTTGGCAACACGAACGATATAATTGAAATCTTTATCCTGTATTTTTTTGACTTGTTTTTCAGCATCCTGTTGAGATTGCCCTTTCCCCTGTTTTTCTTTTTTCTTTGAAAACTGTTTCTCCTTCGGAGCTTCAGGTGCTTCTGAGAGATTGTCTTCTGTCTCTTTTATTTTTTGAGCAGGTTCTTTGGTTGGTTTTTCAACAGGTTCATCCATTGGTTCTTCTTTTTCAGACAAGGTAATACCCCAAGTATATTATACAGTATTTCTCTTAAATTGCATCTTATATACTGTAAGAAAGTACTGCCAATAATAAAAGAACCTCTATATAAGCATTTAGGGCCTCTTTTTCGTCGTTTTTTCTTCTTAATAAGAAATCAAACTCTGGTTATGCACCGTAATTCATAAATGCACCTAACTGATGCTCGTATTGAGTGGTTCACACATGGGACACATAACCTGGATGAAAATCGAAGACATACTGACTGGTAAACAGACTGATACAATCGTCCATCTCCGAGGATGGATTTACCGAACACGAAGCAGTGGCAATATCGTGTTTATGACGATTCGTGACGTCACCGGTATCCTCCAAGCAACCGCGAAAAAAGGTAATCTTCCTGATCAAGAATTTGAGAATGCGAAAAAAGCACTCATTGAGTCCTCCCTTGAAATAACAGGGGTGGTGAAAGAGGATAAACGTGCACCTGGGGGGTACGAGTTACAAGTCACGAACGTGAGTATGGTGAATTTTGCTGAACCATTCCCCATCACGAAGGATCAAAGTCCTGAGTTTCTCATGGATCAACGACATGTCTGGATTCGTAGCCGGAAACTCACCTCAATTTTCAAAATACGTTCCACGGTGGTCGGAGCGATTCATTCGTTTTTCAGGGAACAAGGATTCTATGAGTTTGATGCACCAGTATTGCAACCGAATCAATGCGAAGGCGGCTCAACACTCTTCGAAGTAAAATACTATGAGGATAAGACCTATCTGTCACAATCCTGGCAGTTGTACGCAGAAGCAGGGATTTTTGCTTTAGAAAAAATCTACAATATGGGACCAACGTTCCGGGCGGAGCGATCGAAGACCTCACGGCATCTGTCTGAGTTCTGGATGGCAGAGATGGAAGCAGCATGGATGGACCTTGATGATGTCGTTGCTATCGCTAAAAAGGAAGTCAGCTACATTCTCAAAAAGGTTCTTGAGTGTAATCAGAAGGATTTGGAAATCCTTGAGCAAGATGTGAAAAAACTTGAGAAAATTTCTCACTCCTCATTTCCCACCATCACCTACACAGAGGCTTTGGATATCCTCAACAAAAAAGAAGGAATGAACATCGACTGGGGAAAAGATCTTCGGACGATTGAGGAAGATAAACTCATGAATCATTTTACAACACCGGTCGTTGTGACCCATTATCCTCTTGAGATCATGGCATTCTACAAACCACAAGATTCCAAGGATCCAAAAACCGCTCTGTGCTTTGA
>Ga0172362_10003755_pt1 | contig 13105 bp, 7 predicted proteins | sample LakKivs1_kivu2a2_FD_114534 | JGI IMG/M metagenome (GOLD analysis project Ga0172362, IMG submission 114534) | Sediment microbial communities from Lake Kivu, Rwanda - Sediment s1_kivu2a2 | ecosystem: Environmental > Aquatic > Freshwater > Lake > Sediment | place: Rwanda: Western Province, Lake...
CGGTGTTGCTCGCGGGGGCGCCGAGCGGCGTCCAGGTGGCGTCCGCCTCGGTCGCGTCGTTGCCGTCGAGGTCCGCCGCGCGGATCGCGGTGACCGGGCGTTCGAGCTCGTAGAAGTACTTCGACTCCCACGCGGCGATGCCGGCGTCGGCCATCGCGACGTTCACCAGCGCGAGCAGGCGCGAGGTGTCGACCAGATCGAGGTCCTGCGCCTGGGCGAGCTGCAGGGCGATCTGGTTGTAGAGCCGCGGCGGCGCGCACAGGCTCGGCGTGCCGTCGTAGGCCCAGTAGATGCCGGCGACGGTCTGGTCCGCGCTGCGGCTGGTCGGCGTCGTCACGCCGTCACCGCCGGCGGCCGCGACCTCGGCGAAGGCAGCGGCGTACTCCGCACTGTCCAGCGCGGGCGGCGGCGGCAGGCGAAACTGCGCTGCCGAGGCCATCACGAAGGGCGTGACCTCGGCCCAGCGCGCGCCGAGCGCGAGCGGGTGCAGGCTGACCGGGTCCTGCTGCCAGACCCCGGGGCCTTCGCCCGGGAAGTAGTCGACGCCGATGCGCGGCTCGGGATGGTCGGAGCCGTCGTCGGCGCGGATCTCCAGGATCGACTGCGCCGCCCGGCGTCCCAGGTCGATGCCGGCCTCCTTCTGCGCCGGTCGGTCCTCGACGTACGCGAGATCCTCCTCGAGCTGCGCCGCGAAGGAAGCGGCCTGGGACGGAAACAGCGCCGTCAGCGTGTCGGCCGCGGCCTGCGCGATCGCGGCCTTGAGCGACGTGTCGCCCGGCGCCGGCGGCAGGCCGGTGTAGCTCTGGTAGCGGCCCGCGATCGCGTTGACCGCCTCGAACACTGCGATGTGCACGATCGCCATCGCCCGGCTCGAGCGCGTCGGTCCGAGCTGCTCGCCGAAGACGCGCGCCTCGCCCGGCGCGACCGCGGTGTGATCGAGTCCGCTGGTGTCGATCGCGACGTGGTTCCAGTGCACGATCCACTCGACCGACGCCGGCGGAACCGGCGGCACGCCGCCGTCGCTGCCACCACCACCACAGCCGGCGAGCGCGATCAGTGCGACGAGCGCGACGAGCTTTGGAGCGAGGCGTGGGCGCATGGTGGATCTCCGCGGAGAGGCTTGCCGGCTCCCGGTCCACGGAAGGCGGGGAAGAACTCAGGCCGGCAAACTGACACGCCGCGGCGTGCACGGCAACTCCGAAAATCCTCGATCGTTCAGCCACTTGGCGCATCGCGGCCGTTGCCGAAACGCAGCGAGCCGCGCCGGGTGGTCCGGCGCGGCTCGCTGTCCGTCCGCGGAACGGACGGGGCCTGGTAAGCGGCCGGGGCCTACAGCACGAACTCGAGCTGCATGCGAACGTTGGCTTTGTCGCGCACGAGACCGATCTGGTAGCGGTACACGCCGCTGTTGATCGCCGTGTAGTCGACGATGAAGCGCCACGGATCGCGCACGAAGCGGATGCCCGGCTGGAAGACGAACATGCCCTGCCAGTCGTAGAACATGTTGAAGCCCGGCGTGACCTGCACGTTGTTGTCCGTGAACGGCGCCTTCACGTTGTAGGTCGTGTTGATCGCCAGCGTGTGCAGGAACGTGTCCTGCACGAGCGGGATGGTTCGCGTCGAGTTGTTCTGCTCCGGGACCGGCAGGGACTGGCCCACGCAGTCGCCCGGAGTGCACGAGAACTTGTAGTCGAAGATGTGCCGGTAGAAGAACTGCGTCGAGAAGAAGAACGACTGGTGCGGGTTCAGGAACCGGATGAACTGGTTCGAGTCCCAGCCGATCGCCATGTTGAAGGTGTCCTGGCGGCGGACGGTGCTCAGCTGGCCCGCGGACACGGGTCCGAGGAAGTCCGTCGCGAACTGCGTAGTGATGCCCTTGCCCGGGAACAGGGCCGCGACCGGACCGACGTAGAGCGCCTCGTCCTTGAAGTACGCGACCTCGGTGCGCAGCACGCTCTGCAGCGACGGCAGTGCCGTCGTCATCGAGGCGCCGTTCACCCACACCAGCGGGTAGGTCTGCACGGCGGTGATCGCGCTGATGCCCTGAACGTAGCCGTTGTCCGACGGGTCGGCGCGCTGGAAGCGCACGGCCGGGATGTCGAACATCGTCTGGTAGCTGGCCAGCGTGAAGGTCATGTCGGCCGCGTTGAACACGAAGCGCCCGCCGCCACGCGTGTTGTGCACGGAGACCGCCGGCGCCTCGAGGATCGACAGCGTCGCTCCCGTAGGCGCGCCCACGGGTGTCGCCCACGGCGAGCCGGTCGGCGCGCCCGGGATGCCGGCGACCGTGTTGTCCATCGCGGCGTAGGCCTCGACGAATGCCTGGTCCACCGGACCCAGCGAGCCGATGTTGTAGCTCACGCGCAGCATGTTGAGCGGCACGCGGCGCTCGTCGAGGTCGATGAAGAAGCCACCGAAGCTCGAGTCGGTCGGATTGATGTTGTCGAGCAGGCGGAAGACGTCGGTCTCGCCCCAGACCAGGTTCTGGCGCCCGAAGCGGACGAACACCGGTCCCTGCTCCCAGTCGACGAACGCCTGGAACAGCCGGTTCCGGTAGCTGGCGACGTTGCGCAGGCGATTGCGCGTGCGCTGCAGCCGGAAGGTCGCCGACTCGAGCGAGTAGCCGCCCTGAAGGAGCGCCTGCTCGATCTCCTGCCGCGACTCGAGGTTGTTCTTGTAGGCGCTCGGGCCGAAGTCGTAGATGCCCTCGTACTCGCCGCGGTACGAGAGGTTGTACTTGAAGGCGGTGACGTTCTTCGGCAGCACGTCGCTCCACCAGTCGAGCAGGTCGTGGTTCCACCGGAGCTCGAGGAAGTAGCGGTTCTGGATCAGGTTGCCCGCGCCGGAATAGGGAAACGTCCCGCCGAAGATGCAGTTGTCTCCGTTGGGCTGGGCCACGCACGCCGGCGGCTGGATGCCGGGGCGCGTCGATTGCTTCGACACCGTGCCGATACGTGCGTTCACGTACGCGCGAACGTTCAGGTTGATGGTCCCTTCCTCGTTCAGCGGGATCGCCCCCGCACGTCCGGCTGTGCCGAGCATGGCGAGGACCGCCAACAAGAACGAGATCCGCTTCGATTGCGCCATCGTCACCCCTCCTTGGTTCAACGATGCATCCGCTGTCGTCCGCCGTCGCGGGCGCGCCCTTAGAGCACGAGCGTGGAAAAGGGGCGAGCGCTCGCGCCCACTTTCTCACACTTGTTGCAAGGGTGCGCCCGACCGCGCTCGCGCCGCGTTGCGTCGCAGTCCGCGGCCGGGTAGCCGTGCTGCGTGCTCGGACCGTCGGGATACCGCGCCGGCTCGCCGTTCCTGCGACCGGCAGGCCGCCCCGGCGTGTCGCAGGTCCTGGACGGCGAGCTGCTGGTCGGCGAGTACCCCACACCCGACGACGCGACGTGGCTGCGCGACGAGCACGGCATCACGGCGGTGGTCTGCCTGCAGGACGAGTTCGACCTCGCCGCGAAGGGTCTCGTGCTGGCGGAGCTCGAGACCGCGTATGCCGTGGCGGGGGTCGCGTTCCACCATCACCCGGTCGCCGACGGCGACGCGGCGCTGCTCGCCGCCCGCCTGCCGGGGATCCTCGCGGAGATCGCGGCGGCAGTCGCTGCCCGCGGCCGCGTCTACGTTCACTGCAACGCGGGGTTCAACCGTGCGCCGACGGTCGCGATCGCGTTCCTGCGCGCGCATCGCGGACTCGCCGACGCGGAGGCCTGGGCGCACGTCAAGCAACGTCGAGCGTGTGTGCCGTACCGCCGCGCGCTCGCGCTGCACTTCGGCGACCCCGCGCAGCAGTGACGGCGGCCGCGCGCGCGACGCGGTCACCGGAGGGTGTTCACGGCTCCGCCTCGCCGCAGCGGCCACCCGTCCTCGGCCCCACCTCGCCGCAGCGGCGCCCGTCCGCGGCCTGCCGCTCGCGCGCGTGTGCTGATGCTGAAGGCCGGGCCGAGCGCGCCCGGGGCGCCGCACGACCGGGACCGCGACGCGGCGCGAGATCGCGCGTGTTCCGCCTGGTCGCCGTGACCGCTGCCGCCCGTTAGGGTGGCTGCATGGCCACCCGGACCGAGAGCGACAGCCTGGGGCCGATCGAGGTCCCGTCCGACGCGTACTACGGCGCCCAGACCCGGCGCGCGGTCGAGAACTTCCCGGTCTCGGGGCGTGGCTTCCCGCGCCGTTTCGTCGCGGCGCTGGGCCTCGTGAAGTGGGCCGCAGCGCAGGAGAACGCGGCCCGGGGGGATCTGCCGCGCGAGATCGCCGACGCGATCGCAAGCGCCGCCGGGGAGGTCATCGACGGACGCTTCGACCGCGACTTCGTGGTCGACGTCTTCCAGACCGGATCGGGTACCTCGACCAACATGAACGCGAACGAGGTGATCGCGAACCGCGCGATCGAGCTGCTCGGCGGCGTCGTCGGCAGCAAGAGCCCCGTGCACCCGAACGACCACGTCAACGCCGGACAGTCGTCGAACGACGTGATCCCGACGGCGCTGCATCTGGCGGCGCTGCTCGCGCTGCGCGACGATCTGGTGCCCGCCCTCGACGCGCTGCACGCGAGCCTCGCGCGCCAGGCGGTCGCGTTCGCGTCGCTCGTCAAGACGGGCCGCACGCACCTGATGGACGCGGCTCCGGTCACCCTCGGGCAGGAGCTCGGCGGCTACGCGGCGCAGGTCGCGCACGGGATCCGTCGGGTGCGCGAGGCGATGCCCGCCCTGGCCGAGCTGCCGCTCGGCGGCACCGCGGTCGGCACCGGCCTCAACGCGCCGCCGGGCTACGCGGCCGCGATCATCGCGCGCATCGCGTCGCGCACCGGCCTCGAGCTGCGCGAGGCGGCGGATCACTTCGAGGCGCAGGGCGCGCGCGACGCCTGCGTGCACGCGAGCGCTGCGCTACGCACGGTCGCGGTGAGCCTGATGAAGATCGCCAACGATCTTCGCTGGCTCGCCTCGGGGCCGCGCGCGGGGCTCGCCGAGATCCGGCTGCCGTCGCTGCAGCCCGGGTCGTCGATCATGCCCGGCAAGGTGAACCCGGTCATTCCGGAGATGGTGCGTCAGGTCGCGGCGCAGGTGATGGGCAACGACGTCGCGGTTTCCATCGGCGGCGCGCTCGGCGACTTCGAGCTGAACGTCATGGTGCCGCTGATCGCGCGTAACCTGCTGGAGTCGATCGAGCTGCTGTCGCGGGCGAGCCGGCTGCTCGCGGAGCGCTGCGTGGACGGCATAGAGCCGGACGTCGCGAAGCTCGCACGCGACGCCGAGATGAACCTCCAGATCGGTGCCGCACTCAACACGGTGATCGGCTACGACCGCGCCGGCGCGATCGTCAAGCAGGCCGCCGCGACGGGACGCTCGATCCGTGCGGTCGCGGAGGAGGAGGGCGTGCTGTCGCCGGACGAGCTCGCGCGCGTGCTCGATCCGCTGCGGCTCACTCGCGGCGGTACGGTTTAGTTCCACGAGGGGGTGTCGCCGCGTGGGGGTTGTCGCCACGAGGGGGCACGCGCCCCCTCGCCCCACGCGGCGAAGCCGCGCGGGGCCCCACTCCCCGCGGTCGCTTCGCTCCGTGCTCGCGTGCGGCTCGCGTGCGGGACGGGAGATGGTGGCGGGACGGTGCCGTGCGGTTGCTGACGCTCGGTCGCGCGTGGCGGGCGCGGCGTGTGGATGCCTCAGCGCCGCACGATGCGGAAGGTCGGCTGCGGCTGCGCGAAGCCCTTGAGCGTCAGCTCGCCGACCGACTCGAGCGGGAACTCCTCGCGCAGCTCGGCGCAAGATCGGGCGGTGATCAGGATCTCGCCGCCGGCGGCGGCGTCGCTGAGGCGCGACGCCAGGTTCGTCACGTTGCCGATGACGCCGTAGTCGCGTCGCCCCTCGTAGCCGACGAAGCCCACGGTCGCGTACCCGGTGTCGATGCCGAACCCGGCGTCGATCGGGTAGCCCCTGCGCAGCCAGCCCTCGCGCAGGCGCTGCACGTCGGCGCACATCGCGAGCGTCATCCGGACGGCCCGATCGGTGTGATCCGGCTGGTCGACCGGATCGTTGAAGAAGACGATGAAGCCGTCGCCGGCGAAGTGCTCGAGCGTCCCCCCGTACTCGGCGATCCGCCGGCCCATCGCGGTGTGGTACTCGTCGAGCGTTCCCGTGACGTCCTCGGGTTCGTGCGTCTCGGAGAACGACGTGAAGCCGCGCAGGTCGGCGAACACGACGGTGACCACCTTGCGCTGGCTCCGGAGCTCGGACGCGCCGCCGCGCGCCATGACCTGGTCGATCACCTGCGGCGGGAAGAAGCGCTTCAGGTCCGCGAACTCGAGCTCGCGGGCACGGAGCCGCTCGGTCGCCTCGACCCGCAGCAGAGCCTGGCCTGCCTGCTGCGCTGCCGTCGAGAGCGCGTGGATCTCCGCCTCCTGAAAGACGTCGCCCGACGTGCGCGTCCCGATCGCCAGCCCACCGACCACGCGGCCATCCTCGACGATCGGCAGCAGCAGCTCCGCGCGCAGCCGGTCGAAGCCGGCGTGGCACTCGAGCTTGATGTTCGAGTAGGTCGGCTCGACGGCGATGCGCTCGCGCACGATCTCCTTGCGCGTCGTGCGCAGCAGCTGCACCAGCGGCTCGCCTTCGAGCGGCGTCGCGCCGTACACCGCCACGCCGTCGCTCGTCCGCACGTGCTCCACTCCGCCGGGCGTGCGCGGCAAGAGGAACGCGACGCTGCTGCGCGCGTCGCAGAGCAGGACCGGCGCCTGCGACAGCGCGTCGAGCACCTCGTCGGCCGTGGCACAGGTGGCGAAGTCGTTGCCGATCTCGCGTAGCAGCTCGGGGAAGCGCGCCCGCTGCGGGTAGAGCTTGCGGTCGAGCCACGCGTCGAAGCGCGGCCACAGGTAGAGCAGCGGCAGCAGCAGGGCAGCGACGGCGTAGGGACGTACCGACACGAGCGCGATCGCGAGCACCGTGAGGACGCCGACCACGGTCGCGTAGATCAGGGCGCGTCGCACCGTGATGCGCGTGTTGAGGAGCTCCTGGGTGAGCGTCACCCGGGCGAGAGCCAGCGCGAAGATGCCGAGCGCCCAGTGGGCGAAGCGCGGGTCGATCGCGAGCGTCCCGAACACCTGCTGCGCGAACTGCGTGAGCGCGATCGGCGTGAAGCCGAGCACGGTCCCGGCAACCAGGATGCGTGCCCGCAGGGTCACCAGGCGGTCCCGGCGACGTGCCGCGTGCTGCACGCAGCGGGCGACGAACAGCAGCATCGACACGAACAGCACGGTCGAGGAGAACCCGCGGCTGTAGGCGAACAGGCCGGTGAAACCCTGGCGCCACGCTTCGATGTTCACCATCCCCTGCACGATGCCGGCGCCGTAGATCGCGCGGAGCACGCCGCGGCCCCGGAGCAGCAGGCGGTGTGGCGCCGGGTACGCGAGCGCCATGTGGAACGGGACGTAGCAGGTGACGCCGATCATGAACCGGAAGTACACCGACGCGACGAGGTTCCGCTCGCCGTCGATCGGGACGAACGAGGTCAGCATCGTGCCGCCGGTGAAGCTCGCGAGCGACAGCAGCGCCCAGCTTTCGATCTCCCACGGCCGCAGCAGGAATACCGTCAGCCCGATCGCAAAGGTCAGGATGCCGACGAGGTCGGAGCCGCCCTCGGTGAAGAGAGCGTCGTGCCACGTCCACGCGCGCACGGGCAGCTGGATCTCGCGCACGGTCGCGTCGGGGCGCTCGAGCCGCAGGACGTTGGTCGCGCCGAGCGTCCAGTCGAGCCCGCGCAGCTGCTCGGTGCAGGCATCGAGGCGCGTGACCTCGATCCCGTTCACCGCGAGCGCACGTCCCCCGCCGCGGACCCCGGCGTCGGATGCGTCGTCGCGCGTCGGCGACACGACGCCGCCATCGGCGATGAAGCCGACGTCGGGCGCGCCGACGCGTTCGAACTTGTCCTCGATCGTCAGGACGAGGCCGACGACGAAGAGGCCGAGGAGCAACAGGACGAGGCCCTTCTGGCCAGGGGTCCCGGCGTCGAAGCGGGCGCGCGGGCTTTCCGGTGCGCGTCCTCGGGCGACCGCGCGCAGGCGGGCCCCTGGACGCACCCGCGCGGACGGCAAGGGGGTGGTCGCGCCACGGGCAACGGGAGTTGCGGGCGAAGCCATCGCACCGCCTTGCTTAGCATGCGCCGCACGCCGAGGCGCGCAGGGCCGCGTCGAGCGCACCGCAGCAAGGCCGCTGCGGCGCGCTCTCCCGGGCCGGTGGCCGCGCGTCGGTCAGCGGCTCGCCGACGCGTCGAGCGCCTTCGCCTTGGCGAGCTGCTCGTCGGCCTCGGCCGTCCTGCCGAGCCGGCGCTGCACCGTGCCGAGCGCGCGGTGGACCGAGGCGCTCGGCTTGATCGCCAGCGACCTTCTGTACGCGTCCTCGGCCTCGGCGAGATCGCCCCGACGCGCGAGTCCGTCGGCGAGGTTGTTGTACGCCGGCGCGTAGCCGGGGTCGATCTCGATGGCCTTGCGGTACTCGGCGAACGCCTCGTCCGTGCGGTCCTGGCGCGCGAGCACGTAGCCGAGGCCGTTGTGCGTTTCGGCGGTCGGGCGTCCCGGCAGTGCTCGACGGTAGTGGGTCTCGGCATCCGCCAGCCTGCCGAGCTGGATCGCCGCGACGGCAAGGTTCAGGTGGGCGGGCGGACATTCCGGGTCGAGCGCGAGCGCGTTGCGGTACGCGGCGAGCGCCTCCTGCGGCTTGCCGAGGCGTGCCATGGTGAAGCCGTAGTCGCTCCAGATCTCGGCCTTGGGTGCGATGTCGAGCGAGCTCCGGAAGTGGCTCGCGGCCTCGTCGAGCCGTCCCAGCTCGACCAGTGCCAGCGCGAGGTTGTTGTGCGCTTTCGCGTGGCCGGGCTCGGCTGCGACCGCGCGCTGGTACTCGGCGACCGCGTCGGCGCTGCGTCCCTCCTGGAAGAGCGTCCAGCCGAGCGCGTTCAGGATCTCGGGGTCGTTCGGCGCCAGCTCGAGCCCGCGGCGGAACGCCCGCTCGGCGCCGGCGTGGTCGCCGGTGCGCTCGTTCGCGATGCCCGCGCGCAGAAACGAGTAGGGATCGAGGAACTGCTCCTTGATCTCGGCGATCGCGTCGCCCGGCAGCCGCACGAACTCGGGGATGTTCGCTGCACGGTCGGGCGACGTGAAGCGCTCGAGCAGCACCGGCGGGCTGTCGTTGCCGTTCTCGTCGATGTGGGTGAGGAAGAGCTGCGTGTAGGGGCCGTTGACCTTGGACGAGAACACGAGCCAGCGGCTGTTCGACGACCAGCTGTGCCACGAGTTCATGCGCGGCGTGTTGTACGTGAGCCGGCGCGCCGCGCCGCCCTTCGCCGGCACGATCCACAGCTCGCTGTCGGCCTGCAGCAGCATGTAGCTCTGCGACCTGGTGAACACGATCCACTTGCCGTCGGGTGAGTACTTCGGGAAGTAGTTGCTCATCCCGTCGTTCGCGGCACCCTCGAGCGGCACGGCCTTGCCGCCTTTCCCGCCGTTGAACGGGATCCGGTAGAGGTCGTAACGGAACGGCTGCTTGTCGACGGTGAACTCGGGCACGTCCTTCGCGTCGAGCAGCGCACCGTTCATCTGCTCGATGCGGTCGACGTGGTGCGCCTTGGCGCGCGCGAACACGATCTCCTTGCCGTCGGGGCTCCACACCGCGTTGGTCTGGACGTACTGCGGGTCGTCGGCGCCGGGCAGCGGTGCGAACGTCTTCGTCTCGCGGTCGTAGACCACGAGGATGCCCTTGATGGGGAAGAAGAGCTGCGAGATCATCAGGTCGGGGATGGCGACGAACACCGAGCGGTCCTTGACGGTGCTGACCACGTAGCGGCCGGTCGGCGACACGCGTGACAGGAGCCCGAACGTGGGCTGCCCGTCCTCGCGCATGTAGTCGGACCACGTGATGATCCGCTCGTCGCTCATCGCCATGTTCTTCGCGACCGGGAGGATGCCGTAGCCGCCCTTGTCGTTGCCGTAGTCGACGTCGAGCCCGAGCACGCTGCCGTCGTCGGCGAACGAGTGGCAGTTGCCGCACACGGGCAGGTTCGAGAGCACGATCGGCGGACCGTTCTCCTGGTCGATGGTGCCGTAGCGCCAGCGGATCTTCGCCGGGTCCTGCACGGCCTTGAGGAACGGCAGCGGCACCTCGCGGTAGAAGAGCGAGTCGCCGACGGGATCCCGCGAGGTGCGGATGCGCACCGTGGCCGACGCGAGCGTCGCGGGCGGCCCCGCGGTCGTGAGAGCGGCGACGCTCACCTCGGCGTCGCGCTCGCGGCTCTTCTCCTTGATCCCCCGCCAGACGTCCTCCGGCGGCCGCCAGCGCGGCGCGTCGACCGTGTCGCGTGCGATCTCGGCACCGCCCGCGTCGCGCACGACCACGCTCCAGCGACCGGCCGCGCCGCTCGCGTCCTCCCAGGTGAAGGTGGGGGCGACGATCTCCGGTGGGAAGATCGTCCCGTTCGCTGGGTAGGTGATCCGCAGCGGCGCTGCAGATGCCTCGGCGGACCGCGCGAGCTGGGCGAGCAGCAGGCCGGCGACGAGTGTCGCGTGCAGGGCTGCCGCGCCGGCGCGGAAGCGACGAGGCCGCGGCATCGGTCGTCCGCAGTGGTCTCGCTCGCCACGAAGAATCCACCGGCAAAAGCGCGTCATCGGTCGATCTCTACGCCCCCGGCGTGACCGGCGGAAGCGTCGCCGCGGCTTCGGTCCTGCAGCGGAGCCCGGGCACGCCGGCACGGTGCCGCCGCGGTGGCTGCGAAGCGGTGCAGGACGGTCGCGCGGTCGCTCGCGCGCACCACATCGTCAGCTTTCGGGCGAAGTTCCGATCCCGTGCCGAGCGCGACCGCCCGGCACCGTCAGCACTCGGGCAGCTCGGGCGACAGCACCACCCTGTTGGCGACGTTGCCGCTCGCACAGTTGTTCGAGCCGCCGAGTCCGAGCAGGTCGCCGGCGAGCGGGGCAAACGGTCCGGACGGCGGGTTCGATCCGTTGCCGGTGACCTGGTTGTCGATGATGCGATTGTCGTCCGGCGAGGTGTCCGCGTAGAAGGGCGGGTTGTTCTCGCAGCTGTTCGCCGTCCCGTCGACCGCGATGCAGTAGTCGATCAGGGCGATGCCGAAGAAGTTGTTGCTCTCGATCACGTTGTCGCGGATGTCGACGTCGTCGACGCCCAGGACCAGGACGCCGCCGCCCGGCGGCAGCTCGCCGACCAGACCGCCGGTCACCGGGTTCGGCAGGTTGTTGTTCTCGATCCGATTGTTGACCAGCGTCCAGTTACGGAACGGCGTCGGCGGCCAGTCGGACGGCGGCAATCCGGCGCCCGACGGGTGGTACAACCCGACGCCGATCACGTTGTCGTGAACGTAGTTGCCTTCCATGTGGACGTCGTTCGAGATCGTGACCTCGAGGCCGGTCGGGCTGTTGTAGACCTCGTTGTCGATGACGCGGACGTTCTCGGCGGCCTCGACCCACAGGGCCGCGTCGAGCGAGCCGTAGGCGACGTTGTTCTTCACCTCGCCGTTCGCGGACAGCGTCGGCCAGATGCCGTTCTCGAGGTTGTTGATCGACTCGTTGTTCTCGATGTTGAAGTTCTGGACGTAGCGCAGCCAGATGCCGTTGTTCGAGAACCCCTCGACGGTGAAGCCGACGATCTCGACGCCGTCGACGTCCGGATCCCCGTTGTTCGCCGGCTCGACGAGGATGCCGTGCCGCTGGCTGCCGCTGGGCAGGATGCGTACCCGCTCGTCGGGCGGGTTGCTCTCGGCGATGAGCTTCAGCGGCTTGGTGATGCGGACGGCCGCCCGGCCGCCGTGCGACTCGGTGTAGTCGCCGGGCCGCACGCGGATCGTGTCTCCGGGAGCTGCGGCGTCGATCGCCGCCTGGATCGACTCGCCCGGGTTGACCACCGTTCCAGAACCCCCGGAACCGCCGTCGCTGCACCCTGCCGCGAGCAGGAGCGCGGCACTCAAGATCATCGACGCTGAACGCATGGACGGTTCCTTCCGCGCGCGGCGACCACGAGCAGCGCGCCGCGAGTTGTCGGGCCTATACGGCTCTGCCGATCGAGGTGTCAAGGAGAGCAACCCGTGGGCGCCGGCTCAGTTGTTCGCCGCACCCTCGACGATCCACCTCCGGACCGCCTCGATCTGCTCCGCCGGCAGCGGCGAGCCGTTGTACGGCATGATCTCGCCCGCACCGGTGCCGTCGAGCTTCTTGTAGAGGAAGCTCGCGTCGGGGAGGAACGGCGTGATGAAGGGACCCTGCATGCCGTTCACGCCGTTGGACTCGACGAGGAACGTGTTCTCGTACGACACCGCGGTCGACAGGACGACGTACTGCGCGCCGCCCCCGTGGCAGACGGCGCTGGTCGCGCACGAGACGTTGTAGATCGGCTGCACGTTGCCCGCGTAGGTCGATGCCGTGTTCGTCGGCAGGAGGAACGATCCCGGGATCGGCCCGACGTCGCTCGCCGCGCTCCACGCGCCGGGGTCGCACGGCGCCGTCGCGCACGGCCCCGAGGCACGGCAGCTCAGGTAGTACTGCGCGTCCACCGGGTTGGGCGCCTGCTCGACCCGGGTGATGTCGCACGTGAGGAAGGTCGGCGCGCCGCCGCTGATCGGGAAGACGTTGCCGGTCACCGTCTTGTCGTCGAGGTTGTAGGTGATCGCCCAGCGCTCGTTGCCGACGTCCTTGCTGATGAAGTACCGGTTCGACCGCGGCGCCAGCTGGATGCCCGACTCGCGTTGCGCGTGCGCGGTGAGCGGCAGGGCGAGGACGACGCCGGCGAGCAGGGCCGTCGCACGTGCGATGCGCGTTCCGGGGAAACGATGGGCCTGCCGCATGAAGTCCTCTCCTCGTCCTTGCCGGAGGCCCGCTCGAGAACGAAGCGGCGCCGCCGGTCCCTCGCCGGGCCGTGATGGACCCGCCCCCTCGATCCTCCCCCCCGATGACGAAAGTCGCAAGACACCTTCGGCGCGCATCGGCTGGTCCGGGGTGCGCGTCGCGGCTGCCCCGTTCGCGGGGCCGCGGGCGCGCGGGGCCGCCGGTCGCCACACGACGAGCCGCGCGCAGTTTCCTCGTTGACATTCTCTCCCGAGCCGGGAATCCGTGTCACAG
>Ga0172362_10003756_pt1 | contig 13105 bp, 11 predicted proteins | sample LakKivs1_kivu2a2_FD_114534 | JGI IMG/M metagenome (GOLD analysis project Ga0172362, IMG submission 114534) | Sediment microbial communities from Lake Kivu, Rwanda - Sediment s1_kivu2a2 | ecosystem: Environmental > Aquatic > Freshwater > Lake > Sediment | place: Rwanda: Western Province, Lake...
AGTCTCAGGCGCCGGCGCCCTCGGCGACGACGAACGCCACGGCGAGGTTCGCCGCGTGGGTGAGCGACAGCGACCAGCGCACGATCCCCAGACGGCGTGCCGTCTCCGCAGCGGCTCCGGACAGCACCAGGTGCGGTGCCGCCCCGCGCGCGCGGACGACCTCGATCTCGTGCCAGGCCGCGTGCCGGCCCCAGCCGACGCCCAGCGCCTTCATCACGGCCTCCTTCGCCGCGAAGCGCGCCGCGTAGCTCTGGGCGCGACCGCGGCCGCGCGACTCGCAGTAGCGCTGCTCGCCCTCGGTGTAGACACGCGTACGGAAGCGCTCGCCGTGGCGCGCGGCCAGCGCCCGCTCGATGCGGTCGATCTCGGCGAGGTCCACGCCGGTTCCGATCACCACGGACAGCCGTCCCTCAGCACGCGTTGCAGCTGTGGCAGGTCGCGACGTCGCACGGCGGCGTCTCGCGCTCGAGCAGCGCCTTGCGCCACTCGACGAGCAGGTACCGCTTGTCGACGTGGTGGTCGATGAAGTCCCACGGTAGCCACTCGTCGGGCTCGTAGCGCCGGTGGACGAACTCGTCCGGCGACGGGCAGCCGTCCATGCCCCCAGCACGCACCGCCTCCTGCACGACCGGCCAGAACGCACCGCCGCGCTCGTGGACCTTCACCAGCAGCGGCGCCACGCGGCGATCGCCGCGCGACAGCAAGGTCTGCCAGTACGCCTCGCGCGGCGATTCGACGTCGAGCGACGCCCCCGGGATGCGCTGGACCGCGCGGCGCAGGAGTTGCGCGCGCTCGCGCAGGGTCTTGAGATCGAGCATCGGCTCCCACTGCAGCGGCGTCCACGGCTTCGGGACGAAGGGATTGATCGACAGCGTGATGCGGCCCACGCCGCGTGCGAGGCGCGCACGGATCTTCGCCGCCAGATCCGCGATCGCCAGCACGTCGTGGTCGGTCTCGGTCGGCAGCCCGATCATCGAGTAGAGCTTGAGCGCCGACACGCCGCCCGCCGCGAGCAGCTCGGCCGCGCGCAGGATCTCGTCCTCGGTCAGGTTCTTGTTGATCACGCGCCGCATGCGCTCGGAGCCGGCCTCGGGCGCCACCGTGACCGAGCGCGTGGCGTTGCCGCCGAGCGCTGCCGCCAGCTCGGGACCGATCAGGTCGGCCTTCAGCGACGAGGGTGACGCCCGCCCGCCGCGCTCGGCGACCTCGCGGCACAGCGCGGCAATGCCCGGCTGGCTCGCCATCTCGGCGCCGACCAGCCCGACGGTCTTGCGGTGCTCGAGCGCCGTGCCGAGAACGTCGTCGCGCAGCGAGCGCGCGCTGCGGTGGCGCACCGGGCGGTACATGAAGCCGGCCGCGCAGAAGCGGCAGCCCCACTCGCAGCCGCGGCTCGCCTCGACCAGGAACATGTCACCGAAGACGGCATCGGGTGCGAGGATCTGCGATCGTGTCGGCGCCTCGTCGAGGCGCGCGACGTACCGCCGGCGCACGCGCGGCGCCGCGGCGTCGACCTGCGCGAAGCCACCGCGCTCTCCCGGCAGGTAGGCGCCCTCGATCGCGGCCGACGCGGACAGCAGCTCGGCGCGTCGGCCGCCGGCGCGCCGAGCTGAGCGGAGCGCATCGAGCCACTCCGGCACCATCTCCTCGCCCTCGCCGATCAGGAACAGATCGACGAACTCGGCGATGGGCTCGGGGTTCAGGAAGGTCGCCGGACCGCCGACGACGATCAGCGGATCGTGCCCGGTCCGCCGCTCGCGGTACAGCGGCAGCCCTGCGCCGGCGAGGACGTCGAGCAGGTGGACGTAGTCGGTCTCGAACGAGATCGAGAACGCGACCACGTCGAACGACGACAGCGGTCGTCCGGTCTCGAGCGAGCGCAGGCGCTCGTACGGCGGCTCGTCGGGCAGGAAGGCGCGCTCGACCTGCACGCCCGCACGGACCAGGATCCCGTAGATCGCCTGGAAGCCCAGGTTCGCCATGCCGACGGGATAGGTGTTCGCGTAGGCCAGGCAGACACTCAGGTCCGAGCCCTTCGCGGGGCGCGGTACCAGGTGCACCTCGGCCGCGAGACGCTCGCGGTCGCGCGATTCCTGCGCCCGTGACATCCCCGCCGACGGTAGCGGCCGCGAGGGCAGGCAACAACACGACGAAGGGGGCGGCAGACCTCGCGGCCTGCCGCCCCCTTCGTACGCCGGTCAACGCTTCAGGATGCCGTCGGACGACGCGCTGCGCGGGCGTCGTCCTTCGTAGCTGGCCGAGCCGGTGCCGACGTCGGATGGAACGCCCTGCCGGTTCCAGCCTTCGTGCTCGGCGAAGCCGGTGCGGACGTCAGTCGGCCTGCTTGCGGAGAAACGTGGGAACGTCGTACTCCGACTCGTCGTCGACGATGCTGCCTCCCCGAGCGGTGGGGTCTTCGCTCTGCTCCTCGCCGCGTCGCCGATGCCACACCGGATTCTCGCCGTCGTCGACGATGAGTCCCATCTTGACCACGCGCCGGGTGCCGGTATCGCGCACGGGCTCGCGCACCGGCTCACGAACCGGCTCGCGCATCACGGACCGCGGCGGGGGCGCCGACGAGATCGGCGTCGGCGAGATCGATCGCCGGTCGTACGCCGACTGCGGCTGTGCAGCGTGCTGGTGCGATGCGAAGCTGTCCGCGTGCGGCGGGAGCGCGGCACGCTCGGGCTCGCCGAAGCCGGTTGCGATCACCGTGATGCGGATCGCGTCGCCCATCGACTCGTCGATCACCGCACCGAAGATGATGTTCGCGTCGTCGTGGGCCTCTTCCTGGATCAGCGTCGCGGCCTCGTTGACCTCGTGCAGCGTGAGGTCGGCGCCGCCCGTGATGTTGATCAGCACGCCGCGCGCGCCCTGGATCGAGAGGTCGTCGAGCAGCGGCGACGAGATCGCCCGCTGCGCGGCCTCGATGGCGCGATTCTCGCCCTCGGCGAGGGCCGCGCCCATCATCGCCATCCCCATCTCGCTCATGATCGTGCGCACGTCGGCGAAATCGAGGTTGATCAGACCGTGCACGGTGATGAGGTCGGAGATGCCGCGGACGGCCTGCAGGAGCACGTCGTCGGCCTTCTTGAAGGTCTCCATGATCGGCATGTTCCGGCCGGAGACCGAGAGCAGGCGCTGGTTGGGGATGGTGATCAGGGTGTCGACGCTCTGCTTGAGCTCCTTGATCCCCTCCTCCGCCTGTCGCATGCGGCGCTTGCCCTCGAAGTGGAAGGGCTTGGTGACCACGCCGACGGTGAGCGCACCGAGCTCGCGCGCCACCTGCGCGATGACCGGCGCGCCACCGGTGCCGGTGCCGCCGCCCATGCCGGCGGTGACGAACACCATGTCCGCTCCGTTGACCAGGTCGCGCAGGTACTCGATGTCGGAGCTCGCAGCCTCGCGACCGACCGCGGGGTTGGCTCCGGCGCCCAGCCCCTTGGTGAGGCCGGTACCGAGCTGGACTTTCACCGTCGCGAGATTCGCGGCGAGCGCCTGAGCGTCGGTGTTGGCAACGATGAAGTCCACGCCGGGCATGCCGGCCTGGATCATCGTGTTGACGGCGTTACCGCCACCTCCCCCCACACCGATGACCTTGATGCGTGCGCCTTCGTGCTCCCCACCCGTCAGCTCGATCATCAGCCAACCTCCAATTCACATTCGCCCCCGCCAGGTGCCCGGCCGGCTCTGCCGACCGCGCTCCTCCGGTGGGCCTCGTCGCTCGCTTCGTACACCGGAACGCCTGCCCCGTTCCGTCCCCCTGAGACTATCGAACTCGCGGGCTCATCGCCCGTTTCCTCTCAAATCGGAGGCCTGCGCTCAACCTCAAAAGAACTCGCGCAGCCAGTCGCCCATACGATGCTTGACCTTCGAAAACACGCCCTGCGAGCCGGCACCAGCCGCCGCTGCGGCGACGAGATCCTGCGGCGGTGCATGGGCCCCAAGAAGCAGACCGACTCCGGTCGCGTACCCCGGCCCGCTGACGATGTCGGCAAGCCCGCCACCAGCCTGCGACGGAGCCCCGATTCGGACCGGCAGGTGAAACACCCGCTCGGCGAGACCGACGATGCCGTCGAGGCTCGCCGTCCCTCCGGTCAGAACGACGCCCGAAGACAGGAGGTTCTCGACACCGGCGCGGGACGCCTCCTGCGAGACGAGACCCAGGATCTCCTCGACCCGCGGCTCGATGATCTCGGCGAGGATCTGCCGGGCGAGGACCCTCGGTCCGCGTCCGCCGACGCTCGGCACCTCGATCATGTCGTCGTTGCCGACCGAGCTCGCGAGCGCGCAGCCGAAGCGCTGCTTGAGCTTCTCCGCCTCCTGCGGCGGCGTACGCAACCCCGCCGCGATGTCGTTGGTCAGGTGGCTGCCGCCGAGCCCCAGGACGGCGGTATGGCGCACCGCGCCGCCGTGGTAGACGACGAGGTCGGTCGTACCGCCCCCGATGTCGATCATGGCGACACCGAGGTCACGCTCCTCCTCCGTCAGGACCGCATGCGCCGACGCGAGCGGCCCCAGCACCACCTGGGAGACCTCGAGACCGCTGCGCTCGCAGCACTTCACGACGTTCTGCACCGCGGCCGTCGCCGCGGTCAGGACGTGGACACGGGCCTCGAGTCGGACCCCGGCCATCCCCTGCGGCTGCTTGATGCCGTCCTGGTCGTCGATGATGTACTCCTGCGGTACGACGTGCAGGACTTGCCGGTCCATCGGCAGCGCGACCGCCTTGGCCGCATCGAGCACGAGCTCGATGTCGGCCGGGCAAACCTCGCGCCCCTTGATCGGGACCATGCCGTGGCTGTTGAAGCCCCGGACGTGGCTGCCGCTCGCGCTGACCACCACGCTGTGGATCTCGCAGTCGGCCATCATCTCGGCCTCGCGCACGGCGCGCTGAATGCCGTGCACGGTCGAGTCGATGTTGACCACGACGCCGCGCTTGAGCCCCTGCGACGGGGCCGTGCCGAGGCCGATGACGTGCGGACCGTCGTCCTGCATGGCCGCAACCAGCACGGAGGTCTTGTGCGTACCGAGGTCGAGGCCGACGTGGATCGCTTGCTTGCGGGCCATCGTGCTCAGCTCACCCCCTGCGACGGCACCCAGCGTGCCACCACGGTGCGCGGGTCGCTGACGTCGACGCTGCCCGCCAGCCGGCCCACGGCTACCTCCTCCGACACATCCGCTCCGGAGACTCCGGACATCGTCGAGGATGCGTGCGACAGCACGCGGCGGAGCGCGTAGATCTTGTCGCGCCAGTCCCCCCAGCCGAGCCGCATCGCGAGGCGGCCGTCCTCGCTGAAGGCCTCGACCGCCGGGCGCTCCTGCCCGGGCCGGAGCACGACCTCGGAGATACGGATGCCGGCGGCGCCGGTCTCGAAGAGATGGGCCACGCGCACCGCCTCACGCAGCTCCCGCGGCAGCGGCAGCTCGGGCTGCGCACGCTCGGGGTGCGCGTCGCGCCAGGTCTCGGCATCGACGCTCACGATCGGCAGCTCGCTGGTCTGGCCGGTCGCCGCGGGGTCGAGCACGGCCCCGCTCTGGTCGATCAGAAAGTAGCCGCCCTCGGTGCGCAGGACCGCGCGGGGACGCCGCTCGCGCACGGTGATCCGCAGCCGATCCGGGAGATGTCGATGCACCTCCGCCGCGGCGATCGCCGGCTGCGCCTCGAGCCTCGCTTGAAGCTCGTGGGGCGAGGCCTGCCAGATGCTGCTCCCCTCCACCATTCCCAACCACATCCGCACCCTTGACGCGTCGAGTCTGTCGAGCCCCTCGATCTCGATCGCGCGCACCGCGAAGTACCGATGTTCCTTGCAGTAGCGCATCACCGGGCCGACTGTAAAGAAGATTCCGCCCGCGAGCGCCAAAAAAACGATGTTTCGTATCGGCCAACTGCGCGGGTCGACGACGCTCCCGGAGAGCTCGTCGCGGCTCCGTCGAGGGCGACCGAGCGTTGCCGCGCCGCGCCGCGAACCGCCGCGACGCCCACCAGACCAGCCAAGCTTCACGCCGCCGCCCCTCCTCCCAGCCGGGTCTCGTGCACGTGCACGGCTGCAAGATCGAGCAGGCGCTCGATCAGGTCCTCGAACTCGATGCCGGCGTGGCGCGCCATCGCCGGGAACCAGCCGAGCTCGTGCAGGCCCGGCAGCGTGTTGCACTCGAGGACGAACATCGCGCCGTCCTCGCGCACGCGCAGGTCGACCCGGCTGTACGACCCCGCGAACAGGGCGCGGTGCGTGGCCAGCGCGATCTCGAGCGCGCGCGGGTAGAGCGCGCCGAGCGGTGCCGGAAGAACGAACCGCTCGCGGCCCGGCGTATACTTGACATCGTAGGTGTGCAGCTCGTCACCGAGCGGCACGACCTCCATCGCCGCGAGCGCGCGCCCCTCGAGGATCGCGACCGTCACCTCGCGCCCGGGCACGTACTCCTCGACGATCACGTCGGCGTCGTAGCGGCAGGCGAGCGCGATCGCGCCCTCGAGTGCTCCGGGATCGCGCACCATGGACACGCCGTTGCTCGAGCCCTCGCCGCGCGGCTTGACCACCGCCGGCAGCGGCACCGCCGGCGCCGCATCGTTGCCGTGGCGGCCGACCATCGCTCCCCGCGGCGTCGGAACGCCCGCAGCCAGCAGGATCTGCTTGGCGAGCCACTTGTCCATCGCCAGCGCGCTGCCCAGCACTCCCGCGCCCGTGTACGGGATGCCCCTCACCTCGAGGAGTCCCTGGATGCAGCCGTCCTCGCCGTAGCGGCCGTGCAGCGCGTTGAACGCGACCTCGATGCCGTGGTCGTCGAGCGTCCGGGCGACGTCGCGCCCGACCGCGATCTCGCGTACGTCGTAGCCGCGCGCACGCAGGGCGCCGGCCGCAGCACGCGCGCTGCGCTCGGAGATCTCGCGCTCCGACGAGAGCCCACCCGACAGCACGCCGACCCGCCTGCCGCGCCAGCGACCGCGCACCACCTCCGCTCCGCTCACCACTCTCCCACCAGCCGCACCTCCGGCTCGAGCCACACCCCACGCCTCCGCCAGACGGTATCGCGCACTTCGCGCATCAGGTCACGCACTTCGGACGCTTTCGCACCACCGGCGTTGACGATGAAGTTCGCGTGCTGCGGAGACACCAGCGCCCCGCCGACGCGGTGTCCCTTCAGTCCGCAGAGCTCGATGAGTCGTCCGGCGAAGTCGCCCGGGGGATTCTTGAAGATCGAGCCCGCGTTGGGCTGCCCCAGCGGCTGGTGCCGGCCGCGTCGGCCCTTCGCCGAGGAGATCGCGCGCGCGATCTCCTCGGGCTCGCCGCGCGCGACGCGCAGCTCGAGCGCCGTGACGGCGAAGCCGCGCGGCAGGTCGAGGCGGCGGTAGGCGAAGCCCAGATCCGCACGCGGAATGCGCACCCGCTCGCCGGCAGCGCTGACGCCGCGGATCGCGACCGTGACGTCGGCAATCTCGCCGCCGAAGGCGCCGGCGTTCATCCGCACGCCGCCCCCCACGGTGCCGGGGATGCCCTCGCCGAACTCGACGCCGCGATAGCCGCGCGAGCAGATCTCCAGCACGACACGCTTGAAGTTCGCGGCCGCGCCGGCGACGACGTCCGCGCCGGAGGCGTCCTCCGCGAGCCACTCGGTACGCGCGAAGCTGCGGCCGAGCTTGATCGTGACGCCCCGCACCCCACGGTCCGAGACGACCAGGTTCGTCCCGCCGCCGAGCAGAAAGACCGGCAGCTGCAGGGCGCACGCGCGGCGCACGAGTGTCCCGAGCGCCTGCTCCGTCTCGACCTCGCAGAACAGGTCCGCCGGCCCGCCGACGCGCATCGAGGTGTGGCGCGACAGCGGCTCGTCGCGCCGCACGCGGCAGTCGGGACCCAGCGCCGCGGGATCGAGGGCCGCGCGCGTTGCGTCGAGCGGCGCCGCGGCGACGGTCACCCGCGCCCCCCTCGTCGTGCCGGCGGCGTCGCGCTCACTTCACCGCCCGCACCGGGGGCGCCGTGCTCTGCGCGGCGATCGCGGCGAGCACGTCGTCGCCCACCTTGACGATGTCGCCCGCCCCCAGCATCAGCACCACGTCACCGTCGCGCGCCTCCGCGGCGATGCGACCGGCCAGCTCGTCGCGCGACGCCACGTGGCGCACGTCGGCGTGCCCACGCGCGTTCATCGCGTGCGCCAGCGCCGCTCCGCTCACGCCCTCGATGGGATCCTCCCCGGCGGCGTAGATGTCGGTGAGGAACAGGACATCGGCGTCGTCGAACGCGGCCAGAAAGTCGTCGAACAGATCGCGCGTGCGCGTGTAGCGGTGCGGCTGGAATGCGACCAGGATGCGCCGCTTCAGACCCTCGCGTGCCGCGCGCAGCGTGACGCGGATCTCCTCGGGGTGATGCCCGTAGTCGTCGATCACCGTCACGCCGCCCGCCATGCCGCGCACCTCGAAGCGGCGGTGGATGCCGCCGAACCCGCCGAGCGCGTGCACGCAGGTGGGAAACTCGATTCCGAGCTCGCAGGCCGCTGCGATGGTCGCCAGCGCGTTCTGCGCGACGTGGCGACCGGGCATGCCGATGCGCACGGCGCCGAGCTCCTCGCCGCCGCGCAGCGCGACGAAGCGCGTCTCGAAGCCGTCGATGACGAGGTCCCTGGCGCTGATCTCGGCGTCCGGGGCGAGTCCGTAGGTGACGTAGCGCTTGCGGACGCGCGGCAGCAGCGCGCGCACCCGCGGGCTGTCGACGCACAGCACGGCGAGCCCGTAGAACGGCACGCGGTTCACGAACTCGAGGAACGCATCCGCCGCTCGCTCCACGCTGCCGTAGTGGTCCAGGTGCTCGGGGTCGATGTTGGTGACGACGGCGATCGTCGGCGAGAGCATCAGGAACGTCCCGTCGCTCTCGTCGGCCTCGACCACCATGTACTCGCCGAGCCCGAGGCGCGCGTTGGTCCCCATCGACAGGACCTTCCCGCCGATGACGACCGTCGGGTCGAGACCCGCATCCGAGAGGATCGCGCCCAGCAGCGAGGTCGTCGTCGTCTTGCCATGCGTCCCGGCGACGGCGAGGCCATACTTGACGCGCATCAGCTCGGCGAGCATCTCCGCGCGCGGGATGACCGGGATGCGCAGGTCGCGCGCCCGGACGACCTCCGGATTCGCGAACTTGACGGCGGACGAGATCACCACGACGTCGGTGCCCGGCACCACGTGCTGGGGGTCGTGACCGTACGCGATCCGCGCGCCGAGACGCTCGAGGCGCTGCGTCGAGTCGCTGGGTGCCAGGTCCGAGCCGCTCACCGCGTAGCCCAGCGTCAGCAGCACCTCGGCGATGCCGCTCATGCCGATGCCACCGATGCCGACGAAGTGGATGTGGTGCCCCGCACGCATTGCGGGCTGGCTTGTAGCGGGCGCGCTCGCGGGACGCATCCTCGGCCGCCGCGACGCGTGGCTCACGAGCCGCCCCCTGCGGCCCGGACGCACTCGTCGACCACACGCGCGGTCGCGTCGGGGTGTCCCAGAGCGAGGGCGCAGCGGCGGGTCGCCGCCAGCGCGGCCGGGTCGGCGAGCGCGCCGCGCACCGTCTCCGCCAGGCGCTCCGCGGTGAGCTCGCGGTCGAGGATCATCCAGGCTGCGCCGGCGTCGACCAGCGCCTGGCCGTTGAGGCGCTGGTGGTCGCCCGCCGCGAACGGGAACGGCACCAGGATCGCCGCAACGCCGAGCGCGGTCAGCTCCGCGATGGTGGTCGCGCCGGCGCGGCAGATCACGAGATCCGCGCGGCGGTACTGCGAGACCATGTCGTCGATGAAGGCGTGGACGGCGCCCGCGACGCCCTGCGCCCGGTACGCCTCCTCCACCATGTCACGGTCGCTGGCGCCCGTCTGGTGCACGATCTCGAGCGGGCGGCCGACCGCGGCCAGCGCTGCGGGGACCACCTCGTTGAGTCGGTGCGCCCCGGCGCTGCCGCCGAACACCAGGATGCGTGCCGGACGATCGCCCGGGTCGCGCGCGGCGTCACTCTCGCCCGGCGCCGCGTCCGTCACGGCCGCGGCCCGCACCGGGTTGCCGGTCACGACCGCGCGCGGCCCGAGGATCTCCCCGGTCTGCGGGAAGCTCACGCACACGCGACGCGCGAGCGGTGCCAGCGCTCGCGTCGCAGCCCCCGGGCTCGCGTTCTGCTCCAGCAGCACCACCGGCACGCGCCGCACGAACGCCGCCAGGACCGCGGGGAACGACGCGTAGCCGCCCACGCCGACGACGAGCTGCGGCCGGAAGCGACCGACCAGCTGCAGCGCTGCGACGACGCTCGCCGGGATGCGCCATGCCGCGCGCACGAGTCCGGCGATCCCCTCACGACGCAGCCCGCGCATCGGCAGCAGCTCGACCTCGTAGCCCGCACGCGGCACGGCGGTCCGCTCGATGCCGTGCGTGCTGCCGACGAAGCGCACCTCCGCGCCGAAGCGCCGCACCAGCTCGTCGGCGACCGCGATGCCGGGAAAGAGGTGCCCGCCGGTTCCGCCGCCCGCGATCAGCACCCGCTGCAACATGCCACCGAGCCCGTCAGGGCCGTGCCTCGCGGGACAGGGCGAGCAGCAACCCCATGGAGAGACCCGCTGCCATCATCGACGAGCCACCGTAGCTCACCAGCGGCAACGGCATGCCCTTGGTCGGCAGCATGCCGAGCGCCACCCCGATGTTGAGCAGCGCCTGGCCGACGAACAAGAACGTGAGGCCGAAGGCGAGCAGGCCCGTGAAGCGATCGCGCGAGCGCGTCGCCACGCGAAAGCCGCGCATCGCGAGCACACCGAAGCACACCAGAACGGCGACGCAGCCGACCAGGCCGAGATCCTCGCCGATCAGCGCGAAGATGAAGTCGGTGTGGCCTTCCGGCAGGTAGAAGAGCTTCTGCTTGCCGTTGCCGAGCCCCGCGCCGAGCACGCCGCCGCTGCCGAACGCGAGAAACGACTGCACGAGCTGGAAGCCGTTGCCGAGCGGGTCGCGCCACGGATCGAGGAAGGCCGTCACGCGATCGAGCCGGTACGGCGAGTGCCAGACGAGCGCCGCCGCGGGCGGCAGCACCGCGAGGCCGAGCATCGCCAGGTGTTTCACGCGCGCGCCGGCGGCGAAGAGCATCGCCAGCGTGACGATCGTGATCACGGCAGACGCCCCGAAATCAGGCTCGAGCAGCAGAAGCAGGATCGGCACGAGCATCATCACGATGTGCGGCAGGATGCCGAAGCCGAAGCTGTGCATGCGGTCCTGCTTCCCGCTCAACGAGCGCGCGAGGTAGAGCACGAAGACGGGCTTCAGCAGCTCGGACGGCTCGAAGGCGAACAACCCGAGGGAGATCCAGCGCCGCGCGCCGCCGCGGACCTGCCCGATGCCCGGGATCAGCACCAGCACGAGCAGCGCCAGCACCCCGAACAGCGCGGGGTATGCGAGGCGCTTCATGAGCGCCGGATCGACCCGCGTCAGCGCTGCGGCCAGAGCCGCGCTCATGCAGATGAAGACGGCCTGTCGGGTGATCAACGCGTACGCGTCGCCGAAGCGCACGGCTCCGAGGAAGTAGCTGGCGTCGAACACCATCACGACGCCGAGACCGAGCAGGCCAAGCGCCGCGCCCAGCAGCCAGAAATCGACCTGCTGCCCGCGCAGGACCGTCGGCCGGTGCTCGTCGGAGTAGAAAGCGGCAGCTTCAGCAGCGCGTGACGTCATCGTTCGGAATCCCCCGCACCAGCGCCGCGAACGCGTCCCCGCGCGCGGCGTAGTCCTTGAACTGATCCATGCTCGCGCACGCCGGCGAAAGCAGCACGACATCGCCCGGCCGCGCCCGCACGATCGCCGCACCGACCGCATCGGCGAAGCGCTCGTGGCTCTCGAGCTCGACCGCCCCGCCCCAGCTCTCCTCGAGGAAGGCGCGCGCCGCCCCGTACACGAGGACGTGGCGCGCCTTTCGCGCGAGCAGCGGACGCGCGACCGTGTAGTCGCCGCCCTTTGCGAGCCCGCCCGCGATCAACACCACGCTGCCGTCGCCGTAGCCCTCGAGCGACTTCAGCAGCGCGCCGACGTTCGTCCCCTTCGAGTCGTCGACGAACGCCACCCCGCCCGCCTCGCGAACGGTCTCGAGGCGATGGCGCAGCCCGCGAAACGTATCGACGGTGGCCTGCAGCACCGGAGGCGGCACGTCGAGCGCACGCGCGGCGAGCAGCGCGGCCATGAGGTTCTCCCGGTTGTGCTGGCCGCGGAGCGTCGTCCGCGCGAGGGAGAAGCGCAGCTCCCCGGAGGACTCGCGCAGCACGATCGCATCGTCGGCGACGTAGGCGACGCGCGACGGGGCGCCGGCTCCGTCGCGCGGCCGGTCCGTGCCGAACGTCCGCAGGTCGGCGCGAAGGCCCGGTGCCACGGCCATCACCGCGGCGTCGTCGCGGTTCAGGATCGCGACGTCGCCCGCGTCCTGTCCGGCGAAAAGGCGCGCCTTGGTGTCACGGTAGTGCGCGAAGTCGCGGTAGCGGTCGAGGTGGTCGTCGGTGACGTTCAGCAGGAGTCCGACGTGCGGCCGGAAGTGCTCGACCCACTCGAGCTGGAAGCTCGAGACCTCCGCGACCACCGCGTCGTAGGCGCCGCCGGCGGCGTCGACCAGCGGCGTCCCCAGGTTGCCGCCGGTGAACGTGCGGCGGCCCGCGCGCTCGAGCATCTCGCCGATCAGCGAGGTCGTGGTGCTCTTGCCGTTGGTACCCGTGATCGCGACCAGCGGCGCCGCGATCGCCGCGGCAGCGAGCTCGATCTCGCTGCGCACCGGAATGCCACGCTCGACGGCGGCGACGAGCAGCGGCGCCGAGGCGGGCACTCCCGGGCTCGGGATCACGAGGTCGATGCCTTCGAGCTGCTCCGGGCCATCGGCGCCGCGCACGACCTCGACTCCCGGATCGGTGCCCTCGGGCAGCGGCGCGTCGGGCCGGCGATCGCACGCGCGAACGCGCGCGCCGCGCGCCGACAGGTGGCGCGCCAGTGCCGCGCCGGTGCGGCCGAGGCCCACCACCAGGACGTGGCGGCCAGGCAAGGTTGCGGGATCGCAGGGCGCGGCCACGGTGGATGGCTCTACGCAGCGGCAGGGCTGCGAGCGCGAGCAGCGCGCAGATCATCGCG
>Ga0172362_10003758_pt1 | contig 13102 bp, 15 predicted proteins | sample LakKivs1_kivu2a2_FD_114534 | JGI IMG/M metagenome (GOLD analysis project Ga0172362, IMG submission 114534) | Sediment microbial communities from Lake Kivu, Rwanda - Sediment s1_kivu2a2 | ecosystem: Environmental > Aquatic > Freshwater > Lake > Sediment | place: Rwanda: Western Province, Lake...
CGACTCCATTTTAAGGCATCGTTGTAAACAGATACAAGGCCCTTCACTCCGTAATTTATCCTCAATATCTGCATAAATTCTAAACTCCTACGGAGTCCAGAATGTGTTTGAACTTATGCAGGGCAAAACGTTGAAAAAAGGCGAATATTTTTTACTTGATTTTGCTAAAAGGTTGTTGTATTATAATGGCAGATTATAACGGCCTCAAAATGTTAAACTCTCCCATTGAAGAAATCAAAAATCGGCTGGATCTCGTGGAAGTGGTTCGGGGCTACCTCAAACTGCAAAAGACAGGGGCAAATTATCGGGCTGTCTGTCCTTTTCACTCCGAGAAAAAGCCCTCTTTTTTTGTTTCGCCCGCTCGCCAGCTATGGAAATGTTTCGGTTGCGGCAAGTCCGGTGACATGTTCAGTTTTATCAAAGAGATAGAGGGGGTGGAATTCGGCGATGCCCTTAGAATTTTAGCTCAAAAAGCAGGCGTTGAGCTGAAAAGACAGGATCCGAAAATAAAATCGGAGCGAAAGCGGCTCTACGAGATCTGCGATTTAGCTTGCTTGTTTTTTGAAAAACAGCTTGATTCCGGCATTGTGGGCAAAGAGGCGAAGCAGTATCTTTTGAGCAGGGGCGTCAGAGAAGAAAACATTAAAAAGTGGCGGCTTGGTTATTCGCCTGACACATGGCAGGGACTATCCGATTTTTTGGTGGGCAGGGGCTATAAAAGGGATGAAATAGAGAGGGCGGGCTTGGCTTTAAAATCGGAAAAAAACGCGAGCCATTACGACAGATTCAGAGGCAGGATTATGTTCCCCGTTCTGGACTTTAATTCTCAAGTCATCGGGTTTGGCGCCAGGGTTTTTAAAGAAGAAAAAAATCCGGGCCAGCAGCAAACCGCAAAATACATCAATACGCCCGCCACCATCCTTTACGATAAAAGCAGAGTTCTTTACGGTTTGAACAAGGGCGGCATACAAATTCGGAAAAAAGACGCCTGCGTTCTGGTAGAGGGCTATATGGACGTTATCACCGCTCATCAGGCGGGATTTGAAAACGTGGTGGCTGCTTCCGGCACCGCCTTAACCCCTTTTCAGCTAAATATAATAAAGCGCTATTCGGAAAACCTTTTTCTCTCTTTTGATATGGATATTGCCGGCGACACCGCCACCAAAAGAGGAATAGATTTGGCGCAATCTTTGGGGTTTAATATCAGCATAGTGACGATGCCCGAGGACTGCGATCCCGCCGACGTTATCCAAAAAGACCCTAAATTATGGGAAGATTCAATCGCCAAGGCGAAAACCATCCACGATTTTTATTTTGAAAGCGCCCTTTCCCGATTCAATAAAAACACGCTGGAGGGCAAAAAATCAATCTCAAAAACGCTTTTGCCCATTATCAAAAAAATATCAAACAAAATTGAGCGGTCCCTCTGGGTGAAAGATTTGGCGGATGTTTTAGATCTGAAAGAAGATGACATCTTGGCAGAGCTTCAAAAAATTCTCCAGAAAGAAGAAAGCCGGCCGGTTTCAAGTACCGCACCGCAAACCGGCGACAAAGAAATCGCTTATTTCTGGGGTTCTCCCGGCCCAAAATCAAGAAAAGAGATGCTGGAGGAATATCTGGGAGCTTTGTCCCTGAAACAGCCCGAGAACGTCAATTGCATAGAGAGCGGCGACTTTGATATATTATCTTTGGCTTTTTCCCAGTTGATCGGCCACATCAAAAAAAGCGGCCAGAATCCGCGGGATAATTGCCCCAAAGATTTGGCGCTCTGTCTGGACCACCTTATCTTGAAATCGGAGATGCTGAATTTTGATTCCAGCGCCGACATAAAAAAAGAATTCCTGTGCTGTTTGAAAGAGATAAGAACGATCGGCGTAAAAAAAAGATTGGACGAGATATCTCGGCAAATCAAGCAGGCGGAAAAAGAAAAAGATATAATCAAAATTCAGAAATTGGTGGAGGATTTCAATATGTGCTCAAAATCAAAAAATAAATTAGAGTCAGCTTAAAAAAAATGGCAACCAAAAAACGCAAAAAAAAGAGCAAAATCAGCCGGCGCAAAATCGCCGGAAGAAAAGGGCCAAAACAGAAAAAAAGATTTTTAAAGAAAAAAAGAAAAGCGCGAAAAAACAAGCGCAGGCCAAGGCCGGCGAAAGCCGGAAAAAAAATAAAGGCCCGGCCTAAGAAAAAGCGGAGATCGGAGCATACTCGCAAGAGCAGGATTTTCCAGCCGGAAAAGCTCCAGGAGTTCTTAAAAAAAGGCAAAGAGCGGGGTTTTGTTACTGTTTCTGGAATATTGTACTTCTTCCCCGAAGCGGAAAAAGACCTGCCGGGTTTGGAAAAGCTTTACGCGGAGTTGGAAAGAAGCGATATTCAAGTTAAAGAAAGCCGCAGTTTTCTGGAAAGAGATAAAGAAACCCTGAAATCAAGGTTGAGAAAAACCGGCGTAGACGATGTCAAAATTGACCCGGTTCAGCTTTATCTTAAAGAAATCGGCAAAACGGCTTTTCTGACCGCGGAAGAAGAGAAAGACCTTGCTAAGAAAATAGAAAAGGGCGACGAAGAAGCAAAGAAAAAACTGGCGAGGGCGAATTTGAGATTGGTTGTTTCTATCGCCAAAAGATACATCGGCAAGTCGCCGAATCTCACTCTTCTGGACCTGATCCAAGAAGGCAACCTCGGGCTGTTCCGGGCCGTTGAAAAGTTTGACTGGAGAAGGGGATACAAATTCTCCACCTACGCGACTTGGTGGATAAGGCAGGCGATAACCCGCGCCCTGGCCGATCAGGCAAGAACCATCAGGATACCGGTTCATATGGTGGAAACCATCTCAAAGTACACCCAGGTGAGGCGCCGGCTTTTGCAGGATTTGGGCAGAGAGCCCCTGTCCGAAGAAATCGCCGCTGAAATGGGTTTGGAGGTTTCAAAGATTCATCACATCAGAAAGATTTCCCAAGAAACCGTTTCTTTGGAAACGCCTGTCGGGGATGACGAAGAAGACAGCGTTCTGGCAGAGTTTATAGAAGACGAAAAAACCGTTTCGCCTTCTGCTCAGGCAGGCAGAAACCTGCTTAAGGAAAGATTAAAAGAAGTTTTGGTGGATCTGGCGCCCAGAGAGCAGAAGATTCTGTCAATGAGATTCGGCTTGGACGACGGCATAACCCACACCTTGGAAGAAGTGGGCCAGGAATTCGGCGTTACCCGCGAAAGAATCCGCCAATTGGAGGCAAAGGCGCTGGAAAAAATCCGCCAGCACGAAAAACTGAAGAAACTCAAAGGATACTAACTAAAGTTTTTAATACAAAAACCGCCTATCGGCGGTTTTTTTTGTTATTGAACTTCAGACCCTGTTCGCGGAACGACGTCAGAACCTGTTTTGTATAAAAAAAGACTCCCAAGCTATGTTTGAGAGCCTATCAACTTCAGGAATTCAGCCAGGTGTCTAGCGGCCGTCTGCAAATCCGTAAGAGTTTTTTTGTCCCTCTCTTGGTTTTCGATTTGTGGCTCCGCCTATGGTAAAAATATTTAAATTTATTATAATAGAATCAGATATAGAACAAGGATTATGAAAAAATATCTTATCAAATCCGAAAAATCTTTTACACTGATAGAACTTTTACTTGTTATTTCTATTATTGGTCTGATCGCCAGCATTTTGCTTGTTTCTTTAAAAAAATCCCGAGATACCGCAAGGATTACAAATATTTATAGGGCGCAGTCAACAATTCATAACGGGCTTGGAGCTTTTATTCTCGCAGAATGGCGTTTTGATGAAGGTTCGGGCACAACGGTAAAAGATTTAAGCGGGAATAACAACAACGGAAGTTTTCATAATTCGGTTGGATGGACAGACGATACCCCGCTTCATAAGGGTTATGGATTGCTTTTTGATGCGTTAAACGAATGCGTAGAAATCGATCTCAATAACGGGAATTTGGGCGCTCATAGATATAATGATTTTACCATTACGGCTTGGTATAAATCGAGCGCCAATATCACAGATGATGACCAGTATATTTTTCACCATTACTGCGGCATTAGTGCTGATACAATAATTTTTGGGATAGCAGATGATACTGGCCATCTTGACCAAGTAAGATTTCATTACAGAACGTCCAGCGGCGCCTTTCAACTTGTTTACGGCACTTCGGATGTTGTTGATCAAAAATGGCATTTGTTAATCGCGTCAAGGGGCAATGGCCGGGTAAAAATTTTTGTTGACGCAGAATTAGAAACAGATGTAGCCATAACCAATAATGATTTTATACAGCCGGGAACGCATATGTTAAGCATCGGCTGCGAGCCCGATGATTTATCGGATAACGACCAATTATTTGGCGTTCTTGATGAAGTATTGGTCTATGGCGAAGATTTAAGTTTAAGTCAGATAAAAAAATTTACGCAGAAGGATTGCTAAAAAGATCATTCGCGCATTAATAGAAAAAAATGGTGCGATAAAAAACGGCGCGGACTCTGGTTCTTCAGAAACTGAGAGCCGACTCTATTTTGCTGTTGCGTTGGGGTTAGAGCCTCCTTGGCGGATTTTTGAGATAAAATTGAATCGTCCTAACTGTCTTATTTTATGATTTTTATCGCCTTGCCTTCTGTTATGGCTTCAGCCACTTTCTTTCGAGCCGAAGTCAAAATTCGCTGAAGAGTGCTTTGGGAGATTTTCATTTTCTTTGCCGCTTCTTTTTGCTCCAAATCTTTCAAATCGCAAAGCCGCAGAGTTTCAAGCTCGTTCACATCCAAACTGATCTCCTCCAGCATAGACAAAGGCACTGCTCTGGGCTTGAAGTAAAACACATCTGGATCAAATGAAACTTTTCTCGGTTTTATCGGCCTTGCCATATTATTCTTGGATAAAAACAGCAACGGCAATAACAGATGTCCAGAGGCCGTTTTTATCTTCTTCGGAAGATTGAGTTATGTTTATTGTTTTAAAAATATACCCCGACGCCTTATAATATTGTTCTCTTTCTTCCCAAGCGGTATCGGGATTAAACTCAACCCCAAGAGTTGTGGCTAACATTGTTGCCGCCAAATCTTCCGCATATTCTCCCGCCTTTTCTCCTTTCTCGCCAAAAGCATGATGTTCCGAAAGATAACCATAATGGTCGCTATCCTTCGGTATGGCCAATCCAATAGAGGCAGAAATCAATCTGTTTGGCTCGTTACTGTCATTTCTTGCCATAACGCAATAGGTTATTTCTCCCGGCTTCAACGACTTTACTCCTTTCTCTTTTGAAATCATTTTGCACCCTGGCGGGAAAATGGAAGAAACGCAAACCAAATTACATTTTTCAATCCCGGCGTCTCTTAACGTCGACTCAAAACTAGCCAATTTATCTTTGTGGACGCCGACGCCTTTTGTTAAAAAAACTTTTTTAGGAACCATATTATTTATGGTAAGTTCAGACTTCGATCGAGCTCAGTCGAGGTCTCGAACTATTGTCTTGTTAAATTAATTTCACATTTTGGACACTTAATTGTTGAGCAAGGAATGCCGCGTTCGTGAGCAATTTCATAACCGCATTTCTGGCAAACACAGTAACCATCCGGGTCCCTACCTTCTGCTTTTTCAATCTTTTCTTTAAATTTACCTCGTCTCTGCCAGCCAAACCCCTTGCCAAATTCCGGCTTATAAAATCCGGTTTCCATTTTATGGCTGGTAATTTGGATGGCGACATAGTGAAGATTTTCTATCGTATTTATAAGTTTTTCTCTTAAACTATTGGAAATTTTAGTCGCCTCTTCCACCTTTAAATCGCTTGAGAGTTTTATTTCCAAATTGGCAGTAACGGCCGAACCTTTCTTCTGGGTCATCAAAGAGGAAATTTCAATGTTTTGCGTTTTAGCGATTGCTCTTATTTTTTCTTCAATCTCTTTGCCGGCCGAAACGTCAAGCAAGGAATCAACCGCCTCCTTGCCCAAAGAGAAAGATTTTTTAATGATATAAACGCCGATCAAGAAAGCCAGCAGGGAATCGGCATAAATCCAGTATTTTGTCAGAAATAAACCGGCAAAAACCGCCAAGGACGCATAAACGTCAACCCTTGAATGGAATCCGTCTGAAAGCAAGCTGATGGAATTTTCTTTTTTGCCGTAATGAATTTTTACTCTGGCCATTATTTCATTTGCAGCTGCTGAAAATATCATTACCCCGAAGGCCAAATAACCAATGCTGATTTTTTCAGGGCTGGAAAAACTTTTATAGGCCTCGTAAATAATTCCCGCGCCTGTTGCCAAGAGTATTATGGTGATGATTGCGCCGGCCAAAACTTCAAACTTATAATGGCCGTAGGGATGCTTTTGGTCTTCCGGCTTTGCGGATATCCTTATTCCGATGTAGCCCACGGCCGAAGAAAAGATATCCATAAAAGAGTGAACGCCCTCGGCCAAAATTGCGGCGGAGCCGGAAAACACGCCAACAATTATTTTGCCTCCCGCCAGGACCGCATTAACCAATATTGAAATTACGGATATTTTTTCTTTCATAATTTTTAATCAAATTAAAATTCCGAATCCGAAAAGATAATAGATCCCCAAAAGGAGCAAGATTGCCGCTTCCAGCAAAGTAAGCCAAACAGTAAAACTCGGGGAAGCGATTTTGATGTTCATGGTAAAAAGGGCGAGAAAAAACACTATAATTTCGTCTATCATGTAAAAAGCCGTAAAAACCGCGATATAAAAAAGGTATCCAAAAAGAGAAAGGTGCGCTTTGGCTAAAATTCCGGCGAAAACAACCGGAACGGCCGTAGAGCATGGAAATTCTACGATAGTGATTATTGCCGCGAAAGAAAAGACGCATCCTATTATTAAAAGAGGGCTTTTTGAAGATTCAAGAAAATTTTGTATTTTGGGAAAAAATTTGTCGGTTATTTTGCTCCCGGCAGATATATTACAGGTGGGACCGCGCTTTTTAAACCTTATAAATTCCCTGAAAAAATATAATCCTCCGCAAATTCCCAGCAATCCTATTATTATTTCCATCGTTCTCAGATGCGCGGTGAGCAGGGAAAAAATTTGGTGCCATAAAAATATCAAAAGAGCGTAAACAAGGGCCGTAGTCAATATGAATATCCCTCCGTAAAATATTATTTTTTTCCTTTGGCGGAAAGCCAAGACCAGCCCCAAAATTAAAACCAACGCCCCCAGAGAGCATACGTTAAATCCGTCAAAAAATCCAAAAACAACGGAAAGGCCTATTAGAGAATAGCGGGAAGGGTCAATCTTTCCTATCAAGGGAAGAGTGATTTCTTTGTCTGCGTAAGGACCGGAGGAATTTTCCTCTTCGCAGGGTTCATCGGCTCCGGTTTCAATTTTGGTCAAGATGCAATCTTCTATGTCTTTTTCGGTTTGTTCGTCAAATCCTAAAAAATACTTATTGCCGATAAAAGTGACGGGAACCCAGCCGTGAAGATTTTGGGGAATTTCGTAATTTTGGTAAAGCTCTTGCAAAAACGGTATATTTTCTGAAAAAAGAAGCTTGTTTACTTTCACCTGAGGGTATTTTTCTTCTATTTTTTCCAGAAAATTTTTCTCGGCGGCGCAATGGGGACAGGTCTGGCTGTAAAAAAAATTAACCTCAATTTCTTCTTGAGCCGGGCATCCGGACGGAAAGCTGAAAAGCGATAAAACCAAGAAAAAAATAAAAAAATATCTTTTCATCGCTATTCGGGAAGAATGCAAAAAGTATTGTTAAACCTGTTGATATAATTGAACAAGCCGATAATTGAAACGACCTCAACCAGCTCCGCTTCCGAAAATTTTTCTTTTAAGCTGCCAAAAAGCTCCGGAGTGCAGACATTGGCCTTTAGCGTCACTTCCTTTACCAGCGTTAAAACCTCTTTCTCTTTTTCCGGAAGATTATCCGAATTTTTGGCTCTTTCAAGGTCTTCTTTGGCGGCACCCAATCTTTCCAGCATTTTTGAAGTAACGTCAACGCAAAAAGGGCATTTCAAGGCGTCTGAAACGATAAAAGCGATTTTCCATTTCAGCAATTTTTCTATTTTTCCTTCTTTCATTATTGTTTTGAAAAGCTCAAAAAATTCTTTTAAAATTTCCGGCCTATGCGCCATCACTTTTATCCATTCGGGAGTTTTTTTGCCCTCTTTTTCATATTCCTCGTAAATCTGGATTACGGTTTGGGAAGCTTGATTTTTTTCCAAAGAAGAGATTATTGCCATATTTTTTATTTTTATTTTTTTTATTTTTAATTTTATAAATAATCTGTTCTTAAATTTTATCAGATTTTGCCGGCCGCCGGCAATTTTTTGTCTATGCCGATAATTTTATTTCTTCGACGATTTTTTGAAAAAGTTTTTTATAATCCGGGTTAATTTCAATAACCGGTTTCATCTTGATCGTTGACTGAATAAAATCTTTCCTATAAGGAATTTTTCCGAGAATCGCAATTTTATTTATTTTAGCAAATCTTTCTGTTTTTTCATAAAAATTTTCCGCCAAATCAAATTTATTTATAATAATGCCGTGTTTAATCCCAAAATGGTTGGCAAGATATAAAACCCTTTTTAAATCAAATAGGGCGGAGGGAGTCGGTTCGGTTACCGCCACAATATAATCGGTGCCAACCAAAGAAGCAATTACCGGACACCCTATTCCCGGCGAAGAATCTATAATTATTATATCGGCTTTTATTTTTTCATTGATCTCATCAGAATATTTTCTTACCTCGGCTACAACCTCGCCGGAAGCCAATTCTCCTAACTTGAGCTCGCCCGAAACCAAATTAACGCCATAATTTTTTCCGGCATAAATCTTCCCGATTTCTTTTCTGGTTTCGGAAATGGCGCCGTAAGGGCAAGCGGTTTTACAAGCCATACAGCCAATACAGGCGTCCTTTACAAAAGCCGGAAATTTTCCCGCAACCCATGCGATTGCGCCTTTTTTGCAAGCAGAAGCGCATATCCCGCATTTTTTACATTTATTATAATCAAATTTTGGAATTGATTGATAAATATCAAGGCATTTTTTTCTTTTCACGGAAAGCAGCAGATGGTCATTCGGGCATTCAGCGTCGGCGTCAACCAGCATTGTTCTGTTTCGCCTTGCGAATTCCACTGCCAAAGAAGTTGCCGCCATTGATTTTCCCACCCCTCCTTTTCCCCCGGTGACCGCAATTTTTATTGTTTTGGAAACAGCGCTATCCATATTTTTATCCTTGTTTTTTGCAAAAACTTGGTATTAAAGAAATTAAGAAGAAAAATGCGCCCGAAAGAACGATCAAAAGCCCTGCGGAAATTCCCGTAAACTTAAATCCCGCTATTCCCGCAATGCAGCTTAATCCTCCGAACGCCAATCCCCCCAAAGAATACTGGAGCATATTCTTGCTTAGATTTTTGCTGGTGCAGGCGGGAAGCGCCACTATGGCAGCGGTCATTAAACCGCCGACTATTTTGGCTCCGAGCGAAACGATAATCGCGATGCAAAGCAGATAAATAAAATTATATTTTTTAACATTTATCCCTTCGGATTTGGCAATATCTTCGGAGATTTCGGCCAGGGTGATTTTCTTGTAAATTTTTTTCGTCACGAAAATAACGAAAGAAGACAGAATAACGGTAATTGCCGCCGCGCTTAAAGATATTTTGGAAATATCTCCGATTAGGGCGGGAATGGTTTTTTCCTCGGGAATAAATAAAAAAGTGATTGCCACTCCCGACGCGAAAATAATTGCGGTCAACGCTTCCATAGGCAACCTTGTCTTTGTTTCAAGATACCAAATTAAAACAATCCCCAAAGCAACGACAAGAAAAGCTCCCAAAGACACATCAAACCCAAAAAGGAATGCCAAAGCGATTCCGGGCAAGGTTAAGTGCCCCAAGGGCCCGGCGACAAGAGCCATTCTTTTTGACAGCATCAAGGTTCCCAAATATCCCGCCGCCGCTCCCACAAAACCGCCCATTATTAAAGCTAAAATAATCTCCATATCTTATTTATGAATGTGTTTATAAAATTTTATACCTGTTCCGTAAATTTCTTCCAAGTTTTGAGGAGTGAGTATTTTTGTTGGTTCTCCATAGCATATTTTTTCTTTGTTCAGGCACAATACCTTGTTCGCGTGCTCGTAGACAATATCAAGATCGTGCGTTACCAGCAAAATAGTCAGATTTCTCTGTTTCCAAAATCTATGCAGCAAAGAATAAATTGTTTCTTCTCCGCCTGCGTCAATGCCGTAAGTCGCCTCGTCAAAAAGCAGAACCTCGGGTTTATTCACCAATGCCCAGGCAATTATCATTCTTTGAAATTGACCCGTGGACAAAGCGCCAAAGGGCCTTTTCAATAAAGCCGTATCCAGCCCCACTTCTTTAAAAATCTCTAGCGCGTCATTTTTCGCGACATCTTTGAACTCAAAAAATTCCTCTATGGTTATCGGCGGCAGATATTTCCTTTGAATTAATTCTTGCGGCGGCAAATAACTGATCTTTTTGGATCCCCAGGCGATCTTTCCCTCATATGGGACTAATCCTAATAAAGTTTTCAATAACGTTGATTTTCCTGCGCCGTTCGGCCCCAAAATAATCAAAACTTCCCCTTTTTCCACCCGGAAAGAAAGGTCCTTGATGATTTCTTCCTTGTCAAAACTTACGTTCAAATTTTCCACTTTTAAAATCGCCTCTGCCATAGTTTTATTTTAAATATTTTAATTGAAAGGGTCGTCTATCTCTCTTTTTTTCGCCTCCCACTCCTCTTTGCGTTTTTCCTCCTTTTCCAATGTTTTTTCCAGCAATATTTTCAGAATCTTAAAATCATCCTTAAGAACCTTCTTCATGTTCGGATTATAAACAGCCACTGCCGGATGATAAAGCGGCATTAAGGTGAAATCATAGAAAAGCTTATTGACCCTGAACGATTCGCCGTGAATTTTGCTGATTTCCGCCAGCTGGTCTTCCAGCTCAAATTTTTCCATTAAAAACCTCATTGAATATCTGCCCAAAGAACAAACAATCTTGGGTTTAATCGCTTCAATTTGCCTTTCCAAATAAGGAGCGCATGCCTTGATTTCTTCCGGCTGAGGATCCCGATTTCCGGGCGGCCTGTCTTTCAAAAGATTGGCGATATAAACATCCTTTCTTTTTATATTAGCAGATTCCAAAAGTTCATCCAGAATTCTGCCGGCCGCCCCGCAAAACGGCTTTCCTGTTTTCGCTTCGTTAAGCCCCGGCGCTTCTCCCACAAACATTATATTCGCCCGATGGTTTCCTTCTCCGATTACCGGAAAAAATTTATTCCCGCTTCTTTCTTTGCGCAAAAAACATTTTTTGCAGCTCAAAACCTCGTCTTTGATTTTCTGAAGTTTTTCTTCTCTTTCTGCCATAATTTATGCTTCTAAAAATATCTCAAATATTTTCCGGGAATTAAAAAATATCTTCTTCCTGCAATTCTCGCAATTTATTTTCTTTCAATTTTTGGATGTTTTCCGCAATAGCGCCGTTAACCGCTTTATACATTTTAACATTATAGTTTTTAAACTTGTTATAGGCCAATGTCCCCAAACTGAAAACAATGATTGTTTTTACTTCTTTGCGATACAAAAAATCCGGCGGGAATTCCGTTCCTCCCGCGACTTCGGGGTTGGGGAAAATTTCAAAACTTCTCGTTTCCGTATCGTAAACCAAAAAATTCTTTGCCCGTCCAAAATGTTCTGCCACCGTGTCTTCCAACCCCCCTTCGCCATCTATAGGAACCGCTATTTTCATTTTAATTCGTTTTCTTAAGTTTTCCGTCAATAAACTCTTGCAAAACTTTCTCTATCGTGCCGTCTCCCGCATAGATATCTATCTTAAATTGGTTTAATACATCCAAAGCTCTTGGTCCGACATTTTTTGTAATCACGGCTTTAATATCTTTTTCCGCCATTAATTGGCCGGTTGAAATACCGGCTCCGCCCATCTGGTTTGCGATTTTGTTTTCTATAACTTCTGTTTTTTGAATTTTTCCATCTTCAATTTCGGCAACGAAAAAATAAGGGCATCTGGCAAACACATCGCTAACATTGTCCGTGGGATTTTTCCCGGTTGAACTTATTGCTATTTTCATAATTGTTCTCTTTCTTTACTTTTAATCTAAACTAAACTGCCCCATTGCTGGCTATCAACTATGGGGCAAGTTCGGTTATTTTTGTCCTTTGAGTTCGGATAAACGGGCCTTTACGGCTTTTAGTTCTTCTTCCAAATTCGCGGTTTCGTTTTCCAATATCTCTTTTTCTTCTTTCTTGGTTATCTGGGGTTGATAGGGATAGCCGTATGCTCCATATCCTCCGAATCCTCCCCGGCCAAACCCTCTTCCGAATCCGCGACCCCGACCACAACCATAACCAAAACCAGGAGTCATATAACCTGGCTGGTTGTAACCAGCGCAATAACCCATTCCTCTGCCCGTCATTGGACCCTGGCCCCTGGGACCTGTTCTGTCTCCTCTTGGCATGTTTCTTCGCTTCGCTCAGTCAAATGCAAATCTCAAAAATCAAAATACAAAATGGCTAAGCGAAATTTTTATTTTTATCAATAGAAGGGACGACCAATTATTGTTCCCCCTCTATTATGAATATAGAACCATAACTATGCTTTGTCAATACCCCGATCGTCCCCGATCAAAAAAACCGCCTTTTTGGCGCGGCGGTTTGGGCATTTTGTTCTGAACGATTGGACTTAAACCGGGCTCCGCGGCTGGCGGCTGTTGGAATTTTTCTGATAAAGATTTTTAATCAGCGGGTTTTTAAAACCGCTGGAAATCTTGAAAACATTCTGGAAATAAAGTATTGTATAAATACAGATTGTTGGATTCCGGTGTAGCTCAATGGTAGAGCGGCTCCCTGTGAACGTAATACGCAGCTTCCAAAAGAAATTTTGGAATGAACATCTCGGGATAACGGTGAAGTCCGCTTTGGGCGGATAATACCGTGGGAACCCCGCAAAGTCGCCAAAGGCGACAGCGGGGGCGCCGTAGAGACTAGATACCGAGGCGCCTAAACCCTTCAATAAAATTCAGGGCACGGCGAAGATATAGTCCACGCCTGTGGCAACACAGGGCAAAGTGTAAGGAGAAGGTTGTAGGTTCGAATCCTACCACCGGAGCA
>Ga0172362_10003759_pt1 | contig 13099 bp, 10 predicted proteins | sample LakKivs1_kivu2a2_FD_114534 | JGI IMG/M metagenome (GOLD analysis project Ga0172362, IMG submission 114534) | Sediment microbial communities from Lake Kivu, Rwanda - Sediment s1_kivu2a2 | ecosystem: Environmental > Aquatic > Freshwater > Lake > Sediment | place: Rwanda: Western Province, Lake...
AAGAACCGCTACGGAGACACCGTCGGCGGCGAGCGGGTCGCCGCGTCCAAGGAAGAGCTCGGCCGGCTCCTCCAGAAGGACCAGATCCAGGTCCTCAGCGTCGCCCCGGCCAAGGCCGGGTTCAAGCTCCCCTTCCTCAAGCGGGAGAAGGTCCGGTACAAGGACCTGGCCGTCTACAGCCGGCAGCTGTCGGTCCTGATCGACGCCGAGCTGCCCCTCATCCAGAGCCTGGGCATCCTCGAGGAGCAGCAGAAGAACCCCTACTTCAAGAACGTCATCAAGACGGTCAAAGAGGACGTCGAGGCGGGCTCGACACTGAACCAGGCCAAGCGGAAGCACCCCAAAGCCTTCGACGACCTCTACTGCAACCTCATCGCCTCGGGCGAGCAGTCCGGCTCCCTTGACATCATGCTCCGCCGCCTGGCCGAGTTCATCGAGAAGAACGTCCGCCTCCGGGCCAAGGTCAAGCAGGCCATGGTCTACCCGGTGGCCATCATCTGCTTCGCCGTCATCGTGGCCGTCTTCATGCTCTGGAAGGTCATCCCGATCTTCGCCTCGATCTTCCGCGACCTGGGCGCCGAGCTGCCGGCCCTGACGGCCTTCGTCATCAAGATGAGCGATTTCGTCCAGAACTATATCTTCTTCGTCTTCCTCGGGCTCATCGGCCTCGTGCTGGGCTTCCGCTATTACCGGAGCACGACGGCAGGCCGCTGGTCGACCGACAGCCTCCTGCTGAAGATGCCTCTCTTCGGCAGCCTCGTCTACAAGGTGGCCATGGCCCGGGTCACCCGGACCCTGGCGACCCTCATCTCCGGCGGCGTGCCGATGCTCGAGTCTCTCAAGATCACCTCGACGACGGCCGGCAACGTCGTCATCGAAAAGGAGATCGTCGACGCCCGCAAGCTCGTCTCCGAGGGCAAGACCATGGCCGAGTCCTTCAAGACCGCCGGGCGCTTCCCGACGATGATGCTCCAGATGATCAACGTCGGCGAGGCCACCGGCACGCTCGACGAGATGCTGAACAAGCTGGCCATCTTCTACGACGAGGAGGTCGACACCACCGTGTCGGCCCTCCTGTCCATCCTCGAGCCGGTCATGATGATCTTCGTCGGCGGCATCGTCGGCGGCCTGGTCATCTCGATGTACCTGCCGATCTTCAGCCTGATGAAGGCCCTCTAGGGCGGGCCCGGGGAGGCAAGGGCAGGCTCGCATGAAAACCGGGAGAGGATACGGGGAGGCCGCCGTCGAGCGGCGCAACGTGTTCCTCTACAACATCTACCGGCTCGTCGTCCTGACCTCGCTCCTCGCCGCGGCCTTCATCATCCAGCTGTCCTCGCCCGAGGCCCAGCCCAATCTCCCGTTCTATTACCTCATCCTCGGGGCCTACGGTTTTTCGGCGGTCTTCTTCGCCCTCTACGCCGGGGGGCGCGGCCTCCTGGCCCAGGCCTACGCCCAGGTCGTCTTCGACCTTCTCCTGATCACCGCCTTCGTCTACATCTCCGGCGGCATCGCCTCCTCGATGTACTTCCTGTACCTCTTCCCGATCATCGCCGCCGGCCTGGTCATCTCGGGGCGGGCCGGCTTCCTGGCCGCCTCGCTTTCGGCCATCCTGTACGGGGTCCTGGCCGACGGCATCTATTTCGGCTTCATCCGCGTCTTCCGGCCCGAGCAGGCCGTCCGGACGACCCTGGGGTCGATGCTGGTCACGATCTTCATCGCCTGGGGCGTGTTCTTCGTCATCGCCGCCCTCATGAGCAGGCTGGCCGGGGGCCTGCGGCGGACCCGCGAGGCCCTCCGGGCCGCGGAGAAGGAGCTCCTCGTCCGGGAGCGCCTGTCCGAGGCCGGGCGCGTCTCGGCCAGCCTGGCCCACGAGATCCGCAACCCCCTGGCGGCCATCTCCGGCTCGGTCCAGGTGCTCAAGAAGGAGCTCGCGCTCAGCCCGGAACAGCGGGAGCTCATGGGCATCGTGCTCAAGGAATCCGAGCGCGTCTCGCACAGCCTGGAGCAGTTCCTGGACTTTGCCCTGCCCGCGAAACAGGTCTTCTCGCTGATCAACCTCCGCGACCTCCTCGACGAGACGGTCAAGATCCTTCAGGCCGGCGGCGAGCTCAACGGCAAGGTCGAGCTCCTCGGGAACTTCCGGACCGCCGACGTCCCGTACTTCGGCAACGCCGGCCAGTTCAAGCAGATCTTCTGGAACCTCATCAAGAACGCCGTCAAGGCCATGCCCGACGGCGGCCGCCTGACCCTCGAGTTCCCCGAGCCCCGGAAGAAGGACCTCCGCATCCTGGTCGCCGACACGGGCCGGGGCATCCCGGAGAAGGACAAGGAGCATCTCTTCGAGCCCTTCTTCTCGGGTTTCGAGAACGGGCGCGGCCTGGGCCTGGCGATCGTCCGCAAGATCATCGACGATTACGACGGGCGGATCGAGGTCCGCTCCGAGCTCGATAAGGGCACGGAGGTCCTGATCACCCTGCCGCTGCGGAAAGCGGCGCCGCAGGCGAGCTGACGAACATGGAAACGATCCTGATCATCGATGACGAGGCCAGCCTCCTCGAGCTCCTGACGGTCGTTTTCAAGAAGGAAGGCTACGGCGTCAAGACCGCTTCGACCGCGGCCGGGGGCTTCGAGGCCCTGGCCAAGGAGGAGATCGACCTGGTCGTCACCGACATCAAGATGCCGGGGGCCGACGGGATGGACATCCTCCGCTACGCCCGGGAGAACCTGCCCGACCTCCCGGTCATCCTCATCACCGCCTACGGCAGCATCGCCCAGGCGGTGGAGGCCCTCAAGGCCGGCGCCCTCGACTACGTCGTCAAGCCCTTCGACGTCGAGGAGCTCAAGATCATCGTCGGCCGGGGCCTGGCCTCGCGGCGCCTGAAGCAGGAGAACCTGCTCCTCAAGCGCGACCTCAAGGACCGCTACGGCTTCGAGCAGATGATCGGCAAGAGCCGGGCGATGCAGGAGATCTACATCCTCATCGAGAAGGTCGCCTCGACCGATTCGACGGTGCTCATCACGGGGGAGAGCGGGACGGGCAAGGAGATGGCCGCCCGGGCCGTCCATCTCCAGGGCGCGCGCCGCGACCATCCCTTCGTCTCGATCAACTGCGCCGCCCTGCCCGAGAACCTCCTCGAGTCGGAGCTCTTCGGCCATGTCCGGGGCTCGTTCACGGGCGCGGTCTCGGACAAGAAGGGCATGTTCGAGCTGGCCCAGCGGGGGACCCTGTTCCTCGACGAGGTCGGGGAGATGTCGCCCTGGACCCAGGTCAAGCTCCTGCGGGCCCTCCAGGAGAGGAAGGTCCGCCGGGTCGGCGGGGCCGACGAGATCCCGGTCGACGTCCGCATCATCGCCGCGACCAACCAGGACCTGAAGAAGAGGATCCAGGAAGGCAAGTTCCGGGAGGAGCTCTTTTACCGCCTCAACGTCATCTCGATCGACATGCCGGCGCTCCGGAGGCGGGTCGAGGATATCCCGCTCCTCATCTCCCACTTCCTCCAGAAATACTGCGACAAGATGGGCAAGAAGCCCAAGCGGTTCACCCCCGAGGTGGTCGGCCTGCTCGAGGGCTATCCCTGGCCCGGCAACATCCGCGAGCTCGAGAACGTCATCGAGAGGATCGTGGCCATCGAGGACCGGGAGACGGTCACGGCGAGCTGCCTGCCCCAGGAGATCGTCTCGCCCCAGAAGAAGAAGCTCGAGACCCAGGTCCTTTTCGCTCCCGGCTTCAGCCTGACCCAGCACCTCGACGACATCACCAAGAAATACATCCAGGAAGCCCTGGGCGTCACCGGCGGCAGCCTCCAGAAGGCGGCCCCGCTGCTCGGCCTGAGCTACCGCACCATCCGCTATCTCATCGGCAAGTACGACCTCAATCAGGTCCGCAAGGCCGAGCGGCGGAACGGGAACGGCGAGCGCAACCCTATCTAGACGACAAAAATTGGCGAAAACGACAAAAGTTGGCGTCTTTTTTTCGGCCACAGCCCGGACAATTTATGTATTTGAATTAATATCAATAACTTAAAATGATATTAAACTTGGCACGCAAATTGCTATATTAGGGGTGCCAACTATGAGTGGCAAGAACAACCCGGCTGAGGAGATCAGCCAGGGAATTTTAAAGGAGGTTTTCAATGCTTAAAAAGATGAGAGGATTCACCCTCATCGAGCTGTTGATCGTCGTCGCGATCATCGGCATCCTGGCTGCCCTTCTCGTCCCGAACGCCCTGCAGGCGCTCCAGAAGGCCAAGCAGAAGTCGTGTATGAAGGAGATCATGACGGTCTCGACCGGCGCCCTCGACTACATCACCGACAACGGCAGCTGGCTCAACGTCGCCCAGGACGGCCCGCTGGTCCAGGGCAACCCCTTCATCCAGGCGCTCGCGCCCTTCTACGTCAAGTCCGTCCCGGTCAACGACCCCTGGAACACGACCTACTTCGTCCATGTCGGCGGGGCCTGTTCCGGCAACATCGGGAACGTTCCGGACACCGAGCTGTCGGATGAGGATTTCGTGGTCTACAGCTACGCCAGGGGCGGGGTCGCGGGCCCCATCATCGGCTTCAACGACTACGACATGACCAACCCCGAAGCCACCCTTTACAACATCGTCAGCATGCAGGCCTTCACGAACGACCTGTCGGCCTGGTCCGGCAACTGGATCGTCGCTCCCCGCTCCACCTCCGCTGACGCCGCCGGCAGCACCACTCCTTGACCTTAGCTGAAGTCTAACGCACCCGCACAGGGGGCGGCTCCGGCCGCCCCCTTTTTTTTCGTTTTAGTTCTTCGGCGCCCGGAGATAGGCGTATTCGGGCTCCAAGGCGAAATCGGTCCGGACATCGGAAAGCCTTTCGCCGGCGACGGAGATGTCCTGCGGCCGGAGGGACCCGAGCCTAGCCCGCTGGGCCATGGCGAGATACTCGACCCGCGCCGGTTCAATACCCATGATCCGGGCCGCCGTGGCGTCGGCGGCCAGAGCGTTCGCGCTCATGACCAGGACACCGGCCTTGCGGGCGGATCCGAGGATGGGACCGTAGCCCTCCATGCCGACGATGCCGTCGATGAGGACGAAGCTCGGCTTGACCGTGCCGTTGATATCGCAGATGCTCTGCGGGATGCCGTTCCAGTGGAGGACGTTCTTCGGCCAGCCGTAAACGATCCCGGGCAGGATCCCGAACATGTTCTTCAGGCCCAGGGTCACGCCGGCCAGCCGATGCGTCTTCATCTTGGGCACGGAAATGAGGACGTCCGCGGCGAGGATCGTCGCCGGGACATGGAACTCCCGGAGCCGCGTGGCCCGGGCATTCGCGTTCTTGACGAGGCGCGTGTCATCGTAATTGAGGTCGACAAGGCGAAGGCCCTGACGTTCCGCCAGGGCCTCGAAGCCGGTCCGCCGGAAGAGCGACTCCGAATCGCGGTCGTGGGGCGGGCCCTCGGCGATGACGATCCCGGCCGCCCCCAGGGACTTGAGATGAATGACGATGGCTTCGACGAGACGGGCGTCCGTGTGGATCGGCCGATCCAGCAAGAAATCGGCGATGTTCGGCTTGAGGACGACCCGCTTGCCGCGGACGTCCGGCGGCCGGGACAAGCGCCAGCCGGCCCGGACGGCCTCGAGGAGCGCTTCCCGGTCGTAGCTCGGGCAAGCGCTGACGCCGACCTGATGAGGGACGCCCCCGCCGGCCCGTGGGGTGTTTTGCGAAGCGCCCGCGGGGCCGGAGGCCGCGGGTCCGGCCAAGAGTGCGGAAGTCCCCAGGGCGCGGAGAAGCTCACGGCGGGTCATGGCCGTTCCTCTCCGGCCCGCTTTCCCGCCTGGGGGACGAGAGACGGCGCGTTCACGAGGGCAAGATAGGCCAGGGCGGACTCGAAGGGATTCCCTCGGTAACTCCCATCGGGGCGGCTCAGGCCTTCGAGCCGCGCGGCGACCCGCGGAATGAGCTCGGCGCGCGAGCGATACCCCCGAAGAGCGACCAGGGTCCAGCCGAGGACGACCGTGCTGAGGTCCCCTTCGAGCGACCGTTCGAGGAAACGGAGCCCCCGGGCGACAGCCGGCAGATCCTCGGCGGCTCCCGCAGCGGCCAGGCCCGTCAAGGCGATAGCCGTCGAGAGGGGCGTCGCCGCGAGCTCGTGGGCCTTGCTGAAGGGGTTCCCGAAATTCCAGCCTCCCGATGATGGGGCGGCCCGGTCGATGATGAGCTTCACCCCGGCGACAAGCCTGGCGTTTGACGGAGGAACACCCGCCTTGGCCAGGGCCAGGATGAACTGGGCTGTGGGCTCGATCCAGGCGGTCGCGCCCGGCGTCCACGACCAGCCGGGGATCGAGGCGTCGTACCGGTAGGTCCTGGCGATCGCGGCGATATCGGCCGAAGAGAAGCGGGACGAAGCGTCCTCGAGCTTCAGGATCCAGTCGGCGAGACGAGCGGCCTCGGCCTCGGCCCCGAAGGTGTGGAAGGCCAGCAGGCCCGCGTAGGCCATCCAGCCGCCGCTGCTCGCGCCGGGCGCGAGGCCCATCCCGCCCGACGCGTCGCGGCAGCCCCGCAGGAAGGCCAAGCCGCGCCCGGCCGCCTCGGTCCCGCCCCCGGCGAGCAAGGCCATCGCCGCGAACGCCGACGGCTCGGCCGCGCTCGATCCGCCCGGCCGATAGCCCCAGCCGCCGTCGGGGTTCTCCGAAGCCCTGAGGAAATCGAGGGTGCGGGAGCGCGGTTCGGAGGAGATCATCGTCTTACGAGCATTATAACGGCCGGCCGCGGCTTTGTATAGCGGGCTCAGCGGTCGGCCAACTCGTCGCCGTAATGGCTCCGCAGGCGGGCCAGGAGGTCCCGCATTTCGTCCGGATGCCCGGCCGCGACGTCGGTCCGACAACCCGGGTCACGGCGGATGTCGAAGAGGGAGATCCGCGTGCTCTCCCGGCCGTTGCGGACGATGACGTCGTAGGCGAGCATCCAGTCCAGGGTCAGGACGGCCCGGTTGCGGCGCCGGACGAGGAGGTTATAGAGATCGTCGCGGACGGTGACAAGGCCGCTGCGGTCGAACTCGTAGAACCGGCTGCCCTCGTCGACATAGGCCTGCAGGGATCGCCCGACCCCGCCCGGCGTCTCGAGAGAGAACTCCGTCTCCAGAAAGACGGAATCGGGCGGCGCGGCGCCGCTCGCCTCGTTCTTCCCGATCCAGGGCTTCAGGCTCCGGCCGTCGAAGGGATAGGTCTTGGGGTCCTGGCCGAGCAGGTCGAGGACCGTCGGGGCGATGTCGATCGTCCGGCTCAAGACGTCTGCCTCCCGGTGGACCGGCGGACCCGGCGGCTTCCAGGCCAGGAGGACGCGGTTCTGGGCCAGGTCGCGGAGGTCCGACCCGTGGCCCTCGGCCGATTCCCCGTGGTCGGAAAAGACGACGACGAGGGAATTGTCATAAAGGCCGTTGGCCTTGAGCGCCGCGACGATCCGGCCGAACTGGCCGTCGGCCTTGGCCACCGCCGAATCGTAAAGCTCCATCAGCGGGTCGGCCCCGGCGACGCGGCCGAGCGCCCGGGGCGAGGCGTGGATGTAGGGCCAGTGGGCCATGCAGAGGTGAACGGCCAGAAGGAAACGGGGCTCGGACCGCAGCTTCCCGATCGCCGTCACGATGTCGTTGAGGAAGTACCGGCCGTCGTAGGTCTGGGCGACCGCCCTGTTCACGTCCGAAAACGGGAAGAGGGCGTAGCCCAGCCGGTTATTGAAGAAGACGTTGGTCAGGCTGAAGTCGTGGACGCCGCCGAACAGGAAGTCCTTGACGCCCATCGGCGGGTGCCGGAGGCGGTCGAAGCCTTCCGCGGTCGTGATATTGCTGAACCGGACCTCGTCGGTGAAGTGTAGGGTCTTGTAGCCCCGGCCTTTGAGGATCCAGACCAGGCCCTGCCCGGCCGATCGGATATTCTTCCTCTTGGTCAGGTTGAGGCGGACCCCGCTCGTCCGGGGATATTGCCCGGTGAGGATCGAGTACCACGCGGGGAAGGTCCGGGCGATGGGCGAATAGCAGCTGTTGAAGACGGTGTTCTCGGCCAGAAAGACATCGATGTTCGGCGTGATCTTCAGGGGATAGCCGGCGTGGCCCGTGTGGCGGGGGTTCAGCGAATCGAGGCCGATCAGGATGACGTTGGGCCCGGCGTTAGACGCGCGGGGCTTGGCCGCGAACAGCCGGCGGGCGAGATAGCCGGGATCGAGAGGCGCCAGAAGAAGGATGATCCACACGCCCAGGCTCGCGATCCTGGCGCCCTTCCTGGCGTAGCGGAGATTCAGGACGGCGAAGCCGAGGAGGAAGAAACCGAGAAGGACCGCGGCCGCGATCTTTAGAACGGCGGCGGCGGCCGGGTTCTCGCGGACGCCGCCCAGGACCGCCAAATCCGAGGCCGGATAAAGCGTGGAATTCAGCGCGTAGACGGAAAAGATGAAGACGCCGTTGACGGCTAGAAAGGCGAGGCCCGAGGCGTTGCGCGCCCAGGCCGGCCCGAGCCGCCGGAGCCTTCCGGCGACGAGGACGGCGTAATGCCCGTTGAGGAACGCGAACAGGGTGTAGATCCCGATGAGCGTCAGGGCATAAAGGAACGCGTCGAAGCCGAAGAGCTTCAGGGCCTCGCCGATCTTGGCCGTGAGAGAGGACTTGACGACGTCGCCGGTGTATTCCCGGCGGATGGCGATGATCTTGGAGAGGAGCTCGGCCAGCCAAAGGGCGAGATAGAACGCGACGGACCAGACGAAGATCCGCTTGGCCGGGGCAGGGTCGGGAACAGTCATCCGCGGTATTATAGCACCGAACGACCGGGTTGACTTATCCGGGTCCGGGCGATATCCTCCCCATGACCGCAGTCGGCGTTTTGGCCTTATGACTCGCACCTCGATCGCCCCGGCCGGGAACTTCCGCAGGGCCTTCTCCGCCGCTCTCCTGGGGCTCATCCTCCTCGTCTGCGCCGCCCTCAAGATCAAGCACAACGATCGGCCGTTCCTCACAGGGGCGGACGGCGGGCTTTATACCGATATCGCCGAACACGTCCGGGACGGCGACGGCCTGGTCACGGACATCTCCCTCTACAACCACGGCTACCCGAGGTTCCCCCATCCGACGGCCATCTATCCGGCCTGGCCCCTGCTCTACGGCGCCGCGGGCCGTCTGGTGCCGCTCGGCGTCGCCGGGACCTGGCTTCCGACCGTCGGCTACTTCGCGGCCCTGATATTCGCGTATCTCTGGGCGGCCCCGCTGGGCCGGGCGGGGCGCCGTCCGGGACCCTGGGCCAACCCCGGGCACGCGCTCGTCATCTTCCTCGGGCTGAACGGCAAGTTCTTCGCTTACACCTCCCTGCCCTTCACGGAAGGCCTCGGTTATGCTCTTCTTTTCGCCTGCCTCTGGCGCTTCCGGAAGATCGGCGGATCGCCATCCCTCGCCCACGGGGTCGAGATGGGCGTCTGGCTGGCGGCGCTCATGCTCGTCCGCAGCCACTTCCTGATCGTGGCCCTGGCGGCCCTCCTGGCTTTGGGCTGGAGCGCCCGGCGCTTCCCGGTGCGCCGCGGCTGGCTCAAGCCCGTGGTCGCCGCCGCGGTGTTCGTCGCGGCTCTCGTCCCCTGGTATGTCCGCATCTCGAGATTCGTTCCCAGGAACCGGCTGGCGGCGATCGTCCGTTACGACCAAGCCCGGGCGAACGATCTCCTTTCCCCTTTCCGGGCGCTGGCCCCGGCGGCGGACCTCCCGTCCTTCGTCAAGGACCGTCTGGCCGGGCTCGGGACCGCCTTCTCGCCGACGGGCGAGTCGAGCTATGCCGCGAATTTCCACGGCCTGCCCTACGCCTTTGTCCTGGCCCTCGTTGCGGCGGCCGGGTCGCTGCTCATCCGGCGCCGGAAGTGCTCCTCGCAGGATGCTTGGCCGGTCGCGGGGCACCGCGGTTTCGAGGCCGCGTTCCTCGTCCTTTTTTCGGCCGGCGCCTTCGCCTCGCTTCAGCTCATGCATATGGACGTGGCCCAACCCTGGCTGTTCGGCCACCGGCACGCGTTGATGATGACGGTCCCCTTCTTTTTGGCCTGGTGGCTGCTCGCGAGGTCCCGGCGTCTCCCCGCGGTCGTCGCGGCCGTCGCGATCGGCCTCTACACGGTCGTTGCCTCGGCCGGGGATTGCCTGACCGCCGGCGTCGACGACACCCTCGCCGCCGAAAGGTGGAAGCCTGTCCGTCAATGGCTGGAGGAACGGCGCCCCGCCGTTGGGGCGGACCGTCCGGTCGTCGCGGCCTCGGGGCTCTTGCCTCAGTTCCTGGCGCCGCAGCTCCCCGGTTTCGGGTTCCACGGCGTCTATCAGAGCACGACCGAGGAGGACCTTAGGACCCTTTTCGAACGGCTGGGGGCCGGGTTGCTCATCCTTGAGGACCGGGACATCGGTCCCGGACGGGTCCTGGGGGGCGTCGACCCGGCCTGGTTCGAACGCTATTTCAAGCCTGTGGCCAGGCTGCCGGGCTATGCCCTCTTCGCCAGGCAGGCGGACCGCGGAGGCTGGAGCCCATGACCCGAAAGGCGTTCCGGGAGTTCGAGAGGCGCACGATCGCCGGCCTCGCCGCGCTGGCCGGGCCCCGGCCCGGCGGGCCCTACGACGAGCAGGCCCTGCCGGCTTATACGAACCCCAATCCCCTCATGCGGCGCGTCTTCTGGCGCCGGATCCGGGTTGCGGCCGGGCTCATCGGGCGGCTGCCCAGAGCCCGCTTGGCCGTCGATTTCGGCGCCGGCCTCGGCGTGATGATCCCCGTCCTGGCCGGCCAGGCCCGTGAGGTCGTCGCGGTCGAGATCGAGCCGGCGAAGCTCGCCGCGGGGACGAAGAGCCTGGGGATCGCGCCGGGACTGTTCCGCGTAGCCGCTTCGCTCGGGGAGGCCGTCGGCCCGGCCGGCCCCAAGGCGGACATCGTCCTGGCCCTGGACGTCCTCGAACATGTCCCCGATCTCGACACGGCCGTCGGGGCGATCTCCCGGGCCCTGGATCCGCGGGGGCGTCTGATCGTCTCCGGCCCGACGGAGACCGCCGCGTACCGCCTGGGCCGACGCTTGGCCGGCTACAGCGGGGCCTATCATCACCGGGGGATCCGCGAGATCGAAAGGGCCCTGGCCCGGCGATTCCGGGTCGTCGGGAGGACGGCCATCTATCCGCTTCTGCCGCTCTTCATCGTGCTCGAAGCGGTCCCGGACCCGGCGGCGCCATCTTCCCTGAACGGAGGCAGGACATGAACGGAGAACGCGTCGGGGTTGTCATTCCGGCCTTCCAAGTCGCTCCCCACATCGGAGAGGTCATCCGCGCCGTCCCCGGCGATGTCGGCCTCATCGTCGTCGTCGACGACGCCAGCACCGACGGGACGTCCGAGCGGGCCGCGGCGACGGGGGACCCGCGCCTCCGCGTCGTGCGGCATTCCGAGAACCGGGGGGTCGGGGCGGCGACGCTCTCCGGGATGGACCGGGCCGTGGCCGAGGGATGTACGGTTCTGGTGAAGATGGACGGCGACGGGCAGATGGACCCGGCGCTCATCGGCGAGCTTGTCCAACCCATCCTGGACGGAGAGGCGGACGTCGTCAAGGGCAACCGCTTCGGGGACCCCTGGGGCCTCCGGCGGATGCCCTTGCTGCGGCGGGCCGGCAACCTCGCCCTCTCGTTCCTGGCGAAGATCTCGACCGGCTGCTGGCAGGTCTTCGATCCGACCAACGGCTTCTTCGCCGTGGACGCCTCCGTCTACGGCCGGCTGAACAGGAACTGGATCCACGACCGTTTCTTCTTCGAGATCAGCCTTCTCTTCGCCTTGAACCTCGAGGGCGCCGTCATCCAGAACGTGACCATGGCGGCGGCTTACGGCGACGAAACGAGCTCCCTGTCGCTCGGCCGGGCACTCGGGGAGTTCCCCTTCCTGCTCACCCGCCAGTTCCTGAGGCGGGTCTGGCTCCAGTACTTCGTCCTCGGCTTCTCGGTCGCCTCGCTCTTCCTCGTCTGCGGAGCGGTCCTGGCCGCTTTCGGGACCGCGTGGGGCGGTCTCGCCTGGGCCCGCTCGATCCGGGCCGGCGTCCCGGCCACGACCGGCACGGTCATGATCGCCGTTCTCCCCCTCATCCTGGGCTTCGAATTGCTGATCCAGACGGTCGTCTTCGACGTGACCCGCGCCCCAACCCGGCCCCGGTCCCGGCTCTGGCGCCGGCGCTGGCAACAAGGGCCGCCTGTGCTATAATCGGGCCCGCCTTGGTCGCCAGCGCGTTCCTTGCCGTCTTCTACGCCGTCCTCATCCTCCTGCTCGCCCCCGTCATCCTTCTCTGCATGGTTGTCGGGGTGCGCGACCCGCTCATCGCCATCGGCCTCTGGGCCGTGCGGGTCGGGCGGCGCGTCCTCGGGATCAAGGTCGAGGCCGAGGGCCTGGACCGCGTCGCGCCGGGGACGCCGTACGTCTTCATGCCCAACCACTCGAGCTTCATGGACGGGCCCCTGGTCATGATGCTCATCCCGGGGACCCCGCGGGTCATCCTCAAGAGATCGATCCTGCGCATTCCCTTCCTCGGCCTGGGCATGCGCCACGTCGGTTTCGTGCCCGTGGACCGGAAAGGGACCGAAGGCGGGAAGAGAAGCATCGCCCGGGCCGCGGCCCTCGTCCGCGAGCGGGGCTACTCCTTCCTGATCTTCCCGGAAGGGACGCGCACGCGCGACGGGAAGCTCCAGCCGTTCCGCCGGGGCGGTTTCTTCCTGGCCCTCGCGAGCGGGGCGCCGATCGTCCCGGTGACCATCCGGGGGACGTTCGCGCTCATGCCCAAGGGCCAGTGGCACGCCCGACGCGGCCGGGTCCGGATCATCTTCCACGAGCCCGTGCCCGTCGCCGGCGTCGCTCCGGAGACCATGGGTCCGCTGATGGAGGCTGTGCAGCGGGCCGTGCTTTCGGGGATGGAGTCGGAGGCGTCCTGACGGAGGCTTCTCCCGGAACGGCCGCGGAGACGCGGCTCAGCGCTCGATCTCGCCCGGGGCTTTCCCCGCCGCGGCTTTCTTCGCGATCTGGGCCTCGATGCGGGCCTGCTGGGCCTGGGCCTTGAGGAGCCGCTGACTGGTCTCGTCGAGCTGCTGCTGGATGACGTAGCC
>Ga0172362_10003760_pt1 | contig 13097 bp, 11 predicted proteins | sample LakKivs1_kivu2a2_FD_114534 | JGI IMG/M metagenome (GOLD analysis project Ga0172362, IMG submission 114534) | Sediment microbial communities from Lake Kivu, Rwanda - Sediment s1_kivu2a2 | ecosystem: Environmental > Aquatic > Freshwater > Lake > Sediment | place: Rwanda: Western Province, Lake...
TCTTTTGTTATGAGTTTAGGAGTCCCATACTTCACCTTGATTTTAACTATATTCTCATCTATTTTTCTCGTGTTCGCAAAAGATACCTCTCTGTAACTTCCATCATGCGTAAGTACCTTGTCTCCTACACCTAAATTTTCTATTGGAGCGACTGAGGGGTTACCTAAAACCAAAGAACCCTTAACTAGACAGCCGAAACATCTATCTGGTGCCTTTTTCTGCGGATATGAAGGCGGTATTAAAAATGTTATTTTCATATTAATCATTCATCATATTCATTTTTAAGCTTAATATATTATTTCTCACAAACTGCAATCATATTTTTGTATAAAGGATAGTATCTTCCAATTTTAATTATTTTAACTTTCTTGAAGTCTGAAAGTAATTCCTTTAACATTTTCTCTGTGAAAAACCTTACATGCCAATCAGTATAATGATAATGTTTATCAAAATCAAACAAGGCTATTGCTAAGTTCTTGAGCAAACCGTGGTATGGAACTGAAACTATGAAAATTCCTTTTTTCTTTAGATGGTTGTAAGCACTTTGAACTGCAATTTCAGGATTAATCAAATGCTCTAGAACATCCAAGCAAATTACTGTATCAAACTTGTGTTTTAGATTGAGTAATTTTTCTAAATCACCTTTGAACACCTTTAAGCCTTTATTTTTACATAATTTTAAGGCTTCATCATCACTATCTACACCAAGTTTTTCTCCTCTTAAATTACTTAGAATATATCCATTGCCGCAACCCAAGTCAAGGGTTTTACCGTTGGGGTTATAGTGTTCATGTATAATTTTTAATTTTTCATTCCAAAGAGGATCATTTTTTAACCATTCTTTACGTTTCATTTTTCACATCCCTTTTATATTTTACCCATATTTTATTGCTTTCTTCATGCCTCTTAAAATATGCTGCAACTAGTATGAATACGTATAATAAACACCAGTAAAGAAAAGCTATACCCTCTTCCAAACTGTATTTATAAAAATGGGTTAAATAATACCAAAAAAATTTGAAGTAATAACCGAATAGTTTTATGTTCCTACATTCTGACATTTTAAACCAACCAACAGCTCCCCTTCTTTTTTGTAAGAACAACTTTTTTGTATTTCCTGGAACGCCCACAAAATAATGTATTATATCCTTGGCAAAAACTATTTTATATCCTTTTTTAAGGACATTGTAACCATATTCAGCATCATCGCAAATAACTTTCGAATCTAACCTTGGCACAAGATGCCTTCTAAAAGCGTTGCATACCAACGGATAGCTCCATTTTCCTTTTATTATTGGATTCTTATTTTCCCACCAATCAGAGACAAGCTCGTTCATGAATATTTCCCCTTTTGCAGACCATCCTTTCTCCATTTCGTTAATCAAATCTGGACTATAAGGCTTCCACTTAAATCTAACGCCGCCAACTTTTTTATCTTCAAAATATTTAACCAGTGAATACATACATACGCTTGGGTTGAGATACCTAACCTCAGCATCGCTTTTTACTATTATATCACCTGTTGCTCTTTGTAGGGCACTATTTATAGCAACTGAAAATCCTCTTCTTTCTGAAGAGAAATCTACTTTAATTTTTTTATGCTTTTTAGCAAATCTCTTTACAATCTCGTATGTTTTATCTTCCTCTGTATCCACAGCAACTATAATTTCTAAATTTGGATATTTTAGTTCCTCAATCAAATGTCTAAGTGTATCTTCTATAACTTCTTCTTCTTTGTATGCTGGCATTAGAATGGTTATTTTAGGATATTTCATTAAATCAACTTGATGACCATATTGTCTTGATTTTGATAATCTATGCTGAAATGAGTTTGATTGTTGTTTTGAATATCATTACTTACAACGTTAACAAAGTTATAGGTGAATGCTCCAATTAAATTGCTTTCTGGAACTATGTAATTCTCTGCAACTATTCCTCTCCATATCAGAATGTAGCTAACATTGTAATTTACAAGAGTATTATAGATATAATTAGTATCCTGAGTAGTCATTAATTGTGGGAATTCCCCTATTGCCCAAACATTAGTTCTTTCTGCAAACATCTCAAGGCTGCCTCCATAAGCAGTGAAGATGTTTGCATTCGCAGGCGTATTCTGCTTAATCCATTTTAAAGCATCCAAATAGTTCTGAGGATATCTTGTTGAACTAAATGTGTTTAATGCAACTGAAAAGCTTAGATACGTACACAAAACAATTACACCAAATAAAACAATCAGATATTTTTTGTTTTTCTCATAAACTTTATCCGCAAAATACCCCCCTATCAACGCAAGTTGAGGGAAGACTATTGCAAAGTATCTTGACTCTGCTATCCCTAGATTTAAAACACCTCTAACGTAATAGAGCAGAATGAATAGCACGAATACTAAAATCGGTAATACTAATTTCTCATCCTTTGATACAAAAAAGTAAGTAATACCCTCTAAACAGAAAATCAACGCTAAAAATCCGAACACTGAAATAATGTCTGTGCTAGGTGAAAGAATTTTAGCCGCATCCTTAACCCATAATGGTGTAAAGTTCGGTTCCTTAAAAAATAGGTTTAGCACATCAACGTAAGGGAAACCATATAATATTAAGTTCCTTGCTATAAATGGTGCAATAATTATTGCAAAAAATACGCAGGCAATTATTGATAACTTTAAATAATTCTTTTCTTTTTTGTAAAGGTATTTGTAAACTGCAAAGGCTAAAAGTGCTACTGGAAGGAAAATAGCGCTGAATTTGACATAAAAAGCTAGTCCCATTATAGACCCTGTGAAGATTGCTTTCTTTATTGAATCCATCGAAGCAAACATAACCAAGGACAAAAGTGAAAAGAATGCTATTGGAACTTCAACATAATATAAAAACATGAACTGTGTGAAAAGCGGTATTGATAACAGAAGGAAGGCAGCCATAGATCCGAAAAGCCAGCGTGTTTTCTTTCCTATTGAGTAGATTAAAATGATTGTTAGTGCCCCGAATAATGCAATCATAAATTTAGCTATATTTAGGGTCGAACCGAAAACAGCGAAGAATGGAACTGATAATAATGAAACCAACGGTGGATAATTTAGAGGTTGTGATGGACTTAAAAACGAAGGAAACTTTAATCCTAGAAACTGCTGTGATGTGAAAAAATATGCTCCTTCATCCTCTCCCAACATCGCTGTATTAAAGGCTAGATAAAAGTATGTGACTGATATTAGCAGCAACAAAACAATTGGTATGTGCTCTTTTTTAAATTCTATATCCATCTAAACACCTGTTGTATTTGTGATATTAGTAGCGTATAATTTTCCTTGGTCAAAGTCAAGGGTCCATTTGCTCTCATTCCGTATAGTAGCATTCAAATTACACTTATATATAACGAACCAGTTATGAAATGCATTCACATAAACAGGTTCGTAATCTATTGCTGATTTTATTTGATTGCATGCTGGAGTTATTATCTCACTATATTGATTAAATGAATATTTTGACAAGTTCAAAGACCAGATTAGTAAAAATATAATACATACAACTAGCGAGTATTTCAAGTATTTTGAGGGAATTCCCTTTACTATTTCCAAAGCGAGGAATGGAAATATAAGCATCTCGTGTCTTATAATAAAAAATGGATTTCCTGAAAGCTGTAAGGCAAAGTAAACAATTACCATTATAATAACGAACGAACTCCACACTTCTATTTTTTTTGTCCTAATTAAATTTATTATAAAAAATATAATTCCAACATAAAATAGCAAATCTATAGGGAGCGGGTAGTATCTGCTAGAATCCCACAAGAACCTCTCTGGCTGATTCATCTGAAATGATGTTGCTAAGTTTGCTGTAGTTGCTATTACCTGCTCTTTGGTAGCACCTATCAATGATAAGTAAATATCATGCGTAATCAAGTAATTTCTGAAATACCAAGGAAAAGGTATCAGTATCGCAAACATAAATGCTAGAATAAAATGCTTTGTTTTAATTTTGTCTCTATAGAAAATTATCATAGAAATCATCCAAGCAAAAATCGCGAAGAATCCAGTAACCTTCATAAGCGCTGTCATACCGACTAATATCCCAGAAAGTATTAACTTCTTTTTTATTAAAAAATAAAAAGCTAAAAGAACCGTTGTCATCATAACTATATCATAACCATTAAAAGCAGTTTCACGAATGAATATAAATGATAGAAATAAAAATGGTATCGCTAACCAGTTTATTTTATAAAGCGTATATCCTATAATCACCATGGAAAATATTGTAACTAAGAATAACGGCAGTCCTAATGCCATCAAAAATACATAGAAAAAGTAAACTAATGGCGGATAGCTAATAAATACATTGCTCTGAGCAGATAACATATACTGCCATCCGCTAAGATTCGTCCTCCAAAGAAAAGATGGATCTCTAAAAATATCTCCCGCTATTAGGTAATGAACATAAATATCTGGATTGGAATTTATGAAATATGCTGAATATATTGATAATATCACAACAAATATAAACAAAAATAACTTTTCGATGTTTATCTTCATTTTACTACCAAACTTAATCCATATTTTATTACTTCTTTAGGATGTACTGTAAGCAATCTTAAAAAGTTCGGTATATTATGAGTAATTATATTAATAGACGATTTTACTTCTTCTCTTCCAAGTTGTTTTTGAAAATTATATATATCACTTGGAGAAAATTCCGGTACTTTAATTAATGCTTTATTGTTTAGCACTCCAAGCTCTAAATCTTCTCCGTCTTCGGCTAAAAGATAACCATTTTCTCTACAAATATTGTATAATCTTGAATTATAATACGGTAATGCTATAAAACAATAACATGAAACACCCATTTCTCTAAATTTTTTAACCAATTTTATAGTTTGTTGTATATCTTCTTTTGTTTCTCCTACACTTCCGTAAACAAAATAACAGCTTACCTTCTCCAAACCAACCTTCTTACAGAGATTTACCCCTTCAATAGCTTTCTTCAGATTAAGTCTCTTCTGAATTATTTCGTCTAAGACTCTTTGACTGCCAGACTCGATTGATAGAGTAAGTTCAACGCATCCAGATTTTTTCATCGTTCTGAGGAGTCCAATATCCAAACTGTCTGCCCTTATCCCATTGGGTGTGTTCCATTTTATGTTTAGATTTCTTTCTCTAATCATAGAACAGATTTTCAACATCCGATTTCTATCAAGAGTCATGTTATCATCCTCGAATGTTATATGCTCTATTCTATATTTCTTTTTTAGTTCCTCTATTTCGTTCACCACATTCTCTGGACTTCTCACCCTCCATATTCTCCCCATAACATTGTAAACGCTACAGAACTGGCATTTATATGGACATCCTCTGCTCGTTATGACAGATAAAGTTCTTCTTGTATTCTGCCAGCTTCCGTGCATATACTTGGATACTTGGAAGTATTTTTCGATTGGGAAGATGTCTCTATCTGGGAAAGGGAGTTTATCTAGCTCTGTGATAAGCGGTCTTCTTTCATTAATAAAAATGGAATTGTCTTTTTTCCACGCTATGCCCTTTACTTTAGACATGTCTCCTTTGTTTTCTAATGTTTTTAGGAATTCTACAATAGTGTATTCGCCTTCCCCCATTACAACATAATCTATATTGGGATTTGCTAAAACAAGATTAGGTGCACAAGTTGCATGACTTCCTCCCATAATAACAATGGTTTTTGGATTTACATTTTTCGCTATTTCTGCAACCTTGTATGCAGATTGAGCATCAACCGATAAAGTCGTTAAGCCTACTAAGTCTGGTGATTCTTTTTCAATCCTCTTTTTTATTTCATCGAAACTTAAGCCCAAGGTCTTTACTTTCTTGCCTTTCGGAGTAATGAATTCGTTTACACTCTTCCAATCTTCAATAAGAGCGTCTAACGCAATAACTTCATGATTATTTTTAATCATAGAAATAATATAGCAAATTCCTAAGGGTAATGTAATAGAATAAACACCTTTCCAATTATCAGGAAGTATTGATGGTGGTTTAATGAACATTACTTTCATTTAATCACTTTATTTCTTCCCATATGGATTTACCAATTTTCAATAAAAAATCTCTGATTTTTGCTTTTAATACTAAATTTACAAAATGAAAATTTATATATGTTTTTGTACTATCAATCTTCTTATTCATTAAAATATTATACAACTTGTAACCCGTCAAATCTTTTTCAAAAAAATTATCTGGTTTTTTAATTTTGATAAAAACTCCTGGAGCTTGATCATCTCTTTCTAAAGTCAAAATATTACAATCAGAAAAGATGTTTTTCATATCATTTAGTTCAAATCTCCAAAAATCATAAGAAAATGGGTGGTAATGGAATCCATAAGAACGTACAGTAATTAATATTATGCCATTTGGCTTACATACATTTTTTATATTTGAAATAACTCTTTTCCAGTCTTTTACGTGTTCAAGCACTTCTGTTGCAATTACAACATCAAAACTGTTTTTTCCAAATTTTTCTATTAAATTATTGGCATCGCATATAAAATCGACACCAACACCTCTTATTATATCAACTCCAATATATTCTTTAGGTTTCCAAGACTCTATAAGTGGCCTGATACTACCATTTATATTATAAGAACCTACTTCAAGAACTTTCTTTTTTATAATTTCTTCTTTATTTAAATTTTTAGCTGCAAATAAAATACAACTCATGTGACACATGATATCACTCTCGCATAATTATAATCTTTATTTATTTGATATATTTAAAAACTATTAGTAAATCGAAAGTTTTTCTTATTTACTATAAAGTGGTCAAAAAGAAAAGTTTAAATAACTTGTTAAAGAACTCAATATATAGAATTTCGCTATTTAATATATTTAAATTGCACTACAATTGATTTATATGAAAAAGGTTCTAGTAACGGGCGGCCTTGGTTTTATAGGATCCCATCTTGTAGAGAAACTAGTAAACCAAGGAAATGAAGTAACTGTTTTTGACAACTTAATTAAAGGTTCTGTTGAAAACCTTAAACCTTTAATTATCGAAGGAAAAGTTAAGCTGATTAAGGGCGATCTTTTAAAAAATCATGATACTGAAGATATTAAAGGCGATTTTGACACTGTTTTTCATTTAGCTGCTAATCCAGAAGTGAAAAAAGAAAATCCTAATATACATTTTGAAGAGAATGTACATGCAACATATAACTTACTTGAGTTCATGCGCATAAGAAATATAAAAAATATAGTTTTCACTTCAACTTCTACGGTCTATGGTGAAGCTAAAAAGATACCTACACCTGAAGACTATGCCCCATTAATGCCAATATCTTTATATGGAGCATCAAAACTTGCATGCGAAAATTTAATAATTGCATACTGTTATAGCCATGACTTTAAGGCACATATATTTAGATTAGCAAACGTAATTGGACCTAGAGCTACTCTTAGCGTTGTTGTAGATTTTGTTAAAAAGCTTAAAGAGAATCCGAAAAGACTTGAAATACTTGGTGATGGGACTCAAGACAAATCTTATTTACATGTTGAAGATTGTGTAGATGCTATGTTATTTGCATTAGAGAAGTCAAATGAAAAAGTAAATATCTTTAACCTTGGTTCTGAAGACAAAATAAAAGTTATTGATGTTGCTAGAATCATTTCAGATGAATTAGGATTGAAAAATGTTGATTTCGCATTTACTGGAGGAGTCGATGGAGGACGTGGTTGGAAAGGCGATGTAAAATTAATGCAGCTTTCTATAGACAAGATTAAATCTTTAGGCTGGAGACCTCGCTATAGTTCTGGAGAAGTTGTAAGAAGAACAGCTAGAGATCTTAAATTGGGTTAATATGCAGGCAGTCATACTTGCTGGAGGATATGGAACTAGACTAAGGCCTTTAACAAAATTCATACCAAAGCCTTTATTGCCTTTAGGGAATTCAACAATAATAGAGAATCTAATTAACCAGGTTTTAAGAAATAATTTCAAAAAAATATTACTTGCCTTAAACTATAAAGCTGATTTAATAATTGAATACCTAAAAGAAAGGGGCTATAAATTTGATTACATTATTGAAAAAAAGCCTCTTGGAACAGCTGGTTGTATAAAAAATGCTGAAAAATTATTAGAAGAAACCTTTCTGGTTCTATCTGGAGATAACTATACTCAACATAATTTTAAAGATTTATTAGGCTTTCATAAAAAGAAAAAAGCAGACATGACTTTAGCTCTTATCAAACCTAAAAATCCAAGAGATTATGCAATAGTTAAAATAAATAAAAATAATTTAGTACTGAAATTTAAAGAAAAACCTAAAGGCAAGTTATTCTCTAAGTTAACGACTTGTGGAACATATATAATAAACAAAAAATTGCTAAAATTCATACCCAAATCAAAAAAGTTTGATATCTCTTATGATTTTATACCATTATTGCTAAAAAATAATGTTAAAATTTATGGAAAGTTAATGAAAGGAACTTGGGAAGACATAGGAAATTTTGAAAGATATAAAAAGGCTCTTAATTTAGCAAAATGAACTTTCTATTTTATTTCTGGCAGGTGCATCTTCATGTTATCCAAGTCGAATGCAACTCCAGCATCATCGTCAACAACTTGGGTTTGAAGTCCAGCATTTTTAACGAAATTCTTTACTCTTGTTTTATAGACGCTTGAAACAGGCTTTTTAGCTACATCGCTAACGTTAGCATTAAAAACGTTTTCTAAAGCTTGTTCAACTTGTTTTCTTGATGGTTCTGCCAAGTTATCAAGAGCTTCTCCTATTGAAACATAATCCTCTTCTCTAAATGGTTGAGTCAATACTAAAAATTTCGGTGGTACATTCTTTAATAATTCTAAAGCATAAATTGGACCAAGAGTACAGTTATGTTTTCCAAAATCCTTGGCTCCTTCACCGCCTACACCAGCAACCAATAATACATCTGGATTAACCTGACCTCTTGTTTGTAAATAATCTTGTCTAAAAGTTATTCCGTCTCCTTCCAATGGCGAATCATCACTTGTATATTGAGTAATGATTGGCACATCATGAGCACTGTATTGAAGACTTCTGTTTTTTTCTTGAATTACAAGTCCTACTCCTTGAGTTACCTTAGGACCTTTCTCTGGGTGCTTTGAAGCTGAGAACCACACTTTCTTTTTACCCACCTCAAAGCCATTAGCAAAGAATTTCTCAGGTGAAGTTCCCTCAGTAAAGCTTTGTAAACTTTCGTATTCAGGATGTTTTTCATTTTTTGGAACACCAATAACTAATTTTTTATCCTTAAAAGGAAACTTATCAGGATAATAATCTTGAGCATCAACGGGATTGATACCATATACCGTTGGATTAACTGCAAATAAATGTGGATTTATCAAGCCTTTTAGCACTGCTGGTGTACCTGTGTGATCTGGATGATCGTGAGTTATTTCTATTATCCTTGTCCTATCTCTAAAAAGTTCTTCTAAACCATTAGGATACATCGTACGTAATCTTATATCTCCATGAACACCTGGATCAATAATCTCGACAATCTCTGGTGATATGTAAACTGGTCCGCCAACCATATCGCCATAATATGAGTTTTGACCGCAACCTGATCGTGGAACTAGCAAAATGCTATGTCCTTCATTTTGCCTAGCAAACTCACCCAAAGAAGCATCAGACTTTTCATATACTGCTCTATTAAATGGTATACTCCAACACTTTTTACCTTTGTCAACATTAAAAGTTAATCTACCAGAATCATAAATGGGAGCTAAATCCTTTGAAATTAAAACTTCTTGTTTTAAAGATACTTCCATAAATTCCACCGTTATTTATCACTATTAATAAGTGATAAATCTATTTAAACCTTTAGTTGTATTTAAAGAATACATTTTATTAAAATACCCAGTCTCCATCGAACCAAATTTCATCAGGCGATAGAAAAGGTAGCCTATTACCAATGAATTTACCGGCGAACAAGGCTATCTTTGAATAAAATATTTTCGGATCAAAATATTCTTTTACTTCCTCCTCATACTCTGAGAAATTGGGGAACTTATCAACCATGATTTTATCTGCAATCAAACCCCAGATTATACCACCGTAAGACCACGGTTTTGTTAGACCAGCTGCGTCTCCGGTTAGTGCCACTCTACCTTTTTGCATTTTTGTCAAACGACTAGGTATTAACTGTGAGTATAACCCTTTATTGGATATCCCCATTTTTTTGCAAAGATTATTGAATTCAGTTTTAGCAGTATCTACCCTGTCATAGACACCATATTCTATCTCATTCCTTCTAGGAATGACCCAGCTTATACCATTAGGTAAAGGATAGACATTTATTATGTCGTTTTTTGGCTTCTTTTTTAGTCTTTTGTAAATTCCTAGTATGAACAACGGATCCTTTATCCCTACGCTTCTTCTAACTATAGAATTATATCCATCGCTCCCTATCAAATAGTCAAACTCGTAAACCTTTCCAGAAACAGATATCTGCGGTTTTTTATTTTTAATGTAAAAAACTTTCTTTACATCGCTATTTAGATTTATAATTGCTCCGTTTTCTTTTGCTAGTTCAACTATATAGTTGTTTAACAGCTTCTTGTCAATCACAATCATTTTTGGATAGAATTTTAACTTTAAATCTTTCTTAGGAAAGTGTATTATAAGCTCTTCTATCTCGTTTATTATCATATCCTTCCTTTTTGGGACAAAATCCCATATCCTTTCTGATATGAGCTCTGAGCAAGGCTTTTCTCCTATAAAAATATTCCTTTCAAAAACCTCCACTTCATTCTCCTTTGAAAGCTTCCAGGCTAAATATGCACCGTTTACCCCACAACCTACTATTCCTATTTTCATAGGTTTCACATTTTAATTAACAATAAATACCTTTAAATTATATGTCTTTTTATGAATTATAAAAAAATGGCTTTATTGCCATTAGCTCTTTTAGTTATTTGTACTATTTATCTAATATTTATTACACAAACTAATCAATTAGCTGTTGATATAGATTTCAAAGGTGGAACCCAGATAATAGCTGAGTATGGAAAGCAAGTAAGCGAAACTGAAATGGAAAACATATTAAAGTCATACAATGCTGGTGTTAGAACTGCTGTAGGCGTAACCACATATACTATTTTCATAGAATTCGACTCTAGCATAAAAGCTGAAGATGTTTTAAATACTTTAAAGCAGAGTGGTTATGATTTCGAAGACTATTCAGTCCAAACCATAGGCCCTGCTTTGGGAAAAGAATTCTTCCAACAAGCGATATTCGTCTTAATGCTCTCATTTATTTTTATGGCCGCTGTGATTTTCTTTATTTTTAGAATTCCTGTACCGAGCTTTTTCCTTGTTTTGGTTGTTATAGCTGATTTAATAGAGACGCTGGCGTTATCACAAATTTTTGGAGTAAGCCTTTCTTTAGCATCATTTACAGCCCTGCTTTTGCTTATAGGTTACTCAGTTGATGATAATATCTTAATGATAACAAGAATGTTGAAAACAGAAGATAAAAACTATGATAGAATAATAAAAACTTCCTTTAAAACAGGAATAACAATGGTCGGCACAGCATTAGTTGCTTTGTTCGCTTTGTTTATAATCTCCGCATCTGTTGTGATAGACCAAATCGCATCTGTTTTAATAATTGGACTTCTTGTTGACCTTTTGAACTCTTGGGTGTTAAATGTTGGTTTGATGTTATGGTATGTTGAGAGGAAGATAAAATGAATTTTAATTTATTAAAGCAATGGAGAATAATACTCGTATTGGTTTGCGTAGCAATATCGCTCTTTTTAATTGCACCGATGCCTTATCAGAAAGGTGTTATCGTAAAATCTGTTGAAAGCAGCTCACCTTTTTTTGGCAAATTAAAAATTGGAGAGTATATAACATGGGCTAATGAAAAGGATATAAATTCTCCCCAAGATTTGTATGCATTCGAAAATTTCACAGGAACTTTCAGGTTCATTCACTCTGGAAATTTAGACTTGGTAGACATAGTAAATCCTGGTTTAGGGATAACTATCTCCAAACCTTCAACTTCTAACCTCCAGTTTGGTTTAGATTTGGTTGGTGGTACTAGAGTTTTACTTAAACCCAAAGGAAATGTATCAGACGCTATAGTACAACAGACAACAGCCACATTGGAAACAAGAATTAATGTATTCGGTCTAAGAGAAGCAAAGTTCCAGACAATAAAGGATGTTTCGGGAACCAATTTCATACAAATAGAAATGGCTGGTGGCTCTAGGGAAGAGGTTGAAAGCTTGTTAGCAAAGGAAGGAAAGTTTGAGGGTAAAATACCTAAGACTATTACATTTTCTAACAACATAGGAACATTAAACCTTAATAACAGTTATACAGTAACCTTACAAAACGATTCGATTGAAATAAACAATACTTTTTTGAAACTAAATGAAAGTTCTTCAATTGAAGGGATTCCTTTCCAATTAACCAACTTAACAAACCAATCAGCAGTTCTTTTTTTCACAGTCTTTACAGGGAAAGACATACAATCTGTTTGCTTGCAAGAACAAGCAGGAATATGCACCTCAAGGATTACGCTAGTTAAAGGTGGTTATGAATTTAACTTCCAAGTCTTCATAACACAAGAGGGTGCAGAGAATTTTGCAAAGGTTACAAATGATATGAAAGTTATAACTGACCCTAATACAGGGTCAAAATATTTGGAAGGTAGAATATATTTGTATTTGGATGAAAACTTGATAACAGAGCTTAGCATTTCTTCTGAACTTAAGGGTCAAGCTTACACAACCCCAGCTATAACAGGGTTTAGAACAACAAGGGAAGATGCTCTAAAAGAGCAGCTCACGCTAAAAAGTATTTTGCAATCTGGTGCTTTGCCTACAAGTTTAGAAATAATCAGAATTGATCAAATATCTCCTGCTTTGGGAAAAGAATTCTTTCAAGCAACCATACTTGCTGCTGTGGTAGCAAGCATAACAGTTGCGACTGTACTTTTTATCAGATACAGAAGTTTAAAGATACTAATACCGAACATGATGTGGAGCATCTTTGAACTTACTATAACGCTTGGAATTGCCTCTATAATAAAATGGACAATCGACTTGGCTTCAATAGCAGGAATAATAGCTGCAATAGGGACCGGAACA
>Ga0172362_10003762_pt1 | contig 13093 bp, 7 predicted proteins | sample LakKivs1_kivu2a2_FD_114534 | JGI IMG/M metagenome (GOLD analysis project Ga0172362, IMG submission 114534) | Sediment microbial communities from Lake Kivu, Rwanda - Sediment s1_kivu2a2 | ecosystem: Environmental > Aquatic > Freshwater > Lake > Sediment | place: Rwanda: Western Province, Lake...
CACGCAAGTCGGAGACACTCATCAGGTTGGGAGTGTATTTCTCAATATTCAGAACATATCCCTCCAAGTCCGAAAGGCTTGGGATGTTAACCGTCGGAATAGGTGGATAAACTGGTGCTCCGCCTAGCGATGGGCTGACCTCTCCACCGGTACCGCTACCATGCTCGACTGCCCCCACCATGCCCAATGTATTCCAGAACAATTTGCCATCGGCAATCACTACCGAGGTCTCGAAGGGAGCGGACCCACCCCCAGCGAAAACGGCAAAACGAGCGCTATAGTTATTTCCAAAGGGCCCAAAGGGTAGATTTCTCTGGCCAGGGAAGAAATCATCGTGTCCCACTCCCCAAGGGATGTCACGGGAGAGCATGACCGGAGTCGCCTCATGTGAAGTAATTGAGACTGAGCCCACCGAATCACCGTGGCTATAGATATACAGTCTGTCTCCGCCGATACTGAAAATGCCTGGCTCGTCGCTAATCATGAAAATACCTGTGCCCCAATAATTGTTCTCCTGAGCCAGGTTAAAGGGGACAATCTTACCGGTGCTTTGATCAAGTTCACCAATAGCACTGAATAGATAGGCGGGATCATCATAATCAATACTACTATAGTAAGAACGCCAGCGCAGGAGCACCTGATTGTCCGCAGTGACCACTGGTGGCTCACCCACTTCACCGGAACCTTGAGACCAGAGCACAGGCACAGGGAAGGTGAATTTGTTGGCCCCCGTATCAGCGTCCAAGGCGTAGAAGGTGCGATGACCAGGATGTACGCTGCTAGTCAGCCAAGACCGAATAGCCTCCTGTTCATTTTCGATGTCACCAGGACCCGGCATAGCGTGGATGTTCACGTCACTGGCATGCAAGTTAGTGAAATCCTCCGGAATACTGAGGCCAGCCGTGCGCCCCAGGAGAGTATCGCCGCCATCCAGTGCGCGCCAGGCATTGCCCGGATTAGTCCTGAAGATCACCATGTCGCCGGCAATGACCGGGTAATAGTGACGCATGCTCACCCCGTAGAGTTTGTCGGATTGCCAGACCAGGCTTCCATCGCTTAGATTCAGAGCATAGGCATGCATGTCTTCGCTACCGAAGTAGATAACGCCTCGCTCGATATCCACCGCTGGGGAGTTCAATATCGGACCATCAGTCTCGTATTCCCAAACCACAGAGCCATTGGTCGTACTGAAAGCGCAGAAGGTACCATTTGTCGCACCGATGAGCACCTTGCCGCTAACCACGGCCGGTGAAGAGCGAAACTCACCGAGATCTACACCCGCCTTCCATCGAAAAGTACCCGTCTGGGCATCCAGGGCATAGAGATAGCCATCTGTCGAGCCAAAATAGAGTACGCCATCACTCACTGCTGGGGAGCTCATAATCGCTCCACCAGCATCGCCCGCGCTGTACTTCCATACAGTTGTCCCTGTGTCGCTGTTCAGGGCATATATGTTGTTGTGAGAGGTACCTACATACACTAGGCCTCCTGCCACAATGGGTTGGTACTCGGCAAACACAATCTCGGAGCCTTCGTTATCAACAGAGTAAAAATCCCTGACCCACTTGATGGTGTAAGGGGGTGGTACTTCAATTGGGGATCGACCTGACCGTTTCAGATCGTGGGCCAACATCGGCCAATCGTCATCTGCCGTCTGCACAGGAGGGGATACGGCTGTGCTGTCTGCCACTGGCAACAAGCCGAGGAATAGAACCAAAGCAAGGCTCACCGCGATCACTTTCCAGCTCGATCTGGGCATCATTTATATCCTCCCTCCCCCCCAGCGCACTTCGCCAGGCTGTAAAACAAGCACATCGCCCAGGTGAAGCGCCTGGGCGACATCGCTAAACATATCCATATTCTACTACATGAGCATGACTCACGTCAATGGTACTCTGTTCTTACATTACAGACTCATCTACTGCCCGTTGCTACCACCTGTGCATCAAGATGGACCACAAGCGTCTGATCCAGCCCAACTTGATAGCAACAACTATCCCAATTAACACGATCATTGGTGAGATAGCCAAGAGAAATCGCTCCAAATCATCGTTCTCGGTATATAGTCCTTCGGGAAGACCCGTTGTAGTGGGGTCAAGGGTAGGGAAGGGAGTGGGAGTGGGGGGGGGCACAGGTGTCCACGTTGGCGTCGCAATGGGAGTGGCTGTGGGGGTCGGTATTGGCGTCTGGCGTGGTGCAGGGCTTTCCGCATGGCTGTAGAAGATACGGTAGTACTCACCGCCCCACTGTTGATCCCGCACGAACCAGACAACGTGCAGCTGGTTACCCTCGCTGATAGCCAGCTTAGGATATTCCGGAAAGCCCTCATCCTCTTTATACTCGGCTATCAACTCGGGCTTCGACCATGACTCACCATCCCATGTCAAATGATAGACACCCAATGGCACACGAAGCCCTACGTTCTCCGGCAACCGGGACCGCCCCACAGCAACCAGGTGAATATGGCCAGCGCTGTCGGTGCCCATGTCATAGGCATCGAACGTTGTGTCATTATAGGCGCGGGCATACAGGCCAGGGACTTCTCGCGGTTCTGACCAAGTGCTCCCTCTATCAATAGACCAGGCATAATAAATTCGATCAATGGTCGTCGGACGCCAGATGGCGAGAACTCCACGCCCGTTGTCGCTAGCCGCTGCCATCTGCGCGTTGGTGCGCTCTGGCTTTGAGAACAGCACTGGTTCGCTCCACGTCTGACCGCCATCGGCGGAACAAATGTACACTCCTTCGCGAGGCGTGTCATACAGACTCCATCGATCCCAGCCTTCATCCCAGGTGACATGGATTACGTCATTAGCATCAATTTTGATCTGCACCCGATACGAACCAACCTCTGTCGTGCGCGAAAGGTTGACCGGGGCCGTCCAGGTCCGCCCCCCATCGGCGGAACGACGATAGAAAATGTCAGAAAGGCCAACAATTTCATTGCCTCTCTCTGTCCGGATTGGCTCTTTCAGAAGAACCCACCTTTCGTAAACGACATGCACGAAACCATTGCTACTTACTGCTACATCTGACATGTATGTGTTGCCATTATCAAGGACGTGGCGATGCCAGGCGGTAGCCGCGTAAGCCTCGCTCACCGAAGCGCGCTGGTACTCTATCCCTAGATAAGTGAGATGCAGGTTGCCCCAACGATCTGCGACAATGGCTGGGCGGAAAATGTTTCCCGATTTGCCGACGAGCAGGTCGTTAGGCAACTGCCAGGCGCCATCTTTGTAAACTGTGTACATAATGCCAGGTAAAACCTCTCCTCCGCCGACCGGGATATCACGAGTGTCGTAAACGACGTGAATCCGTCCATCGGCGTCCACAGCAATGTCAGGAAACCAGGGCAGCCTGGTATTGGTCGAAAGCAAAATGGGCACACTCCACGACAAAGGCGACTGGGCCCAGACGACGGGATACCTTCCCAGACCGAGGACACTCGGAATCAGCAGGATAGCCAAAAGGATAATTTTTCTTTTCATAGAATGCACATTCCCTGCTTATGGATGCCACAACCCTAGACGATCGGGATCGTAGCACAGCCGCTCGTCAGGACGAAGCGGCAGACAATTCAAGACAGAGCCATTGGCTAACGTCAGGGTTTTTGTTTCGTCAGGACTCATGTTGAAGTGACCTAATTTGTCGTCAAAAAGAACGATAACCGCTTCTCCCTGGGCGTTGACTTGCAAACCCAGATCAGAGATAGACAGCACTTGTGGCTCCCGCCCGGTCTCTAGCACTGAGCCGGCCCCCAGTTCCCACTTGCTTACAACACTAAAGGGCAACAGCCTGTACTCGGGCAGATACCACTGCACATGCCGCCAATTGGCAGCCAAGATGGCCGTGCTCTCGGCCGGGAAATGTTGACGGATGGCGTCGAACCGTTCCTGGTAGTAAGCATCGTTGTTGCGCAAAGTGTCCCAACTCAGCACCTTGATCTGCTCGCTGCCCAACGGATATTCTGGCAGGGCAATGAACAGAGTGGTGTTTATCAGGGCCAGGGCAGTTATTCCCGCCGCCAACACCATCCGCCCCCGCCTCTCCAGCAATCGGACTGTCGCCAGAGCGCTGACAAGCAGCAATGCGGGCAAAAATACGAACACCAGTCCCTGCTGGCCCATATGGATGATGGCATAGAAGAACAACGGGGGCAACACCCAGGCCAGCAGGAACAATCCACGTTCCCATCTCACCTTAAACCGTCGCTGCCACACTCGCAGCAGCGCGTATAAGACCAGGGGCACCAGGGCCACACTCCATCCAAAAGCGGCGTACATGCCCAGCTTGCGCAGGTTGCGCGTCAGGCCGAACCATCCCGCGCCCATGAAAAGCGATGTGGTAGCGTTGAAGCGGGCAGAGAAATCGCCCATCACCTGCAAATAGCGATCCAATCCACCAGCAGAATTAATCAGTGGGAAGAACCATGCTGCACACAGCAGCCCGCAGACCACTATCGCCAATACACCCCAACGCAATCCCCGCATCCAGCCCATCTGGCGCAGGAAGCTAACAGCCGCGCAGAGAGCTGCTAACCCTAGGAACACCGGCGTCTGCTGGCGGACCCCGCCAGCCACAGCCAGGCTCACCGCCGCCGGCACGAAAGCCCAGGTCTGCCCCTGCATAACCTCCCACAGCAGCCACGCCGACAGAATCACCAGAAACGTGTCCAGTGTGTGCGGCAGGGCAATCTCGCCGTAGAACCAGAAGAGAGGGCTGGTCGCCAGAAACAATGCGCCGATTAGACCAGTCCGCCGGTCGAACATCGCCCGGCCTAGCAAGTACATGGCTACCACCGCCAGCCCGCTGCTTACGATGCTGATCCAGACCATCGTTGTCTGCGGGTCGTGGAACAGCAGATCCACCAGGCGGCAGAGCCAAACGTAGACAATGTAGCCTGGTGACTGCGGCTGCTCGGCAGCCATGTCGAAGCGCTGCATGGCGAAGGCAAAGTTGACTGAGTCCCAGTGGTACAATATCTGGCTGCGGAATGGAATACGGGAAAGCACCGTCCCCAAAAACAGCGCCACGCTAGTCCAGGTCTCAGAGGCTGACCACGAGAGAGAGCGCTTCACGAACTTGGCAGATTCAGTCATGTTAGATTACTCCTGCACAGCATAGAGTGCCACGTGTGGCGATGAGAATACTTCGGTGAATAATGGCGACTCGCCCGGGTCGTACTCCCCCAGCGCCCGTTCGGCCGGGCCATTGAAGACGTAGGCAACATCAAAGGTTCGCAAAGTGTCAATCCGTTCATCGTCGGACGCGGCTATGTCGAAGAAACGTTCTACGCGCTCTGTCTTGTCGTAGAAATCCACCGTCTGCGCCCAATGGGCCAGGAATGCGGTATTCCCACTGAGAGCCGGGACGTATTGGCCGATGGTAATGGAACTGAGCACCACGTCGGCTGGATCGGCGTGCTCCTCCAGCCAGTTCAACGCCTCCACTTCATCGCGATACAGATAGTACGGGTAGTCGTGCCGTTGTAGCTCAACGAAACGCCAAGCCCACAAGTACAAATTGGTGGGCAACACCACGATCAAGAGCAGGATCATCAGATACTGCGAAATACGTTCAGGCGACCAGGCCCATCGCCAGCTGCTGAGCCATTCACTCACCGCTGGACCCCCATAGTTCCTTAACCCTTTCACCGCCAGGATCATCATCGGCACTTGCCAACTGTTGAGCATGTGTATCTGGAAATCGGTGGGGATATAGTTCAGCAAGAACCCCACCCCAAACCAGGTGCAAATAAACAACGACTGGTCATCCAGGTCGTGCAGGAGCACAAATCCGGTCCACGTGAGAGCAGCTATGACCAACGGCAAGCCAAACAGGATCAGCAGGTGGAACGGATCGGGCGTGTAAACGCCCGCGTTGGCGAACTGGGCCAACACCTCATCCCATAGCGGATCGGCCGAGGTGAGATAGACGGCATACAGCGCAGGGCCAAAAGAGATTAGCCCTAAAACCACCTCGCTCCAGAAGAGATGCTTGGGAAAGCGCCGTTCGCGCAGCCACACCAACAGGAAGAACGCGCCCCACACACCGTAGAGGATGATCAGATCATAAGCGTGATGTAGGCCTAAGATCAGAGCCACCATACCAGCAAGGATAGCGTAGCGCAGTTGTTGCTTCTGATACCCCTGCCACAGCAAAGTGAAAACGCCGACGATGAAAGCCGCGGCGAAAATAAAGTGTGGGTAGCCCAGGATGCACAGGAAAGTGTTTCCCTCGGCGATGTACACGTCCAGCGGATACAGCGATTCGCCTCTGGTCAAGGTATATTTGAGAACAATAAGAATCCACCCCAGCCCTGAACTGAGCGCGGTCAGCAAAAACACCATCCGTCGCTGCCAACCGCTGTGCACAAAATGTGCGACAAACCGGTACAGCACCCACAGGAATGCCACGCCGGCTACCCAGCGGAATATCTGATAGAGCGGCGCATAGCTCAGGCCAGTGAAACGTGCTATCTGGGCCAGCGTCCACCACAGCAGGTTGAAGAAAACAGGCTCATTGGGCTCCGGCGTGAGCTTGTTGGACACCAGGAACGCGCTCTGAAATCCCTGGAACCAGGAGAGGTACTGGCCATGGTCAGGCACGTCCAGCATCAGGCCCATGAACTGCTTGTCCGGTGGGCAAGACAAATAGCCGTAGAGATAAGGCAAGCTGGTCAGTACCAGCACGCTGGCAATTACTAACCAGACAAAGAGTCGTTCCTGTTTAGCGATCCGCTGATTCACAGGAGATAACGGGTGGGGATTGGCCATTTCGGGCGGCCTTTCCTGTGGCACACTGATCCTGATAGATGATGTGCGCCGGGGAGTGCCTCGCACATTTATCAGGAAAAGGACACCCAACACAGCTAAGACCATCACCACAAGAGGGAGCAAGCTGATTATCCCCGGCAGGCGCAGAAACATCCCCACATTGCGAGCGATGTTGCCCTGTCGCCAGGCAGGCCAGGCGTACTCCCACAGTGGAAAACGGTGCTCCTCGGTAGGGAAGTGCTGCCCGGCCAAGGTTAGACCCCACACAGCCACCAATGACCAGATGCTCAATGCTCCAATCAGCAATTTGGCCCAGGTGCGGACACCCCATCGCCGGACGAAGTATGCGATGGCAAGCACCATGAAGGGAAACATTGGCAACAGGTAACGCGGCCCGATGGCGTAGCCACCCCACCACATGATAGACGACGCATTGAACAGGAAAAACGCCAGCACACTGGTCAGGGCCACAGCCCACTCGACACGATACTCGCGTGTGCGCCACCAGGCGATGAAACCGGGCACCGCCAGAAGCAACACCGGCGAGAGCACGAACAATCCCCGGAAAAGACCAAAGGTGATACCCCACGCAGCCGACCAATGAGGCCAGGTGAGGCTCATGAAACCGGTGTGATGCTGCTCTACCCACAGCTCTGAGTGACTATACCCCACGGGCAAAGGTGTGCGGAAAATGGCGAAATTGTAGGCGGCCAGCAGCAACCCCGGCGGAATTCCTGCCGCCACAACCCAGATAATGTGCCGCCGGTCACGCAGCCGATAAAGGGTGTACAAGAACAGAATGCCAGCGATGAGCACCGCCGGGTACTCGGTAATGACCGCATAGCCGAGCAAAAAACCTACCGCTAATAAACGGCCAATCCTTATGTTCTCATCACGTTTCATAAAGACCAGGTAGAAAGCAGTGAACAGGCAGGCCGCTGCTAATTGGTGTCCATAGAATGCGCCCGCGTAGGCGAAGGCCGGTGTCGCCAGCCCGTAAAGCAAAGTGAGCAGCACGCGCATTCCTTGCCCTAGTCCGAATTCTCTCAGAAGGCGGAAAAGGAGCACGCCCAGCAGGGCCGTGGGCAGCATCGCGGTGACAAAGGTGACAGCTACCTGTCCCATCGCAAAGCGGACTTTGTCCACAAGCAATCCTGTGCCGCCCTCACGCAGCGTCGCGGCGAGTGCCTGGTTGTTGGAAAGGTAACCCATCAGTCCATCCATTACCGGCAGACTGAGCACACCTTTCAGCGCTGCATACACCGGAATGCCCAGGAACGCCGCACCGGGAGCTTTATCGCTGTAGTAGTGGCCCTCGAACTCGGCGTAGTCCACAGTGTTGCTCACGTAATCGTCAATGCACAGCGTGCCCTGATCCACCACAGCGGCCACCATATCCAGCCGCGAATTCTGATTGGGATCGGCCCAGCGGGGGAAAGTATAGACGGTGCACAGAAGTAGCGACACGAAAATCAGAGCATCTATACAGCCCAAGCGGCACACTTTTCTTCTTATATCCATTGTCCCTTTCTCAACCAAGTCAATGCCTTATGCTTGCTAGTGCTAATGGGCTCTCAAGTCGCAGCAACCGATACAAGCAGGAAACAACCCTTTTCGCCTCAGCACCTGACGAAAGGCGCGGAATCGAGCGTTGTTCCACACTCCAGCAAGCCCATCTGTACGCAGGTTTCCGATGTAATAATTGAGGCAAGGAAAGACATCACCATAGGCCGAAATATTGAGCGTTGCCCACGGTGTCTGACACCAGTAATTCTCTGGTTTAATGCTGTTACTATAGTGCATAACATACTCATGTAGAGAGAGGTCTGGAATAAAGCGTATGATCGGCTTTCCATCTCGTGGTTGAGCCAGAGTTGCCAATTGTCTCTCCAGCGCAGCTAAATCGAAATTCTCAAAAGGATCTGGCTTGGCTGCGTACGACGATAGATCGTCATTCGTCGCCAAGCCGCTAATATGGATTGAATTGTTCATCATTTGAAAGGTGCAAAAGTCAGCGTGTACTTCCTCAGCGATAGCAACAATCCGTTGCAGACGGTCTATATTCGAGTAGGAAATAGTTGTCTTTATGTTGACCAATGGCCACTTACGCCTTTTCTCTGTCCGGAAGCGCTGGATGCTTCTTACTGCTTGTAGTGCTTTCTCAAAAGTACCGGGCACGCCTCGAATTGCATCGTGTAGCTGCTGGTCTCCATCCAGTGAAATACCTAACGACATTACTCCAACATCTACTAGGGCTTCAGCCATCTCCGTCGTGATGTATGTGCCATTGGTTACGATGTGACATCGTCGCTTTTGAGTTGCATAGCTGATTATTTCCAGAGCATCTTTGCGCAACAAGGGTTCCCCGCCAGAAAAAACGATCAAACTCCATAGTGGAGTGCGATGAACAATATGTTTAATCTCATCTGTTGAGAGCTCTCGAACTTTGTCACTGGCTCGTACACCAAGCTGGTCAACTTGACGACGTTGATAACAGAAATGGCATTTTAGGTTGCATCGATATGTCAGCTCAAACACTACTTGCAAAGGTGGCAATGCGTAACCCCCAGGCAGGTGGCGCGATATGCCGGCATATAGACGTTCTAAAGTGTAGTACAATTTATAGTAGTCCACTATGCGTCTCCCTTACTTTCTGAACAATGCCTAAAGATTGCTGATACGCTGGCTTCGATCTGGCCATAAATAGCATTCCAGCTATATCGTTCTCGAATTAGCATGATTCCGTTCTTCGAGAGATCCCGTTGCAACCGCCGGTTTCTGAGCAAAGTGACAATCTGCTGAATAAATGTATCAGTGTCATCGGCGATTAAGATGTCGCTACCTGGTGTGACATTAATGCCTTCACACCCTACCGATGTGGACACAACGGGCAATCCCATCGCTAACGCATTAAGGATTTTCACTCGCATGCCACTGCCTCCACGAAGGGGGACAATCATGGCCGTGCTGCGGGCCATATAAGAACGGACATCGTCAACCCAACCTGTTATTTGAACAGAGGGATCCTCAGCTAACTGCCTAATAGCTGATGGTGGATTGGCTCCCACAACCACGAATTGAATATTTGGGATCTGCTTCTTGATTGACAAATACACCTCATTGTAAAACCATAGAATACCGTCAGCGTTGGGTGGCCAAGAAAGCGTGCCGACGCTGATCAAAGTGTATGGATCCTTTTTGCACCCATCAGGTTGGAAATAGTCGGTGTCTACACCGATAGGCAAAACCTCGATGTATTGCTGTGGCAGTAGCCACGGCTCGATCAGTTCTCGATCGACCTCGGTGGTCACCCAAATTGCATCAAAGCGCTGACACATCTTAGGTTCGTAGCGAGACATTTTGCGGTGTTCCATACGAGCAAACCATTGCAGTGGCTTCCAGGATTGTGTGTCAGCAAATCGCTGCAGGATCACAGTTTCCACATTGTGTTGATCCAGCAAGGTTAGTGCATGTGACTTCGCTGGCACGTATTGAGCCATATGCAAATGATCAGCATAGATTAGATCGACGTGCTTGATGTTCAACAAGTGTTTGACCCACTGTTTCCCCTCAGCACTATCGTACAGTGACATCACAAAGGGTTTCGCTTGCAGCAGAGAAGTCAGTGCGAGTCTGGCTTTTCGGGGTTGGGACAGGTCGATGTGAATGCCATAGACCTCCTCTAAAGCAAGTTCTGACCGCAGATAGTCGAGCTTAGCTGCGCAATCCCGCGTCCGAGTCAATGCGACTAAGTGGACCTCATGATAGCGAGACAGCGCTTTGAGGTAGTGAAAGGTCTTGATCCTCCCACCACGATCCAGTGGATAAGGGACTTCAAACGCCAAAAAAAGTATCTTCATAATTCCCAATGCCTCTTACTGTAACTTAGGATCATTACTCAGGACGGCGTGCAACTCGCGCACTCCTACTACATTACGGCCTTTTCTCCCCCCGCTAAGAAAACGCACAACCTGATGCACAGTACATTTGACGGGCGTAATCAGGTAGATCAATGTCCTCAACAGTTGAGATTGAACAAGACCATAATGCTTGCGGAAAAAATATATACGGCTGCGATAGAGTTCGGCCTCCATGCGCTCTCGTCGTTTCCTGGTGCTTTGTCCACCGTAATGGACGATGGGCGCATCAGGCAGATACCACACCTGCCAACCGGCCTGGTGAAACCGGTAGCACCAGTCCACGTCCTCAGCGTACATGAAAATGCGCTCATCTAGCTTCCCAACCTGGTCGATTGCCTCACGACGAGCTAGCAAGCAAGCGCCTTCTACATAATCTACTTTCTGAACCCCCTTTTCGATCTCGGGTCCATAACTGGGGTATCTCGGACGCACTAACCGTCGTCCCAACCCACTGAGCATAAGGAATTCGCGCCACAACGTGGGGAAGGGAGAATGTGAGGCTTGGAAAGTGCCATCAGGATTGAGCAGCCGCACACCAGCGACCCCGGCACAAGGATGAGTATCCATAAAGTGTATCATCTCATCCAGTACGTTGGGCAACAATCTGGTATCGCTGTTGAGCAGGAGGACATAGCGCCCTCTGCATTGCTCGATAGCTTGATTGTTGGCACGTACGAATCCCACGTTTTCGGCATTGGCGATGATCCGTGCCCGAGGAAAACTCTGGCGCACCATCTCAACACTGCCATCAGCAGAAACATTATCCACCACAATGATCTCAAAATCTAGGCCGCCAGCCGTCTCATAAACTGATGCCAGACACTGAGCCAGCAAATCCCTGGTATTCCAATTGACCACAATAACGGACAGGTCAGTCATCGACTACCTTGCCTGCTGCATATATCCTATTTAAGGCTACCATTCCACCGAGCAACACCCAGCTGTACACGGCATAATCAAAACCGGCGATAGTTTGAGTGTAGACAAAGGGGAACAGCCAATCACCAAGCCCCATGGCCGCGATGCATCCCATCCATCCAGCTAACGTAGCGCTGGCCAATCCCTCACTGAAATCACCTGTCCCCCTCAGACGCAAACAGAGTTTGTAACCCGTCCACCCCAGAGCGGCAAAGAACCACAAGCAAAAGACCAAGCCCACGATACCGGTCTGCGAGAGGATGTCAATATAGTTACTGTGAGTGGCCATCGCCTCACTCGGAAAATAAGACATATAGTAGGCAGCGTAGCCAGCAGGCCCCACGCCAAACAGGATATGTTGTCCGGTCACCCGCCAATTGTGCATCCACGCATCCAATCTGGTATAGCCACTCACATTGGCTTCAGTGGTCAGAACGGTGCCTGTGTAATAACTCCAGTTCATCCCCACATATACGGCCACCAAAAGCAAAAAGACGAGAAACAGCCGTTTGGACTTCAAGAAGCTGATAACCGCTATGGAAACGAGGGGAGGAAGCCAGCCAGAGAGCCAGATAACTCGGGTAACGAAATAGATGTATACCCACGCCCCAGAAAGTCCCAACAGAATCAATCGCAGCCAGGAAGGAAGCTTTTTGTTGAACAAAGCCTGAGCGTATGTCAGAGAAACGAACCACAGGGAGAAAAGTCCGCCCGTATTGAGAAAAGAAAGCTCGAGGCCAAGGAAATAGGTTATGAGGGCTAATACCCCGATGAGAATGATTATCCAACACAAAAACTTCAGCCATCGAATCTCAGATATAGTGTTGGAAGTGAGAAGAAAAGCTCCAGGCAAAAGAATCATCACTGCCAGCCCGCCCAGTTGCACCACTGGCCAGGTGCTCCACACTACAACCAGCGGATCACGGAAGGCATTGCTCCAACCATAGGATATGGCCGTGGCCAATATGAAAGCCAACAACGGGACGTTAGTGCTTGATGGTTGCAGATACAGCCTTTTCTTCACCGCCAGCATCCGGGCCAGCCAGAGCACAATGAAGATAATTGTAACCAGCAGGCTGGCGACGATGCGGCTCTGCGTGCCGGTGGGCAGAGAAAAACGGACAAACGCGGCCGTAAATACGATCGCCAATACCCCGTATTCCAACCGGCTGGTAGCCAGCAGGATCACTGGCGGAACAGCCACGGCTATCAGAATCAGTTCGGGTGGCACATGCGAGGTTATAAAACCCACGGCCAACAACATGGCTACCCAACCGGCCAGAACGCCCAGCCGTAATAGAACAGGATTTGATACGGTAACTTTTTTCCAAACAGACTGCATCATCTTATACCCTGACGTTCGTATTCCTCACCACCTGAAGCAAATAATGCTCCAGTTTTTTTCCAATCTGATCCCAGCCATACCGCTTACGTACCAACCTCTGCCCGTTAATAGACAATTTGGTATGCAGAACTTCG
>Ga0172362_10003764_pt1 | contig 13092 bp, 6 predicted proteins | sample LakKivs1_kivu2a2_FD_114534 | JGI IMG/M metagenome (GOLD analysis project Ga0172362, IMG submission 114534) | Sediment microbial communities from Lake Kivu, Rwanda - Sediment s1_kivu2a2 | ecosystem: Environmental > Aquatic > Freshwater > Lake > Sediment | place: Rwanda: Western Province, Lake...
ACTGCGAAGACTACCAAGGGGCAGGCAAGTCGCTGGAGCGCGTCCTGGCGGTCAATCCTTGGCACCCGCAGGCGTGGGCGTACCGGGCGGTCCTGGCCCACCTGGCCAACGATCCCAACGCCGCCGCGAGCCACCGGGCCCAAGCGCTGAAGTTCTGGCCGACCAATCCGGAGGTAGACTACCTGATCGGGCGAAAGCTGTCCCAGAACTACCGGTTCACCGAGGGGGCCGCCTTTCAACGCAAGGCAATCCAGGCCCAAGCGGACTACTTGCCGGCCCGCGTCCAGTTGGCCCAGGACCTGCTGCGACTGGGCACGGAAGACCAGGGCTGGGTCCTGGCCGAGGAGGTCAATAAGAAAGACCCGTATAACGTCGAGGCCTACAACCTCGTCCACCTGCGCGATACGGTCACCAAGCTCCGAACAATTGAGGAGGACGGGCTGGTCCTGAAGATGGACAGCCACGAGGCGTCCGTCTACGGTGATCAGGTAATGGAGCTGCTCAAGCAGGCCAAGACCGAGCTGTGCCAGAAGTACGGTTTCCAGCCGGATGGTCCCATCACCGTCGAAATATTCCCCAATCAACAGGACTTTGCCGTCCGCACGTTCGGCATGCCCGGCGGCGACGGCTTCCTCGGCGTCTGCTTTGGTGACGTCATCACGGCGACCAGTCCCCAACCCCAGCGACGCGCCAACTGGCGGGCGACCCTCTGGCACGAGTTCACCCACGTCGTGACGCTGAACCTCACGCAGAACAAGATGCCTCGCTGGTTGAGCGAGGGGATCTCCGTTTACGAGGAGTTGCAGCGGGACCCCACGTGGGGTCAGCGGATGACGCCGCAGTACCGCCAGATGATCCTGGGCGGCGAGCTGACTCCGGTCGGAAAGCTGAGCACGGCATTCATGAGTCCGGCCAGCCCGGTGCACCTGCAATTTGCGTACTACCAGTCGGCCCTCGTCGTGGAGTTCCTCGCCGAGCGATTTGGATCCGACTCGATCAAGGCGATCCTGGCCGATCTGGCCCACGGGATGGAGATCAATGCCGCGCTCGCGAAGCACGCCGGGCCAATTGAGAAGATCGAGAAGGAGTTCGATGCCTTCGCACGCAAACGGGCCGAGGGTCTCGCGCCGGGCGTGGACTGGGAACAGCCGACCAAAGAACAGCTCGATCCCGCCGATCCGCAGGCCGTGGCGAAGTGGCTCGACCAGCACCCGAACAATTTCTGGGCCCTGGGCCTGCACGCGCGACATCTCATGGCTGCGCAGAAATGGGAAGAGGCAAAAACCCCGCTCCGGAAGCTGATTTCCCTGTACCCGGCGTATGTCGGTGAGGACAATGCCTATCAACTCCTGGCGCAGGCGCATCGTAGCCTCGGGGAAACACAGCAGGAGATGCAAGTGCTTGGGACTCTGGCCAAGCAGTCGGCAGACGCCGCGGATGCCTATCTGCGGCTGATGGAGATTGGCATGGAGCAGAAGGGTTGGGAACAAGTGGCCGAGAACGGCCGTCGCTACTTGGCGGTCTACCCCATGCTCCCTGCGGTCTATCAGCGACTGGGACGGGCGAGCGAGGAGTCGGGCCGGGAGGAACAGGCGATCGACTCGTACCAGCGACTGCTGCAGCTCGATCCGCCGGACCCGGTCGATGTCCATTACCGCGTGGCCAGACTCCTTCGGTCGCGGGACCCGGCCGCCGCCAAGAGACATGTCCTCGAAGCGCTCGCGGACGCCCCGCGCTTCCGCGCGGGCCATCGCCTGCTGCTGACGCTGTCGGAGAAAGAAGCCTCGACAACCCAGGGGACGACGCCATGACGAGGGCAAGAGCGGTCATCCTGTTGGTGGCGTTGGCCGTGGCAGCCACTGGCGTGCTGGCCCAGAGAAACTACGGCGACCGCATCGACCGGCGGGACGTGCCCGACTGGGAGTTGGACAAAGAGTTCGCTCAGGACGTGTTCACGTTCGTTCGTATCCGGTATTCTTCGGGTTACGGGGGCTACGGCGGTCGCGGGGGACGCGGCCGGCGCGGCGGCTACGGCGGCGATTTCTACGGCCGCGGCGGGGGCGGCTGGGCGACGGACTACCCCGACAGCGACCTGAACTTCTCCTGGCGCCTGCACCAGTTGACCTCGCTGGAAGTGAATCCCGAGCCGATCATTCTCGAATTGACGGACCCGGAACTCTTCGATTATCCCTTCATCTACCTGCTCGAGCCGGGCCGGTTGGTCTTCGACGACGCGGAAGTCGAGGCCCTGCGGCGCTACCTGCTCAACGGCGGATTCCTCATGGTCGACGACTTCTGGGGCCAGGACGAGTGGTACAATTTCTATCGCGAGATCAAGCGGGTGTTCCCGGACCGCGAGCCGGTCGAACTGCCCCTGTCGCACCCGATCTTCCATGCGGTCTTCGACCTGAAGGAAAAGCCCCAAATCCCCGCGATCAACGTGGCGTTGTACGGACGAGACCAGGGCATTACCTGGGAGCGTCCCGATGCCCGGGAGGTGCACTACAAGGCCATCTTCGACGACAAGGGCCGGATGATGACGATCATCTGTCACAACACCGACCTCGGCGACGGCTGGGAACGCGAAGGCGAAAATGAGTGGTACTTTCACGAATTCAGCGAGAAGAAGGCCTACCCGCTGGGGATCAATATCGTGTTCTACGCCATGACGCATTGAAAGCGTGGATAGGTCCTATTCGTCTCTAAGGTCCCGTAGGTCCTATGGGACCAATGGGACGCACAGGACCTGCAGAAAGGACCAGACCTTTGAACAACGAAGCCTATGAATCCGAGAGACAAGCGGTCGAGCAGATCAGGGGGGCGCGGGAGCGAATCCACGCCGAGCTTTCGAAAGTGATCATCGGCCAGCAGGAGACCATCGAGCAGTTGCTGATCGCGGTGCTCTCCGGCGGGCACTGCCTGCTGACCGGCGCGCCGGGCCTGGCCAAGACCCTGTTGGTCAAGTCGCTGGCCCAACTGTTCGACCTGAAGTTCCAGCGGATTCAGTTCACGCCGGACCTGATGCCCGCGGACATCACGGGCACCGAGATCCTCCAGCAAACCGACCACGAGCGCGTGATGACGTTCGTCAAAGGGCCGATCTTCGCCAATATGATCCTGGCGGACGAGATCAACCGCACGCCGCCCAAGACGCAGGCCGCGATGCTCGAAGCGATGCAGGAGCATCACGTCACCGCGGCGGGCGTGTCGTATCCGCTCGGCCAGCCGTTCTTCGTCTTCGCGACGCAGAACCCCATCGAGATGGAGGGCACGTACCCCCTGCCGGAAGCGCAGCTCGACCGCTTCATGTTCAACGTCTCAATCGACTACCTGTCCGAGGACGACGAGGTCGCGGTCGTCCGCCAGACGACCACGACCGAGCCCGAGCCGATCTCGCATGTCTTCACCGGCGCGGACCTGCTGCGGTTCCGCGACGTGGTGCGCAAGGTCCCCATTGCCGAGGACGTAGTGCGGTACGCCGTCCGCTTGGCCGCGATCTCCCGCCCGCACCCGGACCATCCGCTGGGCTTCGTCAACGAGTGGGTCACCTGGGGCGCCGGCCTGCGGGCCTCGCAGTATATGGTGCTCGGCGCCAAGGCCCGCGCCCTGCTCTACGGCCGCTCGCACGTGAGCTTCGAGGATATCCAGGCCCTGGCGGCGCCGGTGCTCCGTCACCGTGTTCTGATCAACTATCGGGCGGAAGCGGAAGGCATGTACGTCGACGGCGTGATCGACCGCCTGCTAAAATCCGTGAAGGAGAAGGTCTGACGTGAGAATCGGCGAGACTCCATCCCGTTCGCAGGTCCCGAGCGGCCTGATCGATCCGGGCGCCCTGATGAAGATCAAGTCGATGGAGCTGCGCGCCAAGGCGGTCGTCGAAGGCTTCTGGAAGGGCATCCACCGCAGTCCCTATCACGGCTTCTCCGCCGAGTTCACCGAGTACCGCCAGTACACGCTCGGCGACGATCCGCGTTACATCGATTGGCGGGTCTTCGCGCGGAGCGACCGGTACTTCATCAAGAAGTTCGAGGACGAGACGAACCTCCGCTGCCACCTGCTGCTCGACCACAGCCGGTCGATGGGCTACGGTTCCGGCGGCTACACGAAAGCGCAGTACGCCGGCACGCTGGCGGCCACTCTGGCCTACTTTCTCTTCGGACAGGGCGACGCAGTCGGCCTGGCCACGTTCGACGCTCAGATTCGGGAGTATATGCCGCCGCGAAATCGGCCCAGCTACCTGCGCCGCCTGATCCTCGCCTTGGAGGCCCCGCCGCAGGGTAAGGTCACGGACCTCGGGCCTCCGCTGCAGCGGATCGCCCACATGCTGACCAAGAGGGGCATGATCGTCCTGATCTCCGACCTGCTGACCTCGATCGACCGGCTCGAGCGGGACCTGGGCTACCTCTGCGCCGGCGGGCACGACGTGGTCCTGTTCCATATCCTCGACCCGGCGGAGCTGAGCTTCAACTTCGACGCGCCAGCCCTGTTCCAGGACGTTGAAAGCGGACGCGACATGTACGTCGATCCCATCGCTGCCCAGAGACACTACCAACACCTGCTCGGCAATCATCTGGACAGCGCCAAGACCATCTGCGTCCGTCTCGGCATCGACTATCACCTGTTCCCGGCGGATCGTCCGTTCGACGCCGCCCTGCTCGAGTTCCTCCAGCATCGGATGCGCATCCACAAACAGATCCGGCGCATCCGCGGGCCGGGAGGCGGGAGGGCGACATGAGCTTCCTGTACCCACTGCTTCTGGCCGGGATCGCAGGGGTGGCTTTCCCCATCGTGCTGCACATGATCCGCCGGCACACGCGCAAGCGCGTGATCTTCAGCTCGCTGATGTTCCTGCGGACGACCGCCCCGCGGCTGAGGAACCGCAGCCGGCTGGAGCACATCCCCCTGCTGCTGCTCCGCTGCCTGGTCCTGTGCCTGCTCGCGTTTGCGTTCGCGCGGCCGTTCCTGCCCCAATCGGTGGCGGCGAAGAAGCCCCAGCCGGGCCGGCGCATCGCCCTGCTGCTCGACACCAGCGCCTCGATGCGACGCGCCGGCCTGTGGGACCAGGCCGTCGAAGAAGCCAGGTCGGTCCTGGGAGACGCGAGCCCGTCCGACCGCGTGTGCGTGATGACCTTCGACCAAGGCACGCAAACCCTGGTCGGCTTCGAGCAGTGGGGGACGATGGAATTGCCTCAGCGGGTTTCCCTCGCAACCCGGAGCCTCTCGCAGGTTTCGCCGGGCTGGGGTCCCACGAACCTGGGCCAGGCCCTGGTCGCCGCCGCAGAGGCAATCGAGGATGATGAGATCAATGATGGTCAACAGGCCGTGACCGAACGCAAAGTCGTGCTGATCAGCGACCTGCAGCGAGGCAGCAATCTCGATGCCCTGGCCGCCTACGAGTGGCCCGAACAGACCGAGCTGGAGGTCAAGACGATTCCCCCCAAGGGAACGACGAATGCCTCCCTGCAATTGGTGACCACCCGCGACCCTCTGGCCCCTGCTCGGCAGGACGATGGGCCGCAGATCCGCATCACGAACTCACCCGATGCCACGAAGGATCGTTTTCAACTGCGTTGGGCGAACGATGCAAATGCCGGGACCTCCGCGGAACCGACGGATGTATATGTTCCGCCCGGGCACAGCATCGTGGTGCAGGCGCCCGCCCGGCCGGACTCCGCGAGGGCGGGAAGACTGGTCCTCACCGGCGACGACCACGACTTCGACAACAGCCTCTACCTCGCGCCGGCGCTGGAACAGCAGGTGAGTATCCTCTACGTCGGTGGCGATGACGCCAACGATGTCAAGGCGATGTTCTATTACCTTCGCCAGGCGTTTCGCGACGCAAGAGGGTGGTCCTCGCAGGTGCTTCCACGGCCTGGCAGCAGCATCCTGAACGATGCGGATCTCGACTCGGCCGATCTCGTTGTCGTCACGGAGGCCCCTGTCCAGGGAAGCATCGCAGCACTGCGTCGGTATTGCGAGTCGGGCCGAACGGTTCTCCTCGTAATGAAGTCCGCCGAACTCGGCGCCGTCGTGTCGGCTCTGGGAGGCATCCAGGATCTACAGACGCAGGAGGCCGACGTCGCGCGGTACGCCATGCTCGACTCCATCGACTTCCAGCATCCCTTGCTGGCGTCGTTCTCCGACCCTCGGTTTGGGGACTTTACACACATCCATTTCTGGAAGTACCGGCGCATCGATCCGACCGGTCATCCGCAGGCGAGGGTACTGGCGAAATTCGACAGCGGTGATCCGGCGTGGCTCGAGATCGCCGTCGGCCGGGGGACGCTACTGGTCTGGACCAGCGGATGGCACCCATCGGACAGCGATCTGGCGCTGTCGTCCAAGTTCGTCCCGCTGCTGTACTCGATCCTTGAACACGGCGGGACTCTGGCAGAAAGGCAATCGCAGTATTTCACGGGAGACCCCGTACCGGCGCCGGTCCGGACAGCAGGCGCAGGCACCGGTCTGCAGGTTCACAAGCCGGACGATTCCCGAGCGGATGTCGACGTCGATCGGCGGGTCTTTACACAAACAGACCTGCCCGGCATTTACACGATGGAATCCCCGGCGGGTCCGCGACCCTTCGCGGTCAACTTGTCCCCGAACGAAAGCCGGACCGAGCCCATCCCCATCGAGGAAATCGAAAAGATGGGCATTGCATTGAAGCCCGTCTCGGATGTCACGCCGGGCACCGCCTTGACGGCCCGTCAAAGCAGTTTCGCCCAGATGGAGTCCGAGCAGAAGCTCTGGCGCTGGGTCCTGGTGGCCGCATTGGTAATACTCTTGATCGAGATCTGGCTGGGCGGATGGCTCACTCGTCCCGCGACTGGATCCGAGGGAGAATCACCATGATCGAAGAAGCTCTTCGCAGACAGTTGCAGCCGATTGTGGATCGCCGAAAACACGTGCGCTTGGCGTGGCACATGGCGGCCGGTTGGCTGATCGTCGGACTTGCGGCTGCGGTCCTGGCGGGCATCGCCTGGCTCTGGGGCTGGAGATCGCCTTGGGCGATCCTGGCGCTGGTGATCGGCGCCGTCCTGGCTACCATCTGGGCGATCTACCAGACGCGCCGGCTACAGCCGGACTATCGGGCCCTGGCAAGAACGATCGAACAGCAGCACCCGGAATTGCAGGCCCTGCTGTTGGCAGCGGTGGAGCAGAGACCCCGGGGCCCGGATGGTCAATGGGGCTACCTGCAAAGGCGAGTCATCGCGGACGCGGTCGCGCACGCCACCGGCCATGACTGGGAGCAGAGCATCTCCGGCGGGCAGCTCTTCCTGGCCAACCTGGGCCGCTTCGGCGCCATGATGTTCTTGACGGTCGCCCTGTTGCAGATGCTGCCGCCCACGTCCTTCGTGTCCCGCAACGGCAAAGGCGTGCTGGTCGCGCAGGGCTACGACATCTCCGTCAGCCCGGGCGATACGGAGATCGAGCAGGGTTCACCGGTGGTGATCCTGGGACGCTTCGCAGGACGCCTGCCGTCGAGCGTGGACCTCATCTTCACCCCGGCGGGCCAGGAGACACAGCGAATTCCCCTGACTCGCAGCCTGGATGACCCGGTCTTTGGCGGCATTCTGCAGGACGTGCGTTCCGACACGAAGTACGCACTTGAGTACGCGGGCAAGCGCACGCGTGAGTACACGATCAGCGTCTATCAGAACCCCGAGCTTCTCCGCGCCGACGCGAGAATCGTCTACCCGTCTTATACAAAGCTGCCGGAAAAGACTATCGAAGACACGCGTCAAATCGCGGTGGTCGAGGGGTCGCAGGTCACGCTGCGACTGACGCTCAACAAGCCTGTGACCACGGCTCGTCTGGCGCCCAAGTCGGGGATCGCGCTGGGTTTGACCATCGACGAGAGCGATCCGAACGTGCTCATTGCGTCGCTCACTCCGTCGCAGAGCGAGCGGTACGAGTTGCTTATGGCGGACGCCCAGGGGCGTGAGAACAAGACGCCCCGCCCACGTTTCACGATCGACGTGCACAAGAACCTACCCGCCGAGCTCAAGCCGCTCTTTCCCAGTGGCGACGTGGTGGCCTCGCCCCTGGAGGAACTCAATCTGGAAGCCGAGGTCTCCGACGATTACGGCGTCGTCGGCTACGGCGTGACCTACACCTTCGCCGGCACGGAGAGCCGGGACATCGTACTGGGCCCGGCGCAGGCCGAGGACCTCGTTCGTAGTGTGCCCGTAAGGGCATATCCGGAAACGTCTGACGGCGTCACTACAAGCGAGTCGACAAAGCCGCAGATCAAGTATCTGCTGGCACTGGAGGACCTCCAGGCCCAGCCGGACCAGTTGCTCACCTATTACTACTGGGCCGAAGACATCGGGCCCGACGGCGCCCCGCGCCGGACCGCCGGCGACATCTACTTCGCGGAGGTCCGTCCTTTCGAGGAAATCTTCCGCGAGAGCCAGTCCTTCCAGAACGAGCAGAACCAGCAGCAGGAGCAACAGGGCCAGCAGCAGAATCAATCCGGCGACCAGCTTGCCCGCCTGCAAAAGCAGATCATCACCGCGACCTGGAACATCAAGCAGCAGGCGGACCGCTCCGGCGAGCTGGCCGGGCACAAGGACGACCTCGACGTCGTCCGCCAGTCCCAGGCGGACGCGCTGGCGCAGGCGGGCAAGGCGCTCACCGAGGCCGAGGACCCGACGGCGATCAAGTCGCTTCAGGCGGCCGCCGAGCACATGGAGACCTCGTTGGAGCATCTCACCAAGAGCGCGGAGTCTGCCTCGACGGGCGAACTGACGCCCGCCCTGACGGCCGAGCAATCCGCCTATCAGGAGTTGCTCCGGCTGCGCGAACGCGAGCATCAGATCGCGCGGAACCGGGGCAATTCCAGCCGGGCCAGCGCCAACTCCGAACAATTCCAGCAGCAGTTGCAGCAGTTGGAGCTCACGCAGCGGGAGGACCGCTATGAGACCCAGCGGATGGCCCAGTCCCGCGAGCAGACGAACCGGCAGGAGGACCTCCAGGTCCTCAATCGTCTTCGCGACCTGGCCCGTCGGCAGAATGAGATGAGCGACAGGCTCCGGGAAGCCGAGGCTGCCCTGCGCCAGGCGCAGAACCAGCAGGCCAGGGACGAAGCGCTGCGGGAGCTGCGCCGGCTGCGCGACGAGCAGATGGAGGCGCTGCGCGATGTCGACGACCTCCGGCAGCGGATGGAGAGTCCGCAAAATCGTCAGCGGATGGCCGACGCGCGGGAACAGCTTGATGACTCCCGATCGCAGATCCGCGAGTCGACGGAGGCACTCGAACAGGGGATGACCTCGCGAGCCGTTACGTCCACGTCCCGCGCCGGCCGCCAGCTCGATCAGATGCGTGAGGAGTTCCAGCGGCGCACGTCCAGCCAGTTCGCCGGCGCGATGCGCGACATGCGCGAGCAGGCCCGCGAGCTGGATGAGCAACAGAACCGGATCGCCGAGGAAATGCAGGAACAGATCGACGCGAGACAGAAGTCCCTCACGGGGGGCAATACCGCCCGGCAGTTGGCGGAACAGGTCGACCGGCAGAGAAAGGAAATGGACGAGCTGATCGATCAGATGAAAACCACGAGCGAGCAGGCGGAGACCTCGGAGCCCCTGCTCTCCCGGAAGCTCTACGACACGCTGCGCGAGGCAAGCACGGAGAACTTGGACAAGGCCCTCGAAGCGACGGGCGAGCTGCTCCGACGTGACTTCCTGCCCCAGGCCCAGGAGATCGAGCGGCGTGCAGGCGAGGGCATCGACGGTCTGCGGAAAGGCGTCGAAGAGGCTGCCAGCAATGTGCTCGGCGATGAAGCCGAGTCGCTGCGCTTGGCGCGACAGCAGCTTGACGAGCTGATCCGGGAGGTGGACGACGAGGCGGCCCGCGCCGCCGGTCGAGAGGGCCGGCAACCCGGCGATATCAACGAACCGACCGGCGCGACCGGCCGGCAGGCCAACGCTCCGTCTGACGCGAGAGACAACCCGACGGATGACCCCAACGAGCAGCAACAGGCCCGTGCGGGCGGGACTCGTGGCGCGGGCGTCCCGCCCTCGGATCGCAGACAGGATGCCCGCGACACTCAGAGACGGGGCACCGAGGGGCGCCAACAGACGCAGCAAGGAGGGTCGCCGCGCGAGGGCGGGCAGCCGCAGGATGCTCGCGGCGATCCGGCCCGCGCTGACGCCGGCGAACGAAACGATCCGACCGGCGGAGGCGCCTGGCGGACCGCGTCCGGACCGTGGGACGATCAAGGTGACCGCGGCCCCTTCACAGGCGAGAACTTCCTCGCCTGGTCGGACCGGCTGCGCGACGTGGAGGACATGCTGCCCGAGCGGGACCTCCGCGACGAAGCCGCCCGCATCTGGGACCGTGCCAGGGCGGTGCGGGCCGAGTTCAAACGGCACGGCAAGGAACCCCAGTGGGACTTGGTCCGCAGCCAGATCATGGAGCCGCTGGCGGAACTGCGACAGCGCGTCGGCGAGAAGCTGGCCCAACTCCAGTCGGACGAGGCCCTGGTGCCGATCGACCGCGACCCGGTGCCGGACCGCTACGCCGATCGGGTCCGAACGTATTTCGAAAACCTCGGCCAGGGGGATCAATGATACCGCTTGCGACGATGACGATCCCCAGGAGCGATTGGCTCTGGCCGGCGGGCGGGCTGCTGCTGGCGGCCCTGGTTCTGTTGGTCTGGTCGTACCGGCGTGCCTTCCGCGTCGGCCCGGCCCACCGGATCGCCTTCGTTCTCAAGATTCTGGGCTTGGCGGCGTTGCTGCTGTGCCTGGTCGAGCCTCTCTGGAGCGGCCGGCGCGCCAAGTCCGGCGCCAATGTGCTCGTGGTCGCGGCGGACAACAGCCGCGGCATGAACATCCGCGACCTCGGGGCCGCTGAGACGCGCGGCGAGACTCTCCGCCGGACCTTGCAGGCCGGCAGGGATGCCTGGCTGGCGGCGCTCTCCGACAATTTCCAGATCCGCCAATACCTGTTCGACTCACGGCTGCGCCGATCCCTCGACTTCTCCGACCTTGCCTTCGATGGCACGGCTACGTCGCTGGGCGCCGCCCTGCGAACCCTGGCCGAGCGGTACCAGGGCAGACCGCTGGCGGGTGTGCTCCTGATGACCGACGGCTGCGCCACCGACCTGGGCGAGCAGCTTCCCGATTTGTCCGGCCTGCCGCCGGTGTATCCCGTTCTGATCGGCCGCTCGTCACCCCAGAAGGACTTGGCCTTGACCAACGTGACGGTCAGCCAGACCTCCTTTGAGGATGCTCCTGTGACGATTCAGGCCGACGCCGAGGCCGCGGGATTTGCCGGGCAGACGGCGACCATCGAGCTGCTCGACGGCGCGGGCAACGCCGTCCAGGAACAGCAATGGAAGATCGGCCGCGACGAAGCCAAGCAGACCTTCCGCTTCCGCCTGCGGCCCGACCGGACCGGCATCCTGTTCTACCAACTTCGCGTAACTGGTGGCGAGGGCGTCCCGCCCTCGCATCGCGAGGCCATCTTGGCCTCGCCTCACCCATCCGCGATACAAACAGAAATAGAAGGCGAAGGACAAGGGCAAGATGCCCTCGCCACGACTTCCGAGGCCACGCTGGCCAACAACGCGCGCACAGTTGTCGTGGATCGGGGAAAGGGACCCTATCGTATCCTCTATGTGGCGGGCCGGCCCAACTGGGACCTGAAGTTCCTGAAGCGGGCCATCGAGGAGGATGAGCAGGTCCAGCTTGTCGCGCTACTCCGCGTGGCAAGGCGCGAGCCCAAATACGACTGGCGCGGGCGCAAGGGCGAGACGAGCAATCCGCTGTATCGCGGCTTCGACCGGCAGACCCCGGAGGAAACGGAGCGCTACGACCAGCCCGTGCTCGTGCGTTTGAACACGCGCGACGCGGCGGAACTCCGCGACGGCTTTCCCAAGACGCCGGAGGACCTGTTCGAATACCGCGCGATTATCCTCGACGATATCGAAGCGGAGTTCTTCTCGCGCGACCAGATGGACCTGATCCGCCGGTTCGTCACCGAACGCGGCGCCGGCTTCCTCATGCTCGGCGGCAAGGAGTCCTTCCAAAAAGGCAACTTCCAGCGGACGCCGATCGGCAGCATTCTGCCGATCTACCTTGACCCAATGCCTACCGCGAAGGCCGAGACAAAGAGCAGGTGGAGCCTGAGCCGCGAAGGCTGGCTGCAACCCTGGGCCCGCCTGCGCGACAACGAGCAGGCGGAGCAGCAGCGCCTCGCAGAAATGCCGGAGTTCCAGGTGGTCAACCGCGCCCGCGCCGTCAAGCCGGGGGCGCGAGTCGTGGCCACCATCGATGCCAATGAGGCGCAGCAACTCCCCGGCCTGGTCGTGCAGCAGATCGGGAACGGGCGCGCCGCGGCGCTGGTCGTCGGCGACGTCTGGCGCTGGGGTATGCGCAAGCCCGAGATGCACGAGGACATGGACAAGTTCTGGCGACAGACGCTGCGGTGGCTGATCGCCGACGTGCCCGGACGGATTTCGCTGCAGGCGACTCGAAGACCCGATGAGACCGGCCGGCAACCGTTGAACGCAGCGCAAGCCGTTGGGGGCCCCGAGCCCGTCACGCTCCAGGTCCGCGTTCGTGACAAGGCTTTCGACCCCATGGATGACGTCTCGATCGCGCTCGAAGTGCAAGAGCCGGGGAACGAGAAGACACAACTGACGGCGGCGCCCGTGCTCACCGAGAGCGGCCTGTTCGAGGCCACCTACGTCCCGCGCGTCAGCGGGGGCTACGTGGCCCGCGTCGTCGTCGCGGATGCCCACGGGGCCAACCTGGGCGACGCCCAGGCCGGGTGGACAGTCGATCTGGAGACCCGTGAGTTCCAGTCCGTGCGGGCCAACCGGCCGCTGCTGGAGAAGATCGCCCGCCAGACCGGCGGCCGGCTCGTGGAACTCGACGACCTGGACAAGTTCGCCCGCGACCTGCCGCACCGCGACGTCCCGATCAGCGACGTCTGGGTACGTCCGCTGTGGGACCTGCCCGGGGTCTTGCCGGCGGTCTTCCTGTTCGCCGTCGTCTGTCTCATTGCCGAATGGGGACTCCGCCGCTGGAAAGGACTGCCGTGAGAATCGCTGCGATACTGTTGGTAAGCCTTCTGATGGTCGGG
>Ga0172362_10003765_pt1 | contig 13092 bp, 6 predicted proteins | sample LakKivs1_kivu2a2_FD_114534 | JGI IMG/M metagenome (GOLD analysis project Ga0172362, IMG submission 114534) | Sediment microbial communities from Lake Kivu, Rwanda - Sediment s1_kivu2a2 | ecosystem: Environmental > Aquatic > Freshwater > Lake > Sediment | place: Rwanda: Western Province, Lake...
CTGCAACGCGAGCTTCTGTCCCGCCGTGCCAGCGGCTCGTCGCGGCAGGCTTTGTGCAGGACACCTTTATGGTTACCGCGCCGACCATGGTGTTTTCAGTAGTTACAAGAGACGCCGCCGTGCAGCTCGACTGAGCTTGCCGAAGGTCCAGCGATGGCTAAACTCCAAGAACGGCCCGAAGGCAAAACTCAATTGGTTTTTTGAAAAATATATTTTAGAAATTGCGATAAAGTCTTTTCAGGCCGTAGTTTAGGAAACTGTGAAACCCTGTTTCTATCCCGGTATTTTCCTCTTGTGTTTTTAACGAACATCCGCTCTGGGGTAGCGTAGTAAACAACAGAAATACCGGCAATTAGGGGCTGGGGCAAATCTTTCCCTCCTCTCCTCCGCATGTCCCAGCCCTATTTTTATTCCCATCTCTGATAACGCTGGCTTAGTTCATAGTTCAGAGTTCTTATTTCAGCGACCAACAATTAACAATGAACAACGAACAAGTTTTGCTGCTGGCTTCTACCTGTGGGCGGCTATATAATTAGTTCGCAAGCAAGATTCTCTGAAGGAGCCTTATTATGGAGCATTACCAAGAATCATTTCGTCCAAGTGAAAAAATCTCGCGCAGAAATTTCGTGCGACAGGTGGCAGCGGCTGCCGCTTCCTTGACAATTGTTCCCCGACACGTTTTAGGAGGCAGGGGTCGTATAACGCCGAGCAGCACACTCAATATAGCCGGCATTGGCATCGGCGGAGTAGGCAAGGCGTTTCTTGCTGGCTGCGCCGCCGAGCAGGGCGTAAATATCATTGCCCTGTGCGACGTTGATGACCAGTATGCTGCGTCGGTTTTCGCCAGCTATCCTAAGGCCATCAGATATCGTGACTTTCGCCAGATGCTCGAATCCGAAAAGAGCATTGATGCTGTTATGGTTGCTACGCCCGACCACACGCACGCGGTAATATCGAGCAAGGCTATCAAGATGGGCAAAAACGTACTCTGTGTGAAGCCGCTGACCCGCACAATATATGAGTCTCGGATGTTGGCTGAGGCCGCTCGCAAAGCAAAGATCGCCACGCAAGTAACTGCATCTTCCAGCGCTGCTGACAGTGCCTGCACGCTCTGTGAGATGATCTGGGATGGGGCTATTGGTCCGATCCGGGAAGTTCACTGCTGGTCGAACCGCCCATTATGGCCGCAGGGAATGACACGACCGGACGGCGCAGACCAAGTGCCCGCACATTTAGATTGGGATTTGTGGGTCGGCCCGGCCCCGATGCGGCCGTTCAAGGCCTCATGGCCCAAGGAGCATCTCTCACTTGAGCAGGTTTCATCCGGCCGACCACCCGACGCAGTATATCATCCCTGGAATTTCCGGGGCTGGTGGGATTTTGGAACTGGTGCGCTGGGAGATATGGGCTGCCATCATTTCAACACGCTTTTCCGGGCTTTGAAACTTGGACATCCGACGAGCGTCCAGGCCTCCTCTACGAAGGTCTTTGAGGAAACGGCGCCTCTGGCTTCTATAGTCATCTGGGATTTTCCCGCCCGAGCCGATATGCCGGCGATGAAGCTTTTCTGGTACGACGGCGGTCTAAAACCTCCTCGCCCGGCTGAATTGGATGACGGCAGGGGTATGCCCGCTGAGGGAAACCTTTACATTGGAGACAAGGGCAAGATATTGGGCGGTACGAACGACGGCAGAATTATTCCCGAGTCAAAAATGCAGCAGTACAAAATTCCGCCCCAGACGCTCCGCCGGCCGGCTTTGGGAAACAACCTGACCACGGCGGAGTGGATTGCAGCTTGCCGAGGAGGCGAGCCGGCCAGTTGCAATTTCGATGTGGCAGATCTGCTTACCGAGGTAGTGTTGCTCGGCAATATCGCAATTCGCACCGGCAAAAAACTTTATTGGGACGGCGTTAATATGAAGATCACCAATGACGAAGGGGCAAATCAATACATAAAGCAGCCCTATCGCTCGGGCTGGTCATTATAGGAGATGGCAACCTATGCAAAGGCACAAAGGTACAAAGAAAGTGAAAAGTGAAAGTGTAAAACTCAAAACTTTTGACTTTTTAGCTTTTAGTTTTACCCTTCCTCTGTGCTTATGCGCCTGCATATCTGTGTGGCTCTCCGCCACAAATGCTGATGGGGGTTCCCTGCCCGTCCGGCAGGCGGGCCGCGAAGCGGGGTCCCTCACCTGGATACGTAAGAGCACCGTCACAGGTGACATGCCTGTTCCGAACGATGGTGACCAGCAAACGTGTTGTCTTATCCTGGATATTGACAAAGATGGGATCAACGACTTTGTCATCGGCGAGCGAACTCGGACTCCATCGGTAGTATGGTATAAGTACAACGGTCGTGGCTGGGATAAGCACGTCATCGATAATACTCCTTTGAAGCCCGAGGCCGGCGGTGATTTCTGCGACATCGACCGCGATGGTGATTTGGACATAATCCTCGGCCAGGATGCCAGCGGCAACGCTATTTGGTGGTGGGAAAATCCCTACCCGGATTACAGTAAGCCATGGACTCGCCGGTACATTAAAAATTCCGGCGCTAATAAGCACCACGACCAAACGGTCGCAGATTTCGATGGCGATGGAGATGTGGAACTAATCTGCTGGAACCAAGGCGATAAAAAGCTGCTTCTTTTTGAAATCCCTCGTGCCCCTAAGTTGTCCGGTCCTTGGGAGTCCACCACAATTTATTCCTGGTCATCGGGGCTGGAACGCGAGGGATTCCCATCCATTCCTGTAGATATCGACCTTGATGGCAAACTTGACATCGTGGGCGGTGGCCGATGGTTTAAGCATATAAGCGGCACAAATTACAGCGAGAACATCATCGACACTAATATGGCTTTCACACAGTGTGCAGCAGGCCAATTGGTTAAAGGCGGTCGTCCCGAAGTTGTGTTTAGTCCCGGCGATATGGATGGAGACGCCAAGTGGTACCAGTGGGACGGAAATACATGGAAAGGGCACATCCTTTGTTACGTTATACATGGCCATTCATGCGAGGTAGGGGACGTTGATGGAGACGGGAACCTTGACATCCTTATCGGCGAGATGGGCAAGCCCGGCGCCGGCGACAACGCCAAGACATACATTTGGTTCGGCGACGGACGCGGCAATTTCCGCCAGACCATTGCCTCACAAGGCCAGGGCATTCACGAGGGTAAGCTCGGCGACCTCGACGGCGACAGCGATCTGGATATTTTGATGAAGCCGTATAGTCATAATGCGCCTCGCGTCGATGTCCTGCTTAACGCAGGCCCGCGTTGATTTTCACTTGGGGCGTGTCATTGTCTGCCGGGACTGGGGTCGGCTGGTTGCCAACTATCAGCCAGACTCCAGGTGGCTGGATGTGCCATCGGATCAATAATAACCAGCGACTCACCGCCGCCATCGGTAGTCGGATACCACCTATCACTATAGCCAAACCGCATTATCGCCGCCTCTAAAGGCAAGGCAAGACTGAGCACGACATCCTCGCCATTGTTGCTGAGGTTGCCCGAATACTGCCCGGCTACCCTGATGCTCTGGCCGTACTGCGAGCGAAAAGCAGCCAAATCGCCAACCAACACAACATACTCACCTGGAGCAAGCTGCATCTGCGGGAATGTAAATTCAACGCCTTTGGTAAAACGCACGCCCGTCAGGTCCAGCGACACATCAGTTATGTTCTGCAGCTCAATATAATCAAAGTCGCTGCCATCCGGCGAGTGATACATAAGCTCCGTAATCCGCAGACCGTCCAGCAGGTTCAAATCATTCTCAAAACCGAATTCACCCTCTACCTTCACCGAAACCGCATCCAAGACCACGCTAATAAGAAAGTCCGAGCTGGTCGCTGAAGCGTTCATCCCGTGAATGGCCAAGATATTGGCCCCAGCCTTCAACGCGCCAATATACTGGGAAATGTCAATATACGTATCGAAATCCTGAACACTCGCTTCGATAGCGTTGTCAGCATGAGAGTTCCACGAAGGAGTGCCCGTAAAATTAGCCCTGCCTATCTCTTGGCCGTTCAAGTAGGCAACAAAACCGTCATCATATCGCACCTTCAGCGTTAGGCGGTTGATGTTCGCAAGTGTGTTTGCGTCAACCGTAAACGGAACACGAATGTAGCAGGTATTATTCTTGCCCGATCCATACATCTGGGCCTCTGTATCGAGTGTTATCAACGACTGATAGCCGCTGCCGGTTTCATAACCAACCCCGCCAGGACCGCCTGTGCACTGCGCCCAGGCTGAATCATCGAACGGCCTGCCGCCCTTCCAATCGTCGCTAATAGAGCCGGTCGGAACGAGCACTCGCTTATCAGCTTGCTCATACACAAGAGTAGTAGTGGTAGTAATCGTTCTTACCGATGGATTAGCAACACCGGGCGTAGGCAATGGAAGAAAGTCAAAACTATTAGCTCCATCAGGCGCCCGGCCTTGTGAGACGTCCGTGGTCTGCGGGCCATAGAGAATCTTATCTATTTCCTTTAACTGACTGTCAAACAAACCTATCATCCCTCCATCGGCTGACAGACGGAAACCGACATGGCCATTTGTCTTGGTATTATCCGCCCAGAATACCGCATAACCTCCACCTGCGATGAAGCTCAACGGTCCTATCTTATGCTTACCGGGCTGCGTTACAGGATTATTCGTCAGATAGCAACCGGCCAGGTCCACAGGATTTGCGTGCGGGTTATATAGCTCAATGAAATCCTCCTCAAACAACACCTGCCCATTGGCAAGCCACTCGTTAATCTTCAGCGTATCAGGATTGCCCAAGGGCTGAGCAATATTGGCCCCGCCAAAGGTCGGCTTTGTAAGATGCCAGTTGCCCTTTGCTGACCCTGCCTGCCGGCAGGCAGGTCGAGCGATAGACAAATCCGGAAGTTGCATGCCGAACTCGACCGAATCGATCAAGACGCCCGACTTGTCGTATAGATATACTGCATCGCCGCCGGCATCCAGGGCAAAGCCCAGATGAATACCGGATGTAGTGGAGTTGGAATCGGCGTAAAGAACAAGGTATTTGCCAGGGTCGATGGTAACACCGGCGGGAAATACAAACATCCGCGGATTATCAGCGGTGTCAGTGATGCTCATGCCGGATAAATTCATCGAGCTTGGCCCGTCGTAGAACAGCTCTATGATATCGGGGAACGTGCCCTCGTGCTCGACCGCCGAGTTGTTGATTGCCAGCACCTCGTTGATGACCAATTGCGTATAGGTGGAGTCAACAGTCCAGGTACGGCAAGCAACTGCTTCAGATTCGCTCTGCCAAGCGCTGGCGGAATTCTTTATTATTGCATAAACGGTGTATGTGCCGTCAGCCAAATTTGCCAGCTCAATGGGGGCGAGCGGCTGAATCGGCGTGCCGGGCAGCTCAGGGTCGGGCCGCAGTATTTCACCGCTCCATGGGCCATTGTTGACTCGGTACTTGTATCCATAGATTTCCGGGCCGCCTACGGTAAGTGTGGCGCTATGTTTCCAGGTGCGTGGGGCCGGCTCACCCCAAATCGACGCCCCCGCGGGAACAAGACCGCCCATATCCCGTCCGTTTGGACCTGTACCGATAGCCGGCGAAGTGGGCCGAAGAATAAAGTCGAGCCGGGGATCCGTCACATTATTTGGTTCAAGTAGCTGAGGATCTTCGTTCAGATTGCCGCTGCCCGTCCATACCACCGGATCTGCGGCGATGATTGGGAAGATCGAGTTATTCATAGTGATAGATGTTGGGTGGCCTGCCCAGTCGGGGTTCTCGAACATATGCGCGACATCGTAGAAAATATTTCCGTCGCCGTAAAAGCCGTCTCCCTGCCATTGCCCGGAACGCACCTCATACATATTAACGGCTGCAACCGTGGCATGAACGATGGTATTGTTGACGGCTGTAATGAATCCTCCATCCTTCGAGAGAAGGGCATGGTCTACATCATAAAAGAGGTTGTGTACAACTGTCAGTCTGGATGTCTGTCCATATTCAGTGCCGGTGGTGACTGCGTGCGACTTGGTTTCTCTGGGTGAGTCCATGTGCACGTGCATGAAGACGTTGCCCTCGACGTGGGCATCAGCAGCGTCCAGGTCAATGCAGTCGTCACTGCCGCCTGAAAACCAATTGTTGATGAACTGCCCAATTGGGCCGGGCCTTTGACCGCCGGTAAAATCAATGATATCGTTGTAGCCGGTAGTGCTGCCAAACCAGTTGCCCTCGAAAAGGGCGTATCCATTAGCAGGGAATCCCCAGTAATGAACTAGCTCTGCACCGGTAAGACTCGGCAGAACTGAGTTTTTTAGGATGATAGATGAGTCGTCAAAGGTCAAGTACTGTTTCGTATGGTTGCCCCAGATAATGTGGTCCATATACACAGCGGCATGGTCTGCTTTGACAGCACAGGACCCCGAATCGCAGTACTCCATATCGGCGTATGCAATTCGATTATCCTGCTGCGTGCTGGCGAACTCCAATCCCGCCCAATTGCCTGAGCCGGGCGTCCGTGTGAAACGAATTCGCTCGTACTGCGTGCCCTCGGCGACAAGTCGCCCATTGACAATAAGACGGGTGCCGGGAGCAAAGAACAGTGTCGTGCCCGGCTGGATAGATAGCGTGACACCGGCAGGCACGGTCAAATCACTCACAACCTGCCACGGACCGGAAGCGGCATCCAGGACCCTATCTCTTGCAAGCGCACCGGAAATCTGTGAAACGCTGCCATCATCGTACCATAAGTCGATATACCCATGCTCCAGCTCTTTGCCTGTGCCATTTGGATCATCAAATGTCTGCACTATGATACGATTTATGCCGGGCGACAGTGACAAAAGATGGCTGCCTAAAGACCATTTGCCGTCTATCTGTGACCATTGAGCTACGCTGCCATTAACCAGCACCGAGCGGGTGTTAATTGCATTGGCCACGCCTTTTACGTTATCTGCGGTAGCAACAGGAACCGGCGAAAAATGATAACCATTGGCCAGAGACAAATCACTATCAACCGTGAACTGCTGGGGGATCTGCGCTAATACTGCTGCGGTTCGCTGCACGACGAACTGCTTCATTGCGCTGATGCGATTCTGTGGCGTGAATCCACCTAACACCTGATCGAACAATGGATCGAGCACTTCCGGGTTGAAGAGCCCTTTGATGAGATCCAGAAACGCCTGGTAGTATAGGGGGATAACCTCTGGACGGTTGAAGAGTCGTCTCAATCCATCGACGCCGTTCCCCTGCCCCGACACCCCACCGTTAATGACCGTGAAAATACTCTGATTGATATTGCCGTGGGCGTTTCCTTCGTCCAGGATCGTATCCAAATCGTGCGGAATTAGCACAAAGCGAGGATCTGCGACGCCGCGGTACATAAAATAGTCGTCCCCAATGCCCATGTCTAATCCTGTCTCCCAGTTCAAAAAGAGCGAGTCCAGCGCGATGTAATGAAGCCACTGCTGAACGTTGATGACCTCGCTGACGTCCTGCAATGACGTGGCATCGGGTGCATTGTTCAGCACATCCAGCATGTGAATGAGGTCCGACCAGTCATCATCTGCTTCGTTGTTCGCTTTGAAGTAACGGTTCCGGTAGGTGTTCGGGTTGGCGCCTTCGTATAGCAACTCGGCCTGGACGTTCGAGTCGGTCCGAAAGCACGTATACAGGTTGCCATTCGGATCAGCCGGAAAGTGTTTTTGGGCAAAGTCGCCGTTGAATGCCTCCAGACGCGCGTAGACGCCATACATGGGACTGCCTGAGTAGGCCAGGTTGGCGCCATTGATACGCAACTGCACAGGTATGACATCGGCGGCAACAATGCCCGCCATTTGAAAGATCGCCCTGCCGATGATTTGGGCGTGTGTGTACCGGCAGTTGAAGCTGATGGCACCGACACCTTTCCAGGGCCTATCGTGCGGGAAATGGATGTGCTGGTTGTTGGGCGGCCCGTTGCGCGTGCCATGGCCGCGATTGCGGATACCTACGTTGTAGTGGAGTTCCGTGCCTGTCCCATCGGTACTAATGAACGTGCCGTTCATCTGGGAGTCAGGTCCACTCGAGCTGCTATGGCTTCCGATGTATGCAAGCCGGCCTCGCTCCATCTCGGTCATAATGATATAATAAATCGGCTGACTGCCCGCGACCCACGGTGCAGCCGGGTCAAAAGTCTCATCAACCTGATAGAGCAGGTTGGTTACCTGCTGAGGGACGCCATCCATAAGACTTGGTGCAGGCCAAGTTCGCGACTTGCCGTTCTTGTCCGTCACCTGAATGAAGAACTCCACGATTGTGTTATGTGGCAACGCCGGTATCTGTCCGGCGTACACCCCGTCACCAGCCTGGCCATCACCGTGAGCACCATCGTCAAACATCGTTATGTCGATATAGTCACTCGCATTGTAATGGGGGTATATATCTGTGCCCTGATAAGTCGAGCTGTCCACACGATAACGCAGGCTCGCCGTAACACCGCTGGCCTGCTCATCAATAATACGGGCAGTTACCGTCACCTGGTCGTTGGGACGGGGAATAATCGGAAAATGCCCGACATCCACAATCAACGGCGCAATGTCATTAGCAGCAACCGAGTTAACCGTGCCGGGCGTACCGTCGTTGGTCAGGCCGGCAGCCCAGTTCTGCCCGTACTCGTTAGGCATCGCCGGGTTAATTAGCTCCAGAGACTTGCCCCCTCCATCGGTCTGGTCGGACCACTGCCAGCCGCGATGACTCGACTCAACCGGGCCAAGCTCCCGAACGGCCCAGTCACCCTCATCAGAGTAGCGCAATGCGTCAATGACCAACCCCGTATTGTCAACAAGCTCTATTCTCTCGCCTGAGTTGCTCAACCAACCTACCCACCCGCCGACCACATTGTGCACTTGCGGATACTTGGCCTTAAAGGCGTTTACGTCCGCAGCTACCACAAGATACTGCCCTGCACCCAGGACTACCTGCCCAAAGGTGAATTCCACCCCATCGCTTAATCGCCAGCCGGAAAGGTTAACCGATTCCGCCCCCAGGTTAAACAACTCAATATACTCCTGCCCCATGTTCTCCGGCGTATTTAAGGCGTGGTAGGGATGATACATAATCTCATTGATGACAACCTTAACAGGCTCTGCGGTATTTGGCGCCCCAGGCGTGGGAGTGGTAAAGACCTGCCAGTTGTCGCTGCCATCGGGCAAGCGGCCGTAAGATTCGTTGCCGTTCTGCGGGCCAAAAGTAACGCTATCTATCAAGTTTCCGCCGGCATCGTACAGGCCGATCTGCTCACCGCCCGCACTAAGTTTGAAGCTGGCGTGCAGTATCCCCTGCCCGATCTCTTCATCAGCCCAAATCAATAAGTAGCCGTGCGATGGAATGGTAGTGATAGAAGGATTAGTGTCGGGAATCCGCCATCTGCCGGCTGAGGTCAGATTATCCGCAAGATACAACCCGCCTATATCGACCGCATCGTCCCCATAATTATAAAGTTCGATCCAGTCATCGTAATCGCCGTATGGGTCCAGGACAGCGCCGTCATTCTTGGCCATGAACTCATTGATGACCAGCGTGATTTGGCCGGCCTTTGTCAGCCAGCTCTCCGCCAGCAGGGCGAAGTCCGCCAGGTTTACGCCGTTGGTGCCATCCAGATCGGCAGAAGAAGGCGAGGAAACCAGCCATTGCTGGGCAAGAATCTCAAGGTCCTGCGAATCGACTTTGCAGTCCCCATTCAAATCCCCCACAGGACAACGCTGGGTACCAGCAGAACCAACTACGGGCGTTATTAACACAAGTAGCAAGAGCGTGATTTTCTTCATCGACTGACCGTCTTGACAATCTTTCCTACCGGCCTGTTGATTTGCCGAGTGCGGTATTTCCTTGTAAGTGCTTATAGATAAATCCTGATTATTTGCTACCTGAACTTTGCTATTTTAACATTTGTGGGTTGACCAAGTCAATGACTTTTCATTGTCAAAGCCTGGTGCCGACAGACAATATACTAACAGATCGTTCCTTAAAATAAGCTGAAGACCTGAGCAAGAAATCAGGATTTATGAAAATGATGCTTTACGCCGTGGTATCGGCCGGTACATTAGAGCGGCTGGAATTACAGGAAAAACCAGAAAATATTGTGATTAGAAAGCGTACTTGGAGAGTTATCATGGGGGGTCATTTCAGTCTCCAGATGCAGCCCAGACCAATGCCCCAGGCATCGCTGGTAAACTGGTACTCGGCGTAAAGTGAGGTATTTCGGCGTATGTCCCATAGTGCTCCGCAATAGCCGCCAAATTGCGATTCCTCTTCAACATCTTGCGAGCATATTAAGCGTCCCGCTTCTGTTTCGCTGAGTAACCAGCTACTTTCAACGTCGAGGTCGCCTCTAACAAATAGCCAGAAAGGGCCGCCGTAAATGCAAAGACCGTCTCTGACCTGCCAAGTGAGCCCGGTAGCGATTTGGATTTCGCGCCAGTCAAGTTTCATTTTGCCGGACAATCTTTCGCCGGCATCCTCCGGATTTTGCCAGCTCAGTTTGCTCTGAGCAGGATCTGCCCAAGTCACTTGGACTAATCCGCCCCAGGCAAGTTTGCCTTTCTGGTAAAAAGTTGTTCTGGCTCCAAAGCCCCAGGCAAATCCGCTACTGCCATCGAAGTCAAAATAGTGCTCGCACTCCGGACAAGTGGTGAACTCTATCGGGCCGATTTCGTCTCTGGCATCGGCTGCACCGAGACGCACAAATACGTCCACATTCTCACGGACGCCATAACCCACACTGCCAAAGAACATATCCGATGTGAGGTCTTTGATTTTGAATTTGGCAGAAGACGTGAATGGATTGTCCCACCAAAGCGGGTCGTAGGCCTCTTTACACTGCCCGCACGTCCCGAGATCCATCTTTTGGTAGGCATACTCTAAATCCACGACCCACCGATGGTGTCCCACCAAAGCCCTTGGAGGGCCCATCGGACTGCCGGCCAGTGCAGCCGAGCAGTATCCAAGAATTACTACAGATACAGCCACTAAGAATGATATTCTCTTTTCCATAAGTCGGCCCTTTCCTGCAAAGAAACATCCATAATGCCGTAAGGCATCCTGGGAAGCTAAAAACGCAAAGCTAAAAAACGCAAAACTGCGGAATTCCACAGTTTTGGGCTTTAAGCTTTAACTTTTCAGTTCCCTGGCAGCTCTGCCAGACTTTAATCGTCAAAAAATGAAGGGCGCTAAAGTCCGATATTCAAAAATTGACAAAAAAACGCCAGCGCAGTATAAAGGGGCGGATAAAAAGCCAGGAACGACGGATTATGAACATAATCGCGATAGACATTGGCAATACAAACATTGTGATCGGGCTTTTCCTGGCCGGCAATGAGCAGTTTATTAAGTCAATTCCTGGACAAGACCGAGCAGCATTGACGACTTGTCTGCGGTCAGCCTGGGAAAAAGTCCCGGTCGCCGAAAGCTCCAAATGCCGTAAGGCATCCCTTACGGGCGAAGGAAAACGTGAGGGTGTCCTCGTCGTCAGCAGTGTAAAATCCGCCTGGACCGATCTTATTCAAGAGATAGTAAAGGATACTCTGGGCGAAAAGATATACATTATAGGCAAAGACATACCGCTGCCGATGCCCGTATGGTTGGATGAGCCTGTCAAGGTCGGCACCGACCGAATTGTCTCGGCGGCAGCGGCTTACGCTGTGGTTGAAGATGCGGTAGTTGTCGCCGATTTCGGCACCGCTGTCACCATCGACCTGGTGGATGAGCACGGGGTCTTTCAGGGCGGCGTTATCTGTCCGGGCTTCGAGATCAGCGCCCAGGCCTTAAAAGACAATACCGCGCAACTTCCGAAGGTCACCGTCACCAGGCCGACTGCCCCCTACGGCAAAAATACCGCCGACGCCATAAATTGCGGATTGTACTACTCCATTATCGGCGCGCTGGAAGAAATCATCCGGCGCTACGCGGAGAAGATCGGTCGATGGCCGCAAACAATCATTACCGGCAGCGGGGCCAGCATCATAAAAGACGACTGCAACTTCATCGACAACTATGTGCCCAACCTGGTCATAAAAGGCATCGTCCTGGCCTACAAAAAGTATGTAGAAGACAAGATCAAACTTGCCTCTGACCTATGAGCGCTTTGGCTGCAGTAATGACCGACAAGGGCACGGGGGCGATAGCAATTATCCAGCTCTTCGGCGATTCAGCCGAAGCCATCCTCAAAAAAGTATTCATGCCAACAAGCCCCAAGCCGACCACATTCCAAACGGGTAAAATACTGCTGGGCACAATTAACGACGGCGCCGAAACTATCGACCAGGTTGTCATCGGCTGCGAGGCTGCCAACAGTTTTGCGATAAACTGCCACGGCAATCCGCTTATTGTTGAGATGATAATGCAATTGCTGCGGCGCTGCGGCGCAGAGCTTGTAACCGCCGAACAATTATTAGCTAAGACACTCCAGGCACAGCAGCCCATCAGTACAATCGAACTGGAAGTCAAATTAGTGCTGCCGAAGACCAAAACGCTTTCCGGCGCCAAGATAGTCGCAAATCAGATCGAGGCGGGCTTGGCCAGAAAAGTCACCGAATGGCTACGGGACATAAACACCATCCCTCTAAAAGCAATCAAAACCCAGGCAGGGCAAATACTAAATAATAGTGTCCCCGCGAGGCTGATTATTGCCGGCTGCAAAGCAGCGATAGTTGGCCCGCCGAACAGCGGCAAAAGTACGCTGCTTAATTGTCTGAGCGGTCGGCAAAAAGCCATTGTCACCGACATCAAGGGCACAACCCGTGATTGGGTCTCGGCACAATGTCAGATTCCGCCGCTCGCTCTGGAACTAATCGACACAGCAGGATTAGATGAACGGCTTGCAGCCGTCTCTAAAGACGCTATTGCGAAAGCTGCTCAAAAAAAGAGCTTGCAAATTTTAGAGCAGGCAGATTTGGTCCTGCTTGTTCTGGATAATAGCGAGCCGGTAAGTCAGCTTGACGAGCGGCTTATTAAAAAAATCGCTAAGAAAAGAGTTTTGACTGTCTTGAATAAATCAGATTTGCCGGCCAGGCTCGTAACAGCCGAACTGCCCGAAGTTCTGGCAAACACGGTCAGAATAAGCGCAAAATTCGGCAC
>Ga0172362_10003767_pt1 | contig 13087 bp, 19 predicted proteins | sample LakKivs1_kivu2a2_FD_114534 | JGI IMG/M metagenome (GOLD analysis project Ga0172362, IMG submission 114534) | Sediment microbial communities from Lake Kivu, Rwanda - Sediment s1_kivu2a2 | ecosystem: Environmental > Aquatic > Freshwater > Lake > Sediment | place: Rwanda: Western Province, Lake...
AGGACAGATGCAATCAGTGTGGCCTATGCCAGGACCTTTGCCGTTTTAATGCCATCAAAGATTTCAGGGTTGACTCGGTATCCTGCGACGGTTGCGGCTTCTGTGCCCACACATGCCCGGTTGAAGCCATAACGATGAGAGAGAATATGTCTGGACACTGGTTCATTTCTGATACCAGGTACGGACCTCTAGTTCACGCCCGGCTGGGAATCGCCCAGGAGAACTCGGGTAAACTGGTGGCGGTAGTCAGACAGCAAGCCAAACAGATTACCGAGGAGCAGGATTTGGACTATATCATCAGCGATGGCCCACCAGGCATCGGCTGTCCGGTCATTTCATCACTGTCCGGGGTAAGTCTGGCTTTGCTTGTCACCGAGCCCACGCTTTCCGGGATGCACGATTTAGAGAGAGTGCTTGGAGTCTGCCGTCACTTTGGGGTTCCAGCTCTTGTTTGCATCAATAAGTATGACCTGAATGAGGACAACACCCGTCAGATTGAGACCTATTGCTCAATTCAGGGTATCCAAGTAGCTTCAAAAATTCCATTTGATAATGTAGTCACTGAAGCCTTGGTACATGGGGTGCCGGTGGTGGAATACGCTGATGGCAGGGTGTCACAAGAGATCAGGACGCTGTGGCAGCGTATCTCTACAGCGTTGGGAGGAGAGGGGAAGAGTGACATAACCTGGCAAACTAGGCTGGAGCACCAAGATACTATTTTATAGGAGGGAGGACGGGTGCCAATTTACGATTTCAAGTGCCGCAAGTGCGGTAAGGTATCAGAGGTATTTGTGCGGAGCACTGACCAGGTGGTGAGTTGTCTCCATTGTGGCAGTAATGCTGTGGAGAGGCTTATGTCGTCATCGTACATGATAAGGACTGAAGCACCACCCCCGAGTGCGACCTGCTGTGGCAGGACGGAACGGTGTGAGACACCTCCCTGCTCCACCGGGGATGTGTGCCACCGAAGATAAAGAGCCAGCAATTGGACTGTTAACTGAGGAGGTGTGTAGTGAGGTACGCAATACCAGTGAGTGGTGGGATGGTGTCAACACACTTTGGCCACTGTGAGCAATTTGCCCTAATCGATGCCGATGAGGAACAAAAGGAGATTCTCCGTAAGGAGTTTGTACCGTCACCTGGACATCAGCCAGGTCTGCTTCCTGAATGGCTGGCTGAGCAGGGGGTATCGGTGGTAATTGCCAGCGGCATGGGTTCACGAGCCCAGAGTCTCTTTCGCCAAAACCGGATTAGTGTGGTCATCGGCGCTCTCGAGAGTGACCCGGAGAAGGCAGTGCTGAGCTATCTCGATGGGAATCTGGATACTGGCGATAACATATGTGACCACTAGGATAGAAGGAGAGGTAATTATGGCAACCGAGGAGCAGATAAGACAAAGCCTGGAGCAGGTTCTTGTCCCTGGCGTGAAACGTAGTATAGAAGGTCTAAACCTGATTCGCGAGATCTCGATATCTGACCGGAAGGTCAGAATTTCCCTTGCCTCAGCAGCGTTGAGCGAAAATGTGCAGGACTGGATTAAAGCCAAAGCCAAAGAAGCTGTGGGGAAATTGCCTGGTGTCAACGAGGTGACGATAGAATTCAGAGAGGCAAAGCCCTCGGAGCTAAACCAGATTGGCCACATTCTGGCGGTGATGAGCGGTAAGGGTGGAGTGGGCAAGTCGTTGGTATCGAGCCTGATTGCTATCGCTCTGAAGCGGCAAGGACATGAGGTAGGCATTCTGGATGCCGATATCACTGGCCCGAGCATACCCAAGATGTTTGGCATTAACGCCCGACCCACCGGCAGCAACACCGGGATTCTACCAGTCCTATCCAGGTCGGGTATTGAGGTCATGTCTATTAACCTTCTCCTTCCCAGCGAGGACGACGCTGTCATCTGGCGTGGTCCTCTCATCTCAAATACTATTAAGCAGTTTGGAGAAGATGTACTCTGGGGCAAGCTTGATTACCTTGTTATAGACCTACCGCCGGGAACTGCTGATGCCGCGCTCACGGTGATGCAGTCATTCCCAATATCGGGAGTAATTATTGTCTTCACCCCTCAGGACTTAGTTGAGATGATTGTCCGGAAGGCGGTGAACATGGCCCGGAAAATGGAAAAACGCGCTCTCGGTGTGGTCGAGAATATGAGTTACCTGTATGTGCCTGAGATAGACAAGAGGGTCGAGATTTTTGGCCGGAGCCGGGGAGAAGAAATGGCCCGTGCTGCTAATGCACCACTCCTGGGGCAGTTGCCCATAGACCCGGAGCTAGCCAAGCTCTGTGATGAGGGGAATATCGAGCGCTACAGTGGCGACGTTGTGACCAGGCTGGGTGAATCTCTTACTCAGGCGCTCTTAGCTGAGGCGAAGTGAAATAGGAGGCACAGCCATGTCTTCGGAATTGGATGAGCTGCAGCAACTGGTTATGGCAGATGCCCGCAACATCTATTCTGGCACAGTCATTGACCACGCCGTAAACCCGAGGAACGTAGGGGTTATGCAAGATGCCGACGGGTTTGCTAAGGTGACCGGCCCGTGTGGTGATACCATGGAAATATGGATCAGGGTGAACAATAATGTGGTTGCCGGAGCTACTTTTCTGACCGACGGCTGCGGTGCCAGTATTGCCTGTGGCAGCATGGTTACTGAGATAGCCAAAGGGAAGAGTATCACCGAAGCCGGGAAAATCACTGAGCGCGATGTATTGGCTGCCCTAGGTGGGCTGCCCCCAGAAAGCGAGCACTGCGCTCTCCTGGCGGCAAATACCCTCAAAGTAGCCCTAAGGGATTACATCGCAATGAAAAGAGAGCCGTGGAAGAAAGCCTACCGTAAACACATTAGCGACTAGAGGTGAAATCTTGTGACCAGTCCAATCGTCTATGGTCCTGGCCCATCCAGGCGTTTGATGCGTAGCCTGGTGGTAAATAATATCCCTCCTAAGATATGTAGTTACTCCTGCATCTATTGTCAGCTGGGAAGGACCCTGATGGTGGAGATGGAGCCGAGGTCTTTCTATAAGACGGCTAGGATAGTGGAACAGGTAAGAACGAAGTTCAAACGAGCCACAGATAGGGGTGAACCGGTAGACTATGTGACTTTTGTTCCTGACGGCGAGCCTACTCTGGATGTTGCCCTTGGCAGAGAGATAGAGGTTTTGAAAACATTGAGGGTCAAGGTTGCGGTTATCACTAATGGTTCACTCCTCTGGCGTGAAGATGTAAGGCAGAACTTGGGGAAGGCTAATTGGGTGTCGTTGAAACTGGATGCGGTCAGCGAAGAGATATGGCACAGAATCAACCGACCACACAAATCGCTAAAGCTCAAAACGATTCTAGAGGGGATGCTCAAATTCGCCCAAGCGTTCGAGGGTGAACTGACGACAGAGACCATGCTAATTAGAGGTGTTAACGACGACCCCGGTGAGATAAGCAAGATAGCCGAGTTCCTGGTATTGTTAAAGCCGAGCAAGGCTTACGTGGCTATCCCGACACGGCCACCGGCGGAGCGGGTAATGCCTGCCACCGAGCAGACCATTAACGCGGCATATCAGCTCTTCACAGGAAGGCTGGGTGGAGTGGTGGAATACCTGATTGGCTACGAAGGAAATGCCTTCGCTTATACGGGCAACGTTCAACAGGATCTGCTCAGCATTACAGCGGTACATCCGATGAGGGAAGACGCTGTGGCAGAGTTCTTGAATAATGCCGGCGCTGGTTGGGGAACTATCCAGGATCTGATCGAGAAGCGCATGATTATAGAACTGGAATACCAGGGAAAGAAGTTTTATATGCGCAAACTGCCTGCGCACGGTTTGCCCGGTAGATGCCTGCATACCTGACCCAGAGCATGAGGAAAGCAAAGAGGATTTGCTCAAAAACTGGCGCAGCCTGCACCCAGGGGAGACTCCTGCATATACTCCTTAGAAACAGAAATGGCTGAAGACAAGGTGAGAGAGATTGAGGAAAGGATAGCCGACCTAAAAGCTCGGTGGCCAGCTCACTCGGTGCCGGCATCCATGTGGCAGCAACTAGAAGAGCTGGAGGATGAGCTAGAGAAGGCAAGGGAGGCAGAATTCTGTGAACAGAAGGCGCTCTTTACCAGGCACGATAACACCGCTCCCAGCGGAGAAGCTGGAGAGTAAGCCAGGTTCGGTTGAAAACAGAGTCGAGCCGGACCCCGCGGTGAGAATTACCGTTGTCTACGATAATAACGGGTATGGTGGTCGCCTTATTACCGCCTGGGGTTTCTCGTGCGTAGTGAAACGTCCACAAGGGACCATCCTGTTTGACACTGGGGGCGACGGTCGGGTTTTGCTCAGCAACATGGCGGAGCTGGGCATCAGGCCTGATGATGTAGATGCGGTAGTGCTATCACATATACATGGTGACCACACTGGAGGAATAAATGAATTACTTAAGCGTAATAGCCGGGTGACAGTTTACCTACCTTTATCTTTTCCCGAACAAATGAAACAGCATATCAAATTACGCGGGGTAAACTTGGTAGAGATACATGAGCCTAGGGAGTTATTTGCCGGCGTTCTTACCACAGGAGAACTGGGTAGTGCAATAAGAGAACAATCACTTCTGGTTAAGACGTCCAACGGACTGGTATTGATAACCGGCTGTGCTCACCCTGGCGTGGTGAATATCGTTGAAAGGACTAAAGAGATTACTAGAGATAAGGTCTACATGGTGGTTGGTGGTTTTCACCTGGCCAGTGCATTTAGATCACAGATTAGTTATGCAGCGGAGATGTTGTTCCAATTAGGGGTAGAAAAGGTGATGTTATGTCATTGCAGCGGAGACGAGGCGAGAAAATTGTTTAAGGGTTACTTTGCTGAAAACTGCGTTGACTGTGGGGTAGGTAAGGAGATAGTAATCAGAGCTATCTAAGAATTAGCTTTGAGGGTTTTTCTCTGGGGAAGGCAGCAAAGGAGGACAGAAGTAAAGAGGGGGGCATGCTCAATCACAAAGATCTGGCTCCAGAAGTAAGGGTAAGAATAGGGTATGGCAATACTGAGGTATCGGTCTTTGATGACCTCGCCCATGAGTATGACGCCTGGTTTGAGAAGGAGGGAAGGACTATCTTTGCCATTGAGGTGCGGGCATTCAAGAGACTTCTGCCTGCTCTGCCAAAGCCGTGGCTCGAAATCGGGGTTGGCAGCGGCCGGTTTGCCCAGGCTCTAGGCATAGAGACTGGCATTGACCCATCAATTAAGCTTATTGAGATCGCAAGAAGGAGAGTAATAAATGCATTTCTGGGTCGAGGCGAACAGGAACTCTTTGATGAGGAATCATTCGGCACGGTTTTCCTCATCGTCACCCTGTGCTTTCTGTCCTCACCCCTTGAGGTTCTGAAGGAGGCCAACCGCATCCTGATGCCGGGTGGTAAGATAGTGCTGGGGCTGGTTTTAGAGGAGAGTCCCTGGGGTCAGTTTTATCAGCGTAAGAAGGCGGACAGACACCGATTCTACAAGTATGCCACCTTCTACAGATGTGAAGAGGTGGTTAGGCTCTTAGTCCAAGCAGGTTTTGTGACCGAGAAGATTGTTTCGACACTTTTTCAGAAGCCGGGAGAAGGGCATCGCGTGGAAGCACCCAGAGATGGTTATTTCTCCGATGCTGGTTTCACGGTAATTGTGGCTGGAAAGGTGTAATTACTACGTGATTGGAGTGATAGCTTACGGCTAAGGTAGAAATGATTTGTTCATTCTTTGACAAAGTATGCAAAGAATGCGCCCTTTACCGTGGGAGGCACTGCGAGCTGATAAGAGCACGCAAAGAGGGTAACAGGGTCTATCTGGTCCCATTTGGCTGAATGTTTGACTGGTGGAGAATATGCAGAAAAGGACATTATGAGCAACGTAGTAGAGGTTGCCGACCAGAATTTTGAACGGGAAGTGCTGAATTCAAACCTTCCCACAGAGGTTGACTTCTGGGCACCTTGGTGTGGTCCGTGTTGGATAGTTTCTCCAATATGCGACAAACTCTCGGTGGAGTATGACGGCAAGTTCAAATTCTGCAAGATTAATGTGGATGAGAACCCCGAGATGGCGATGAAATACCAAATTATGAGCATACCAATGCAGATTTTTTCTGTAACGGGCAAAAGATTGACGAAATCCTCGGTGCGGTTTCCGAGCATGTGATCAGGGCGAAGATTGAGAATATTGTCAAAAGATTTGCCGACCGATGAAAACCGAAGCTGAGCATTTTTTAGCTTATTAGATTCTATATATGATGACAGTCAATAGTCGGAAGAAAACAAGGGAAATCTACGAACTTCTGCCCAAGTTAGATTGCGGTTCGTGCGGGTTTGGCAGCTGTGGTAAATTCGCTAGGGCAGTAGCCGAGGGCAGAGCCTCGCCTTTTAGTTGCCAACAAAACCCAGAATTGGGCTATGCAATCGCTAGGATTGTCGAGAGCGAAGCTCCAACCTATGGTTATTCATATCAGCCTTCCTTGGTTCCTAGCCGAGAAGTCACCCCCTCCCCGGGAACTCTAACAGCCCTAAGAGAAGAGGTCAGGGGACTATCCCAAGGAGTAGATGACATCCTGGCTAGGATCGAACACTTGAAGCAAAGGAGGTAGGCTGCTGGCTTATCCCTGGAGCGGCTGAGACATCATCATTAAATATGCCACAGCAGGGAAAAGGCCTGAGCAAAAGAACTGTAATCAAGTGAAAGGAAGGCGAAGGCGGGAATCCCAGCGTGAGAAACAAAACAAGCCGGACGGAGTGAAAGACATGCCCAACTTTAAGGAGATAGATGAGGCACGAAAGCTGCTCAGGCTTGGTGAAGCAGCAACCCTGAGAGAGATAAAAAGTGCCTATAGGAGAATGGCCTCCCGTCACCACCCAGACAAACGTGCCACCGGCGTTCCTCCAGAAACGGAGGAAATGATGAAGAGACTGAATTGGGCATATAAGCTCCTCATGGATTATTGCAGTCACTACAAGTATACCTTCAGGGAAGAGGATGTGGCTAGGACATATCCCCACGATGTTTACCTTAGGAAGTATTACCATGGGTGGTTTGATGGTGTCTAAGGAATCTAATGTAATCTTGTGAACAACGGGGGCAGTTAGATTGGGAAGTCGCACTTCATTTCGAGACCATACTATCGTCGCCTGTGGCACAGTAAACCTAGAGTTGAACCACCTCAGCCGGAGCGGATTCCTGGATGCGAGGAAAATCCTGTATACGAAGCCTGGACGCCACGAGGTTCCGCGAGAGCTGGAGGCTCAGCTGATACGACAAATAGGCAATGCCAAGCGATACTCACGGAAAATTATTGTAGTTTATGGCGGCAAGTTCTGCTATGTTAACGCCGATAATCCCTACCGAAAGATTGATACCATAATTCACGAACAAGAGAAAGCGGGAGTGGAGATTTCTAGGATAAAGGCTACCCATTGTGTTGATATGCTGGCCAGTGCTGAGGAAAGAGAGAGGATTAGCCAAGATAAAGATGTCTATTGGCTTACACCGGGATGGATGAAATATCGCCACTATGTATATCAGGGTTGGGACAAGGGCTTAGCTAACGAGAATTTCCCAAAACATAGTGGGGGAGCAATTATGCTAGATGCCGTGGGATATTTCGCTGAGCTTACGGAAAAATGCCCTGAGGAAATCCTTGAGTTTTCCGACTGGATGGGCATCCCAATTCAGGCCTATAAAGTTTCCCTGGACCGGCTGAAAAGCCTGCTCCTGGAGCAAATCAAGTGAGACGACGTTAAAGACTCTACAGAAGCAGAGAGCAGTATGAAGGGAATCAACAATGCTAAGGAAATCTAAGCGTAGCCTAACAACACAAGCATTTCAGGTGCTGGAGAAAGTTGGTATTAAAGCCGGCCAGACGGTGCTCGATTTCGGCTGTGGCTCAGGAACATATACGATCCCCGCTGCTAAAGTGGTAGGTAACTCTGGGGAAGTGTATGCCCTAGACAAAGATAAGGGAGTCCTAAACGATTTGGAGAGGAGAGCCGAGTCAGAAGGGTTGACAAATATTGAACCGATGCACACATCTGGGGGCACAGAAATCGCACTGGCCACAGAATCGGTTGATGTAGTGCTCCTTTTTGATGTTTTTCATGACTACTATTTCCCAAGCTTGGGTGAGAGGCAAAAGTTGCTCATTGAAATCTACAGAATCCTCAAACCACATGGACTTCTCTCGGTCTATCCAAAGCATATGGAAACCGAGGCTAGGGATGAGATTGAGGGTGCTGACTTTAGTCTGGAAAGCGAATACCCTGCTACCCTTGTTCATGACGTAAAGAACCTGGAAAGGGGTCAAATACTGAACTTCAGAAAGAAATTGAAGCAACAGGCTATAATTGACTAGGCGGAGCTCAGGTGAAGCAAATAGCAGGTACTGTCTCTCTGGTTACGATAAGAATGTCTTAGTCACCATCGCTTATCACCTACTCTTTACGGGTAGATAACCCGGGGTAAGGTATAACAATGGCTACCCGAGAGATATCTTCCAGTCCGTCATGTACCATGCTTGTGGATTGAAAGATGTCTTGGAAGATTTGCCTGCGAGATACTGTAGGTGGTTTAATAAGCCGAAGCCGCTGTGCTTCGTAATAATAGGATAGGAGGACAAAATGAAGAGGTTCGATGTAGTAATCATTGGCGGGAGTGCCGCAGGACCAACAGCTGGGATAAGCTGTCGCCGACGCTACCCAGACAAAAGTGTAGCATTAATCCGTAAAGAGGAGCAAGTATTAATCCCTTGTGGAATACCTTACATTGTTGGAACCGTAGGTGCCCCGCAAAAGAATCTGATTCCGGACGCGCTGCTATCGGACAATGGCATAGAGCTTATCACGGGTGAAGTGGTAGAGATAGACAGAGAGAAGAAAACAGTCTCTCTAGCTAGTGGAGATACGATTAGCTATGACAGGCTTGTTGTGGCAACTGGTTCCTTGCCGATGGAGTTACCTATTCCTGGTCTAGATAAGGAAAACGTCTTCACAGTGAAAAAGGATATCGGTTATATAGAGAAGATGTTGAATATCATGAGCCAGGTTAGAGATGTAGTGATAATTGGCGGTGGATTTATTGGCGTTGAGTTTGCCGATGAGTGCCGGAAACATCGTGATTGTAAAGACTGCAGCGTAACCATCATAGAGATGCTCCCCCACTGTTTGCAGCTGGTTCTTGACGAGGATTTCTGCCGCGAGGCTGAAGATGTACTTGCGGAAAGGGGGATTAAACTTCTTACCAGTAAGAAGGTCGAGGCTATCCTTGGCAACGGTAAAGTGAATAGCGTGAAGCTAGCCGATGGCGAAGAGCTAAAGGCTGACATGGTTATTGTCGGCGTCGGCGCTAGACCGAATACCGAGTTGGCAGGAAAGGCTGGGGTTGAGATAGGAGCAACCAAGGGAATCAGGGTGGACCGATATATGCGAACGCTTACTGATACTAATGTCTTCGCCTGCGGCGACTGTGCAGAAAAGGTCTCATTCTTCAGTGGGAAGTTGAGCCGTCTCATGTTGGCTTCCATTGCCACTGCTGAGGCACGAATAGCCGGGGCCAACCTCTATGGCACCTGCTACTCTAATCCCGGAGCGATAGGCGTCTTTTCTACAATAATCGGGGAACGGGCCTTTGGCTGTGCCGGCATGACCGAGGCAGCAGCAAGAACAGAGGGGTTTAGCGTAGTAATAGGCGAATCAGCGGGTCCCGACAGGCACCCAGCAAGCATGCCAGGAGCGGCAAATGTGAAACTGAAGCTGGTATTCTGTAGAAAAAAGGGCTTGCTTCTCGGCGGCAGTGCCTCAGGGGGAACAAGCATCGGTGAGCTGATGAATGTGATTGGCGCCTGTATCCAGCACTCAGTGACTGCTTACGATATGTCGCTGTTTCAGATGGGAACCCACCCCGCCCTAACGGCGTCACCAATTGCGTATCACTTGGTAAACGCCGCGGAGGTGGCTGTTAAAGCAATGAAGTAGACTTATTTTATTGAAAAGCATCTCATCGGCACTTGCACAGCTTAGTGGATGGATAGGCACTGCTCTTAGTTAAACTTGGTTTAGCAGTGACCGCCTTGTTGAACTGTAAGGAGGAGGAATAACTACCATGGCGGAAGGCGGAAAGGACAAGCTTGTCACACTGCTCAACTACTGGATTAGCCATAATAGCGAACACAGGGACGAATTCAGGGAGTGGGTAGAGAAACTTCGAGGCTCAGGCAGCGGTGAAGTTTATGCCCATATACTCGAAGCTGCGCAGCAAATGGACAAGGCAAACCAATTCCTGCTAAAGGCGCTGGAGATGCTGAAAGCAGAGCAAAACGCCTGAACGGCAGACCAATGTGGAGGTGGATATGTGCCTAGCTAGGGCATCTATTAAAGAAGGCGCAGAGGAAAAGCTCGTTATGGATGGGGTAGCCTACATGCGCATCAATGATGGGGAGCTGGTTCTCAGGACAATCTTTGGCGACCAAGACCTCATAGAGGCACACGTTAGAGAAATCGACTTCACGCGCCACGTCATTATCCTAGAGCGAACTTAGCCTGCTTAAGCCAACAATAGGGCGGGTTGTTGAGTTGATTACACCGTTCACCTCATTGGCTATTGCTGGGGCAATCGATTAAGATTAGGTTCTAGAAGCACAAACAGGATAAAAATGGACGGGCTAATTCCAGCTGCTTCAGCACTAATAATTCATAAAGGCAAAATACTATTTGTGCGCAGTAATACAACACAGGAACAATGGGCATTTCCGGGTGGTAAACAAGAAAAGAATGAAACCCCTCAACGAACAGCGAGTCGCGAGATTGAAGAAGAACTTGGGTTGGATATAAACATCAAGGGTATATTGGGAAGTTATATCCATGTATCCAAGAATCAAAGATTCGCTATCAGATGTTTTATCGCTGAAAGTAACAAATTTGATTTAAGAGAAAATGCCGACGAAATCATTGAAGCAAAATGGTGCACATTGAAAGAAGGCTTAGCTTTAAACTTGACTTCGACCACTCGGGAAGCGCTGAAAGAGTTCGGCTCAAAATATAGCAGGCAGTTTACCGGCTGATTCAAACTTGCGGCCCTTGACATAGAACCAGCGATGTGAACGGAGAGGGATAAAGAATCAGAAGAATGGTCGGGATGAGAGGATTTGAACCCCCGACCACCTGAACCCCATGTAGCTAGTAGAAAAGGCTGAGGCCGCTTGCCTCCTTTCAAGACATCATTATAATATCATCGCTAATAAGATATCAATTTAATTAAGAGCCGCTCTATTCTTTAAATGGTAAGTTAATCTTCTTTTCGACCCGTCTTTGAGCTACAGGCTCGACAATAAGCCTTGCTTTCGTATGCTTGCTCGTTTTATCCATACCCCAGATAGAGCCATGAAATCTGAGAGTGTAAGGCCCCCAAGTCTTTCGCGGCCCAATTTGTATGTCTTGTATCTTATTAATTACTGGGCTTTTGCCTTTCATATCTGGACGATACTCAAGCCGCCCTTTCCTTTTACCATCGACCACTTCAACATAAATATCTTTTATGCTTGTCTCAACAGGCCCCTCATTAGCCAACAAGAAACTTACGAATACTATTATCTCAATCCCACTTGCTATCTCTTTACCATCGTCGTTCCAAATGCAGTCTGGCCCCCAATAAGCTGGATAATAAGACGACACTTTGCTACAGCTAATGCGTGGCTTGTTTATTGCTACCCAATAAACATTTCGCAGAGAGTCCAAAACAAATCTGATTAAGTCCCACATAACTTACTATTATTATATACCATATTAAACCGTAAAATACTGCGTATTAGTAGCCGTAAATTTCGGCTATACATATAATTCACTAACTAATAAGGGGCGCTTGGCAGGCTATCTCTTTTAGAGTGGGCTGATATTCTTGACGCCCTGACTGTCCCACATTCTAAAGGTTTAGCCACCCTAGGGGCAAAGGAGTTGGAGATTTTTATGCGCTCGCATTTGGGTGGTTCTCGCCTCCCTGACTTACGTCCACTAGCACAGTCTTTGCGCTTAGTTCAACAATATCGGAGCGGAAGTGCTCATTATCAGCAGGCTACTTCAAGGTGCGAAAAGAAAAAGTGGGAACTTGAGCAGATGCGGGCATTGGTTCTCGGCATAGGAAAGCCTTCGATTATTGTTCAGATATTCAGGCTTCTTACTCCGCGAATATCACCAAATTCTCTTTCGCCAAGTCAGCCATAGGAGACAAATCAGCATCTCTTTATAGATTCCATGCCTTCCTGTGCCCACAGACCTACCTATTTGATCGGCTTCCGCCTGTCAAATAGGTAACGAAGGTCCAGATTGTATCCCCGAGTTCATATTGGCTTGGACAACCACAGGAGTTGCTGAATAAGGCTAGGACTAAAGTATGAGTCCGACAGGTACAAATAGGTGAGGTTAGCCTTAAAGCATTGGCTATATAGTATACCTGGGTAGTTTTAGGAGTCAAAGCAATGCCTGTGGTTATCAATAATCAGACCTATTACCGGACAGCTGAGGTTTGCCGCATGGTCGGCGTTAGCAAGAGTACTCTCTTCAGGTGGTTAAAGGAAGGAATATTTAGCGACGCTGAGTACAGGGACTGGCGGGGTTGGAGACTATTTACCGCGGCTCAGATAGAAACGATTAAGACGAAGACTAGCCATGTTACTGCAATAAGTCGGAAAGCCAAGGGGGTGGACGCTGGAAATTTACACGGAGGTGATGACGATGGCAAGCAGTAACAGAAAATTTGGCATTCATACGACAAAAGTCATCGACGTGGTCAACAACCACCGGTCTGCTCTCATCCGGCGTGAGGGTAAGTGGGAGAAGACCAGGGTGGAGTCAGTCCTACGGCAGAGCGAGGATATGTTCCGGCTTATGGCACAAAACTCAAGGGATATTATATGCCTTCACGATTCAGAGCACAAATATGTATTCATTAGCCCTGCCTGCAAAGAGATACTTGGTTATGAGCCAGAGGAATTAGTCGGAACAAATCCTTGGGAGCTTGTACATCCGCAAGACCTAGAAGCACTTCAGAAAGTGGGGCAGGAGAAAGCTGAAAAAGGGGAACCTGTCCTTCTTTCCTA
>Ga0172362_10003769_pt1 | contig 13086 bp, 8 predicted proteins | sample LakKivs1_kivu2a2_FD_114534 | JGI IMG/M metagenome (GOLD analysis project Ga0172362, IMG submission 114534) | Sediment microbial communities from Lake Kivu, Rwanda - Sediment s1_kivu2a2 | ecosystem: Environmental > Aquatic > Freshwater > Lake > Sediment | place: Rwanda: Western Province, Lake...
ACCGGGACGCGCCTCGCGGACGACTCGCCGGTGACGTTCATCGACCACAGGCGGGTGTACCGCTCGGTGAACACGTGGTCCGCGGCGCTGTTCGGGCGCTACCTGCGCGGCATCGCGGCCTACGAGCGCGCGCTCGACGCCAACGTCGACCCGGACGTGATCCAGCTGCGCGCCGACGCGAGGAACGGGGCCCCGCGCCTCGCGAGCGCACAGCGTGGTCTGCAGCTGGGCCTCGCCCTCCCCTGACCTGCGATCTCGGCTATGGTCGGCACATGAGCGAAGCACCCTCCCGCGTCGTCCAGGGCAACATGATCGGGCTCGCCATGCCCGACGTCGACGTCTGGAGCGAGCGCGTCGTCACGGTGCTCGGGCAGAACCCCGGTCCGTTCACCGGCCCAGGCACCAACACGTACGTCGTCGGGACGTCGCAGCGCCCGATCCTGCTCGATACGGGGCAAGGACTGCCGCAGTACCTGCCGCTCCTCGTCCGCGGGCTCGAGGAGCACCGCGGTGCCGCGGAGATCGACCGCATCGTGCTGACGCATGCGCACGGCGACCACCTCGGTGGCTGCACCCAGGTACGCGAGCGCTTCGGAGCGGTCCCCATCCTGAAGCGCCCCTGGCCCGGCATGGACGCCGGGCTCGACGAGCTCGTCACCGCGATCGACCACGACGCCGTCATCGAGACCGAGGGTGCGACGCTGCGCGCGATCTTCACGCCGGGCCACGCCGAGGACCATCTCTGCTACTGGCTCGAGGAGGAGCGCGCGATCTTCAGCGGCGACGTCGTGCTCGGCGCGGGCACCACCGTGATTCCGGAGCACGGCGGCGATCTCGCCGACTACATGGACTCGCTGCGCCGCCTGCTCGCGCTCGAGCCGGAGGTCATCTACCCGGCGCACGGTCCGGCGATCCGCGACGCGGGGAAGAAGATCCGCGAGTACATCGCGCACCGCGAGCTGCGCGAGGCGCAGATCGTGGCGCTGCTGCGCGAAGGGCTCGGCGACGTGGCGCGGATGGTCGAGCGCATGTACGCGGACGTGCCCCCGTTCCTGCACGCCGCAGCGGCAACATCGGTGCGCTCGCACCTGCGCAAGCTCGAGCGCGAGGGCCGCGCGACGCGCGACGGCGCGGACTGGGCGCCGGTCACCGTCGCTCCCGGCACCTGAACGGGAACGGCCCGGGGCCGGTAGAAGTCGATCCACCGGCCCCGGGCGCGCGCCCCCTGGACTCGAAGCGCCTCAGCTCGCCGGAGTCCCGTTCGCGGGGGTTCCGTGGCCCTGGTTCAGCCCCTGCAACGGCAGCGGGATGAAGGGGAACGCCTCGCGACGCTTGACGGCGCTGAAGTCGACGCCGTCGCCGATCTGCACCGTGCTCGGGTCGGGCGACAGGATGAGCGTCAGCAGCACATCGCTCACGTCGGCCTGCTCGTGGTTGAGCGTCGGACCGCCGATCAGCGGACGCCCGTTGGGGAAGCTCGAGTCGATCGCCATGTCGACGCGGAGCACGTCGCCGACGTGTCCAGGCTTGAGCGGCACGTGGTGCGCGCCGGGGTACGGGATGTCGTCGAGGTTGATGACCTTCAGGATGTCGACGCGCCCATGCTTGAGCGAGTCTGGCACCTGATCGACGCCGAGCGCCCGGTAGATGCCGAGTGCCTCCGCGTCGCGGACGAGGATCGGGTTCAGCACGTAGCTGCCGAAGTTCCGGAAGTCGTCGACCGGGTGGCTGCGCAGGTATCTTTCCTGGTCCTGCACGCCGACGAGCCCCGCGTTGAAGAGCGGCAATGCGTTGCGGCCGACCCGCTGCCAGGGGCCGCGGTGGACGTCCTTCTCGTAGCGCTCCCTGCTCAGGATGCGCACGGCCGGGCGCGACTCCGAGACGTGGATCGCGAGCAGCGTGTCGTCGCCGGGAACGCCGTTGTGCGGCACGGGCTTGCCGTTGCCGGTGAGCTTCGCGGTCGGGATCTCGAGCGCGATCGAGAACAGGTTGAAGCCGGTGAAGACGTTCTCGGCCTGCGGCGATTGCCGCGCACCCGGAACCTGGAAGCGCTGGCCGTTCACCTTCACGAAGCTCGACGCCGCATCGCCGGCGAGGTTCACGACGTCGAAGATTCCCTTCTCGTCGAGGTAGTAGAAGTCGGCGGCCTGACCTGCCCAGACGCGACCCTCGGAGCCGTTCTGCCCCAGCGGGCGGATGAAGCGCGCCGAGAAGTCCTCGTCGTAGCAGCTCACTTCCCGGCTCGTCGGATCGCCGGAGTCGTAGCCCTCGAACGGTGTGCAGGTCGGGTCGAGCGCAGGGATGCCATATGCGAGGCGGTCGGTCTGCGGGCCGACGTTGGCCGGAGCGATGGGCACGTCGCGCGCGATCACCTTGCGGCTGCGTCCTTCCACCTTGGTGACGGTGTAGGTCTGCGTGCGACCCGAGATCTGGTCGAGCAGCTCGCGTCCGTCGGCGAGGCTCAGCGGCGACTTGCTCGCCGGGTCGACGCGGGGCGCGGGGTTGGTCTGGAACTGGATCTGGTAGGCGACCTTGTCCTCGAGCGGACCCGTCCCGCGCGCGATGTGCACCTGGTAGAGCACGTCCTCGCATGGACCGAGCTGCTGGTTCCCCTGACCTGGCTCGTGCAGCGGCAGGAAGTTGAACACGACGTAGAGCTTGTCGTGGCTGCCCGGCTCGACCCAGGCGTACGTATCGGTGTTGTCGATACACGGGTCGACGCGCGTCGCGTAGGTCTCGCGATGGCTCGACGCAGGGCTCATGGTTGGCGCCGCCAGCAGGGCGAGCGCCAGCACGAGCACACGAAGCGCGGTGTGCGTTCTCTTCATCTCGATGCTCCTCGATCGCTCCGCGCTCGCAGCGCGGCCGGCGGCCCATGACGATCACGGAGCTTCCGTGCGTCGGGCGGATTGTGTGAGGATTACGGGATCGAATGCGCGAGTGGATTCACGCCGCTCGCTCTCCATGCGCTATCGTCGCCGAATGACCGACTCGAGGAAGATCGTCGCCAGATACGCAGGCAGCACCGCCCGTTCGAGCGCCGCTCGCGAACGACCGGCGCTCGTCGGCGCGGCGCTCTCGGTGCTGCTCGCCGCGACGCCCGGCTCCTCCCGAGGCGCCCAACCCATCGAGACCGTGCTGGTCACCAGCACCGCCGACGCCGGACCGGGCAGCCTGCGCGAGGCGCTCCGCGCAGGGCACCGGGAGGTGCGCCTGGCACCCGGCGTCGGCGGTGACGTGGTGCTGACGCGCGACATCGCGGTGCGCGGCCCCTTCGTCACGGTGGACGGGAGCGCCGCGGGAGAGGGTCCGGGCCTCACCCTGCGCGGCTTCGGCATCCGCATCCGCGGCAACGCGGGCGCGCACGACGTGACGCTGCGCAACCTGCGCATCCGTGACGCCGGCGACGACGGGATCCAGATCGCCGCGGGTGCGTACAACGTCATCGTCGAGCACGTGTCTATCTCCGGCTCGCGCGACGGCAACCTCGACATCACGCAGGAGGGGACGCGCAACGTCGTCGTCCGCTCGAGCATCGTCGCGAGCCCGGCGGGCGCGGGCAAGAACATGCTGTTCGGCAACCTCGCGACCGGCATCCGCTTCTTCGGCAACCTGGTGATCGACGCGCCGCAGCGAAACCCCGAGGTTTCCTATGACCAGACGCCGGCGGAGCGCCGGGACGCCGGCACGACGATCGACATGCGCCACAACGTGTTCTGGGGATGGGGGCGCGGGCGCGGGCCGCGCATCGAGGAGGGTTCGACGGCGAACGTCGTCGACAACTACTTCGGCGGGACGGACCTCGAGGACGCGCTCATCGTCTGCACCGGACCGGCGACGGTACGCACCTGCAGCCGCGACCCGCGCAACGTCGCGCGTGCGTACACGCGCGGCAACGTGGTCCAGGGCGGCAAGGTCGACGTGAACGTGCGCGGCACGGAGACCGAGCCGTTCCCGGCAGCGGCTGTCACCGGCGACGGAGCCTGCCGCGAGGCCGAGCGGACGCTGCGCGACGCCGGTGCCCGGCCGCGCGACGAGGTCGATCGCGCGCTCGTCGCGATGGTCGCACCGTGCAGCGACGGGCCCGACGGGTCCGTCGGACGGCCGGCAGGACTCAGAAGCGGAGCACCGGACCGAGCGACACGGTGAGCTCCTGCCCGGTCCTGTGCTTGCTCACCAGTGCGTAGTCGATGTCGACGTCCACACCGACGTGTTCGCTGAGCCAGACATAGCTTCCGAGCGCGAAGGCGCAGCCCGCCGACGTTTCGGCTTCGCCGCCCACCACGTCGATCGAGATGGTCGGCCCGATGGCCACGTACGGGTTCACCCGGCCGAACTCGAAGCTCTTCTTGAAGAGGACGTCGACCGGCACGACCGTACCGTCGCCGGTGGCGACACCGGCGGCAGACAGTTCGAGCTCGAGCCACCCGTCGAGGATCGTGCGCTCGATGAAGAGGCCCCCGCCCACGCCGTTGACGGTCTCGCTCGGGCTCTCGCCGTCGCCGGGGTTCCAGGCGTTGAACTGCACCAGCCTGGCGCCGACGATCCAGGTCGTATGCTCGAGGTGCGGACTCGCGTGCACCGTCTCGGCACGCGCCGGGGCCGCTCCGGCCGCGGCGAGCACGAGGACGAGCGCGGCGCAGAGCCCCTGGCGCAGGTTCATCGGCTGGAAGGGCAGCGTCATGGTGAAAATCGTCAAGGCGCGTTGACCTAGCAACCCACAGGCGATGCGACAAGGCGCCGAACGTCGTCCGTGGCCGCTTGGGCTAACGCGGACGGCCTGCTCAGCTGCGCATCAGGAAGTTGCGCGCGATCACCACGCGCTGGATCTGCGACGTTCCCTCGTAGATCTGCAGCAGCTTCGCGTCGCGCATCAGCTTCTCGACCGGATACTCCTTGGTGTAGCCGTAGCCGCCGAAGACCTGCACCGCGTCGATCGCGGCCTTCATCGCCCAGTCGGCGCCGAGCGCCTTCGCGATGGCCGACGTGCTGGTGCGCTTGACGTCGCGGTCCACTTCCCAGGCAGCCTTCAAGTAGAGAAGCCGCGTCGCCTCGTAGGCCATCACCATCTCGGCGATCATGAACTGAACCGCCTGGTGCTGCGCGATCGGCATGCCGAAGGCCTTGCGCTCGAGCGCGTACGCGCGCGACTCCTCCTGGCAGCGCCGGATGAGTCCCGCGCACAGCGCGGCGATCATCGGACGCGACTTGTCGAAGGTCTCCATCGCGATCGCGAAGCCGTTGCCGGGCTGGCCGAGGATGTTCTCGGGGCCGAGCCGCACGTTGTCGAACAGCACGTCGCAGGTGTCCGACGCGCGCTGGCCGAGCTTGTTCTCCTTCTTCCCCACCGACACGCCGGGCAGGTCGCGCGGGATGACGAAGGCGGTGATGCCCTTGTGGCGCAGCGCCGGGTCCATCGTGCCGAAGCCGGTGAAGAAGCCGGCGTGGCCCGCGTTGGTGATCCAGCGCTTCTGGCCGTTCAGGATCCAGCCGTCGCCATCGCGCACCAGGCGCGTCTGCATGCCGGCGACGTCCGAGCCTGCCTCGGGCTCGGAGCACGCGTAGCTGCAGAAGGAGAAGTCGGTCGTGAGCCGGAACAGGTACTCCTGCTTCTGCGGGTCGGTGCCCGCGATCAGCAGCGGCAGCGCGCCCAGGTGGTTCGCCATGATGCTGGTCGCGATCGCCGAGCAGCCGTAGGACAGCTCCTCCGCGATGAGACAGCCGTCGGTCGTGCTGAGCTCGAGCCCGCCGTAGGCCTCGGGAACCTCCACGTTCATGAGGCCCAGCTCCCAGGCCTCGTGGAACACCTCGGTGGGGAACTCTCCGCTCTCGTCGTACTTGCCGGCGACCGGGACGATCTTCTCCACGGCGAAGCGCCGCGCGGTCTCGATCAGGGCTTCCTGGGCTTCGGTCAGTGTCGGATCGAACATGGTCGCCCGCTAGCAGACGGAGCCGCGTTCGACGACCCGACGAACGCGACGTCGGCGGCGGTCAGCTCATCGAGCAGCCGCTCGAGATCGGTCACGTTGCCGCTCGACGAAGCGAATCCGGCTCCGCCTACGCCACGGCCCCCGGCACGACCGTGGTATCGCTCCGCTCAGAGGGCGCGGCCGCGGCTTCGAGTCCGGCCTTCATGGCCGCGCCTGTCCGCCCGCACGTCCGGCGGCGCCGGTCGAGCCGGCGTGATGGACGCGAACGCGTCGCCGGCTGTCCGGGCGATCTGCTGCAGCGCGCTCCCCAGCGGTGACCGGCGCCGCCACACCAGCGCGATCGTCCGGCCTGGCACGGGCTCGGCGAACGGCCGCACGGCGAGCTTCGCCCGCTTCGTCTCGGTCGCGACCGCGAGCTGCGGGAGGAGGGTCACGCCGTTCCCGTCGGCCACCATCTGCGCCAGCGTGGGCAGGCTCGTGGCGCGAAACTCGAGCTCCTGCGCCTTCGCCCCCGAGCACACGGCGAGCGCCTGGTCGCGGAAGCAGTGTCCGTCGTCGAGCAGGAGAACGCTCTCGTGCTGGAGCTCGGAGACCTTCGCCGGGCCCTTCCGGACCATGAGCGGGTGCCCGGCGGGCGCGGCCAGCACGAACGGGTCGTAACCGATGACCGCGCTCTCGACGTCACCGATCTCCGCCTCGAGAGCGAGCAGCGCTCCGTCGAGCTCGCCGGCGTCGAGCCTTCCGATGAGCACCTCGGTCTTGTCTTCGACCCAGAGCAACGTCAGCTCCCGGTAGGCCTGCCGCAGGGCCGGGCGGACGCAGGAGATCAGGTAGGGCGACAGGGTCGGGATGACGCCGATCCGGAGAGTACCCGCCAGCGGATCGCTCGCGCGCTGCGCGAGGTCGACGAGATCGTCGCACTCGCGCAGGACGACGCGGGCCCGCACGACGATCTGCTCACCCGCCGTCGTCAGCAGGACCTTGCGGCGGTCACGCTCGAAGAGGCGCGTCCCGAGCGCGTCCTCGAGCTGCGCGATCTGGGCACTCAGCGACGGCTGCGACACGTGGCAGCGGCGGGCGGCCTCGCTGAAGCTGCGTGCGTCGGCGACGGCGACGGCGTACTGGAGCTGGCGTAGGGAGAACGGGTGCGGTGCGCGGCTCATAGGATCTACCTATCGCAATCATCCGAACGATGTCTTGGACCTCTGAGCCGTCCGGGAGCAGAGTGGCAACATGCCACCCGCCGCCGAGACCACCTCGCGGGTGGCCAGACCACAACGACAAGGAGGGACCTCGTGCTGAAGAAGATGCCAGACCACGGTCGAGCAGGCGGTCGCTCGACGCTCGTGCTCGCAATCGCGCTCTGCCTGTCGGCGATCGCTCCCGACACTGCCGCGTGGGCCGCCGACCCGCCGACGCAGGTCGCGGAGCAGATGGACAAGCCGCCGGCGGCACCGCCGCCCGGCCGGCCCTACAGCAACGACGACTGGTGGCCGAACCGCCTCGACCTGCGCGTCCTGCGCGAGAACGCGCCGGCGGGCGACCCGATGGATCCTGACTTCGACTACGCCGCCGAGTTCGCGAAGCTCGACATCGCGCAGGTCAAGAAGGACATCGAGCAGGCGCTCACGTCGTCGCAGGACTGGTGGCCCGCCGACTACGGTCACTACGGCGGGCTCATGATCCGCCTCGCCTGGCACAGCGCCGGAACGTACCGCGTCATCGACGGGCGCGGCGGCTCGGGCTCGGGCACGATCCGCTTCGCACCTCTCAACAGCTGGCCCGACAACGCGAACCTCGACAAGGCCCGCCGGCTGCTGTGGCCCGTCAAGAAGAAGTACGGCCGCAGCCTGTCGTGGGCCGACCTGATGATCCTCACCGGCAACGTCTCGCTCGAGTCGATGGGCTTCCAGACCCTCGGCTTCGGCGGCGGCCGCGAGGACGTCTACGAGCCGACCGACGTCAACTGGGGCCCGGAGACCGAGTGGCTCGCCGACCAGCGCTTCACCGACCAGCGCAAGCTCGAGCGCCCGCTCGCCGCCTCGCAGATGGGGCTCATCTACGTGAACCCGGAAGGTCCGAACGGCAAGCCGGATCCGCTCGCCGCGGCGCACGACATCCGGGTGACCTTCGGCCGCATGGGCATGAACGACGAGGAGACCGTCGCGCTGATCGCAGGCGGACACTCGCTCGGCAAGACGCACGGTGCGGCGGATCCGCGCAAGTACGTCGGGCGCGAGCCTGAGGCCGCCCCGCTCGAGGAGCAGGGTCTCGGCTGGAGGAACAAGTACGGCAAGGGCAACGCCGGCGACACCATCACCAGCGGCCTCGAGGGCGCGTGGACGAACACGCCCGTCAAGTGGTCGCACGACTACTTCAAGCACCTCTTCGAGTACGAGTGGGCGCTCACCAAGAGCCCGGCCGGCGCGCAGCAGTGGACGCCGACCAACGCCAAGGGCCCGAACGTTCCCGACGCGTTCGACCCGAACAAGAAGCACCTGCCGATCATGCTGACGACCGACCTGTCGCTGAAGATGGACCCGATCTACGGCCCGATCTCGAAGCGCTTCTACGAGAACCCGAAGGAGCTCGAGGCCGCGTTCGCGCGTGCGTGGTACAAGCTCACGCACCGCGACATGGGTCCGCGCACCCGGCTGATCGGCACCCAAGTTCCGCCGGCGCAGCTCTGGCAGGATCCCGTCCCTGCCGCCGACGGCAAGGGCATCGGCGACGCCGAGATCGCGACCCTGAAGGGCATGATCCGCGAGTCCGGGCTGACCGTCCCGCAGCTCGTCACGACCGCCTGGGCGTCGGCGTCGACCTACCGCGACACCGACAAGCGCGGCGGCGCCAACGGCGCGCGCATCCGGCTCGCACCGCAGAAGGACTGGGCGGTGAACCAGCCCGCCGAGCTCGCGAAGGTGCTCGCGACGCTGGAGGGGATCCAGCAGAAGTTCAACGGCGGTCCGTCCGGCAAGAACGTCTCGCTCGCCGACCTGATCGTGCTCGGCGGCGCGGTCGGCGTGGAGGACGCGGCGAAGCGCGGCGGCGTCGACGTGAAGGTGCCCTTCACGCCGGGACGCACCGACGCGACGCAGGAGATGACCGACGTCGAGTCGTTCGCCTACCTCGAGCCCGCGTCGGACGGCTTCCGCAACTTCGGCAAGGCGAAGGGCCGTGAGGCGACCGAGAAGCTCGTCGACCGCGCCGACATGCTGACCCTGACCGCGCCCGAGATGACGGTCCTGGTCGGTGGCCTGCGCGTTCTGGGCGCCAACGCCGGCGGATCGAAGAACGGCGTCTTCACGAAGCAGCCGGGCACCCTGAGCAACGACTTCTTCGCCACGCTCACCGACATGGACGTGGAGTGGAAGAAGGCGCCGGGGGACGACGACCTCTACGAGGCGCGACGCCGCGGCACCGGCGAGGTCGTGTGGACGGGAACGTCGGTCGACCTCGTGTTCGGCTCGAACTCGCAGCTGCGCGCGCTGGTCGAGGTCTACGGTGCCGACGACGGGCGCGCGAAGTTCGTCCGGGACTTCGTGGCCGCGTGGGCCAAGGTGATGAACCTCGACCGCTTCGACACGCCGGAGCGTGGTCCGTCGACGCAGACCACCCGGCACGACGCCGGAGCGCCCGCAGCGGGCTGAGCACCGCTCCTGCTCGGCGGGCGGCGAGGGGCCGGCGGATCATCGCCGGCCCCTCGTGCGTTCAGCGGCAGACGAGCGTCTCGCCCTCGGTGTTCGGCGCGCAGCTCTGCAGCGCGACCTCGCCGCACAGGCTGACGATCGGCATCGTCGGGTTCACGCTGATCAGCACCCCGAGCGCGTCTTGCGATGCGAGGCTGGTCAGGTCCGCGCCGTTGCCGGTGATCTTGACGTGGTAGCGCCCCGCCGTCAGGGTGCGCGTGAGCTTCATCTTGCGGAAGACGCCGCCGACCAGCGTCGGGCTCTTGAACAGCAGCACCTTGCCCCCGCGCATCGAGCGCCAGCCGGCGGGCATCTCGTCGGTCGACGCTCCGGGCGGGAGGGTCACGTCGTGGAGCACGGCACCGCTGCCGTCGCTCAGCACGATCCGTGCGCCGTGCGTCTCGGGCGTCAGGGTCGGGGCCGACGGGAACGTCAACGTGCCGTTGATGCGCAGCGTGTCGTCGCCCGGCGGCGTGAGGATGCCGCCGATCTTCGCGACCGCGTTGGTGACGGCGACGCCGTTCGTGCACGCGTCGCACGCGTCGCCGAGCCCGTCGCCGTCGCCGTCGCCCTGCGCGGGGTCCGGAACGTCGACGCAGACGTCCTGCTCGTCGCACGTGCCGTCGTCGTCGCCGTCGGGAAGCACCTCGTCGGTCGGACACACAACCGATACGCCGTCGCAGGACTCGGCGACGTCGCACGCGTCGGCCTCGGCGCGACACACGGTGCCGGCGTCGGCGATCTCGTCCGCCGGGCACACGGCAGTCGTGCCGTCGCACAGCTCGGCGACGTCGCATCCGCCCGCGGCGGCGCGGCACGTCGCGCCGGCCGGCGACAGCTGGTCGACCGGGCAATCGTCGGTCGCGCCGTCACAGGTCTCTGCGGCGTCGCACAGGTCGGTCCCGGCGCGGCACACCGTTCCCTGGCTGACGTGTGCGTCCGCCGGACATGCCGGCGACGAGCCGTCGCACTTCTCCTCGAGGTCGCACACACCGCCCGACGCGCGACACGACACACCCGCGTCGATCACCACGTCCGCCGGGCAGGCCCCGGAGAGGCCGTCACACGACTCGGTCACGTCGCAGACGCCGGCGTTCGCGCGGCAGATGCTCCCGGCGTCGAGTATCGTGCAGCTCGCCGAGCAGCAGCTCGGGCCGGCACCGCCGTCGCAATCCTCGTTCGGATCGAGGAAGCCGTCGCCGCAATCGTCGATCAGCAGGCGGGCGAAGCCGAAGTTGGTGTTGTTGCCGTTGCGCGTCGAGCCGGCGAGGACGATGCCGTCGGCCTCGTGCAACGCGATTCCGAACGCGTCGTCGTTCTTGTCGCCGATCGGGACGACGACCAGGCCGTCGGTGCCGAAGGTCGGATCGAGCACGCCGCTGCTGGAGTAGCGCGCGGCGATGAAATCCGACGTCGTGCTCGGGAGACGCGTACGACCGGCGACCAGGACGCGCCCGCGCGACGCCAAGGCGAGCGCGCGCGCCTGAGCGAGCGCGCCGACGAGCGTGACGACCTTGCCGCCGCTGCCGAACGCTGCGTCGAGGACGCCGTCCTCGTCGAGCCGGGCCACGGCGATGTGCGTCGCACCGTCGATGCGTGCGTCGCCGGCGACGACGATGCGACCGTCCGGGTCGATCGCAACGCCACGCGCGGTCTCCTCGCCGACACCGAACGGAATCCGCACGTTGCCCGTCCCGCCGAAGTCCGGATCGAGCGTGCCGTCGTCGAGGAGACGCAGGACGAGCACGTCGAACTGGGTGCCGTCGACCGCGTAGCCCGCGACGACGATGCGCTGATCGCTCTGCAGGGCGAGGGCCCACGCTTCGTCGTTGCTGGTACCGGCGGGCACGACGAGCGTACCACCGTTGCCGAAGTCGGGGTCGAGGTCGCCGTCCTCCTCGTAGCGGACGAGCGCGACGTCCCGGTTGGCGGCGTTGCGCGCCCAGCCGGCGAGGACGATCCGGCCGTCGTCCTGCACGACGACCGCCTGTGCGCGGGCGTCGCGCGTTCCAAACGGCGTCGTCACGACGCCGTCCGTGCCAAAATCCGGATCGACCAGGCCATTCTCCAGCAGCCGTACGACGGCGAAGCGCTCGGTTCCGCTCACCGCCGCGTAGCCGGCGACGACGATCTTGCCGTCGAGCTGCACGGCGACGGCGAGCCCGCGCGCACGTGTTCCGATCGCGACCTTTCGCGAGCCCGAGCCGGCGAAGCTCGTGTCGAGGTCGCCATTCGACAGGAGCCGGACGACGGTCAGCAACTCGCTCCCGTCCGACGCCCAGCCGACGGCCACGATGCGGTCGTCCGCATCGGTCGTCACCGCGTACGCTTCGTCGAGGCTCCCGCCGGGCGCGACCGGGAGCGAAAGGAGTCCGGCGCTGCCGAAGCCGGGGTCGAGCGCGCCGGAGCTGGCTCGGGCGCGACCGGCTCCGACCGGCAGCGCGAGTGCCATGGCGAAGGCCATGAGGAGGCTGACACGCGCACGATTCTTCGTCACGCGGCTGGCGTCGAAAGCGCTCGGGGCGCCGACGCGGGTCGAGGCAGGAGGAAGTGGATCGTTTCGCACCAGCGTTTTTCCAGTCTCTGAGGTGTAGGGGCTTCGTCCGGAACGCGAAGCGCGTCCTCGGGCCGGACGACGTCAGCAAGTCGGCAGAGCGAAGGCCGGTCGCCCGCGGAGAATGCAACGGCCATGCCGCCGCTGTCGAGCCTGTCGCGAGCCTTTTCCGCTCCTGAGGATGGCGCGGCCGCCCGAACCTCGCGCCGGAGCGAGCTTCCCCGCAGACGCACACGATCCCGGCATGGTGGCCTTCATGCCGGGATCGCGTGCGTCTCGCCGAGCAAGCTCGCGGGGCTGCTCGGCGCGAGGCAGCCGCAATCGCTGCGCCGCGGAGCCCACGATGGATGGATCGATCGCCGCGCCGGCGCCGCCGCAACCAGCCTCTCTGCCACGCCCCGCCCGGAGGGACTCCTAGACCACGCCGTCCCGTCGCCACCGCGCGAGCTCACCCGCGTCGCAGCCCAGCCAGTCGCGATAGACCAGCTCGTTGTCTGCGCCGAGCGCGCCGCCGAGGTGGTCGATCCGGCCCGGGTCCGCGTCCCGGCGCGGCGACGGCGCGGCGATCGCCAGCGTCCCGCCCTCTCCGTCCGGCAGCTCGACGAGGCTGCGGCGCGCGCGGAAGTGCGGGTTCGCGAGCACGTCGCCGAGGCGGTCGATCGACGCCACCGACACCCCGGCCGCGTTGAACGCGGTGACGACGTCCGACGTACCGCGCGCCGCGATCCAGCCGCCGAGCAGCGCATCGAGCTCGTCGGCGTGCGCGACCCGCGACAGATTGTCGCGGAACCGGGGATCGTCGCGCAGCTCGGGCCGTCCGATCACGGCGAGCGCCCGGGCGGCGAGGTCGTCGGTGCCGGCGGTGACAGCGACCCAGCCGCCGTCGGCGGTCGGGTAGGCGTTGCGCGGCGCC
>Ga0172362_10003773_pt1 | contig 13080 bp, 10 predicted proteins | sample LakKivs1_kivu2a2_FD_114534 | JGI IMG/M metagenome (GOLD analysis project Ga0172362, IMG submission 114534) | Sediment microbial communities from Lake Kivu, Rwanda - Sediment s1_kivu2a2 | ecosystem: Environmental > Aquatic > Freshwater > Lake > Sediment | place: Rwanda: Western Province, Lake...
CGCCGACCGGCCCTTCGACAGCGTGCGGGACATCACCCGCACGGCGCGAGACCTGTCGCTGCGGTCGGCGGCCCTGCGATGGCTGCTCCGTTCCGTCGAGACCGGCGAGCTGTCCGAGGGGGAGCGGGACGGCCTGCTGGCCGAGGGCATGGCGCTGGCGGCGGACGCGCGCGATCGGCTGGCGTGGGTGACGGCCGCGGGCGAGTCGGCGGCCGGCGTCGAGGCGCTGCGGGCCGTCGCCTCGTGCATGGACGACCGGCTGGCGGCGACGTGGCTGCTGCCGGCCGCGAGGGCCGCGTGCGTGCGGATCGCCGAGCGGCTGATCGACTCGCACCGCGTCGAGGCGCGGGAGGTACTGCTGGCGGTGCTGGCGACCGTGCGCGACGGGGCCTATTGGCAGGCTGCCCGGCGGGCGAGAGAGCTTCTGGCCCGGCTGCTGCCGGAAAGCGAGCTTCCCCCGCCGCTCGACGCCGCCGTTTCCGCGGCGCCGGGCGAATCGCAGCCGCCGCCCGCGCCGTCGCCGGAGGACCTGCGCCCCGGCATCCGCATGGGCGTCTACCAGCCCGCGGCCGGGAGCTTCCGCGGCGTGGACTTCGCGCGGTTGGCGCCGCTGGCCGAGCAGGTCGCGGAGGCCGTCCCGCCGCGGGCGTTCCTGCGCGAGCACCGCGGCAGCGGGCTGTGGGTGCGATTCGACGGCCTGCTGAAGGCCCCCGCCGACGGCGTCTATCTGCTGTGCCTCCGGGCCGACGGGCCGTCGTCGCTCGAGCTTGACGGGCGCGAGGTGCTCGCCGCCGAGTCCGGGCGCGACGGGCTGGCCAGGCTGGACCTGGCGGCCGGAATGCACCCCCTGACGCTGCTGTACCGCCGCGGGCCGCTGGAGGTCGTCAGCCTGCGCTGGCTGCCCGCCTGCACGGCCGACCAAGCCGACGATGTCCAGGCCCGGTTCGCGGCGGAGACGGGCGAGGGGGTCGTCTTCGCCGACGCGGTCAACACGCTGCCGCGCGTGCCGGCCGAGGCGCTGTGGCACGTTCCGGTTGGGCGGTAGACGGCGGAGGGACGAAGGCATCCGCCGCGATACGCGGCGGCTCCGTACAGGGGCGCGTTGCGGCATGGCGCGTGGGCGCATAGGATGCGCCGCGAAGGGAGCCGGCGATGGAATACCGACGCGTGGGCGCAAGCGGGCTGAAGGTCTCGGAAATCTGCCTGGGGACGATGACGTTCGGGCACAGCACCGACGGGGCCGAGGCGCGGCGCATCGTGGACTTGGCCTTCGAGGCGGGGGTGACGTTCTTCGACACGGCCGACAACTACGGCGGCGGCAGGTCGGAGGAGCACCTCGGCGCGGCGTTGAAGGGCCGGCGCGACCAGGCCGTCGTGGCGACGAAGTTCTTCAACCCCGCCGGCGTCGGGCCGAACGATTCCGGCTGCTCGCGCGTGCACGTGCTGCGCGCGGCCGAGGACAGCCTGCGGCGGCTCCGGACCGACCGTATCGACATCTACTACGTCCACCACGTGGACGCGCAGACGCCCATCGAAGAGACGCTGGGCGCGCTGAACGACCTCGTCCGCTCGGGCAAGGTCCGCCACGTCGCGTGCAGCAACTGGCCCGCCTGGCGGCTCAGCGAGGGCTGGTGGATCAGCCGGTCCCGCGGCTGGGAAAGGTTCATCTGCTACCAGCCGCAGTACAGTCTGGTCGTGCGCGACATCGAGCAGGAGCTGGTGCCGCTGTGCCTGCACAAGGGCCTGGGGATCGTGCCGTGGGGCCCGCTGGCGGGCGGGTTCCTGACGGGCAAGTATGCCCCCGGCCAACGGGTGCTGAGCGGCACGCGAAGCGAGGAGCGCTGGGTCTGGCAGGCCGGCAGCTTCGCGCCCGGCGCCGATGAGACGCTCCAGGCGCTGCTGGACGTGGCCGCCCGGCTCGGCCGGTCGCCCGCACAGGTCGCCCTGCGATGGGTGCTCCAGCGCCCGGGCGTCTCGGCCGTCATCTGCGGCGCCCGCACGGCCGAGCAGTTCCGCGACAGCGTCGGCGCGGCCGGGTGGGAGCTGCCCGGCGAGGTGATGGAGCGTCTGACGGCCGTGTCGGCCCTGCCCGACCGCTACCCGGCCGGCTTCGAGAAGGACATGCACAGCCGTCGCAACGACGCGATCCGGATGCCGCGGCTGGGGGGCTGAAGGCGGGCGGGGCGTGTTTCCTTCGGCGGCGCCCATGCTCACCAATGGTCCGGTGCCATGCTCATCAACGGATGCGAAGCGGCCGTGTGAGCATGTCCCGCGCCGGTGAACAAGACATGCTCACGCAGACAGCCGCGTGAGCCTGCCTACGGCAGGCAGGCATGGCACCAACGCGCGGGTGTTTCCCCCGGGTGCGGCGGCGTAAAATGCCGGCGTGAGCGCGGAAGCGGACAATTCAGCGGCCGGGCCGGGCGCAACCGCCGAAGCGGCTGTGGAAGAGCCGCGGGCCTCCTCGCCGCCGCCCCGGCCGATCCGTGCGGCCTGGCTGGCCGCGGCCGACACGTTCGACGAGTACGGCCGGACGCTGCAGCCGTTGGCGGTCGGGCTGATGGACGAGGTCGTCGACGTGGTGATCCTCTGTCCGGGCTCGGCGGCGGTGGGGCAGCTTCCGGGCGTGCCGCGCGAGGTGGTTTCGTACGAGCCGCCGAAGTGGTGGCGCCCGGGGGCCTGGCGGTCGGAGGCCCTGGCGGCCGAGCTGCGCCGGCGGAAGGTGGACGTGCTGCACGGCCTGGACTTCCCCGTGGCGCATCTGACGGCGCGGCTGGCGGGCGAGGCGGGGCTGAAGTTCATCCTGAGCGGCTACGGGCTGGACGACGCGCGGCGTCTGTGGCCGCTGGGAGGCGACGTGGCGGGCGTGCTGGCGGCGTCGGAGCCGATCCGCGAGGTGCTGGCCAAGCGCCGCGTCTGCCGCCCGGAGCAGATACACCTCGTGCGCCCCGGCGTCTACCACGTGCGGCACCCCACGTGCTTCAGCGACCCCGGGTGCAGCGCCTCCATCGTCGCCGGCGGGCGGCTGGACGACGCCGCGGCCTTCGAGGCCGTGCTCCGCTGCTTCGCCGAGCTGGCGGCCAGGAAGGCCGACTGCGCGTATTTCATCCTGGGCAGCGGCCCGGCGGAACGGCGGCTGCGCCGGCGGGCGGCGCAGCTCGGCCTGGCCGGACGAGTGACGTTCGTAGACCTGCACCCCGTCGGGCAGCTCACGGGGGTGTTGAAGTCGGCCGACGTGTACATCTCGCCCGCCCCGCAGCGGCGGATCGACGCGCGGTCGCTGCTGGCCATCGCCGCGGGCGTGCCGGTGCTGGCCGCCGCGGGAGACGGCGCCAACGACTTTCTCCACGACGGGCAGACGGCGCTGCTGTTTTCGCGGGGCGACTCGGCCGAGCTGACGGTGAAGCTCGGCTCGCTTCTGGACGATCGTGCGGCGGCCCGCGCCCTGGCCGCCGGCGCGCTGCGCTACATCCACGAGCACCACAGCCCGACCGCGGCCGTGCTGCGCGTGGCGGAGCTGTACCGCCAGGCGGCCGAGGCACGGCGCGGGGCGGGTTGAACGGCGCCGAGCCGAGGCGGCGGCCCCATGGGCAGCGACTGTGTCATGTACAAGGACGGCGCCGACATCACGCTGCCGCTGTCGCGCCCGCCCGCCGCGGGCGTCCGGCTGGAGCGCCTGCCGCTGCGCCTGCCGCTGGGCTACCGGACGTCGGCGTACCTCTGCCGCCCGGCAGGGCCCACGCGCGGCCCGGTGGTCTACCTGCATGGCATCCAGTCGCATCCGGGGTGGTTCGTGGGCTCCGCGTCGGCGCTGGCGGCCGCGGGGCACGCCGTGTACATGCCCGTCCGTCGCGGCAGCGGCGACAACACCCGCCGGCGCGGGCACGCCTTCACCTACGGCCAGCTCCTGCGCGACGTGGCGGCCGCCTGCCGCCTCGCACTGCGGCACAGCGGCGGCGATACGTTCCACCTGCTCGGGGTGAGCTGGGGAGGCAAGCTGGCGGCCGCGTATGCCGCCGGGCGCCGCCGCCCGCGGCCGGCGACCCTCACGCTCGTCGCGCCGGGCATCGCCCCGCTGGTGGACCTGCCGGCCGGCAGGAAGCTGGCGGTGCTCGCGGCGGCTGTGCTCTGCCCGCTGCTGCGCTTCGGGATACCGCTGAACGACCCGGCGCTGTTCACCGACAACGAGGCGATGCGGGAGTACTTGCGTGGCGATTCGTACCGCCTTCGCCGGGCGACGGCGGGGTTCCTGTTCGCCAGCGGATGCCTCGACGTGCTGCTTCGCCGCGCGGCGGCCGGGGCGATCGACGTTCCCACGACGCTGCTGCTGGCCTCGCGCGACCGGATCATCGACGGCGCCGCGACGCGGCGTGCGGTGCAGCGCCTGACGGGCGGGCGGGCGGTCGTGCGGGAGTTGGCGGCCGCCCATACCATCGAGTTCGCGGAGCAGCCGGAGGCGTTCTTCCAGGCCCTCGCGGAGGCAGTAGTGCGGTAGCGTGTGGCGGGGCGCGCGGCGCTAAAGTTTGTCCGCCGCGCGTGGCGATAAACGTTTGCAGTGATGCCCGCCGCCGCCAGAAAGCCCGCCGCCGGCTCGCTCATGCGGATCTCCCAGGCCGCAAAGGCCGCCGGCGTCAGCGTCCAGACCGTGGAGTACTACGTCCTTCTGGGCCTGGTGCGGCCGGTGCGCCCGGAGGGCAAGCCCGGGCGGTACTTCACAGGCGAGCACGTCAAGCGGATCCGGCTGATCCGCCGGCTCAACACGTCGGGCTACACCCTGCGGTCCATCCGGGAAACGTACCTGCGGAAGAGGTGAGGGCCGGAAGACCGGATACCGGAAGACCGGATGCCGCACGCGCGGCCGCGGGTCCGGCGGTTTTCTCCAATCCGAAACCACGGCCGGGCAATGTAGAATGCCGTCGCGATGGCGCGACGGCTGGTCAGGATGTCGTTGGCGGCGAAGCTGCGGCTGCTGTTCGGTGCGGCGGTGGCCGTCGTCATCGCCGCCGCGCTGGTCGTGCCGTGGTACTTCATGGGCCTGCTGGCGGAGCAGGGCGTGCTGCGCCCGGCCTCGCTGGTCACGCGCCTGCGCCTGGAGGAGTGGAAGGCCAGGCACCACGAGGACCTGGCCGCCGCGCGCGACGATCGCAGCCGCATCGTGGCGTTCTGCGCCGCCGGCGACGCCGAGACGATCCGCGCCGGCCCGGCGCTGGTCCCGCTGGTGGGCTCGGGCGAAGAGCCTCGCCTGGACAGCGAGGCGCGCAAGGCCCGTTCGGTGTTTCACCGCCACTCGCGGCAGGACCTGGTGGCCATCCCCGACACCGACGAGCACGACCGGGCGATCTTCCGCTGCTTCCGCGCCGTCCGCGCCGTCCAGAAGTGCGCCAACTGCCACGGAAACTCCGCCAAGCCCGCCCTGCGCTTCCAGCCAGGACAGCTCGTGGCGATCATCGACGTCGCCCTGGCCGCGGAGGCCGCCAGCGGTCCGCTGGTCTGGCTGACCCGCGGGGCGTTCCTGGTGGGCGCGGCCCTGGCCGCACTGGTCGCCGTCGTCCTGTTCGCCGTCATCGCCCACCGGCTGATCCTCCGCCCGCTGCGGCACCTGCGCAACGTGGCCGACAAGGTGACCGAGGGCGACCTGTCCGTCCGCTCCACCGTGCACACCAACGACGAGCTGCAGCGGCTGGGCGAAAGCTTCAACGAGATGCTGGAGGCGATCAACCGTCAGCACGAGAAGCTGCGGGCCGCCAACCGCGCGCTGGACCTGAAGCTCAACGAGCTGGCCGAGGTCAACGTCACGCTCTTCCGCGCCAACCAGGTCAAAAGCGAGTTCCTCGCCAACGTCTCCCACGAGCTGCGCACGCCGCTGAACAGCATCATCGGTTTCGCCGACCTGGTGGCCGAACGCGACGACGAGCGCGCCCGCCGCTACGGGCAGAACATCTCCGCCGCCGCCAAGGCGCTGCTCGCCATGATCAACGACCTGCTGGACATGGCCAAGATCGACGCCGGCAAGGCCGACGTGCGATTCGACAAGGTCTCCGTGGCCGACACCTGCCGCACGCTGTCGGCCCTCATGGCCCCCCTGGCCGACAAGAAGAGCATCCAGCTCCGCGCCGAGCTGGCCGACGACCTGCCCATCGTCGTCACCGACGGCGGCAAGCTCCAGCAGATCCTCTACAACCTGCTGTCCAACGCCATCAAGTTCACCCCCGCCGGCGGGCAGGTGGTCCTGTCGGCCGGGCTCGCCGGCGGCAACGGCGGCCCGCGCGAGATCGCCGTGGCCGTCAGCGACACCGGCCCGGGCATCGCCGAGGCCGACCAGCAGCACGTCTTCGAGAAGTTCTACCAGGGCGGCGGGCAGACGCTCACCAAGGAGACCTACGGCACGGGGCTGGGCCTGGCCATCTCCAAGGAGCTGGCCAGCCTGCTGGGCGGGCGGCTGACGCTCAAGAGCACGCCCGGCCAGGGCGCCACCTTCACGCTCCAGTTGCCCGTGGAGCCGGCGGAGGCGCCCCCGAAGTGACCGGCGCGGCAGCGCACCGCGGAGGCACGCGGCGAGCGCCACATGCGGCCCTCCCCCCCGGCGCCGAGGGCCGCATCACTTCGGCGCCTCCTCCACCTGGCAGAAGGCCGGAAGAGAAGGGTCGTCCGGCCCGTCGATCCGTGTCGTCCGCTCGAGTTCCCCGTGGGTCGAGAGCCGTTCGAGTCGCATCACGTAGGATCGCCCCTCGTCACGCCCGGCGCCCGGCAGGAGCTTGCCCTCGCGGATCGCCCAGTGGGCGACGGCAATTCGCCTGTCCGCCAACTCCCCCTCGATCACCGCCTCGACCCGGTAGGTGTTGAAGACCAGCGCCTGCTTGTACGGCGCGATCGTCCGCGGCGTCGGAAGCGGCGAGGCCCCGATCAACCGGGCCCGAACCACCAGCCGCCGCAGTTCCGGCCCCGGCGGCGAGCCGGCAGGGACCCCGGGAGGGGCCTGCCCGGCGCCCAGGCCGGGCCGAGACGCGGCCGTATCCGACTGGACCGGCTGGCTCGCCGGCGCGACGCCGGCGGCCGCGACGATGAACGCCGCCGGGCCCAGCGCCACCGTGTCCGCCGGCGTCAATCGCGTCCAGGTGTTGTCGGGCCAGTGCACCAGCCAGCAGCCGTAGGCGCCCGGCTTCCTGCTTATCTGCCGCCCGATCACGTACCGCCTGTCGTTGGCGACGTACCATTGGCTGAAGTCGTGGTTCCCCGGGCGCATCGCCTTCGCGCACCAGTTGGCGCTGAGGGCCTCGCGGAAGTAGTGGTCCGCGATGTCCATGCTCGGCTGGGTGTGCTCCTTGAAGGGAAGCACCACGAAGCCGCGGTGCCAGATGGGGAAGCACCGCGACGGGTCAGGGCAGCCTTCCCTGGCGGCAAGCTGGGTGGGATTGGACACCGCCAGCCCGCCGTCGTGGGACAAGGTGACGGCGCAGCCGAACTTGGACTGGCCGGTGAAGCGCCAGAGCTGGTCCGGCCCGGCGGTGCCCTTGCCGCCGCCGGGGATGGTCACGTACCGCGACAGTTCGGCCAGCCGCCCGTGGATGTGGCTGCCGCTGATCGACATGCAGTCGTCGCCGTCCCAGTCGATGCCGGCGCAGACCACTCGCGTCGCGCCGAAACGAGGAGCGCCCTTCGACAAATCGCAGACGACCGCCAGGATGGTCGCGTTGTTCCTGGAGTAGAAGACCTCCCCACCATATGGGCTCCTGCGGTAGAACCCCGACAGCCGCAGCGACCGCCCGTCCTCCGTCTGCGCCGGCACCTCGTAGCGCCCTCGGCCGTCGAGGCGGCAGAGCACCAACCTGCGGCCCCTGCACGCCATCGGTTGTTCGGGGTCTTCCGCCGGGGCGAGCGTGGCGGAGTAGAGGACCCAGAGTCCGTCGTCGGAGACATCGACGTGGGCGATCTCGTGGTCCGTCTCGGTCCCCTTGATGACCGAAGGGACAAACGCCCGCAGACCCGACCGGTACAGCCCGGGCAGGTTCACGTGGATCAGCTTCCTGCCCCGTTCCCTCAGCGAGGCCAGCGAGTACACGAAGAAGCCCTCAGGCGCGTCCTCCTGGCGGCCGGCAATCACCTGTTCGCTCTTGCACCAGGCCGGCAGGGCGGGGCGGGCGTGCGCCCCTGAACCACCCGCCAACGCCGGCGCAAGAGACTGACCGGAAATGATGACGAAAACCAGAACGCCTCGCAGTCCCGTCTTCATCGCCCGCTCCATGCCTTGCCCGCCGCGATCCAGGCTGCCGAAGGCACAACTTCCGGTCTGCGCGGAGCCGGCCGGGCAGGCGGCGGCCCGTGGCAGGACCCGCGTTCCATTGACGAGATGATACGGGGGCCTCGGCGCGGCGGCAAGTCGCCGGCGGCGACGATGACGCGACGAGGACAGCGGCAATGGGCCGGACCGTGGACGAGGCGGAGCTGGCCGGCCTTTCGCACGACGCCAGGTCGTCGCTGCTGGCCGTGGGCAACTGGGAGCTGTGCCTTCGCGGCACGGCCGCGGACGCGTTCGCCGCCTCGCTGAGAATCGCCGCCGCTACCCGGCCGCCATGGCGTGCCAGAGCGTCTCGCGCACGCGCCCGTCCATCTCCTTCTGGTCGGCGTCGAAGCTGTTCCATCCGGCCAGGTTCATCAGGCTGTCCAGGCCGACGCGCCCTTCCGCCAGCGGCTGCCGCCAGTTGTCCAACCGCGGGATCTTGCCCTCCTCGGCGCTGGTGCGCCGCTGGCGGTCGCTCCAACGGACCATGGCGTCCCCGCAGCCGTGCTCGGCGAAAAAGTCCACCAGCCGGCCCGGCGTGAACGTGTCCAGGTCCTCTTCGCTCAGCGCGTCGGCGCAGGCGATGAACTGCTCGTCGACGTCCCACAGCGTGTGCAGGCCGACCGCCCGCTGGTCGACGCCGTCGCGGACGCCCGGTCGCGGGGCCTCCTGCCGCGTGCGGTCGCTCAGGTCTTCGGGGCGCAGGTCGAGGCGGAGGAACTCGCCGGCCGCCTTCGGCGGGATGGTCATCACGTCCACGCCGGCCAGGTCGGCCAACTGCGCTCCGGCGCGGATGCTGGCGGCGATCTGGCGCGTGGGGACGTCGTAGGCGCCCCGCACGACTCGCACGGCGCCCTGCGAGGCCAACGCGGCTCGCTCGCCCACGCCCGCCCCGTCGCCCAGGCCGTTGTCGGCCACGAAGCTGTTCAGCCGGCCGAGGAAGACGTTGACGAACGCCGGCCTGCCGATGCGGGCGATCAGGTGGTTCTGGCGGGCCGAGAAGCCCAGCGTGTGGTTGACGGGAATGCCCATCTGGCAGATGCGCCGGGTGGCCAGCAGCCCCGCCGGCGACAGGGGCACCTTGACGTAGAACCGCTCCGGGCAGACGGCGTAGAACCGCCGGGCGTATTGGACGGAGCCTTCCACGTCGCCGGCCAGGTCGGTGTGCTCCTCGACCGAGACGTGCGCGTCGAAGCGCTCGACGAGCTTCAGGGCGTGGCGGGCGTTGAGGATGAACGCCATCTCCAGCTTCCGCTGCCGGTCGGTCAGGTCCGGCCAGTCGTCCAGCAGGCCCGCCGCCTGCACGACCAGCTCGTCGTAGGTGCCCTTCTGCACCTCGCGGTTCAGCAGCGTGTTGTTGGTGGTCAGGGCGGTGAACTCCGGCCCCCAGACATCCTCGATGGCCTCGATGTCGCCGCTGTCCAGCCACAGCTCCGTGCCCAGCTCGCGCAGCCGCCGCCACAGCGGATGCGTCCGGCCGCGGAACTGCGGCGTGCCGAACCGCGGCCGGAAGCCCTGCCGGATGAAGTCGCGCACGCGGGCGCTCAGTTCCGTGCCGTAGGCCGTGTCAGACATTGCCGCACCTTCCTGCTGCCTGGTCTGGCCGCGACGCCGCGAGGCCGTGTCACATCGTATGCGCGGCGGCGGGCTTGTGCGCAGAGGGGCCTCTCCTGTAGCGGCGCGTGAGGCAAGCCGCCACGCGGGAAAACTAGGAAAACTAGGGACGCACCCTAGTTTTCGCAGGGGCTGGGCTGCCGTGGACGACACCCTCACGCCGGCGAAAACTAGGGTGCGTCCCTAGTTTTCTCGAGCCAGCTCCCTCGCGCGGGGTGCCATGCTCACCGACGGCCGCGCAGCGGCTGGGAGTGGTCGGCCGGTCGGGCAGTGCCTCAGCCGGCGCCCTTGCGGGCGGCGCGGCCCGGCCGGCGCTGGAAATCCCGGCCGCTCGACGAGATTTTCGGCGCAGGAGCCTCGAACGGCGCCTCGGACGACCCTGGACACCCCCGGCCGGAGATCGCCCCGCAAATTTCGATTTTCCCGGCCGCTCGGCGGCTTTTTCACTTTGTTGAAGTCGGCTTTCACTTTATTGAAGTCCCCGGTTGCGGCGTTGGCCCCGCCGGCCAAGTCGCTTCCGCCGCTCAAGCCGCGTCTGCGACCCGCCCGCGTGAGCCTCGACACCCGCCGCAAGCATCACGGCCCGGCCTGATCGGCCGGATCGGCGAAGCCATCGTCCCCCCGTCCCCGCCGCGACGCCGCCGCCGGAGGATGCACGTGCGCCAGTCCGACGACCCCAACGCCACCGAGCGTTCACGCTTGCCATCGCGCGTTGGGATGCCTACGACACACCAGGTGTCCGAAGCGCGCGAGGCGCGCCGACCGTGGGGCCCTCGCGTGGGTTCTCGACAGCGGAACATGACGGAGGCCGCCGTGGGCGGGACCATCGACGAGGCGAGCAGGCGGTGCCGCATCTGCAAGGTCAGGGCCCACAAGGAGTTGACCACCGCGAAGCTGGAGACGGAGCCGGCCGGCAGATTACGAGGGAGGCGAGTTGGCTTCCTCGAACAGTTCGTCTTCAACAGGCGCCGCGGCCCTGACAACATCCAACGGGTAACGGGCGGCGCTCTGCCAGGAGTCAGAACCGTCTCGCCGGATGAGAATCTCGAGTGTGTAGGTTCCCTGTTCCTTGAAGGGGACCATGGCCACCTTCACGAAGTTCCGATGGCGGCGTTTGTCCATCCGAAACGACAGGTCGCCGCGGAACACCTCCTCACCGCTGGGGTCCATCAGCCTGGTCCGCTGCATGAATGTGACTCCCTCATCGCCGCTTCGCCTGAACCAGAGGGTGATCACAGTCAGTTCGGGAACGGCGACAGGGAAACCTTCGGCTGCCAGCTCTTCCAGGATGCAGAACGCGGTAAGCGTATTCGTCTGGGCATCGACCGCGTGTCCCCTGGCGACTACGGTGAAGACATGGTCAGGCGTTAATCTGCTCCGTTGTTCCGTCAGGCTGCGTTGAGCTCATGGCGGCGCTCGGCCATTGCCGGGTCAGCCCACACCAGCCCCGGCAATTCGCGAACGGCCAGGTGTCCGCGCGCCGCTCCTCGCCAGTCAAGCGCCGGGAACCTTTCGTAGGACATCGGGACGAACCGCTCATCGCAGTGCCGGGCCATCCGCCGGACCCAGACCATGGACGGGTCGTGCGCGTCTCTGAGGCGGGCAAAGAGATGGCGGACCACGGGAAGCGGGCTCTGTTCCAGGACGACAAGGGCACAGCAGATCGCCATATCATCCGGATGCCGATACGCGGGGTCGCGCGAAGCGGCGATGAGCTTTTCCACATAGCCGACCAGTGCCGCGATTGTCTCGGGCTCAGAGTTCAGGGCATCCGCCACCTTGCGCGCCTCCGGCGTGCGCGCCAGGGCTCGCCACAGTGCGCGCACATCGGACGCGTGAACTCCCGCAAGGAAGACCTCATCTGATAGCAGTTGCTCGAATGGCTTCGAGTCGGAATTCATCTCTGTCCGTCCAATAGGTTACCGTCATTCCCGCTACCCCGGCATAGGGACACTCGTGCGCATAGTGCACGTACTCGCCCGCGGACCCCCACTTGCTCATCACCCTCGCCGCCCTGCCATGGCCCAGCAGCCGCTCGTCCGCCTCGACCTGCAGAACCACCCCGGTGTGTGCGACCTCGCGCCCGTCATAGTAAACAGCGACATCGCCCTCCCTCACACTCCCCGGGCTCACCCTCGCATATCCGTCGTCTTCCAAGATGGCCGGGACAACCTCTGGGTCCGGGATCTGGGTGCGGCGCGCCGCGAAAGTCATTCCGTGGCAGTTGTAGATTCCCGTCGGCAAACGGCGCAGATCGGCGCGAGGATAGCGTTTCCCTTCGGCGGTCAGCAAGCGATAGGACTTGGTGTGGGGCGAGGTCCGGATCCTGGACGTTCGGTATGGGACGGCCGGTCCTTGTGACCAGCGGAATGGCCCTTTCTCCGCCAAGAGCCCTGCCCTGTCGCGTGTCGGTCTGCATTCGTGGTCCCGGTGCGGTCCTATCATACGGCCCCCGCAGCCAAAGGCAAGCCCTTTGGCAGCCCCGGGGCCATCAGCCTGGTTGACGGAGGGCGTCGGGAAGGTCCGCCCAAGTCACGCCCGCCAGAGCCGCCAGGCGGCGCCCGTCGGTCATGTCAACGTGCAGCGGCGTGACGGTGATGAACCCCTCGTGGAGGCAGCCGACGTCGGTGTCGGCCTGGTGCTGGCGGAAACGGTACTCCACGCCGAGCCGGTAGGTCTGGCGACCCTGGGCGTCCAGCGACATCTCGTAGACGTCCTCCAGCTCGCTGGTGGACTGCGGCACGACGCGCAGGCCGCGAGGGGCGCCGCCCTCCAGCAGCGGAATGTTCACATTGATCAGGTCGCCGCCGGCCAGACCGGCCTCCAGCAGGCGCTCCACCACCCAGCGGCACAGCCCGGCCGCACGCGGGTAGTCGATGTCGCCGGGGCCGCTGCGGCAGGCCGCCGACAGCGCCACGGCGGGGATGCCGAGCATGGCCGCCTCGGCGGCGGCAGCCACCGTGCCGGAGTAGAACACGTTCACGCCCACGTTCGCCCCGGCGTTCATGCCGCTGAGCACCAGGTCGGGCCAGCCGGGAATCAGCCTGCGCACGGCCAGGCGGACGCAATCCGCCGGGCGCCCGTCCACGCTGTTGCCCCAGAACGGCCTGGGACCGTCGATCTGCACGTGCTGCACCAGCAGCGGCCCGGTGACGGTGATGGAATGTCCCGCGGCCGACTGCGGCGAG
>Ga0172362_10003774_pt1 | contig 13078 bp, 16 predicted proteins | sample LakKivs1_kivu2a2_FD_114534 | JGI IMG/M metagenome (GOLD analysis project Ga0172362, IMG submission 114534) | Sediment microbial communities from Lake Kivu, Rwanda - Sediment s1_kivu2a2 | ecosystem: Environmental > Aquatic > Freshwater > Lake > Sediment | place: Rwanda: Western Province, Lake...
GCCTGTTGACTAATAGATTATTCCCTCCGATATTGGCGGTTTCTATGGGTTGAGGTTGACCGGCGTTTTTGGTTGAGAGTAATGCCATCGTAGCAAGGTTTTGCAGGGTATTGTTCTGGTCTGTCATTTGAACACCCCCCGGGCGGATTTATAATAATTAGCAGGGGCAATTGGAACTCTACCCAAACCTGCCACATTTGCAAAGTTTCCTCCGCCGCCTTTTAACATTGACAACCAGGATAAATCTATTTGACTTGGACTTCCACCTATCATACCACCTACGCCACCGCCTAAAGATGAACCTAATGCCGCACCCATAGGCACGGACATCCCACCAGTAGGCAAAGCAAACAACGCACCCAATCCCGCACCTGCAAGACTTCCTATCGTCCCCCAAGGACTTGATGAACCCGCTTTAACTTTTGCTAAATAAGGTAGCATTTGATACCATTGATTCCAGACTTGATTAGTCTGATCAACTGCCCCACCCAACATACCCGACATATTGCTTAAGTTAGTTTGCCCTGCTCCGAGGATACTGGCTAATTGGTTCAATTTTAATGCTTCGTCAGCTTGCGATAATTGTTCTCTATTCAATACCCCTTGTGTAGCGACCTTGCTTAATAAATCAGTAATCGCATCCTGATATAATTTAGACCCACCCATGCCCCTGGAAAATAAAGTCTGCTCTAATTGCGGCATGGAAGTCCGCAAAGCTTCTTTCGTAAAAATATCTTGCCATTGGTTAAGAGAAGCCTCTCTTTCGGGAGCAGTTATCCCCAAACCCTTTAATATAGATGCCCTCATGGTTTCTAACTGTTGGCGATATGCCTGTTGAGTAGGATCTTCGCTAAATCCCCATATATTGTTAGCAAAATTAGTTGTACCAAAACCCGGAAGGCTAAATTGTTGCGCCGACGGGGGCGCAGGTAATTCTATTGATGAACCTTTACTCTTTCCCATTTTTCCAGTCCTTGTCTAAAATCCCCATTAGGATGAGATCTTTATAATCCTCATCTATTTTGATGGCGTCTCTTGCCTTGCCCTCTATTTGCCAACCAACTTTTTTATCAAGCAATAATGCCCTGCGGTTATTTTCCAAAACGGAAGTTTCCACCCGGTGCAGATTTAATCTATGAAAACAGTAACCTATCATTACCCTGGAGGTATCTTCGGAATAAGTATATTTGCCATTACGGATAACCTTGCCCAACCCTTTCACCATTTCGCTGTCCATTACCCCGGCTATACCAGTTGAAAAAGAGGTCATATTATAAAGATAGATAAATCCTATTCTATGTGAGTTCCTGACATCTTTAGTATATACCGACCAAGCCTTTATCTGTCCCGTAAGAAGCAAAGCTCGCACATATTTTTCGGCTTCCTCTTCCGACATCGCCCGCAGGCATAATTCTTGCAAATTTCCTTTCTTATCCTCCCGGTGCAACTTTATAAAATGCGGTAGATCCACCGGCTCAAGCGGGAACAAAACGACCTTTTTGCCATAGATTATATTGTCATTCATCTACAATCATCCTGAAATAATATATAATGGGGATAATAACTAACACAAACGCCCCTACGATTATTACTTCCCAAAAGTTATACCAATCCCACTTCTGCCAATTCACGCCATTGTCCCTGCTTTTGCATTTCAGAAACTTTCTTTTCCAAGCGCAAAAGATTAAATCTTGGGTTTATATATTTAGGATTTATTTTTAATGCCATTTCCCAAGATTGTTTAGCCTTTTTGATAAAGCCTGTATTGTATTGTGCTACACCTAAGTTGAACCAACCCATATCCATTTCCGGGTCAAGCGCAATCGCTTTTTCTAATAAAGGCAATGCCACATCGGATCGGTTAATCTTAATCCATTGGTCGCCCAAGTTGACAAATGCCTCTGCCGATTGAGGTTGATTTTTAGTATTAACAGTATAAAGAGCAATATTATCCCTGTAAGCCAATGAATAAGACGCAGTCCTGACAAAATAGAGTGTCAATATGACAGCAAGGATTATCTGCCAATAGGGAATTAACGATATGATCTGTGCCGATGCCAAACAAAATCCGAGTAAGGGAATATACATATATCGTTCCGAAAAGAGCATATTGCTATGGATAATATTTAAGCAAGGTAACAATGTTACAAAGAACCAAAAAGCCCCAAGCGAAAACGCCGGCAAAGTATCCCGATACGCAAGGATTAAAACGGCGAATATCATAAGTGATGCTACCCCTAATGCGGTCTTTAAATTAAACTTATCCAGACCTTTCTTATACCCGTACAGATTGGAATGAAAAAACCCGAGCCAGAAAGGTATCAAGGCCATAAAGAGATAATAATTAACTACCTTGATAAGCATATTCAACCTGCCTGATTTCCAGGCGGTATTTTCTTTTGGCCAGCCGCACATTTTAAGCCTGACTTTGAGGGTTTTAAGGTAGTAAGGAATAAAGGCCGCAATAATCAGGATGTAGGCCCCAGTAGTCCAATTTGGCTTAAAGAAGCCTAATATCAAGGGTATAACCGCGCCTTGAGGATGCACAAAGCAGGCGGTAGCCAATAAGGGCAGGAATATAACCGGCCATTTCCATAATATCAAGCAGGAAAGCGTCAACCACCCTAAGATAGCATAATGCCTGCCGGATAGCCAAATCGCTCCCTGATTAGTGCAAGGATGTATGGCGAACAACGATGCGGCGATTATGGCAACTTGTCTGCCAAAGAAGATATTGCAAAACAGGTAAAATAAGGATATTGTTATTAAATGATAGCCCAACACTACCAGATGCCATTTGACAGGGTGATTTTTAAATAATTTAAACCACAACCAATCAAGCCCGTGAACAAACCAATGCTGTAAATCAACTTTCTGCGGTCTTGCATTTGCCATTTGGTCTGTATCATCAGAGACGAACCCGCACCTGATACAATAAGAGAATGCGATAACCGTAAGTAACAATATCCAAATCATTTCAACATTTCCCTCAACTCTGTTAACTCTTGGTCGCTTAACCCCAGTTTTTGTTTTATCTTATTCCGTTTCATAGTTTAATTTTCCGTCTGCGGTAATTTTACCTTCCTTTTTTAATTCTTCAATGGCCAATTCTTTAGTTTTTGCCCTTACCAAAATGTCTAACTGCTTTTCCTCTTGAGCTTCTTGTATTTTTTGTTGTCTTAAAATTTCCCTGTCTTGTTTTTCTTGTTCCGTCAATTCAGGAAGTTTTATTAATTTTCTTACTTTGATATAGTCGGGGATAGTTTCTATCATCTGTTTTATATGTTCGCCATTCTCGGTGATATATTTACCAGAGTGCATAGGTTTATAAAACAATTCCTCAGTCATATCAACCTTGTATTCTTCCATTACCACTGTCAACAGGGATTTTTCGTAAGTTACCCTCTTCTCTAATTCCTCGATAGTATCTTGGTCTATCAATATTATTTCGTGTTTGGTTTCATTATAATCTATAAACGGATGAGGCATTTTATTAAAGTCTCCACCATTACCATAAGCAGGGTGGTCTGAAGCAGAATAAGCAGATAAAATATCTTTTGTAACTTTATCTACAAGTAAAAATAACCAATGGTCTTGACCTGATGAGGTTATGTAGCGTTGTTGGGCATAGATAGTTCCACCACTTTCACCTTCCCAATTAGATGTTAGCATTAAAGCAGTTCTATAAGAAGTCCAACCTGTGAGTGGACTCATATTGTTATGAGCTGCTGCTATTACAGGAACAGCACCCCATTCCACTGCATTTGTAGTAGACATTTTTATTTGAGGATAAAAACCATATTCACCACCAGGTAAAGTTAATTGTTGATTTTGCCCTGTTGTGCTTATTTCTCCTGTTGTGGTCTTTAAATCCGTGTTCTTGACATAGGCAGTTCCCAATACATCAGCAAAAACCTTGAATTGCGGGGCGCTTCCTATTCCCTGTGAAGTAAGAAATTGATTTATTGTCCCAAAGCCAAGCGATGTAGGCGCGGTTCCCGCGCCGCCACTTGATACTAACATTTGTCCTAAAGTTCCCCAATTCGCAGAAGTGATTATTTCCTGAAATGCCGTAGAGGTAGAGTAAACATATATCTTGTGCGTTGTGGTATTGAAGAATAAATCGCCTTCTTGGGCCGTTGTCGGCGCTGCCGTTGCGATATGGACACACCCCATTACTACCCATTCAGAGTTGCGGTATTGTTTTAAGAGTTTATTGGTAGAATCCAACCAAAGCATACCGGCAATCGGCCCCGAAGGAGCAGAAGCCGCAATAATAACCTTCTGATTTAGTTTGGTAATAATGGCATCAAATTCCGTATCCATACGGGAAGCAGTAATCGGCGTTCCCGCATTTTTATCTGTAACCCAGTTATAACTTCTTGCTATTGCCGTTGACATTAGTTTTCTCCCTCTAATACATATCCAATCGCTAAATGTGCAAGAGTAACTTTAGCGGTATCTGTAGAATGGCTTATATCCAAGAACATAAACCTGCCCCTGCCTAATAAATCAGAAGTGCGATAAAGATAACTTGCCGATGTTTCTGCCCAATAAGATTCATCCCATAAAGAAGCGGCATTATCCCAATAATAAAGGATACTGCCCGCAGCTAATGCTATTGCCTTTGTAAGATTAGTGGCAACCAAAGTCCCCACTCCACCATACCAATAATCAACGCTTAAGGAAGGGTCGGCGGTTTCCGCATAAATTAAAGCCTCTAAACTGACCGGCTTTTTATACCGCATCGGTTCTTTAAAATACAACGCCGGAAAAGATGCCTTCCAGGTAATAGCCGTACCATCGTCATTATTCCCGCTATTCATCGTATATACATAGCCATCACCACCTGCCAATAAAACCCCGCTTAATCTTTCACACCAAGAATATATGGTAAAAGGATAAGTCCAACCTCCCACAAAATTGCCTATGTCCAGAGAATAAACAAGCGTCTGGGCGTTGCCAGTTATAGGAATAGTCAGATAATAATGATTTAACTTCTTATGAAATACCCCACTTATTAAAGGTTCGCTTGCCGAACCTAATAACTCAATATAATCCCTGTACATCAACTCTATATATTTTGATAAGGGATTAATCTCAAGTTGCTGGTTTGTCTGCGAAGAGGTTATAGAGGTAACAGAGTTACGCGAAGCATAGACTAAATCCGTCCCCACATAAGCGCAGGATTGCATCGACAGGCAGGTTGTGGGAAAGTACTGTATAAAGGTGAAATCATAGACATTTGAGCCTGCCGAATATATAACTGTATATTTCTGACAGACTATCGCAACCAATCCGCTATCTATCCCGCCATAAGTCCTAAAGCCGAGTATCTTATCGCCTTCGGGCAAAACGGTTGATAAGTCTATTGTCCCGGCATCGGTAGCCCCTGACCATGAACCTGTGCCAAAGGCTGAATTGGTAGTACAGAAATGCGCCACCATCGGGTTATCGGTATCGTTAAGCCAAACCTTGTCCCGATGCACCCAAACACAATCTGACTTCTGGGGCATATCGCTATCTTCGGATAAGTTAGATACCGTATAGGCAGAATCCATCTTGCGGGGAACACCGCCATCAACCATGATAAGGTTATTCTTGAACATCACACATTGCCCGGAAGCGTCATTAGTCCTCGCGCCGTCTATAGTGTCAAAAGAATCGCTGCTATCGTACTTACCCCAAGCTGTCCCGGCTCTTATGATTATATCCGTCCCCCCCGCGTTCCATTTTGCCTCATAGACAACCTTAATTTTAGTAGTGGTTCCATATCCGCCGGTATCTAAAGTTACGGAGTTAAACTTTTCGCAACCATCCCGTTGGGTAATTACCCCGACATTGCTTTTGACATCCTTCTTGACATACCCGTTCTGCAGGTTATAAAGGAAGTCTGGAGGCATATTCAGCCGGTCTGATATCCTGTTTAGCCCCCGCCAGTCTTTTAGAATAAGTGTTTTTAACATCACATCGGCTCAACCATTATATTTTCGTCAATTATATCCGGGCTGCGGTATAATCTTTTGAATGTAGCCAGGTTTCCCTCATTATCTTTTCCATCGCCCCAGACTTTGCCATAATAGACAACCGCTTCCTCATTGTGTTTATAATGCAGAATCTTGAAAGTCACCCAGTCAGCAAGTAAAGTCAAATCAAAACCTTCTGGTATCCAGCATGTTCCCGTAGGTGTGGCGGTAGCCAATATTGTGGGAAGTTTCCAATAACGATATTTTATGGTCTTAGTATTAGCGGAAGATGATGGGATAGGGTAAGGCTTCCAGCAACCTTTCCATTTGATTAACTTATCGGGTATCCCAGTATCAGTCTGGGTCTTGTATTCCCTGTCAAGTCTTTGTGGGGTATAATAAGAGACTTGCGATTCCTCGTTATAACGAAAACTATCTTTATCAAAAGCATACATATCCGAGGCGATAGCGGTGGAGGAAACTCCTGTGGATAAAGTTATTGTGCCATCCTCTTCCAAGCAAGTATATCTATCCTCAAATGCTATCTCATATAAGACCTCATTAAGGGTATTAAAAACCATCAACGACAATCCTGATAAGGAAGTCAACACCGTAAGGTTTGAGGTTTCTCCCAAGTTTTCCAAGACCTTGTTTACTAATTGCAATGCGTTTTGTTTAGCCATCAGAACCCCGCTAATTTTAAGTTATTTATCTTATTTGTGTATTGTTCGGTAACTTGTTTTAAATTCTCCGATTGTTTAATTATCTGATATATGTCCTGCAGGAATTTAGCAGGCTTCATAGTGTTAGTGATATTGGCATCAACGGCATTAAGTTTATTCTGTGCATCGTTAATGGCCTTTTTTAACTTCTCTATTTCATAATGCAGGTTGCCGATATTGCCCTTTAATTCATCCGATTTCGCGACTACATTTATTTTTTTATCCAAATTAGAAGATACTGTTTCCAACTTGGTTTCCAGACTATCTAATACCCGTTCCAAATTAACGGTAATGGATAATAAATCAGAGGTATAATCCTTATGCTGCTGCGGTATTCCTTTGACCGTTGTATCAATCCCGACTGCTATATTCTTTAATTCCGCCAGGATATTCGTATAGTCGGGTATCTTGGTTTCCGGGATATTGACTATTGGCGCGGGGATAGCGGGAAACTCCGGGAATTTTTTTCCGTCAATCTGTTTTAATAATGCGTGGACTGTTGAAAATTCCTTATCATATTCCTTAGGCTTGGCTCCCTTTAGCTTATCCAATGCCTTCAATAACTGCTGGTATAAGTCTCCCTGGTTACGCAGGGTATTCCATATAAGCCTGATATGGTCAGTTTCATCCTGGATTGAGTTTAGTTGCGCCAATGTCGGCTCTAACCCATACCTGGGACTTGCTTCTCCTGTCGTCCAAAGCACTATTCCATCAAAGTTATCGTCTAAAGTGACATTGGCGTAATATATGCCGGTGGATGTCCCCAATTCCGCTACCCCGGTTGTGGTATTCGCGGATTTCACCGAACCGCTCTTGTTATATATCGCATATCCAACAGTAGAAAGCCCTGCCTTGCCTACCCCGAAATTAACACTTAATAGCCTTACGTTCATTTAATGACCCTCTTGTGTAATAAATCTCGAAATAATCTCCAACCCTGATTTTCCATCGCCAACTGTCTGCGCCTTTCTATCTCCTTAATCCAAAGATGATGAAATTCCTGGCAATGCAGGGACCCGCAATGCAAAGGTTCTAACACATTATCCATATTGCCGGTATTTATATTTCCCATTCTTAACCATGTCAAGCTGTCAGTATCTTTCCAATGGAACCATTTACCGCAATAGACACAACGCTTATCCCCGTACAATTTTGTCTTAAGAAGAAACCTATGCCCTGTGAACCTGCTATTGCCATCAATCTCAACGGATTTGGAGTCTTTGGCTCTCTGTTGAATCTCTTGGCCGTTTAAATCCTTATCAATGAAGTTTTGCTTTATCATCCTGCCTCTTTCGGATAAACTCTTTTAATGCCGGTATCGCACAGGTTATGCCATTAGGGACATCGCTGGTGAAAGGATTTCTTTCCATCTCGTCCAAATGCGATTTTGCTTCTTTACAAAATCCCATTTCGGCAAGAGTCTTGGCGATAAAAAAATGTAATCTTGTGTCTTGGGGCCGGTAACTCAGTCCTTTAGCCCAACTCTCCAATGCCATAAAGGGCCGCAACAATGCCCTTTCCTTATCCCCTTTTAAAGTCCAAACGAATATTTGATCTGGATAATTGATATCATAGATATTGTAGTCAAGGAATAAACTGTCGTTTTTAAACGCATTGATATGAAGCCAATTCCTTGTGATGTAATAAGTAAAAATAATAAAAAATACTGTCGGCGATATCAACTTCCCCAATAATAACATCAGTCCCGCGCAAGCCACATACGCCTGCCTATCGGCAATGGTCTGGTTTATCATATAGATATTAAGCCATAATCCGATGCAACAACTAAACCACAACAAGGGAAATCTCAACCCGTAAAAATCGGTTATCAAAATATAGATTGCCGAAGAAGCCAGCACTAACCCGCCCCAGAACCATTTATCCAGCCTTACCCAATGTTTGATATCGGATTCTAACAAGCCGTAAGTAAACAGGAAAGTGTGATACATCCCTATCCGCCTGGGGAATAAGCAATGCAAAAAATAATAGGCATAGGTCTTAACTGCCAGGATTAACTTCCTGACGGAGATTTTCTTATTCTCGTTGTTTATCAGACTTGCCCTGCGCTTTACCGATTTTAGGTTATTCCCTCTAAAAAATAATAAAATATAAACTAAGATAACCAATGACAATGGGTTCAAGAATACCAATGGCAAAGGGGCAAGAGTAAACCCAAAAAATACTCCACTAAGATAGAAAGGGATGCCCCAAACCCCGAATTTATAGAATAGAAGCCCCAGCATAAGAGATATGGCATATCCCCTGCCCGAAATCCAGCAGGAACCGAATAATGTTATTGGATTGACGCTAAACAGCAAGGCGGCGAAGAATGATGCCTGATTTGCGCCGAATACCCAATATATCAAAGAGCAGTTTATCGTATGGACTATTAAACTTATGAAATGCTCCGACTGCGGGTCAGTCCATTTCTTGCCCGAAATGCTGAATTTAATCCTTTGCCATAAAGAACCTTTAAAATTGTAATCGGCGGTCTGCAAGTCATCAGATACATAGCCAAACCGCAAAGCCTTAAAATAATAGGCTAAATTAAGAAGGATTATCAGCAGTAATCTTTCCATTGCTTTCTTTAAACCACCAATCCATCATCTCCGCATCGGAAGGGGGGAATATCCCGATATATTGCTCCTGAACCGTATATATCCTTTGCGGTGGCTTATCCTTAAAAAAATCCCACAGCGCCCGCCTGACCTCGGAATACCACCAATCATGGCCACTAAAGATACCGCCGGTTTTAATCTTCGGATACCAGGCAGTAAGGTCATTGATTACATTATCGTAATCATGCGCCCCATCTATGTAGATATAATCAAAGAACTTATCCGGGAATTGTTTCGCTGCTTCTACTGAAGCCTTGTGTATAAAGTTAACCCTTTCTGCGTATGGTTCAATCGCCTTGTGCATCCTTGGCTTATCCACGATATCTACCAAAATTAACTTTATCCTACTGCAATGTTTCAACATCTTCGCCGCATTCTCACCTTCATCTGTCCCGATTTCTACGCCTAAAATTTTCCCTTTAGGATATGAGTTAAGCAGATATAAGAACGACGGCCTTACAAAACTCCAATTATGCATGATTATAAAAATTAGGGGAGAAGCCCTAAGGCCTCTCCCCGTTTGTTTAACCGCTCTTGAATCTTTCCCGATATTTCACATACCCATCACATTCACCAAGGGTGATAGAGGTAAGCCCATTATAAAAATGCAGAGCATCACCCGAATCAGCTGAAGTGGTGAGAGTAGTAGTGGAAAGCACTGTGCCGACAGCCGAGGCACTGGGGATGGTAATTGTCCCTATTTGAGTTGACCCCTTCTTCAAGATTACCGTGCATAATGCTCCACCATTGGTGTAAATCTCTGTGATAACAACACCAAATTCCGTCAAGACTATATCCTCCGGCAATACTATATGAGAAACAGTCCCGCCGGGGTTTCCTGCCGCTGATACGCTATCACAGTGTCCGGGAAAGGTGAGAAGCTTTGACACCGCAAACCTTGGATCGTCGTATGTTTTACTCATCTTACAATCTCTCCTTTTTAACCGCTCACAAACCTTTGCTTGTATTTGATATAACCGTCGCATTCGCCTGTAGTGATATTGGACAAATTCTTATAGAATATCAAGGTATCACCACTGTTGATTGCGGTAGTTGTCAGGGTAGTCGTAGAAAGAACAGTCCCGATTATGCTCAATGAAGGAACGGTTATTGCGCCTAATACGGTAGAACCTTCTCTCAACTGAACAGTGGCAGTCGCCACACCAGTAACATATTCAGTAATGACTACTCCAAACTCTGTCAGGATGATATCCTCATCAAAAACCACATGGGATACATTACCGGCGGCAGCAATCAAATCGCAATGGCCAGGAAAGGTAAGGATTTTCGTTACTCCGTATCTTGAGTCATCATATTGTTTACTCATCTGAAGAATGCTCCTTATCCTTTTTTAAAAAAGGGAATAGATATTACTCTATCCCCATTTGATTACTGGGAAGTTATTTTGTAGATTCGGGTGATGCCTTTATCGACTCCATTCAAGTCATCACTCACATCCCACATTTTCTTCCAGTTCATCGTTCCTACCCAGGCAACGCCCTTCGATCTGCCATAATCGGTGGGAATCTTCATCCTGACTTCTTCCAGGGCCGCTACTGCTTCCATAACTGCTTCTTGGCCGAACATAAACGCTTCGCCGTAGATTGAACCAGTGCCGATTGAATCGGAAAGCGCTCCGCCGTAATTGTCACAGACGAATCGGCAGTTATAATACAATCCGACCTCGGAATTGTGCATATACTCCGGCTTGGTATATTGTGCTATAGCCTGAAGATAGTCATAGATACCGCGTTGGCTGTTTACAGAAACAATCCCTCTGTAGTTGCCATCTGCGTAAGCAGGTATCCACTTTTTCTTCATCATATCAACAATATCCCGGACATTCTTATCTGACATATTACAACCTGCGGTAGCCGTTGCTGACCCGCCGGTTGTGAATACCGTTGAAGATGTACTGGTGCATACTGCCACGTAATCGGTATCATCAAACTGTGCGGCAATCAGGGAATCAATAACCTCAAGCATATCAGACTTCAACGCCTTACTTGATATGTCCTGAGGGTCAAACTCCGCCAATGTTTCCAGTTTCTCTGTGTAGGGAACAGAATTGCCTAATTCCGTAAGCACAACACTGTCCTTTACGACCTTCCATTTGTTTTCGGGGATAGTCGCTGTTTCTGACAAGGTCCCGCCTTTAGTATCAAGGCGTAAGAGTTTATCGAAATAAACGGTATCGCCCTTTTTTTTGCCTGGATCCTCCTTCACATCGCAGAATTGCCTATAAACCCAAAGCGGATCATTTTGTTTACGGATGGATTTAGACAAACTGTTATTAGTGAGGGAGCCACCAAGTGAACCAGTAACCCATAATTGTCCTGAAGCTGCCATCTGATTGACTCCTTATCATAAACCCCTTTGTTGCCTCTCCCTTTTCCGGCGTTCTATTTCCTCTTCCTGCGTTTCGACCTTAGGAGGGGAAATATGTTCCGGTGGTTTGTTTCCCCCGCCTTCCGCTTGCGATTCTGGAGGCGGTGGTGTGGGAGGGACATTTGATTTTAAACTTTCCATTTTTGCACGATACTCCTTTACTACGCTATCTACCGCATCTTTAAATGTGGCAGACTGCTTAGTTTGCAGTTTTTGGTTGACTTTAATAGCCAAGAAATCTTCCCCAAAGAAATCAAGCATCTCCTTATTCTTAGCCTTGACCTCCGCGACATAGACATTGTTCTCAATCGCCGGTTGCAGATTATCCTGTAAGTTCTTCAGGATATTCTGTTGTGCCGTATCGGTCGTCCTTTTGATTAGATTGGCCAAATCCTTGCCTGCGGCTTCGGGATCAAGTTGAGCTTTTTCCAATATCTGCTTAGCCTCAACTTGGATATCCTCGCTTACCTGCTGTGTAGGAGCATCTCGTTGCGATAAACGTGTTTCTAAGGTGGCTTTCTCCGAGTTTAAGTCGGTGATAAACCTGTCCTTGTCTGCTAATTGTTTTTTGAGCTGTTCATTTTGCGCCTTAAGCTCCTCGGCGGGGTCTGGTTGCGGATTAGGATTAGGGTCGGGGTTATCCGGCGGATTCCCAGCCTTTACTTCTTTATCCTGCGTGGCCTTTTCCATTTTATATCTCCTTTCCGTTAGTAAGCTCGGTTGCCCGGTGGCTTACATCTGGTTTTTGAATGTTTCTTCCCTTAGTTCTTCCCTGGCCTGATCGCCAAGTTTTATTTTGTCATCTATGATAGAAACGATATCCTTGACAACCTTAATAGTTGCTCTCGCCTCTAAATCATCGGCATTTTCTAATTTTTCCAATGCACTGACATAAAGGCTTTTAAAGATATCGATAAGTTCCTTGTAACCGTTATGGCTCTTTAATTCCGATAGGGCCATACCTTCCTGAGATTGCTTAATTAGATTTAACCTTGCCTGTTCATCCATCTTTAAGCCGTATTTATAAGGGTCCAAGTCTGTGCTGCTGCTGACATATCACCCTCCTTAATTTAATCTTGTCCGCTTACGCTTTGCGTAATGGCTTTTAACATAATCCTTTTCATCATTGCCAATTTTTTCCGGCAAATTCTTTTGCTTTCCATATTTTTTGGACCAGCGCTTGGCAATCTTTGGATGTTTGGCATACATAAATCTTCTTTGCGCCTCTGATTTAAACGGCATTGGGTTGTCCTCCTTGTAGACCGGGCATACCCGGCGGGGGCATCATTTGCATTTGTTCAGTAAGCAGTTGCTTGACCTCGTCTTTTGTCCTTAAAAACTCATCATAATCATCTATTTCGGAAACCTGCCATAACTTCTTCCA